>Ga0307477_10002063_pt1 | contig 15899 bp, 14 predicted proteins | sample atmos_gasesECM2C_FD_203316 | JGI IMG/M metagenome (GOLD analysis project Ga0307477, IMG submission 203316) | Hardwood forest soil microbial communities from Morgan-Monroe State Forest, Indiana, United States - atmos_gasesECM2C_515 | ecosystem: Environmental > Terrestrial > Soil > Temperate...
AAGTGCAAGCTGACGTCGCGCAGGGCCGTCACCGGTCCGAAGCGCTTGGCGATGTGCTCCACGCGCAGCACATCGTCATCGGCCGGGCTCGGCTGCACAACCGTCTCGGGCTCGGTGCTCATGTGAGTGCTCCCACCTTCTCACGGACACGCAGGCCAAGCTGGGCAACAGGACGCGAGGGAGCGCTTTGGCGTGCTGGCCGATCGGAGATCCCGTCGATCTTCGATCGGTACGCGTGCTGGCCGATTGAAGGTCCCGTGACCTTCAATCGGTGAGGATGCCAATCCAGCGCCGGCATGCATGTTCGTGACTCAGCCACTGCCGGCTCCCCTGCGTGCACGCTGCACGTAGATGTTGACCGTCATCGCCACGATGATCGCCAGGCCCAGGTAGAACAGCAGGTAGTTGGCGTTCACGCCCTGCAGCGTCAATCCGTCGTGGAGGATGCCCAGGAACAGCGCGCCGATCAGCGCGCCCACGACCGTCCCTGAGCCCCCCGCGAGCAGTGTCCCGCCGATAACGGCCGCGGCGATGCCGTAGAACAGGATTTCGTTCGCTCCGGCCGTGTCCGGCTGGACGGTGCCCGAGCGCACCGCCTCGAGGATCCCCACGAGACCGCCCGTGGTCGCGCACAGGATGAAGTTGCGGACCGTCACCAGCCGCACCCGCACGCCCGCCTCGGCCGCGCCGAGCTTGTTCGAGCCGACCGCCACCGTATACAGCCCCCAGCGCGTGAACGTCAGCACGGTCTGCAGCACGATCACGATCAACAGCGCCCACACCAGCTCCGAGTAAACGCCGCCGCCGAAGACTTTCGCGAAGGTGCTGATGTGGTTGACCGTTTCCGGGAGCTGCACGTGCACGCCGTTGACCACGTGCGTGACGTTGTGCGTGGTCGCGTGCACCTGCGCGCCCGGCGTGGCCACGGGCTGACCGTGGGAGATGATCAGCGTGAGCCCCTCCAGCGCGAACAGCATGCCGAGCGTCGTCACGAATGAGCTGATGCCGACGACCGCCACGAAGAACCCGTTGATCATCCCCACCGCCATGCACGCGAGCAGCGCCACGATCACGCTCGGCACCAGTCCCAGTCCGACCGACGCGTCGAGCTTGTAGAACAGGTAGGGCGCCAGCAGGTACGTCCCTCCGATCGACAGGTCGATCTCGCCGAGGATCATCACGAACACCTCGCCCGCGCCGAGGATCGCGAACGGAGCGAAGTACGGCAGCAGCGTCTTGAAGTTCGCCGAGGTCGCGAAGCTTGAGGTGTTCGCGGCGAAGTAGATCGCTACGACAAGCGTGACGACGATAATGCTGCCCTCGCGCAGGCCGAGGATCCGTTCGCGCCACACCTCGGCCGCGGGCAGCGACCCCCGGCGCGATCGCGCCGGGGGTCCATTCTCCGGGGGCTCACCCCCCGAGGCGCGAGTCTCCGCGCAGGCGGGTGGGGACGACGGTGCAGACCCGCCCGAGCCCGCGCCCGCCGAGCCCGCGCCCGCCGATCCCGCGCCCGCCGATCCCGCGCCGGTTCCCGTCGTTTGAGACATGACCGCGACGGCCTACGCGGGCGTGCCGGCCTTGATCGGGACGACGACCACCGACGAGGAGGTTCCCTCGTAGCGGGTTTTCGATTCGACGTACGGCGCGACGGTTTCTTTGTTGAGGAACTTCAACCCCGTATCGGTTTCCGCGGGGCCCGTCAGCGATCCGGAGACGTGCCACAAGAACAGCTGCAGCACCGGCAGGAACCCCTGCAGGTAGGGCTGCTGATCGATCGTGAATTCGATGTTGCCTTCCTGCAGCAGCTTCTGCGTCTGTTCGGTCAGATCGAACCCGCCGGCCTTCACGCCTTTGGCGGGCAGCCCGTACTTCTGCATGACTTTCGCCAGCGATTCCGTCGAGCCGCCGTCGACCGCGTACATCCCCTTCGTGTTCGTGTGCCCGACCCAGTAGGCGTCGATCGTCGAGAGCTCGCCCGGCACCGCCGCGCCGGTGGCAACGGTGTGCGCGGTGATCGGCTTGCCCGAGGCTTTGATCGCCGCCAGCGCGCCTTCGATGCGCGGCTGCAGGTTGGCCGAGCCGGGCGTGGCGATGAACAGCGCCACGTCACCCGAGCCCACGGCCGCGACGATCCGTTCGCCCATTTTTTCACCGGCCTTTTTCAAATCCTGGCCGATGTAGGAGAGGCGCTTGTTGCCTTCCGCGTCGGCGTTGTAGGCGAGCACCGGAATGCCGGCCTTCAGCGCCGCTTCGGTGGGCGCGTTGAACGCGTGTTCGTCGATCAGCGCCACCGCGATCCCGTTCGCGCCGCTCGTCACGGCGGTGTTCATCGCGTTGACCATCTGGTTGACGTTGCTCGATTCTGAGCCCGTCCACTGATACGAGCAGCCCAGCAGCTTGCACGCGTCTGCCGCGCCGTACTGCGTCGGCACGAAGAACGGGTTGGTTGTGACGTGGTTGACGAACACGAATTTGTAATTCGGATGCGAGCCGAACACGTCGGAGGAGCCCCCGCCGCTGGATGCACTCGACCCGCAGGCGGCCAGAATCGTGCTCACCGAGCCGGCGGCGACCCCGGTCAGCGCGGTGCGGCGCAGGAACGCGCGACGGTCGAACCCGGGGGTCGCGATCTCGGATCCGAGCGCGACTCGGTCTGCGTACTCCAGACGCTCCACCGCCTCATAGGCTTGATCGGTGTCGGACATCTGATGAACCTCCTCCTCCTCACTGACTTATGGAGTGGCGTCAGATGGCTGACGCTCACCATCTACATTCCCTCCTTTACGATCCCGCTAACCCTTATGTCAGTCAAGAGTTTTTGGGACGGTTAATCCGCGATTCTGCTGCGGAGTACTACGGATGGCGCAGGCCACATGGGCGCGCGCCGGCGGGTATACCTCGGGGATGGCCCGTAAGTCCGACGCCGACCGGCCCACTCCACCCCCCTCGCGCCCCCACGAGGAGCAAGGCGAAAATCGCGAATCGACCGAAACGTTCAGAGCTGTTGCACTCCAGCGACACGTCAAAGACGACGGCCGAAAGTTGATCCTGTACACGCACCGGCGCAGCTGCGACGACGGCGCCGACGCGGGGCGGCGCGCGTGAGCGAACTGCGCTTCCAGGAGCTGCGCGGCGAGCGGGTCGTCTACGCGATCGACCGCCAGGAGCGCACGTTCCTTCCCCCGGCCGAGCACTGCCCGTTGTGCCCCACACGCCCCGGTGAGGAGCCGACCGAGATCCCGTTCGCGGCGTTTGAGATCGCGGTCTTCGAGAACCGCTTCCCCGCGTTCCGTGAGCCGCGCGGAGCGGCCGAGGTGGTCGTGTACACCGACTCGCACACCGGCTCCCTCGGCACGCTCTCCACCGAGCGAGCGAGCGCGCTGATGTGGGTGTGGCGCCACCGCTACGCGGAGCTCGGCGCGCGCGAGGACGTCGCGTACGTGCTGATCTTCGAGAACCGCGGCGTCGAGGTCGGCGTCACCCTGCACCATCCCCACGGCCAGATCTACGGCTATCCGTTCCTACCCCCCGTGCCCGCGCTGGAGCTGGACGCCGACGCGCGCTTGGGAGGCTGCGCGCCGTGCGAGCTGCTGCGGCGCGAGCTGGACGACGGGCGGCGGGTGGTGTACGAGAACGACGGTGTCGTCGTGTACGTGCCCTACGCCGCGCGGTGGGCGTATGAAGCGCACGTGGTCATCCGTGCTCACCGCCCCAGCCTGCTGGAGTGCAAGCCGGACGAGCTGGACGCGCTCGCCGACGCTCTGCAGACGCTCGTGCGCGGCTATGACGCGCTGTTCGCGCGTGAGTTCCCGTATGTGATGGCCGTGCACCAGGCCCCCACTGGCGGGGACGTGCTTGGCGGCAGTGCTGGCGAAGCCCCGGAGAGCGCCGGCGGCGGGCACCTGCACGTCGAGTTCTACCCTCCGCTGCGCACCGCCGAGAAGCTCAAGTACCTCGCCGGCTCCGAGCAGGGCGCCGGCACATTCATCTCCGACACGCTCCCCGAGGACTCCGCGGTGGCGTTGCGCCGGGCGATCACCGATGCGGCGTAGTCGAGCCGGCTCCGATGCGCCGGGCTCAGGCGGGCGCCAGGATAGGCACAATGGCGAGCGCCTGAAATGAGCGTCCCCGACGATCATCGAGCGCGTGCACGCGCGCACGTACGCGCCTTCGCGCCCGGCCGAGTATGTGTGATCGGCGAGCACACCGACTACAACGACGGGCTCGCGCTGGCGCTGGCGATCGCGCAGGGCGTGACCGTGCAGGCGCACCGGATCGAGCCCGCCGCCGACGGGAGCGAATACGTGCGCGCGCACGCGCTGGACCTCGGCGAGCACGACGAGTTCGCGCTCTCAGACCCGCCCTCCGCCCCGGGCTGGCGCGCGTTCGTGCGCGGCACCGTGGCGGAGCTCACCCGCGCGGGGCTGCGACCGGTCGGCGCGAGCCTGACGATCCAAGGCGACGTGCCGCGCGGCGCCGGCATGTCTTCCTCGGCGGCCCTGGAGATTGCGCTCGCGCTGGCGCTGCTCGCACTCGCGGGGACCGAGCGCGAGATCGGCCGCACCGACCTCGCCAGGTTGGGCTCGCGCGTGGAGAACGAGTGGGCGGGCGCGCGTACCGGCCTGCTCGACCAGCTGACCTCACTGCACGGCGAGCGCGAGCAGGCGCTGCGAATCGATTTCCAGACGCTGCGCATCGAACTCGCGCCGCTGCACCTCGACGGCTGGCGTCTGGTCACGCTCGACACGGGCGAGCGGCGCGAGAACGCGAGCTCCGGCTACAACCAACGCCGCGAGGAATGCGCGCGGGCGTGCGATCTGCTGGATGTGCGCTCGCTGCGCGAAGCCTCGCCGGTGCAGGTCGGGCGGCTGCCCCCGCCGCTACTGCAGCGCGCGCGCCACGTCCTGAGTGACAACGCGCGCGTCGAGCGCGCCGTGGCGGCGCTGCGCGCCGGCGACCTGCCCGCGCTGGCGCGGCTGCTGAACGAGTCGCACGCGAGCCTGCGCGACGACATGGACATCTCCACGCCGACGATCGAGGCGGCCGTGCGTGCGATGTTGGACGCGGGCGCCTTGGGCGCACGGTTGCTGGGCGGCGGGTTCGGCGGCAGCGTGCTGGGACTGCTTGCCCCCGGCGTCGCCGTGCCCTACGGAGCGCGCGAGGTGCGACCCTGCGCGGGGGCGCGACTACTGGAGGCGTAGTCTCTGCAATCGGACATGATCAAAAGGGCGACACACACGCGCGCGCGCGCGGCGAGCACGCGTGGGCGGGCCCACGAAACGGGGGAGAACATCGCCGTGAGCGAGCCAGGAACAGATGCGCACGACGACGCCCACGACTACGCGGCTCCCGTGATCCTCGTGACCGGCGCCTCCAGCGGCATCGGCGAGGCCGCCGCCCGCCGCCTCGCGCGCGAGCCGGGAGCGTCGCTCGTGCTCGTTGCACGCCGCGAGGAGCGGCTGCGCGAACTGGCCGCATCGTTGGCCCGGTCGCTGGGCGAGGAGCGAGTGAGCTTCCTCGCGGTCGATCTCGTCGACGATGACGCACCCGAGGCGATCCGCGCGCACCTCGCCGAGCGCCATGGCAGGCTCGACCTGCTCGTCAACAACGCGGGCGCCGCCTGGCGCAAGCGATTCGACGAGGGCGGCTATGAGAACGTCAGGCGCACAATGGCGATCAACTTCGACGCCCAGGTGCGCCTCACCGAGGCGCTGCTGCCGCTGCTGCGCTCCTCGGCGCCGAGTGCGATCGTCAATGTCGCCTCCACCGCCGCGCGCGTGACGCGCAAGGGCACCGGCGCCTACAGCGCCTCCAAGGCCGCGCTCGCGTCATGGTCGGACGCGCTGTGGATGGAGGAGCGCGCGCACGGCGTGCACGTCGGGCTGGTGCTGCCGGGGTTCATCTCTACCGAAGGGTTCCCTCAGGCCGAGTTGACGGGGCGAGCGTGGACGCGCTGGGTGGTCTCCACCCCCGAGCGCGCGGCCGAGGCGATCCGCCAGGCGGGGATCGGCCGGCGCCCCGAACGCTACGTGCCGCGCCCCTATGGCGTCTTCGCGGCGCTGCGCATCCTCACCCCCGGACTGGTGCGACGGGTGCTGGGCGGTAACAGCGCGATGGTGATGACGACCACGACCAGCGCGGACATGTCCGAGCGCGCGGCGAGGAGCGCGGCGAGCGGCGCCAACGCCGAGGCCGCCGGGCGAGACGATGCGGGAGGCTGAGGGCGCGACTGCCGCGGCGACCGCGGGCTCGCCGCGAAAGCGACAGGCGCTCGACCTGTTCCGCGGTCTGCCCGCGCGCTATGACGAGCTCTCGGCCATGCTCAGCTTCTACCAAGACCCGCGTTGGCGACGCGCGCTCATCGACGCGATCGCACCCGCGAGGGGGGAGCACATCCTCGACGTCGCGACCGGCACGGGCATGGTCGTCGCCGAGCTGCTCGCGCGTGCGCACTGCACTGTCGTCGGTCTCGATCAGAGCGCCGAGATGCTCGCCCGCGCCCGCGCGCGCTTCGCCGCCGGTCCAGACTCCGAGCGGGTGGAGCTCATCTCAGGCCAAGCCGAGTGCCTGCCATTCGCGGACGCTACGTTCGACGCGCTCACATTCACCTACCTGCTGCGCTACGTGGACGATCCACCGGCGACCATGCGCGAGCTCGCGCGGGTCCTCAAGCCGGGCGGGCGCATCGCGTCACTGGAGTTCGGGGTGCCTCCGCGCCCGCTCCCGCGCGCCCTCTGGCGCTTCTACACGGCCGTAGGACTGCCCACGCTCGGACGCCTGTTTTCGCGCGAGTGGTTCGAGGTCGGTCGCTTCCTCGGACCCAGCATCGCCGGCTTCTACACGCGCCATCCCCTGCCCGCGATCGTCGGGTACTGGCATGCGGCGGGACTGCAGGACGTGCGTGTGCGGCGGATGAGCCTCGGCGGGGGCGTCGTCATGTCGGCCAGGCGGGCCGATGCACGCGAGCACTGAGCGCCCCGCCTTCTACGCGCGCGGGCGCGGCCTGCCCGGCGACCTGCTCGCGCTGCTGCATCCCCCTTACACCGCCTGGCACCTGAGCTACGTCGCGATCGGCGCGGCGGCCGCTCCCCACTTGGATGTCGGGCGTCTGCTGTGGGCGCTGGCCGCGTTCGCGCTCGCGGTCGGCGTATCCGCGCATGCGCTGGACGAGCTGCACGACCGCCCGCTGGGCACCGCGATCTCCGACCGCGCACTCATCGCACTGGCGATCGTCGGTCTGCTCGGAGCGCTCGCGATCGGCGTCGCCGGCGTCCTGACCGTCACGCCGCTGCTCGCGCCGTTCGTCGTGACAGGCGTGCTGTTCGTGCCCGTCTACAACCTCGAGCTGCTCGGCGGGCGGGCGCACTCCGACATGTGGTTTGCGGTGGGCTGGGGTGCGTTTCCGGCGCTGACTGGATATGTGGTCGAGTCCGAGCGAATCACAGTCATCGGTGTCGCCGTGGCCGCCGGCTGCACGTTGCTGAGCGTCGCCCAGCGACGTCTGTCCACGCCCGCGCGCGAGTTGCGCCGCCGCACGCGCTCGGTGGAGGGCGTGCGCACGCGCGCGGATGGCAGCGCCGAGCCGATTACGGTCGCGGGCTTGCTTGCGCCTCTGGACGGCGCTCTCGCGACGCTATCGCTGGCGATGGTGCTGCTCGCCTGCGGGTTGGTGCTCGCGCGGGTGTGAGGGCGGAGCCGGTCGGGGCCACACAGGACGATCCGGCGGCAGGCTCAGGTCAGCCCCAGCGCCTCGCGCGCGAGGCGCTCGTCGGAGAAGATCTGGATGTGGAGGACAAGGTCCCTGTCGAACTTGAACACCCACGTCGTCGGCGCGTCGCGCAGCGCGCCAGCCGCGCTGGCGCCACTGGCATGGCCGAGCGCCACGACCGCATTGCCCGCCTCGCGCAGATGCACGGGGTTGACCGTCAGCTCCTGCCAGTTGGCCTGCACGTCGGCGTAGTAGCGGCGCATCCCGGCGTGGCCGCGGTAGGGCTCACCGTCGTTGAGCACCGCGCCCGAGACCGGCTCGAACACGACGTCGGGATGCAGCAGCGACAGGGTGGCCTCCAGCTCGCGAGCGTTGAACGCGTTGAACAACTGCTGGACGATCTCCGTGCGGGTGCGCTTAGTGGCTGTCATCAAATGGGTCGATTGAGCTGGGGCGGTTACGAGGACCGATCCGTTATACCCCACCGTCGCATTCCGGATCGAACGCACAGACATTGCCTTCACCCTCCGAGCGCCGGCAGCGATTGACGCAGCGAGACCACCTCGGCGAATGGATCGCCGTGCTCACGGACGCGATCGAGCACCTGGATCGGCGCGAACTGCAGTAGCGCGGGATCCTCGGCGTCGCGACAGGCGGCGACCTCCTCCCACTTCACGGGCGTGGAGACGGTCGGCGACTCGCCGGCCCGCGGCGAGTAGACCGAGACGGTCGTCTTGTGCTCGTCGTTCTGGCTCCAGTCGATCAGCACCCTCCCGCGCCGCGCCGCCTTGGCCATGTGCGAGACGACGAGCCGGGGGCGGCGGTGCGCCAGCAGATCGGCGACCGCGCGGGCGAACGGCTTGGTCTGCTCGTAGGTCGTCTCGCGCTGGTTGAGCGGGACGTATACCTGCATGCCCGTCAACCCCGACGTCTTGACGAAGGCGCGCAGCCCCAGCTCGGTGAACATGTCACGCAACCGCAACGCCACCTCGCAGCACTGCACGATGCCAGCCGGCGGGCCGGGGTCGAGGTCGAAGGCGAGCGTGCTCGGACGCTCCAGCGCGTGCGCGTGCGACAGCGAGGGATGCAGCTCCAGATCGGCGAGGTTGCCCAGCCACACGAGCGTGGGCAGATCCTGACACAGGCAGTAGTCGATCTCGCGCTCGGTGCGTCCGCTCCACACGGCCGTGGTTTGAACCCAATCGGGGCGATGCGAGGGGCACTGCTTCTCATAGAAGTGCTCCCTCTCGACGCCATCGGGATAGCGCTTGAGCGTCAGCGGACGGTCGCGCAGGTGCGGCAGGAGCACCGGGGCGACCGCCGCGTAGTAGCCGATCAGATCACCCTTGGTGAAGCCCGTATGCGGGTAGAGGACCTTGTCGAGGTTCGTGAGTCGCAGCGTGCGCCCCGCGACGGCCACCTCCACCCCGCCGCGGCCCCGCGCGCCGCCGCCGAGCAGGGCGAGAGCATCGTGTGACGCGGATACGGACGCCGGCTTACGACGAGCAGCGCCCTTCCTCCGGGCGGTCGTCTTCCGCGAGGCGCTCGCTTTCTTCGGGGCGATCGTATTGGCCACGGTTGACGTGTTACCCAAGACCACCGTCTCGTCAACATCGTCAGTCGCATTTGCGGACAACGAGGGGTCTTGCTCCGGCGACTGAACGCGCTCGCGGACCACCTCCGTTGGGTCCTTGTCGTCGCGCAAACCCTTATAGGAGGCCTGGCGAACCTTGCCGGCGCGCGTCCAATCGCTGAATTCGACCTCGCACACCAGCCGCGGCGCCACGAAGTGCGCGCCGCGCGGCGGCTGGGTCCCGGCGAACGGAGAATCATCCCGGGCGAGGGGCGCCAGCAGGCCGGCGAGGCGTTCGAGCTCTGACTCGTCGAAGCCGGTCCCGACCCGCCCGGCGTGACGCAGCTCGCCCCGCTCGTCATACACGCCGAGCTCGAGCGCTCCGATTTGCCGCGCGCGTACTCCCTTGCCCTCGGTCCAGCCACCGATCACCAACTCCTGACGCTGGTGGTTCTTGATCTTCACCCAGCCGCCGTCGCGCCGGCCGGGCGTGTAGCGCGACTCGAGGCGCTTGCCGACGACGCCCTCCATGCCCAGCTCGCGCGTGGCGGCCAAAAGACCCGTGCCGTCGCCGACCTGCAACTCGGGGGTGCGCCAGTGCTCGCCCTCCAGCCCCAGCTCCCGCAAGCGCTCGTGCCGCTCCATGTAGGGAAGGTCCATGAGGCTGTGCCCGTCCAGCCACAGCAGGTCGAACACGACGTACGTCACGGGTGTGCTCCGCATGAGGCGGCGCACGGCCGCTTCGCCGCGCTGGTGCATGCGCGGCTGCAGCGTCTCGAAGCTCGGACGACCGGACTCGTCGAAGGCGATGATCTCGCCGTCGAGGATCGCCGCGCGCGCGCCCAGCGCGCGGTTCAGCCCTCGCAGCTCTGGGTAGGCGGGGGTGACGTCGTTGCCGTTGCGGCTCTGCAAGCGGATCCGCCCGGGCTGGGAGTAGGCGATCGCGCGCACCCCGTCCCACTTGACTTCGAACGCCCACACGGACTCCTCGCGGGGCAGCGTGGAGAGTCGCGCCTGCATCGGCTCGATGCGCTCGGGCATCGCCGTGGCGGTGGGGTCCAGGGGCGGGTCCATGCGGTGGATCATCCAGTCCTGCTCGGCCGCACCGGCGTGAAACAGCGCGTAGCGGCCACGCAGCCGCTCCCCGTGGAAGACGACGACGACCTTGTCGGCCTGCCACTTCTCGCACGTGTATGTGCCCGCATCCCAGATGGCCACCTCGCCGGCACCGTAGGCGCCGGCGGGAATGGCGCCCTCGAAATCGATGTAGCTCAGGGGGTGGTCCTCGACGTGGATCGCCTTGCGATTGTGCTTGGGGTCGTCGGGAATGCCGTTGGGCACCGCCCACGAGGCGAGCGCACCATCGTGCTCCAGGCGCAGATCCCAATGCAACCGCCGCGCGTGATGCTCGTGAACGACGAAGCGTGTTGTCGCGCCAGGGGCATCCTCGCCCGACTCAAGGGCCGTCTCCGGCGCCGGCTCGGGCGTCTTCGCAAAGCTGCGTTTGCGCCGGTACTCGCCAAGGCCGCTGGGTCTCGCCGTGTCGGTCACGCTCACGTCATTCGAGCACATACCCGCATCGGGCGGAGCTCATCCGCTCCCCAACCGACCCGCGCTTCAGCCACGGCCACCGACCGTTCGATCAAACACCAGGCCGTCCGAGCTCTCGGCCACGCACGTCCAGGTGATCTGTTGCGTACGCCAGCGGGGCTAACGGGACGACTCTCGAAACATGATCCTGCCTGGAAACGTATCGCCGAGCTCCACGCTCAACGCTTCGCGCCTGCGGTTGAGAAGGTCAGGGACAGCCGGAAAACCGGACAGATGAGGTCCCCGTGAAGAGCATCCGAGCGATACGCAAATCTGCTCGACAATGGAATTTGACCGTGAGTGGATTGTGCCATTGGAGCATGAGGGAGTCCGTATTCTGGTTCGCCACGGCGGTCGGCCCGTAACCCACTACGCAGCGATGCTTCAGATCTTACGGGACGATCAATGGCACACAATCCGGCTGATCGACAACGCACACGAAGCGCACCACATGCACCGATACGCTGGAGACCTCAAGCAGGATGCCGTACCCTTTGAGGCTGGTAGTCCTCGTGACGTACTACCGAAGGCAGTCGCCTATCTGGTGCGTGCATCGAGTTCGATCATCGAAAGCTGGCATCCATGACACTCGAACCGTTCTTCGACGACTTCATAGATGAGGCCCCTCTACCGATCGCACGCGCTTCGGCCAGACCTCTCATGGCGCTGATGGAAGATCGCTTCGAATATCCGGACCGGACGGCGTTCATCGCAGGCGATTCCGCCACGTTCGGATCATCGTTCGCACAAGCGGCGTTCGATGAGCACCGTCCAGTGCTCATCGTTATGCCCGATGGCGTGGAGTTTCTCTACGAGCCTGCTCCGGGGTTGGTCGCGAGACTCCGGCGGCAGTTTCGTTCCCACGTCGCTATCCGTCGCCTCCGGGAGATGGGACCTCTCGTGACAAACCCGTCGGACTGGGTCGATACCGATCCTGTCCCGATCCCGGGATATCAGCACCGGCTCCGCGGGCCACGTCCGGCACCGGTCGCACACTGACAGGCCCCCAGTCGGCTGAGCCAAGACCCTCGCAACCGCCAAACGGAAGGGGGGGGATTCGAACCCCCGTCGGAGGAATCTCCCCCGAAACGGTTTTCGAGACCGCCGCATTCAACCACTCTGCCACCCTTCCAGAGCAAGCCTATCGTCGCGAGGCGAAGAACCCGCTCAGCAGCTGCCCGCAGTCGGGCGCGAGCACGCCGGCGAGCACCTCCGGACGATGGTTCAGACGGGGCTCTGAGAGCACGTCCAGGACGCTGCCGGCGGCGCCGGCCTTGGGGTCGGTGGCGCCAAACACCACGCGGGAGACGCGCGCGAGGACAATCGCCCCGGCACACATCGCGCACGGCTCCAGGGTGACGTACAGGGTGCAGTCGATCAAGCGCCAGGAGTCCAGCGCGCGGGAAGCCTCGCGCAGGGCGAGGATCTCGGCGTGGGCAGTCGGGTCGGCGCGCAGCTCGCGCTCGTTGTGCGCGGCGGCCAGCACCTCTCCCTCGCGCACGAGCACCGCGCCGATCGGCACGTCCTCATGGGTGAGCGCGCGCTCGGCCTCGCGCAGCGCCAGGCGCATGAAGTAGAGGTCGCGCTCGTCCGGCGCCGGGCGGTAGTCGGGGGGATCTGGGGTGTTCATGGAGCGTGGCGGCCGTGGGCTCTGCGAGAGTGCCGAGGCATCATCGTCGCCATCACCGCCGGCCTGCCGGTATGTCGGGTCACTGAAGGGATGATTACGCAAGGGGACCATGCAGCCGAGCAGAGGCCATACGAGAGCGCCGGCGAGGCCGGCGAGCGCCCCCGCGCGCGAGCCCCCCGGCGGGCGGCGCCGGGTTCCGACGCACACCCGGCAGATCGCGTTCGCCCTCGCGGTGGCGGTGGCACTCGCGATCGTGTTCGCAGCGGCAAACGTGGCGCAGGCGGGCGCCGAATACTGGGCTCATGCGGCGGGCGGCGGGCTGATCCCGAACGACACCGGCATCCCCGGAATGGGTGGCGCGCCGGGAGACTGGGCGACCACGCAGTGGAACTTCACGGGGCAGTTCGGGGTGCAGGCCCCACAGGCGTGGGCCAACGTCGCCGCCGAGGGCGCGCCAGGTGGCAAAGGCGTGATCGTAGCGGTGCTCGACACGGGCGTGGCGTATATGAACAGGGGATCGTTCCGCCGCTCGCCGGACTTCAGCCGCTGGGGGTTCGTGCAGGGGTATGACTTCGTCGACCACACCCCCTACGCGAACGATCGCAACGGCCACGGGACGTTCGTCGCGGGCACGATCGCCGAGGCCACCAACAATCACTACGGGCTGACAGGGCTCGCGTTCGCGGCTCAGATCATGCCCGTGCGAGTCCTCAACAGCGAAGGCGAAGGGGACGCCACGACGATCGCCGAAGGGGTCAGATTCGCGGTCAACCACGGCGCGCGCGTGATCAACCTGAGCTTGGAGTTCTCCAGCGACGTAACCGCGAGCGACATCCCGCAGCTAATGCGAGCGCTGCGCTACGCCTACCGTAAGAACGTCGTTGTCGTGGCGGCCGCGGGCAACGAGGGGCACACCGCGGTCGCCTACCCGGCGCGGGCGCCGCACGTGATCGCGGTGGGGGCAAGCACCGAACACGGATGCTTGGCCGGCTACTCCAACGACGGTCCCGGACTGACGCTCGTGGCCCCCGGGGGCGGGGCCGACGCCGACCTGCCCGGCGACCCGAACTGCCACCCGGCAGCTCCCTCGGGCAGGGACGTATTCCAGATGACCTTCACCGGCTCCTCGCCCCGCGTGTTCGGGTTTCCCGACGGCTATGAGGGCACCTCGATGGCGACCCCGCACGTGGCGGCAACCGTCGCGCTGATGCTCGCCGGGCGCGTGCTGGGGCGCAGGCCGACCGTGGCCCAGATCACGCGCAGGCTGCGCGCGAGCGCGCGCAAGCTGGGAGGCCCGGGCGATGCGGGGCTGTATGGCGCGGGCCTGCTGGACGCGGCCGCGGCGACCGCCCGCGGAGGAGGTGGTGGTTCGCCTCTGCACATGTGCAGAGGCGCCGAGCGGCGCATGCGCGCTCTCGCCGGTGGCGCATGCACCACCGGAACAGGGGTACGCGTCGTCGTCAAAAGCGGCTGGTGATCCAGTGGCGTGGGGGTGGTCTCCTGACGGGCTCTGCCTCGCTGTGAGCGTAAATGCTCGCCCGTGGAGGCACTCGCCCATCTCAGCATAATCAGAATCGACCACCAGATCGCAAACCCGGCGCGAGCACACGGAGCAATACAGTGCCCGCATGTCCTCCGGCGACGCTCAGCCCTCGCCCTCGCGCTGTGATTTCGCCGTGGTCGGCGGTGGGATCGTTGGGCTGGCGGTCGCGCGCGAGCTGACCCACCGGCACCCTCGCATGTCGGTGTGCGTGCTCGAGCGCGAGGGCGAGTTGGGAACACATCAGACCTCCCACAACTCGGGCGTGGTGCACGCCGGCGTCTACTACACACCCGGCTCGCTAAAGGCGCGACTGTGCGTGGAGGGCGCGCGCGAGCTGTACGCCTACTGTGCCGAGCGCGCGATCGCGGTGGAGGCCTGCGGCAAGGTGATCCTCGCCACCCGCCCGGACGAGCTGGGCCGCTTGGAGGAGTTGCAGCGGCGCGCCGCTGCCAATGGAGTCACCAGCGTGCAGCGGATCGACGCGGCCGGCATCGAGGCGATCGAGCCGCACGCGCGTGGGATCGCCGGGCTGCACGTGCCGAGCACCGGGATCGTCGAGTTCGGGGCGCTCGCGCGCGCCTACGCGCGCGATGTACTCGACGCGGGCGGCACAATCTCGACCGGGTGCGGGGTGCAGGGTATGGCGATCGGGGCGAAAGCGCTGCGCGTGACGCATGCGCGTGGGGTGACCGAGGCGGGCCATGCGATCGTGTGTGCGGGCGCCTGGTCGGATCGTCTGGCGATCGCCGCGGGGGCCGATCCCGACCCCCGCATCGTGCCCTTCCGCGGCGCCTACCTGCGCCTTGCGCCCCCGCGCCGGAGCCTCGTGCGCGCGCTGATCTACCCCGTCCCCGACCCCTCGCTGCCGTTCCTGGGAGTGCACCTGACGCGGCGCATCGACGGCGAGGTGCTGATCGGGCCAACGGCGCTGATTGCGGGCGCCCGCGACGCCTACGCCCTCACGCGGATGCGCGGGAGGGATGTGCGCGACACGCTCGCCTGGCCGGGCACCTGGCGGCTGATCGGTCGCTTCTGGCGCACCGGCCTGAGCGAGCTGCATCGCGCCGCGCTGCGCGCTGCGCTCGTGCGCGCCGCCGCGCGCTACGTGCCCGAGCTGCGACCCGGAGACGTGGAGCCGGCGTTCGCCGGGGTGCGCGCCCAGGCGCTCGGGCGCGACGGGCGTCTGATCGACGACTTCGTCTTCTCCGCCACCCCCCGCGCGCTGCACGTGCGCAACGCCCCCTCGCCGGGCGCCACGTCCTCGCTGGCGATCGCCCGGCATGTGGTCGGGGAGGCCGAGCGGGCGTTCGGATTGAGGGAGGGCGGACCGCCCAGCCGGGCCTGATCGGGCCAGACGCATGAGGCAGGTCCTCCTAACGCGAGTAGATATCGACATCCACGCCCACCCCGACATAGCCGAGCGTAGAGATCAGATGTCAAGCGTCAAGCGCCACACAGCCCGATCTGCTCGTGCAGGGTTTGCACGACAGACCGCCGCAACCAGACCCGGTACATCGAGTGGTCGACATCTTTCATCTCCACAATCCTCACCCCACCGGAGCGTTGCACCAGCGCCAGCCGGCGGCTCAGACGGTTGCGCAGATACTCAATGCCGTCATCATTCTCGGCGAACACGAGCACCACGTCGGTCTCGGCGGCGCTCAGCTCGTCCAGCCACCGTGCAGCCCATGGGCGGTGACCCACCGAGTCGAGAACGCTCCACAGACCGTAGCGACCTCCCAATTGCTCGCGCTTACGCTCGGACGCGCGACGGAGGCGAACTTCCACCAGCGTCGCCTCGATCGGATCGCCCACACGCCAGTAGAGCTGGGGATTGAGCGCGATCACACCCGCG
>Ga0307477_10002064_pt1 | contig 15898 bp, 16 predicted proteins | sample atmos_gasesECM2C_FD_203316 | JGI IMG/M metagenome (GOLD analysis project Ga0307477, IMG submission 203316) | Hardwood forest soil microbial communities from Morgan-Monroe State Forest, Indiana, United States - atmos_gasesECM2C_515 | ecosystem: Environmental > Terrestrial > Soil > Temperate...
TCGAAGGGAATGGCGGCACAGTTCAGCTTGATCAGAGAGTGGCCACTGCGAGGGCTGGCATTATGGATCGCGCGAGCGATGAGTTCCTTGCCAGTGCCGGTCTCTCCCTGGATGAGCACAGTCGAGTCCGCCGCCGCAACTCGCTCGGCTTGCTCTAAAACGACTCTCAGAGCCGGGCTGTTGCCTATGATTTGCTCAAATCTGCGAACCCGACGGTCTTGATCAGCCACTGTCATTTTGAGCTCCAAAGCCTAAGCGCCTTCGCGTGGTCGTCGACGGCGGCATGAACCGTTTCGAGTAAGACTGCGTTGTCGAATGGTTTCGTCAAGAACTCCACTGCCCCGTCACGCATGGCTTGGATCCGCATCTTGGCGTCCCCATGCGCTGTGATGAAAATGATCGGTATGCGGCATCGGTCCGCTTTGAGCTTGGCTTGCAGCTCAATGCCGGAGATGCCCGGCATCCGAATGTCAGCGATCAGGCACGCGGCCTTGTGTTGAGCGCCGGAATCCAGGAATTGCTCCGCGGAGCCGAAACAGAGCGTGGATAGCCCCTCCGATTCGATCAAATCTTGCAAGGCACACTGAACTGACTGGTCGTCGTCGACGATGGCTATGAGTCTTGAGCTTTGGTCGCTGCTCATACGCGAAGCCTAGCCGCATCCGCAACGACTGCACAATTGGCTCTTAGTCGTGCGCACTACCACTTTGGTGGTAGTCGGCTACAAGGCGGAGGATTAGCCGGACGGGCTCTAGATCAGGACGGGCTATTTGCAAGGAGGGAGTTTGAGCTTGTCGGCCATGCGGACCAAATCAACTACCGATCCGGCCTGCATCTTCTGCATGACGTGGCCTCGGTGGACTTTTACTGTGGCCTCGCTGGCTCCAATTTCAGAGGCAATCTGCTTATTGAGCCTTCCGGAGACCACCAGAGTCATTACCTCCCGCTCTCGCGCAGTCAATGCGTGATAGCGCTCCTGCAGATCGTGGATCTCGGCCTGTTGTTCTTGCGCGGTCTGGTCCCGCTGGAGGGCCTGCTGAATTGCGTCCAGCAGATCTTGGTCCCTGAAAGGTTTTGTCAGAAATTCTACGGCACCCGACTTTAACGCCCTGACAGACATGGGGATGTCTCCGTGCGCCGTGACGAAGATGACGGGGATTTGCATGCCGGTCTCGGCCAACCGGCGCTGAAAATCGAGTCCACTCATCTGAGGCAGTCTTACATCGAGAACTAAACAGCTCGGGCGGCCGGTGTGTCTCGTGCCGAGAAACGCTTCACCAGTTGCAAAGGATTCAGCGCGCAGCCCCACCGACTCGACGAGATCGTGGATCGCCTGACGCATGCCGCGATCATCATCGATGATGAAAACCGTGGGAACGGCCGCCGATTTCATGCATCTGCCTCGGCTTTGGCGGCAAGAGTGAAATGAAAAGTTGCGCCTGCCTCCTGATTGGCGGTGGCCCACACTCGGCCACCGTGAGCTTCCACGATCGAGCGGGTTATTGCCAAACCCATGCCTGTGCCCTGTGGTTTCGTGGTATGGAAGGCGTCAAAAATCTGCTCAGTATTTTCCGTCGGCAATCCTACGCCGGTATCGCTGATCGAGACGACTAGCTGACCTTCAGGAGTTAGTCGAGAGCTAATCGTCAACTTGCCTCCAATGTCTTTCATGGCGTCAATCGCATTCAGCATCAGGTTCATGAACACCTGTTGAAGTTGCACGCGGTCAGCTAGGACGTTAGGCATATCTTCGTGCAGCTCGGAATGGATTCTTATGGAGTGACGAACCGCTTCTTTCCTAAGCAGAGCAGTCATTTCTCGAATGATGTCTTTGAGGTCGACGATCTCGCGCTCAGGGGGCGTGCCCTTTTTATAGAAAGACCGCAAATGATTGATAACATCGGCCGCGCGGTTTCCGTCCTGCTCAATTCGCGTTGCGGCGGCACGCGCCCTTTCGAGGTCCGGTGGATCGCGCGCTAGCCATCGCAAACACGCGTTGGCGCTGGTAATGGAGGCGGCTATGGGCTGCCTGATTTCGTGCGCCAACGCGGCGGCGAGTTCTCCCATCATATTGACGCGATTGATGTGTGCGAGATCGGCCTCTAACTGCCGCAGCTTTTCGCGCTCCTCTTCGGCGCGCTTTCGTTCGGTTATATCCATGGTGATACCGATGTACTCACCAATTTCTTGAGAAGGATTGTGATGTCCTATGCCACGCAGGAATCTGATGGCGCCGTCGGTACGGCGAATCCGAAACTCGACGTCATAATCCGCGCCTCCGCGGATCGCATTTTCAAGTTTTGCTCTTAAGGCCACTTCGTCTTCTGCGAGGATCGCGTTGTAGAAACGGTCGAACGGAATCGCACCTTGGCTGGGATCGAAGCCATATAGGCGCGCGTTTTCGTCCGATGAATGAAATATCTCCCGTGTGAGCAGATTGCATGCCCAGCTGCCAGTGTGAGTGAGGCTTTGCGCCTCTGTGAGGTATGCACGCTCCCGTCGCAATTCCTGTGTCAGTAGCTCATGCTCGGTGACGTCTATTGTGGTACCGTGAAACGCTTTGAAAACTCCAGCTTCAAAAACCGGAACACCCACACAGCGAACGTACCGCACCTCCCCGTCCGGTCGAACAATCCGCTTCGTCACGTCACAGGCACAGCGCTGCTCATGCATCACCCTGATGGTTTCAGCCATGGAGGCTCGGTCATCAGGGTGGATTGTGGCCAGATACTGCTTAAGGTTCGGGGCCCCGTTCTGCGGGTCAAGACCGTAAATTTTGTATACCTCTTCAGACCAATAGATACCCAAATCGTCAGACCAACGGATACCCAAATCGTTTGACGCCCAGCTCCCCATATGAGCGAGGCGCTGTCCTTCGCTGAGATAAAACTGGCTTTGCTTCAGGGCTTCCTCGGCGCGCTTGCGGTCAGTAATGTCCTGCACGGTGCCGAACAATTTGTAGGGCCGGCCCGATGCGTCTCTCTTCGCGTCGCCTGGCATCGAGCTCCAGCGCTTGGGAGTTACGCTGTGGACTGTGCGGACTTCCCCATTAGGACGAACGATCCGAAATTCAGCGTCGGGGCGCACTCCGGCAACAAGGTCCTCGTCTACTCCCCGGTAGAGAGACTCGCGATCTTCAGGGTGGACCATCGCGCGGACCGTCGCTAAATCCATAGGACGTTCCTGCGGACTTAGGCCAAAGATGCGGTAGGTTTCGTCCGACCAGACCACGACATCCGTCTCGAGATCCCATTCCCAGTGCCCGACGTGCGCGACGCGTTGGGCTTCTTCAAGCCTGGCTTTGCTCTCCTGTAAGTCTCGTGATAACTCTGCCAGCGTCTTTTGCACATCCTCATTGGCCATTGTGAGAACCTTACGCTACTCCTCTAAGTAAGCTTCGAATAACTTATCCCGTCGGCTTTTCGCCTTCAAGCTCTCTTCTGAGAGATCGAAGATCGTGACTTTCTCGCGGCGACGAGCGGAAATTTGCACAGCGTATCCTCCACTACAGGAGTCGCTTTGATCAGCGAACATGCACGAGGACAAGAGATGCGTCGTCGGTTGGCGGCCCATTTCGCCACGCGACCACGCCGTCGAGAATGCCTTGCTTCATCTCTTCTGCAGGTAGGGACGCAGCTTCGCGTACGATCTCTCGTACGCCTTCAATGCCGAGCATTTCTCCGCTGGAATTGAAAACGTCCGTTATCCCGTCGGTGTATAGCACAACGCGGTCGTCCGGCTCGAGTTCGACCTCAAGGCTGTCAGATGTGCCCTCAGTATCCGGGAGAGCTCCGAGGACCATGCTGTGGGACTCAAGTAGGACAGGACTGTGGCTGCCACGGGCGATCATTGCTGGAGGATGACCCGCTCCGGCAAAGTGCATCCGCCGCTGCCGGGCATTGATTCGAGCAGCGGCCACGGTGACAAACATTCCGGAGCCGGCGATGTCCTCCAGAAGAAATCGGTTTAGCCTTCCGAACATGTCAGTGAAGGAAATGCCGGCGCGGAGGTGGACGCTAGTCTCAGAGTAGATTCGGTTCGCAACCAAAGCTGACCCGATGCCGTGACCTGAGACATCGCACATGAGCAAGCTGACCTGATCTTGATCATGCCAGTTCACGACAGCAAAGTCGCCGCCAATCGAATGCACCGGATGATAAAACGAGTCGACCGTGAGATTTCCCCGCACCGTTGATTTCGGTGCGAGGCTGGTCTGGACCTGTGCAGCGAGACGGAGATCCTCCTCAATTTCCAACTGTCTTTCCTGAAGTTTGGCGTTAGCCGAGCGCAGTTCCTTCGCGATACGTACCTGCTCGGAAATATCTGAGACGGTAATGATTCGGAATTCGGCTTCAGAATTCTGCAGGATACGCGAGCTGATGATAACCGGCAGACGCCCGCCATCTTTTTGCGGGAGTAGAAACTCATAACGGTGGCGGCCTTGATGTCGCACGACAGCAATCTGTTGGGCCAGAAACGCCCATTCCTGTTCGGAGTAGAACTCCGAAGCGTCGGCTCCCAGCATTTCTTGTTGGGGGATACCAGTCATCTCCACAAAGCGAGAGTTCACAAAGAGAATTCGCTGGTCCTCATTGGTAATGACCATCCCTTCGTTCAGCATTTCGAGAACAGCCTCAATATGGGTAAGCCATTCCGGCTTTTCACTTGCGCGAGATGATGATTGCTCTTTCATGAAACTCCGAGTCAGCGCGTGAGCCACAGGGAATAGCGGATCGCCTGAAGCATGGTCCAATGAAGGTGCGCTCTCAGAATTCGATACCAATTGAGAAAAAACAGTCGTTTCGTCATCGCGCCTCCCTTGCAAGCAAGTACTTCTTGTGTCTCCGGCGTAGTGTGGCCCGCGCATGAAACAGTCGCCCTTTCGTTGCTGCGACAGAAATCCCGAGCACATTGGCGGTCTCATGCAAGGAGCATTCCAGGAACTGATACAGTTCGACAGCCTCCCGAAGTGTTGGTCGCAGCTTTGCGATCGCATCTCTTAGGGCTGCCTCCTGCTCGCCTTTTGCACAAATCTCCTCTGGATTTGGCGAAGTGTCTTCCAGTTTATCTTCGGGACGAAATTCGAATCTCTCTGTGGGCTCTTCTATTGGAACTTCGCGCGATACGCGATTCCTGCGCACTTTCATCAGCGCAGCATTACTGGCGATGCGGCTCAGCCAGGTTGAAAATCGTGCCCTTCCCTCAAAGTTCTTCAGGTGGACGTAGGCATTAAGAAAACTCTCTTGAACCGCATCCTCAGCATCCTCACGATGTCGAGTGATCCGATGAGCAACCCGAAACATCTTTGCGGCATGACGTTTGTGAAGCTCGTCGAAGGCTGTTCTATCGCCCATCTTGGCCACCGCGACGAGCCCCTCGTCACTCATCAATTGGGGAGCGTCAGATCCGATGCTCCGTCTGTCCCCCTGATGCGGTGAAATTATTCGTGCGGCCAAGTTCGTACGCTCCTTTGCTCTGTTTGCCTTTGAGTCCAAATGCAAATGTAGTTCCGCGAAAAGCTGTCGCCGCCTTGCGCTGAATCGCTGACTAATAAGCACTTATGTGACGACAGGTGTGTTTGCGTGCGACGTGGAATGGTCGGTGTCCAGCCATTGACATCCAATAAGGTTTTTCGAGGTGTCTAAGGGGCCAAACGTCATTGGAGCCCATCAGTCGAGCCAGTCGCGCACACCTTCACGATGCTCTCTCGTGTGTGTGCCGCGACTGTAGAGTCCATCTGAGGGTAGATTGTCGAAAAAAGATAAACCGCAGCAATCCGCCGTCCCGGCTTGATTACCGCAGCCATACTTTACTCTCTTTTCTCACAAGCATAAAGTCCGTCCGCCCGAGCCTCCGGGAGTCGCTGGATAATGTTTGCGCACCGATCAACGATTTCCTTGATGCCAGCTTGCGCTAGTTGAGGCGCCGTAAAGCGTATTCTTGTTCCGTAAGAAGAATGTGCGGATACTCGCGGAGCTGAAACGCTACGTCGAAGCGCAACCGACGTAAGGATCAGGAGGTTCACAGTGGGAGGCAGCAAAATGGATGGGCCAACAGAAATGAACCAAAGAGCCGACCTGCGCGATTATCTAGCCGCCGAGCGAACGCTTCTTGCATGGGTCCGCACCGGGCTAGCGTTGATGGGATTTGGCTTTGTTGTGGCGCGGTTCGGGCTTTTCCTGCAACAACTCCGGCTCATCGACCACGCTCCCTCGGCACCGTCTTACGGGATTTCCCTTTGGTTCGGTACGGCGCTCATCGCAGGGGGAGTGGTCGTGAATCTCTCTTCCGCTTGGCGCCATGTTCGATTGGTTCGTGAACTGGACCATGGCGAATCCACATGTTCTCGTTCTTTGACCCAAGCCGTCGCGACAGCTTTATTCCTGGCGCTGGTCGGACTCGCGATGGCGATCTACCTGGTTTCCGTACGCGGTTCCGCGAATCTTCATTCCGAAGATCGTGAGGAGGTACCTATGGCGCCGGCAACAGACAAAGGAATCATCGACAAACCGAGCAATCACTCGGTCGAGCAGACCGTGGAAAAACTGAAGACTATTCTGCAATCCAAGGGAGTCACCCTGTTTGCGGTGATCGACCATAGTGGGGAAGCCGAGAAAGTAGGAATGAAAATGCGTCCCACCAAGCTGCTTATTTTTGGCAGTCCTAAAGCAGGGACGCCTCTCATGCTAGCTGCTCCCAGTGTCGCCATTGACCTCCCCCTGAAAATTTTGGTTTGGGAAGATGCCCAGGGGAAAATCTGGGTTTCCTACAACAGCCCAGAGTACTTAAGGGAGAGGCACGGGCTGCCGCAGGAGCTGCTACAAAATATCGCCGTCGTAGAAACTTTGGCGGCTAGAGCCGGGGAGTAGTTCCGGCAAACCCAGGGTCATGTTGACTGGTGCGCGCGCGCCAAGAGCAATTAGAGGCCAACGTGCGGGCGAGTTGGGAGCTGGAATCGGGCGTGCTATCCTCGGAGCTGGGCACGTATCAGGCACACGGAAAGATTGAGCTTGTTAACTAAATGGGTGCGAGACACTTAAAGTGGTGGAGGCGGGGGGAGTCGGAATGCTCATGGTTGTTGAAAACACATAACTTATTGATTTTTCGAGACGCCAAAACGCAAAAAACGGGAAAATTGCGCCCAACTGGAACGTATCTGGAACGTGGGATTTTTCGTTCTGGCCAATTTTGTTAGGAAATCTCCCTTCTCTGGCAAGTGCGTTATCCTTCCAAGTGACTTTGGCCGTAGCCTTCCAACTTCCGAGAACCCCGTTTCTGGATAGTTTCCGAGTTGCCGACAAACCGTGAGCTATGCCGCATAGCAACTCGAAATCAAGAAAAGAACACGGCCACTTCTACGCATAGCGCGTTTTCCAGTCAAAGTGGATTACTTCCGGATTGAATCCGTCCGAACCGATACCAAGCGTGGAGATCACTTCCCACAAGCGGACTTCACAGAGCTAATCCCGCCGTGAAAGCGGGATAGTTTCCGGTTAGCGGACAATTTGCCAGCCGGCCGTCAAATCTCTCGTTTAGGCATGCGATCAGCAATTGGAGAGAACATTGTTTGCCACACCAACGTAATCGGTAGAGTCGGCCTCGGCTGGGAGCATTCAGCTAACTGCAGGCCCTGGGGGGTCCACTTTTTGGACTGACCTTGAAACCGCAGCAAGTTTGCTTGGCCTCAGGAACCACATGATCTCATTGATGCCTTGCGCGGAGGCGTCAATAGTAAGCCCAAAGGGAACGCCATCGCGCGACACTAGCACGGCTGCCTGTCCATTTGTCTCGACCCAGTCCAGCGTCACACCCTTCCAGCACCACGTGGAGATAGCGGCAATGAACGTTGCTACACGCTTGCGACCAGAAACTGGGACTCCCGCCGCGCGCACAAGTCCACCGCCATCTGAGTAAGAAACAACATCCTCTGCGAAGAGTGCTTCAAGCGCGGCCATTTCTCCCTTCTGCGCGGCAGCGACAAAGGCCTCCAGAAAGCGCCGCTGCTCGCTCGGACTGACGGACGTGCGGCGGCCATCTGCGATATGTTTGCGAGCACGGGAGACGAGTTGCCGGACGTTTGCTTCCTCCATTTGCAAGATGGACGCGATCTCGTCGTAGGAGTATTCGAACGCCTCGCGCAGAACATATGCGGCGCGTTCTGTGGGAGAGAGTTTCTCGAGGAGCAGCAGGACTGCGAGCTTGAGTGCTTCGCCGCGCTCCGCACCTATTCCGGGATCGGCGCTGGTGTCCACCGGTTCGGGAAGCCAAGTCCCGATGTAGTTTTCGTGGCGGGAGTGGGCGGACTGGGCCACATTGATGCACAGCCGTGTGGTTGTTATCGCCAGGTATGCGGGGGGGTTCTCAACTGTGCTCCGATTTATAGACTGCCACCGCAACCAAACGTCTTGCACGACATCCTCGGCTTCCGCCGCACTTCCGAGCATACGGTAAGCGATGCCGAACAGACGCCGACGCACTGGGGCAAAAGCTAAAAGACCGTCGTCGTGTTCGCCGGTCGCTACGTCGCGAAGGGACGGAGGAGTTTGCGGTAGAGGTTTTCCTGCTGTTGCCATATCGATCTCCTTTTTCACGGAAGTGATCGTACCAGAATGGTGGAATCCGGGAATTACAGTGCGATATTCCTCCCGAACAAACAGAGGAAGGACATCGCTACAAAATTTAGAATTGAGATCGCAAGGACATCATGAAGCAATTGGCGGGGAATGGATCGAGATTGAAGCCTGGAAGTGCGTCTGACGTTCAAGAGGCCGATCCGCGACAAAAGAGCGACCCGTTCGTGGAGCCAGGATGGGGTCTCCTGTGGCTACAAATGCATTAATCCACAAGTCTGTTAGCGATCGGCGCTGCGCAACTCTCGTGTGCGCGGATATCGTGACGGAAGGACGTGCTGGCCGGATTAATTGCAGCTGAAATGTATCATCATCCGACGTGCCGAACACGCCGTCGGGGCCGGGACCGATAACCACTTCGGGAGATACTATAAATAAGAAGAGAGCGAGGGTACCTACCCCACCAAGCCTGTGAACCCAACCCTTACGCGGAGGCACAGAAAAGCGGGAGAGCGTCCAGCCAGCAAGAGCTGCCAAGCCCATCAATAACGCACAGGTACTTACACTGGCCCCCATACCGTACCTCGGAACAAATCTAACTTTGGGGGGCTCCTTTGAATGTCAGGAAAGGTTATGCCGGGGCCAGACTTCTTGTCAAGCGGACGCAAGCCACGCTAGGGCAGCCGGTCCAGACGCGTAACCGTTGCCCAATCTTTGGCCTGACTTTGAGATCGCCGCAAGCTTGCTTGGTCTCAGGAACCACATGATCTGATCAATGCCTTGCGCGGAGGCATCAATCGCCAATGGCCCATTGCAAATGTTCCCGGAGGCTCTCCAGGGAAGTGATAGTTCCAGCCACGTGAGCGCGCATTTGCATCTTGGTTGTAGAAGCAGTCGATACCGCCTCCATGACGAGAGGGCTCGAATCGAAGTTGTCCATCGCAACACTCCGCCGCAGTCGCGATACGTCTGGCTTGGTGAAATAAAGACCAAGCACCGCCCCGATTTGTGACAGTTACTGCCCGGACTTATTTGTGAATGAACTTTTTTGTCACGGTTACGAGGGCTGCCCTGTCATAGGAGGCGAGGGTGCGACTGGGCGCCTCGTCATCACTCACATCGATTAAGAATTGAGAGGGAAAACTTATGCAGAATTCGCAGCACGCAACAAAGATGAGCTTGGACAACACCTCACACCCCGGTAGACCGGGGCTCGACGAGTTGGTTCCGTCGCGCTACGCGCTGCGGATCGGCGAGATTGACGTAATGGTGGTCAGCGATGGGGTGCTATCGCTGCCAGGCGCGATGTTGGGCCACAACATCGACCCGGCCGTCCGGGCGGCCTGGCTGGAGGACAATTTCCTGCCGCCGGACGTGCTCGAGTGGGCGCTGAACGCGGTCGTGGTGCGTAGCGGCGGCCGGACCATACTCATCGACGCTGGGATGGGGGGGGAGTTCCCGGACTTGCCGCGGGTCGGGAAGTTGGCCCAGCGACTGAAGGCCGCCGGCATCGATCCCGCATCCGTGACCGACGTGGTGCTGACCCACATGCACATGGACCACTGTGGCGGGCTGCTCGCCGACGGGGTGAAAGAGCGGCTGCGTCCGGACCTGCGGGTCCACGTGGCGGCCGCCGAGGCCGAGTTCTGGGAGGCGCCCGATTTCTCCCGCGTCTCCATGCCGCCGGGGTTCCCGGACGCGCTTCGGCGGACGGCCAAGCGGTTCTTGAAAGAGTACCACAGCCAGCTGCGGACGTTCGAGAACGAGTACGAGGTGGCGCCGGGGGTGGTCGTCCAACGCACCGGCGGCCATACCCCCGGGCACAGCGTGATCCGCCTGGCCTCCGGCGGCGACCGGCTGACGTTCGCCGGCGACGCCGTGTTCCAGGTCGGGTTCGAACACCCCGATTGGTACAACGGCTTCGAACACGACCCCGAGGAGGCGGCCCGCGTGCGCGTCGGTCTTTTGCGGGAGCTGGCGGCGAACCGCGAGTCGCTGGTGGCCACTCACCTGTCGTTCCCGTCCGTCTGCCATGTGGCGGTCGACGGCGACGTCTTTCGTTGGGTACCGGGCCCCTGGGAGTACTGACCGCCTGTTGGGTTAGGGCCGAACTCCTATTAAGCCGCACCAGACCGGGGTCGCAAAGCCGGCCCCGGCAGCTGAGCTGTGTCGTTCGGCGGCGGAGGGCATCGGGGATGGCGGGCGGCGAGCCGGAAGTCGTCGAGCAGTTCCACGGCATCTTGGCGTGCGGCAATCATGAAAGGAAAAGTATGAAACAAGAGGCGATCGCGGCATCACCCAATTCGGGCGTCAACACTCTCTCGGGCGAAGGGCTGGCAGAAGTGTCAACGATCACTGAGCACGAGGCGGCGCAGGTCGAACGCGCGAACGCCTCAGGCGCCACACCCGTTGTCTTCGTACACGGGCTCTGGCTGCTGCCCTCAAGCTGGGACCGCTGGGTGACGCTGTTCGAGGAGGTCGGCTACGTGGGGGTGACACCGGGCTGGCCTGACGATCCCGACACGGTCGCCGAGGCCAGAGAGCACCCTGAGATGTTCGCGGGCAGGGGGATCCGCGAGATCGCCGATTACGAGGAGGCGGTCATCCGCCGCCTACATCGGAAGCCCGTGATAATCGGCCACTCCTTCGGGGGCCTGCTGACCATGATTCTCGCGGGGCGCGGGCTCGCCGCCGCGTCGGTCGCGATCAGCCCTGCACCGTTCCGCGGCGTGCTCCCGCTGCCGATCGCGGCGTTGCGCACGGCCAGCGTCGCCCTGCGCAATCCAGCGAACTGGAACCGCGCGGTCCCGCTCACCTACGAGCAGTTCCGCTACAGCTTCGCGAACGCGGTCGGCGAGGACGAGGCGAAGGAGCTGTACCTCGGCTACTCCGTCCCCGGCGCCGGCGAGCCGCTCTTCCAGGCGGCGTCCGCGAACTTCAATCCATGGTCAGAGGCGAAGGTCAACTCGACGAACCCGGAGCGGGGTCCGATGCTGATCGTCTCGGCCGACTCGGACCATACGGTCCCCTGGGCGATCGCGAACGCGTCCTACAAAAAGCAGAAGCGTAACAAGAGCGTGACCGAGATCGTCAAGATGCCAGGCCGCGGGCACGCGCTGACAATCGACGCCGGTTGGCGGGAGGTCGCCGAGAAGGCGCTCGAGTTTGTCAAGCGGTTCACAACGATAACGGCGAGAGCGGCGCGAAGCGGAGGAAGGCTCTGATGAATAATGAAACGGTCAGCTATAAGCAGGAGACTGTTGCGCCAGCGAAGACGTTCGTCAACCGGGATGCGTCGCAGACTCGATTGATCGCAGGCATCAGCGTACTTGATGGACCGCTCATCACGGCGGTGATTGAATATGCGCAGCGACTCTCCGAGCCGTATCTGTTCAATCATGCGATGCGTTCGTGGCTGTTCGCTGAAGCGATTGGCCGCATTAAGGGAATCGACTACGACCGCGAGGTCGTGGCTATAGGTACAATACTCCACGACATTGGCCTCACTGCCGATGTGTCAGGGCCCAATCGCTTCGAAGTGAATGGTGCCGATGCCGCAATGTCGTTCATCAGAGGCAAGGGTCTTTCGGATCGCCGAGCACAACTGATTTGGGACTTGGTTGCGCTTAACTCGACGCCATCGCTGGCGCTTCACAAAGAGCCGGAAGTGGCGGTCGGCACGATGGGCATCGGACTCGACTACGGTGGCTTCGGCGTTGACGCACTTCTGACAGCCGATGTCGAGCGCATCCTCAGCGCTTTCCCCCGACTGAAAATGAAGCAACGATTTGCCGAGACGTGCTGTCAGCTCGTCACGGCGAAGCCAGAGACGAGCTACGACAACTTCCTTCGCGACTTCGGCGAGCGATTCGTGCCTGGCTACAAATCTGTGTCAACGGTCGACCTGTTGATGAAGGCTCCGTTCGGTGAATAGAGACGAACCTTGCGAGGGAGAAATCCAAAACGGAATCATGTTGTCACAAACCCCCACTCAGCTCTGTCTTAACAAAGACAAACGACTGATGGCTCAGAAATACCTTGGTCAAGAATGACGGAGACAATTATGAAAATCGTAGTGATCGGCGGTACCGGACTCATCGGATCAAAGCTCGTCAACAAGCTTCGTGAACACGGGCATGAAGCTGTTGCGGCAGCGCCCAACACCGGGGTCAACACCCTCACGGGCGAAGGACTGGCCGAAGTGCTAAAAGGCGCTTCGGTTGTCGTTGACGTATCGAACTCTCCCTCATGGGAGGATTCGGCGGTGATGACCTTCTTTGAAACCTCAACTCGCAACCTTCTCAAGTACGGAGCGGCGGCGGGTGTAAAACATCACGTCGCACTGTCGGTCGTTGGAACCGACCTGCTGTCCGAGAGCGGCTACTTTCGAGCCAAGATTGCTCAGGAGAAGCTGATCAAAGGCGGAACGATCCCTTACTCGATCGTCCACGCGACACAGTTTTTCGAATTCCTGAAGCAGCTTGCTGATATTTCTTTCGACGGCAAGTCAGTGCGTGTGCCGGATGCGCTTTTCCAGCCAATGGCCGCCGACGATGTCGCAAGCGCCGTGGGCAGGATCGCTGTGGGCCAGCCTATCGACGGGACTGTCGAAATTGGGGGCCCGCAATCGTTTCGCATCGATGAACTCGTACGGCAGCGATTGAAATCGCTCAATGATTCTCGCGAGGTTATGGCGGACCCCAACGCGCTTTACTCCGGAGCAAAGATCGGAGAGCGCTCGCTAGTCCCGGGCGACGGTGCGCAACTCGGCCAGATTCGTTTTGCCGACTGGCTCAAAGATTCCGCATCTGGGCTCCCGAAGGCAACCCTGCAGTCTGCGGCGGCTGCAACTACGACGAAACGAGCCTGAGACCGTGGCAGATAACCAACTTTGCATCAGAGAGGTACCACACGGCTTGGTCGTTGCTGGTGTGAGATTAGACGAGAAAGTTGTGACAAAAGCAGCTGGTTTCGTCACTGCGCATGCCGCAGGCGAGTGGGGGATGGGAACATACACCGGCGGTCGACCGGCCCCTACCCACGACGAGATTGCCCAACTCGCCTACTGTCTGTACGAATCGCGTGGCCGGCAGGATGGCCACGATATCGAAGATTGGCTGCGTGCTGAACAGGAACTCGTCCGCCACTACGCGTGACTGCAAGCACCAGAGCATGTAACCAATGAAGCCTTAGTGGTCTCGTTCAAACGAAAGGATTGTTTATGACGATTGCAAAACTGGCTTTTATGTTGGTGTGTCTGATCTCCTTCGCTACGCAACCGAAAGAGGCGGCCAAAGAAGAGCCTAAGGTAGCGAAGGCGACGCCGGTCTTCTCGAAAGATCTGGCGGACCTCCCCGGCAAGGAAGGTCTGATGCTTCTGGTTGAGTATCCCCCGGGCAGCTCAGATCCAATCCATCGCCACAACGCGTGTGCGTTTGTTTACGTGCTTGAGGGCTCAATCGTGATGCAGGTCAGGGGCGGAAAAGAAGTGACTCTAACGCCTGGCCAGACTTTCTACGAAGGTCCGGATGATGTCCACGTCGTTGGGCGGAACGCCAGCCAAACTAAACCGGCGAAATTCGTTGTGTTCCTGGTTAAGGACAAAGACGCTCCCGTAGTGGTGCCGGCGAACTAAATCAAAATTGCGGGCATTTCGGTGCCGCAAAAACTAAAGGAGAGAACCAAATGAGCACGATTACAGTGAAAGACGGTACGACAATTTATTACAAGGATTGGGGCAATGGGCCAGTCATTACGTTTTCCCATGGTTGGCCGCTGAACTCCGATGCTTGGGACGGTCAGATGCTGTTTCTCGTCCAACATGGCTACCGGTGTGTTGCGGTTGACCGGCGCGGGCATGGTCGATCGAGTCAACCGTCCACGGGGAATAACATGGACGGATATGCGGACGACCTAGCCGCCGTACTCGAAGCGCTGGACCTCAACAACGTAACACTCATCGGGCATTCGACCGGGGGCGGCGAAGTAACACGTTATGTTGGGCGCCACGGCAGCAAGCGGGTTGCGGCGGCAGTTCTGGTCGCAGCGGTTCCTCCGCTCATGCTGAAGACACAGGCCAACCCGGAGGGTTTGCCAATCGAAGTCTTCGACGGCATTCGCGCCGGTGTTGCTGGAGATCGGTCGCAGTTCTACAAAGATCTCGCCGTGCAGTTTTATGGCGCGAATCGGGCCGGAGCGAAAGTAACACAAGGCATTTTGGATCAGTTCTGGCTTTGGAGCATGCAGGCTGGCGCCCTGAATGCGTACGAATCCGTTAAGGCATTTTCCGAAACGGATTTCACGGAAGACCTGAAGAAGTTCGACTTTCCGACACTCGTACTTCACGGTGAAGATGATCAAATCGTGCCCGTGAAGGATTCCGCGAGAAAGTCAGCGAAGGTAATCAAAGGTGCGAAGGAGATCTACTATCCTGGTGCACCTCATGGTCTTACTGCAACGCATCAGGATCAAGTCAACGCCGACTTGCTGAAATTTGTGAAGTCGGTCGAACAAGCTCGCAAGGCAACGGCCTGAATTCTTTGCGCCGGGCAGATCGCATGCCCGGCGCCTTGTCATTCCAGGGCCACCCTGAAACGTGGAGAGGCTGGATATTTCGCAAAGTCATGGTTAACGAGATTGCCTTCTAGTGATACTAGAAGGAACATTTCCGATTAGCCGACGAAATCAGGAGCTAGACCAGAGTAGGCCTGAGAGTGAGATGTTCGCAAGAGAGAACCTGTAGTGCGGCGCCAAGAGCGGGTGGGTCGAAACTATCTGCCTGGTGACCAGACGCTGATCTGCACCTATATCTAGCTCTTGGCGAATCGGATCGATTCAGTCAAGCGATTGGAGCATGCGATGAACAAATTCGAACAACCGATGACATCGCACCGTATCGGAACGGAAGGCCGGGGATCGGTAGATAACTTCAGAGCCCATCGCCGGACGTTCCGCGCTCTGCATGAGGCAGGCTGTTTCGTGATTCCGAATCCGTGGGACGTCGGGTCTGCACGGTACCTGCAGCAGCTCGGATTCCCCGCGCTGGCGACCACCAGCGCGGGCTGTGCGTTCTCGCAGGGGCTGCCTGACTCCGAAGGTGCGCTCACTTGTGAGCGCAACCTGGCATACATATCCGATATCGCGGAAGCGGTCGATGTCCCGGTCAATGCGGACTTCGCGTCTGGCTACGGAGCGTCACCGAAAGATGTGGCCGATAATGTCACGCGCTGCATCGCGGCCGGCGTCGCGGGCCTGTCGATCGAGGATGCAACCGGTGATCCATCGTCGCCGCTTTACGAGCTGCCGCTCGCCGTCGAGCGTGTGCGCGC
>Ga0307477_10002065_pt1 | contig 15898 bp, 21 predicted proteins | sample atmos_gasesECM2C_FD_203316 | JGI IMG/M metagenome (GOLD analysis project Ga0307477, IMG submission 203316) | Hardwood forest soil microbial communities from Morgan-Monroe State Forest, Indiana, United States - atmos_gasesECM2C_515 | ecosystem: Environmental > Terrestrial > Soil > Temperate...
GCTACAGGTACGAGAGCGCCAAGAAAGGCCTCCAGCAGCTCCGCACGTACTGCGACACCGTCGTTGCCATCGACAACACCAAGCTCTCCAAGGTCGCGGGCGACCTCCCACTGCAGCAAGCGCTGGGGGTAGCCAACGAGCTCGTGGGGCAGTTTGTCAAGGGCATCACCGAGACCATCACCACAGCCAGCCTCATCAACATCGACTACGCCGACCTTAGGGCTATCACAGAGCACAAGGGTCTGGCGGCAATCGGAGTCGGTGAAGCAAAGGGCGCAGACAGGGTAGAGTCCGCGATCAGACAGGCCATCGAGGGACAGCTGCTCGACATCCGGGACGTCACCAAGTCCGAAGGCGTACTTGTGCACGTCACAGGCGGTTCGGACGTGACTCTGGAAGAGGTTACGAAGGCCGGGGAACTGGTCACAAAGTCGCTTCCTCCCAAGGTCAGGATCGTCTGGGGTGCGAGAGTCGACCCAACTCTGGAGGGTCGCGTCAAGACGATGGTCATGCTCACTGGCGTGGAAAGCACTTTCCTCGCACAGCAAGAGTACAGCTTCTCAATGGGTCCGATCAAGATCGGCCCGAAGAGCTAAGCAACGCGCTCAGCTCTTCGCTCTCCTTTTTTTTCTAGACCTAGCGCGAGCTCCGCCCCGCAGGACCCCTCGGGTAATTGGGAAGGAATATGTAGGAGTGATTACCCGTGACATGACGAATGCTGATTTCCCATGGCCCAATCAGAACAAAGACTGCGCCAACCTGTCGTCGTGGTTCTGGGTCACGTGGACAGCGGAAAGTGCGTTAGCGGCGACACGCTCCTCCAACTCGCAGATGGTAGGATAGCAGAAGCGAGCCGAGTATTCGAAACCTACAAGACGGGCGGAGCCATAGAGCGGCCCGACGGTGTTGTTTATGAGGCCAGCGGCCTAGAGCTGCTTTCGGCTTCGCCGAGTGGGACCGTCGAAGCGAAAAGGGTCACCCATGTCTGGAAGCTCCATGCGGATAGGCTCGTAAGTGTCCAGACCCGAGCTGGATATTCGATTAGATGCACCCCGGAACACAAGTTCCTCGTGATGCAGCGCACAGGGGAACTTGGATTCGTCGAGGCGGGGAGATTGTCGTTGGAAGACCATCTAGCCCTCCCGGTTCGCGTTAATGTGCGCAACCGGGGACTGGACCCGGTAAAAGCTGCAGTTTTGGGAAGAATCTCAGACGATTTCCTGATCCGTGTCTCCCCGGCGCTAAACGAACGAATAGAAGCCTTGGCAAAGCCGCTGAGAGCCAGAGAAAAATTCGGCGACAAATTGTTCCGCTTCCACTTCAAGAAGGCGTACTACCGGGCAGGAGTTTTACGAGAAATTGTCTCGGCCCTTAAGATATCGCCCGCTGAGGCTTACGACTGCATCGAAGCAGTGAAGTTTGCGTCGCAAAAGTCGAGGGCCTCGCACAAATCTCCTTGGATTGCTTTGCCCAAGGACCATTCAAGTTTTCGCGCGCTGGCGTACCTCGTAGGACTCCTGTACGGCGACGGTATTGCAGGATCGGGACATCTCGCCAATACCTCAAACTGGATAATCGACCTCTTTGCAGACAATCTTAGGGCAGCGTTCCAGGTGGGGGCCACAAAGGCTTGGCGGAGGACGTGTTTCATCGTAAGTCACAAGGGAGGTAAATCCCTGGGAAGATTCTTGGTGGATGCGTTCGACTATCCCGCCCACGACAAGACTAGAAGCTTGCACGTCCCCGAAGCAATCGCGATCATGCCCGACGACTTGGTCGCCTCCTTCCTCAGGGGATTCTTTGACGCTGAGGGCTTCGTCCAGGAGGGCCGGAACATTGGCGTCGGATGCGAGAGCAAGACGTTGATGAAACAGCTCCCGATGCTCCTTTCTCGCCTTGGTTGTCTCGCATATCATGGCAAGAAGAGCCACAGTAAGGAGATCTTCATCAGCGGAAAGGACAACGTTTCGGCCTTTGTAACGCGAGTAGGGTTCGGAGACAAGGAAAAAATGCTCGGGGCTAGGATCAAGCTGGCCACCGCTGAGACCAACCGGATATTCGACATCACCCCCATTCCAGGCGACTTCATCAGGTCCCTCCGTGCAACAAACCCGGTCATCTGGGACGACGGTTTCCAAATGACCTACTACCAGAACAGAGACTCACTCAGTCGGGGTGTCGTGAGGCGGTTGCCGGAGGCCATTCCGGCCTTCAAAGGTAATCCTCTCCTCGAGACGATGGAGAACTACGCTACTGTCGAAGTGACCGGGCTAGAGACGATCGAGGGACATTGCGATGTCTATGACTTCACTGTAGATGAGTTCCACAACTTCCTGGCGAACAACCTCATTATCCACAATACGACCTTACTCGACAGTATAAGGGGCACGGGCGTCCAGGCCAGGGAGGCCGGGGGCATCACCCAGGAGATAGGCGCCAGCTTCTTCCCGATGGAGACCCTGGTCGCGATTTGCGGGCCAGTCCTCACAAAGTCTGGTGGCGCGCTCAAGATTCCAGGGCTCCTGGTAATCGACACGCCCGGACACGAGATCTTCTCGAACCTCAGGATGAGGGGGGGCTCGGCGGCCGACATCGCGATACTCGTCGTCGACGTCAACAAGGGCCTCGAGAACCAGACCCTCGAGAGCATCGAGATCCTGAGGGCGCGAAAAGTCCCCTTCCTCGTCGCCCTCAACAAGATCGACATGATCAAGGGATGGCGGAAAGACACCAAGGGCCTCCTCTCCCTTGTCATGAAGGAGCTTCCCCCCCAATGGAACGACGAGCTGGAGGAGAGGCTCTACAACGTGGTCGGCGGCCTCTCGCGCCTTGGGTTTGAGTCGGACGCCTTCTACCGGGTCAAGGACTTCCGCAAGCAGATTTGCATCGTCCCTGTCTCGGGGCGGAGCCGGGTAGGTATCCCAGAGCTCCTCTCCGTCCTCATCGGCCTTGCGCAGCAGTTCCTCTCGGGCAAGCTGGCGGTGATCGACGAGACCGGCCGCGCGAGGGGGATCGTGCTCGAGCTCCAAGAGGAGGTCGGGATCGGGGAGACGGCCAACATCATCCTCACCGACGGGAAGATTAGCGTCGGGGACAGCATCGTCCTGGTGAAGCGCGATGGGGCGATCGAGTCGAAAGTAAAGGCCCTCTTCATGCCAAAGCCTCTCGACGAGATGAGGGACCCGCGCGACAAGTTCACCAGCGTCAGGGATGTCTACGCGGCCGCCGGAGTGAAGCTCGTGACCCCCGACCTCGAGGGCGTCCTCCCAGGTACTTCGGTCTCCGGGTTCAAAGGCGAGGACGAATTCCGCGCCCTGAAGGCCGAGCTCGAGAAGGACCTCGGGACCCTGAGGAGGCACAACGACAGCCTCGGGGTCGTAGTGAAGGCCGGGAGCATTGGGGGCCTCGAGGCGATGATAAAGATGCTCGAGGAGAGGGCGATCCCCATAAGGATGGCTGACATCGGGGACATCTCGAAGCACGAGATAGTCGAGGCGGAGACCGTCGCGGAGAAAGACCCCTACCTCGGGGCGATCATCGGCTTCGACGTCAAGGTCCTCCAGGAGGCGAAGGAGAGCGCCGGAAGGGCCAAGATCATCACCTCGGAGGTGATCTACGACGCCATAGAGGGGTACGTCCAGTGGGCCGCGCAGAAGAGGGACGAGGACCAGAGGACGGCACTCCAGTCGATCACGCCCCCGGCGAAGATCAGGGCGATCCCAGGGAACTTCTTCAGGAGGAACGACCCGGCCGTCTTCGGCGTCGAGGTACTCGCGGGCAGGCTGAAGCCCAAGTCGAGGCTGATGAACGAAAAGGGCGAAGAGATCGGCTTGGTGGAACAGATACAGGAGAACGGGAAGAGCATACAGGAGGCCACCAAGGGGATGGAGGTCGCGATATCGGTCAAGGGGCCCACCCTCGGGAGGCAGGTGAAGGAGGGCGAGAACCTGTACACCTTCCCGACCAGCAGCGACGTAAAGATGCTGAAGGGCAAGTACGGAGGCACCCTCGGGGAGGACGGGCTGGACGCGCTCCAGCAGATCATCGCCATCCGCTCAGAGAAGGACGCGCTCTACGGCTTCTAGCCCTCCCAACTTCATTTACTGAGTGTAAGACGAGAAGCCCGCTTTTTTTGCCGCGCAATAAGAATAAGGAGGAAGGTTGCAGCTGGGTTCCCGCAGTGAGTACTACGGTGTAGGATAGAACCTGAGCTGCAATACCTTGTTTCCCTGATTGTCGTACTGCCAGAAGTAGTTCTGGAGCGACGGGTTGAAGATGTTGACGCACGTGAGCGTGGTGGATCCGGTTGGGATGTAGCACAGGGTGGTGAGCTGGGTCGTCACGTCCTGGAACTTGTTTCCGTGGTCACGCGTTCCGATGGTCAGCGTAGTGCCTGTCGAACAGATCGTCCCACCAGTTGTCGGGTCAGTGGCGCACGTGTTCAGGCTACCAGAGCCTCCTGGAATGCCCTCTACACGGGCCCAGATGGTGTAGGTGCCTGGACCGGGGAGCTGGAATGACGCCGAACCGTCCGTGCACGCGTTGTTGTCTAGAACGGCGAATGTGGCACCCTGCTGAAGGAAGATATCACTGTCTCCCTTTAGTGCGACGAATATCACGTTCCCTCCGTTGCCGTCGGTCGCGGGACAGTTTGTTGACTTGGCGCCTATGATGTTGAGGTTGTAATGGGGCCCTGACGGGGCTCCATTGCCAGTCCCCGCATAAGCTGCTGGCCATGCCGCAAGGAGGGCCATGACGATGATGGTTGATGCGATTGCTGGTATCGTTGTTCTTAGAGTTTTCATAACGACAAACGTGTGATGACCCTATAAAGTCGTAATCATCCGCGGTTCCATAGCCTCGATACATATCGAGAATTATCAACCGAATTGCCGCTGGTTTCGGCAATAGTTCGTGCCCCGGCCCGATGAAGCGACCGGGACGAATTTATTAACCGAGCCTCGCGGGAGGAGTCGAAGGCACCGTGGCTCAGTTTAAGGTCGTTGTAAGCGACTCCAAGACGGGCAAGTCCGAGGTCATCGAGGCAAAGGACTCGACCGCCCAGCTTTTCATGGGGAGGCGGCTGGGGGACACCGTCGACCTGAGCGCCGTCGGACAGAACTACAAGGTGAAGATAACGGGAGGGAGCGACAAGGCGGGGTTCCCGATGCGGGCGGACGTACTCGGGACCGGAAAGAGGTACGTCCTCATGACGGAGGGGATAGGTTTCAGGAACTCCGTCGAGGGAGAGAAGCGGAGGAAGCTCGTCCGGGGCAGCACGATCACCGACGAGATTTACCAGCTCAACTGCGTAAAGGCCGCCTAGCGCTGTTCTGCGTTCAATACTTAATTACAAGGAAACGCCAATAGTCACATGGCTCAGGCCGCTGTCTCGGTAGAACAACAGAAGATTCCAAGGCAGCCCGAGTGCAACATAGGGACTAGCGGCCACGTCGACCACGGAAAGACGTCAGTAGTCGCAGCAATAACCGGGGTCTGGGCGAGCGCCCACAGCGAGGAGCTGAAGAGGGGGATCACGATCAAGGTCGGCTACGCCGACTCTGCCTTTTACAAGTGCCCCGAGACGCCGGCCCCGGCGAACTACTCGACCTCGCCCACCTGCCCAGTCTGCGGCAAGCCGACTCAACTACTGAGGGCGGTCAGCTTCGTCGACACCCCAGGCCACGAGAGCCTCATGACGAACATGCTCGCCGGGGCGGCACTCATGGACGGGGTCATACTTGTGATCGCGGCCAACGAGCCCGTACCGATGCCCCAGACGAGGGAGCACCTTCTCGCACTCCAGATGCTTGGAATGAAGAAGATGGTCGTCGTCCAGAACAAGATAGACCGGGTCGACTCAGAGGGCGCGAGGAAGAACCACGAGGCCATCAGGCAGTTCCTGAGCGGCTCCGTCGGCGCGAACGCGCCCATCATCCCGGTCTCCGCCCAGAACAGGGTCAACATCGACGCCCTGATAGAGGCCATCGAGGAGTACATCCCGACCCCGCAGCGCGACGCCAAAGCGTCGCCTCAGATGTACGTCCTCAGGAGCTTCGACGTCAACAGGCCGGGGGCCGAGGTCAAGTCCCTCGTGGGAGGGGTCCTCGGAGGGAGCCTGGTGAAGGGCGAGCTCAACGTCGGCGACGAGATCGAGATCTCCCCAGGGATCCCCGAGGAAAGGAGCGGCAAGTACGTCCCGATCCTGACCAAAGTAGCGAGCCTCGGGACGGGGGCGGGGATGGGGGAGAAGGTCGGCCCCGGAGGGTTGGTGGCGCTGGGCACCAACCTGGACCCTAGGCTCACCAAGGGCGACATTCTCGTGGGCAACCTCGTGGGAGCCCCGAGCACGCTCCCCGAGGCGAGGTCTCACGTCACGGTCGACCTCAGCCTCTTCGAGCAGGCGGTCGGGTCCGCCGGCCTCGTCAAGGTCGACAAGGTGAAGCTGGGCGAGACGCTGAGGCTGAACGTTGGTACGGCCTCGACCCTGGGCACCGTCACATCGGCCAGGGACACGGTCGCGGAGCTCGACCTGAAGAAGCCGGTCGTGGCGGACGCGGGCGCACGCACGGCGGTAAGCCGCAGGATAGCCGAAAGGTGGCGGCTCATTGGTTCCGGTGTCCTAAGATAGATTGCGAAAGGTCCTCCTCGACAGCAGCTTCCTAATGGCGGTCATGGAGCGACCGACCCCGTGGCAGGGGGATATCACCCAAGCACTGGGCAAGCCGTCGTTCGTGGTTCCAGAGTCAGTGAGGGCCGAGCTCGAGCGGATCTCGAGAGAGGGCGGGAAGAGAGCGAAGCTGGCGTCCCTTTCCCTCGGCCTGGTGCGCGAAGGCACGATTGGGACGCAGCCCGACCGCGGCGGGAGGCCCGACGACGAAATAGTATCCTCGGCCCTGTCTGAAAAGGCAGCGGTCGCCGCGGTCGATTCCGAACTCGTGGCCAGGCTCAGGGCGCTCGGAATCGCGACAATCACACTTAGGGGCGGCAGGGTCGAAGCCAGAAGCTAGAAGCGCTAGGAATGCTCGGAAACCAGATGGAAGTCTGCTCCGTGATGCGTTTTCTACTTTCTTGCCAGCGGTTTGTTGGCGCGTCTCTCGGCTAGCTTCGAAAGCTTTGCCTCCGCAGACAACGTGGCTTCGAAAGTCAACGCCGCAATGAGGTCGAGCTCAGCCTTCTTCCTCTTCGTGAGTCTTACCATCGTCAGTCACCTCCCAACTCCTCCTCTGCCCGTTTATACTTTTCCGCAAGTTCCCGGTAGAGGTACTTGGCCTCGAAAGACCTACTGAACAGAATTTGGATGACATTTCCGACCCTCACCAAGCGCACCGATGTAGTACCAATGTCGAACTGGCTCGCCTCGATGTCGTCGCTCAACGGGGATGAATTTCAGCCTGCGATTTAAGCGCCACCGGAGGAAGTCACCGAATTCGTGCGGCTCGCAAGCCAAAAAAGGCCCGGGCTGCGCCGGGCCAAACTCCATAAAATCTTTTATTAGGGCCCCCAAAAGGAGGCCAGTTTCTTCGAATTATTATGTTCCAATCAGTAGAGCTTGAGGATGTAGTCCGTGTGCCGCCCGACCGCTTCGGGAGCTCCCTCGAGAACGTTGCCCTGGAGCTCCTGAAGATGAAGTACGAGAGCACTATCAGCCCCGAGAACGGGTACCTCGTCCTCGTGACCAACGTCAAGGTCGACAAGATAGGGAAGATCATCCCGGGCGACGGGGCCACATACCACAAGGTCCGGTTCCAGGTCCTCGCGTTCTTCCCGATCAAGCAGGAGATAGTCGAGGGAGAGGTCGTCGAGATCACCGACTTTGGGGCGTTCGTCAGGATAGGGCCAACCGACGCGCTCTTGCACCTCAGCCAGATTATGGACGACTACCTCACCAGCGACGTGAAGTCAGGCGTCATCACGGCGTCCCAGAGCAAGCGGACGCTCAAGGTCGGGAGCAAGGTGAGGGTCAGGATAACAGCGGTGAGCCTCGGGCACGGGATCTCGATGGGCAAGATCGGCGTCACGTGCAGGCAGCCGTTCCTGGGAGCCCTCGAATGGATAGAGGAAGAAATATCGAAGGCCCAGAAGGCCGCCAAGGCCGCCGTCAGGGCGGCCCAGTAGCCAGAGGCGGTGCTGACACTTGGCCCGGGAGCAAGCTTGCAGAAAGTGCCACATGCTTACCCACGACAAGGTCTGTCCGAACGACAAGTCCAACGAGCTCAGCGAGGAGTGGTCCGGTCTGATCATCGTCCTCGACCCCAAGAGGTCGAACGTGGCGCAGACCCTCGGGATAACCGTCCCTGGGCGATACGCCCTAAAGGTTAGCTGACGCTTGCACAAGGGCGACTACAAACTCACCCCCGGACTGCGGAGGCAGCTGAAGAGGCCCCTCGGCCGCCTCTTTACATCCTCTGAAGTGCAGTCGCAGGAGTTCCTCGGTCTCGTCGCAAAGTCTCCTTGCGTGGTGGCCGTCGGCGACAGGATCACTGAGACCCTCGAGGAGGTCGGGAGGCCCCCGGACGTCTTCGTCGTCGACGGGAGGGAGAAGAGGATGAAGAGAGAGGTCCCCCTGGTCGCCCACGCCTCGACGTTGAATGCGAAGAACCCCGCCGGTGGGATTACCCGAGGCGCTCTGGCCTCGGTCCGGAGAGCGTTCCTCGCGAAGAAGCCGGTCATGGTGCTGATAGAGGGCGAGGAGGACCTTCTGACGATCCCTGCCGTGATCCACGCGCCCATAGGGGCGGTCGTCCTTTATGGGCAGCCCCTCGAAGGCGCGGTCGCCGTCGTTGTCGACGATAAAGCGAAAAAGAGCGCGCGGGCGCTCCTCGCCAAGATGAGCGGCTGAAATGGCCCTAGCCTTCAGCGACGGGCGGGGGCTGAGTCTTCAATCGTATCACGGGCCCGAGGAGTATCCATAGGGACGCGAGCCCCGAGATAGCACCGCCGATGTAGATGGTGTTCACGACCCCGAGGATCTGCCCCAAAGTCCCTCCAATAACCGACCCCACCGGGATCGTCCCCCAGACTATCGTCCTCATGGTCGCGTTCATCCTTCCTTGGAGGGGCTGCGGCGTCATCGCCTGCCTGAGGCTGACCTGGTTGATGTTATAGAGCGGCACCTCGAAGCTGAGGACGAAGGCGATAGCCGAGAGGACCACGAAGGGGTACCCTCGGAGGGCTAGGGGCTCTAGCATCGCCACGAAGCCGATGCCTATGGCGAGGGCGAGCGTCACCCCGAGCCCGAGCCTCCGGGTTATCCTGCCCGAGCTCAAGACTCCTACGAGGAAGCCCACCGCTCCTATCGTCCCGACCACTCCGAGCTCGACCGGGGTGAACTTGAGGTAGTTCAGCGCGAATATCGTTATGACGGTGGCCACCATCGTGTTTCCTAGGTTCGTGGTCGCCGTGCAAGCGGCTATCCTCTTCAGGATGGGGTTGCGCACCACGATGTCGATCCCCTCCTTCATCTCCACGAAGAAGCTCCTTCGGCGGCCCTGGTCCACGATCGGCTCGACCTTGCGGATGGACGCCAGCGAGATGGCCGATAGGGTGTACCCGACCGCGTCGACCGCGACCGTGAACGCCCCTCCTATGAGCTGATACAGGAACCCTGCGAGAGTGGGGCCCACGACCTGGGCGGCCGAAGCGCTCGACTGCAGCTTCTGGTTCCCCTCGAGCAGGTCTCCCCTCTCGACGAGCAACGGGAGGTAGGCCTGGTAGGCCACGTCGAAGAAGACCGCGAAGACGCCGTTGAGCAGGGCCACAAGGTAGAGCTGGTACATGCTCAGCACCCCCGCTACGAACCCCAGGGGGATCGAACCCAATATGGCGAGCCTCCCCACGTTGCAGACTATCATTATCCTCCTCTTCCTGAACCTGTCGGCCCAGACCCCCACGAAGAGCCCAAGCGTCGGGAATGCGACGAACCCGAGCGAGCCGAGGGCGCCCATCTGGAGGGGGGTGGCCCTGAACGCCAGGACAGCGAGCACGGGGAGCGCGAACTGGGTGAACTGGTTACCGAACTCGCTGACCGTGTCGCTGGCCCACAGTCTGACGAAGTCCCTGTTGCCCCACAGGTTCCCGCCCAGGCCCAGCCGCACTCAGGGTGACCTCCTGGAAGAGTGGTCCCTGGCCGGGCCGAAGTCGCCTCCGCCGTGCGGAGGCTGTCCTCTTGCTCGTTCGGGCATAGACAAGCTTCACAATGTATTCGCACGCCGAGTATTTTAGCCCCCACCCGCAGATCGGCGGAAACCCTATAACGACCTACCCGTCGGGGAAACCGAACAATTGCAGATACTCGCCAAGAAAGAGTCCAAGCTCCTAGGTAGGACCGAGGTCGAGGCCCTCTTCCCCGCCGGTGCCGGCGGCGTCAAGAGGAAGGACGCCGTGAAGGAGATAGCCCAGTCCATGAACGTGGACGAGAAGAGGGTCGCTCTGGTCAGGCTCCACTCGCAATCTGGCTCGCGCGACTTGGTGGGCAAGTTCGAGGTCTATGAATCGGAGGCGAGGCTGAAATTGCTCTCGCCTGGATACCTCTCCGTCAGACTTCTTACGAAGGAGGAGAGGGAAGCGATGAAACAGGCCAAGAAGAAGGCGGAGCAGGCCGCCCAACAGGCAAAGCAGCAGGCCACATCCACCAAGAAGAAGTGATCAGATGTCAAAGCCCCCTCCCAAGGCTCCTCCGGCCGCCCCCGCACCGGCTCCCGCAGCTCCCGCCGCGACTCCCCCCGCTGGCGCTGAGGCCGCGGAGGCGCCCAAGGCGCGCAAGGTGCGGAAGGAGCGTAAGCCACGGGCCAACGTCCAGGTCTGGAAGCTCTACAAGGTGGGGGAGGGAACCGCGGAGCGCCTGAAGAAAGAGTGTCCCCGATGCGGGAGAGGCTACTTCATGGCCGAGCACAAGGACAGGCAGTCCTGCGGCAACTGCGGCTACACGACATTCAAGACAAAGTCCTGAACGTCGGCATGACCTTCAGCTCTTTCTGGCGATCAACCTGCCGATCTCTAATTTGGCGTCTTCCATCGAGTACTTTAAGGCCACATTCCTCCGTCTGAGTTCGTCGAGGAACTTCCAGAGCGAGACTCCGGCGAGCGTTGACGCCTGCTCCAGGGATACCTTCTCCTTGACGTAACCATCCACCGCTATGTCCATTTTGGCTTCGGATAGTCCTTTGGATACCAGTTTTCTCACGAGCCGACTTTACTTCACCCTAGTAAGCATTTTGACGAGGTCGGACGACTCCCAAATCCGCTTCTGTCGAACTGGGCAGGTGCAGGGGCTTTGCCGTCAGAATTGCTGGCCTCGTCTAGGAATAGGATTCCAGCGACTCCCTGATGGCGGCGAGGACCGCCGGCGGAGTGAGGGGTCGGAACGGCCTGACGTACTTCTGGTGCTTCGCCTTGCGTATGTTCTCGCTCCCGTTGGCCTCCTCGTACCCCTCCAGGAACGCGTCGGCGACCATCTTGAGCCCCCTGCCCTTGAACGAGAGCTTCGCGGCGTAGTAGACGAACTCGGCCACATCCCACGCCTGGTCCCCGCCCTCCACCGCCTGCTCTAGGTCGGTGAAGTAGAGCCTGCTCCCGTTGACGATGATGTTGTTGGCCTTCGAGTCGCCTAGGGCCAGCCCGGTCTTGTGCACCTGCCCCACGGCCGCCCCGTACCTCTTAACGGCATCAAAGTCTCCATCCTCGCCGTCCATGATCCCCTGAACGATGTCCGAGAGCCTCGTCCCGTCGACGAACTCCTTGACGAGCACCTTGTCTTCGAGGACCGCCCCCAGGATCTTAGGCGTTGAGACCCCTGCCTCGCGGAGGACGCGCGTGGCCTGGTACTCCCTGTGCATCCTCGCCTGCGGCGACATGCTGAAACGGGTCGAGGCCGACCAGACGTTGAGCAATGCCCACTTCATCGACCTGATGTCTGCAAAGTGCTTGAAGACGTAGCGGGTCTCCCTGTTCCCGTGGAGGGTGACCTGCTTCGCCGTCGAGTAGATCTCCCCGAGGCTCTTCTCCCGCTTCGTGTAGGCGACCAGGCCGTCCCTCGTCGCGAGCCTCTCGACCATCTGCTCAGACTTTTGCACGATCATCCCCTCATCCAATCCCAACAGGCGCGTCGGGTCGGCGAGCTCCTTGGGCGGCTCCACCTTCGCCTGCATCCGCCTCATCTTCGAGAGGGCCTCGTCCTTGATGATGGAGAGCCCGACCCTGCCTACATACCCGTGGACCGCGTACTGCTTCATACCCCGCGTGGTCAGGTTGAACAGGACCAGCGCCTTGGCGAACGCCGTGCTCTTCAGCCCCTCGCCGACGATCCTGACGTTGCCGTCCTCCACGCGGATGAACCCCTCCTTTTCCATCGACTTGGCTGCCTTGGCGAATCCCTCCCTGCTGAACGCCCTGTTCTCGGCTCCCAGGCTGCAGGTGTAGGTCTTTGCGTAGCTGTACAGCGCGGGCGGATAGATCAGGGCCCTTTTGTGGAGCTTGTCGAACAGGAAGTAGTCGAGGGGAATGATGAGGTCCTGGGCGAACTCGCCATACTGGGAGCCCAGTTCCCATATACCCTCCGCGATGACCCTCTTCTTCCCCTCGTCGTCTGCCGCCTCGAACACCCCGGGGTTGAGTAGGGGCTCGTACGCGTTGAGCAGCCGCCCCGAGACGAACTCCCCCAGGAACGCCTTCCTCGCGTCCCTCTCGAGTAGGTCTTCCTCCACTATCAGGGCAGAGGCGACGACCGGCGACGTGAGGTACCTGTAGCCTATCCCCCCGTTGAACTTCTTCGTGACCACGATGAGGTCGTAGTCGGAGTCCGCCCGGCTGTACCCTGCCACCTTCGAGCCGTACGCGGCGACTGCCGTCGCCTTGCCGCGGACCGTCCCCTGAGCGACCTCGAGGAGCGAGTCCCGTTCGCTCCGGGTCAGCCTAGAGATCATCTTCTCCCTTGCCTCCGGGCGCTCTGGAGCCACGCTAGGAGCATGGGGTCGAACGACGCCCCGGCGACCGCCTGCGAGTCCAGCCTCACGGTGTTTTCCTCGGGGGCGACCATCCTCGTCGGGAGCCCCGCCTCGATCCACTTGGCGCTCACCTTCGCGTCGAGCCTCGGGTCTTTGAGGTTAGGCGAGAACTTCCTCTTCACGAGCGCAGCGAGGGGCCTGTCCTTGGCGAAGACCTTTCCCGGGCTCGCGACCCTCCCCTCGTCAGCGTGCCCGGCCTCGAAGAGAGTGCTGACCCTCTCGTCGCTGACGATGTTCATAGTGCTCAGCCTCCCGACCAGGTCGACGTAGTGCGTGAACTCATGGGCGGCCACGGCCTCGACGGTACCTTTCGCCCCGTAGAGGACCAGCGGCGCGGTGAACTGGATCAGTATCGAGAGCCTCCCATCGAAGACGGCGGGGATGACGCGAGCGTACAGAGCCCCGAGGCTCCCCACCTCTCCCGCGGCCACCGCGACGGGCAGGGCCGGCTCGACATAGTAACTAGGATACCTCATCCCACTCGCCTTTTGGACCCGCTCCACCGCCCCTAACAGGTACCCTCCCCTCGCTTTGACCTTGGTGGCGAGCGCGAGCTTCATCTTGCCTTGGCCGACCGCCTGGTCGAGCAAGACAAAGGGATCCAAGGTGAATTGTCGTGTCCGACCCTCCTATAAGAAATACTCTTGGGCTGGGGGCTCGACGATCGAGCGGCCCGCAGGCGACATAGAAGGACCGAAGGCCTCGACACATCTTCCGACCGTCTCGCGGGAGGGGGCGGGGTTTTGTCTAACCTTACCCTTGATTGAGCAGCATGGAGGCAACCACCCTGGCGCGCGATGTCGCGGGCTAGCATTCATGGTTTGCAGCTGATTCACAGTGATGATTAAATACATGGTCATCATTTAGAACCATGAACCAGGCCATGTCAGAGCAGAAGGTAATCAGGAGCAGGGTGTCACCCGGCTTCCAGGTAGCCGTGCCCTCCGAGCTTAGGAAGAAGTTCGAGGTCGGCATAGGCGACGAGGTCGTGTGGATAGTCCAGGGCGATCAGGTTAGGGCGGATTTCAGGAAGAGGCCTTCGCTCGAGAACATCGTGGCACTCGGGGCGAGCGGAGACAAGGCCGCAAACGCCGTCAAGTCGAAGAAGAGAGCACAGAGAGGAGACGCCTGATTTTCCTCGATTCGTCTTTCGTAATTGCCCTTGCCGACAGCGATGATCAATTCCACGACGATGCAGTCGCTGGGTTGCCTAAGGCCAAGGATAGTCGCATCATATCTGACCTTGTAATATCGGAGAGCGTCTCGGCCATCAGTTCGAGGTTAGGCGTCAAGGCAGGGATGGAGGTTTTCGAGAGCCTGCTATACGACTCGAAGACCAAGACGGTGTTCGGAAATAAGCGCCTTTACGAAAGAGCTCTTCCAATATGCGCCAAGTACGGCGGTCGTCTCTCCTTCGCCGATGCTGTCACCGTGCGCCTGATGTATGACGCCAAAGTTAAGCAGATTATGTCGTTCGATAGCGACTTTGATCGAGTAGAAAACGTTGTCAGAGTCTCGTGATGGACCCTGGGACGAGTATGAATGAAGACGTCTGCGAGCGAGGCTGCGCCGAGTCCGGGTGGTCTATTGTTCTTTGGCGCCCGCTATCTGGTAGACGATTTCGGGTCGCCTACTCGAGACCTCTACGAAGGTCTCCGTGTGCGTGACGCCCTGGATCCTACCGACCGAATCCGCGATCGTCTTGTGGATCTCCTCGATCGTCTTCCCCCTCAGGGTCACGAACGCGTCGAACCTCCCCGTGACCTCGGTGACGTCTCTCACCTGCTCGAGCTTCATGATCTCCCCGATGGCCTGCTCCCGCTGCTTGGGGTCGAGGTTGACCCCGATGACCACGCCCGCCGGGAACCCGAGCTTCCCTTCGTTGATGAGTAGGGTGTAGCGCTCGATTATCCCCCTCCTCACGAGGCGCTTTATTCTGCTGTAGGTGACCGAGAGGTTCAGGCCGAGGTCGGCGCTGAGCTTGGGGATCGAGATGGAGGCGTCCTTGTGCAGGGCTGCAAGTATCTTCATGTCGATTTCGTCTAGTCTCCCCATGATACTTCCTCGCCTGAAATATTTGCAGACTCTATTTATGCTTAGTGAAAGATGTGCTCATATCCCCTATTAGAAGCTCTCCAAGGGTTGGTTGGCGGGCTAGGCAAGGGTCGCAAATAAGCAGTCCGGGAGCTTAAATAGGTATTACCAGTAATACCCTTGATGAGTTCCGAGGAGACCCGGCTCACACGAAAGCATCAGACCACCGTCCCGAAGGCCGTGAGGGAAGCGCTAGGCGTGGGGGCGGGCGGGGCCATTAGATGGCACGTGGTCAGGGGCGTCGTGGTAGTTGACGTCCACAAGAAGATGAAAGACCCCGTGAAGTTTCTGACTACGCAGGTTCGACTGGATGCGGATGCTGTGAAGCTCGTCAAGCAGACGAGGGAAGGCTTTGGATGATTTACGTAGACACCAACGTGTTCGTATACGCGATCGAGGGCCATCCGAAGTTCGGACCATCGTGCAAGAGAATACTTGCTGACATTGACGGGGGGGCGCTTGAAGCAGGGTGCTCGATGCTCGTGCTCGCCGAGCTGATCAACGTCCTGAAGAGGCTGAATGAAACCGAATTCCATGGGCAGCCGAGGCTAAGGATAGACAAGAACCTGGAGGCGGTGATGTCGCTTCCGATTGTCTGGTTCGAGATGAGCCTCGCAGTAATCGAGAGGGCCTCACGTTATGGATTCGACGTAAACGGCATCGACTACATACACGTCTCGACGATGGAACTCAATGACGTATCTGAAGCGATCTCCGCCGACCGGGACCTCGACAAGGTTGGGGTGATAAAGCGAATAGACACCCTCCAATATGTCGAAAGCAAGAAGTGAGCACGAGAG
>Ga0307477_10002066_pt1 | contig 15893 bp, 10 predicted proteins | sample atmos_gasesECM2C_FD_203316 | JGI IMG/M metagenome (GOLD analysis project Ga0307477, IMG submission 203316) | Hardwood forest soil microbial communities from Morgan-Monroe State Forest, Indiana, United States - atmos_gasesECM2C_515 | ecosystem: Environmental > Terrestrial > Soil > Temperate...
CGCGTCTGCGCACCCTCCCTCCGCGCCGGCCAGCTGGGCGACGAATCCGTTCATCTTGCCGCCGCCGATGTCGGCGAGCGCTGCTTGCTGGTCATGCGGACCGCCGCCGTTGACGTCGGCGTGATCGACGAAGGGAACGTCGCACGCGTGGGTGCGCGGGTCTGGGACGCAGACCCTCGGGACGCCGTCGCGCATCGGGATGCCGTCGGCTCCCGGGTAGGTGCCGAAGTAGGAATCGAACGAGCGGTTCTCCTGCATGATCACGATCACATGCTTGATCTTGTGGATGCCCGTGAGCGACGGCGCCGGCGTGGGGGTGTGCGATTGCGAGGGCGACGCCGGCGAGCAGGCCGTTGCGGTCAGGCTCACACCCGCGACGGCCACGTATGACAGCCGCGCAACGCGGCTCCGGACGCCCATGCACCAACCCTAAGGCCGCGCAGCGGGCCGAAGCCTTAGAGCGGCCTTATTGATGCGCGTCTGCATCAGACCGAACGGTTCTGCCTCGGCTCGGATTCGGGCTCGCCGTCGAGGCGTTTGGTACGATCGATCTCGTTTCGCGGCGTCAGGCCGCACGAATGTAATCGGGCAATGAACCGCATCCTTGTTGTGGGCGTGCCGCGGTCGGGAAGCACGTGGCTCGCCCAAATGCTCGCATCGACCCCGCACAGCTACGCCGTCCTCGAGCCTGACAATCCAGCCTGGCACCGCGAGGCCGGGGCCGTCAGGCAGCTGTACGGGGCGTTTCCCGTTCTGCAGGCCGGCGAGCGCGCGCCCGAATACGAGCGCCTCTGGGATCGCGCATTCGGTGAGCGCCCGCCCCGGCGATTGCTCGGCGGTTCGCACCGCAACATGGTGCTCAAGACCGTGCACGGCGGCTTTGCCGTCGACTGGCTCAGCGCGCGGTACGCGCCCCGGGTCGTCTTGATCGAGCGCCACCCGCTCAACGTCGTGGCCAGCTGGATGCAGCACCGCTTCGAGGTGGGTGACCTCGCCACCCGCGAGCGCGTGCGCACGCAGTACGTCGAGCCGCTGGCCCTTCCCCGGTGGGACCCGATGGCCCCCCGGATCCTCCAGGTGGCCTGGGCGGTCGGTGTGTTGATGAGCGGGCTCCGCAGGCAGGCGCGCAGCCGGCCCGAGTGGGTGGTGGTGTCGCACGAGGAGCTGTGCGTCGACTCGTCGGTGCGGCTGCGCGGCGTGGCAGCCCGGCTCGATCTGGAGTGGTCGCCCGGCGCGGAGCGCCGCCTTCGTGAGTCGAACGCCCCGGGGAGCGGCGCGGAGATCAAGCGTGTCGCCCGCGCTCTTCCGTCGAAGTGGCGCGACAGCGCTGCGGGTGATATGCAGGCGGTCGCCGACTATCTGCGGCGCTTTCGGGAGCTGCAGCAGTGGTTCGAGCCTGCCGGCGATGCGAGCGACCGCGTGCCGAGAGCGCCGTCGACGAACGGCAGCCAGGGCCCCGCTCTCGCGACCCCCACGGTGACCGCAGCCGAAGCGCCGCTCGCGGCAGCCGCCGCGACGTCGCTCCCCGGAGACGACCCCGCGGTCCTCCGCGCGCGAGATGGCTTCGCCCCCCGCCGCGCGGCGCTGCTCCAGCGCATCGAGTCCGTGGCGGCGCGGCCCGGAGACGAGCCCGAGCAGCCGGCCTCGCATCGCGCGGCGCTTCGGTACCTCGCGTTCTACCTGCCGCAGTACCACCCGATTCCGCAGAACGACGCGTGGTGGGGCGAGGGGTTCACCGACTGGACCAACGTCACAAACGCACAGCCGTCGTTCTCGGGCCACTACCAACCACACCTCCCCTCCGAGGACCTCGGGTTCTACGACCTGCGCGACCCGGAGACGCGGTTCCTGCAAGCACAGCTCGCCTCGCGCTACGGCGTGGATGGATTCGTCTATTACCACTACTGGTTTCTCGGTCAACGCCTCCTGGAGCGGCCGTTCGATGCAGTCCTCGCCTCGGGGAGGCCGGAGCTTCCCTTCTGCGTGTGCTGGGCCAACGAGAATTGGACGCGCAACTGGGACGGCGGCGACGGGAGCCTGCTGATCGAGCAGCGCTACGACAGCGCCGACGACGTCGACCACATCCGCTGGCTCGCGAGCGCCTTCGCAGATGCGCGCTACATCAGGGTCGACGGACGGCCCCTGCTGCTCGTCTACCGGGCGGCGCGGCTTCCGTTTCCCCAGCGCACGGCCGACGTCTGGCGATCGGAAGCGATGCGGCTGGGGGTCGGCGAACCCTATCTGTGCTCGGTCGAATCGTTCGCGGAGGAGCGCGCGGACCCACGCGCGCTCGGTTTCGACGCCTCGGTCGAGTTTCCGGCCGGGCTCGCCGGGTGGCCACGGCGCGGACCGCAACTCGTGCTGCCACCCGGGACGGCGAAGCGCGGCGGCGCCGAGGGAACGGCCACCGGAGCGCAGCTTCGGGCCTTCTCCTACCCCGTCGCCTCGGAGCTTGCGCTCACTCGCCCGGCGCCCGAGTACAAGCGCTTTCGTTGCGTGACACCGGGATGGGACAATTCTCCGAGGCATCCTGCCCAGCCGACCGTCTTCGTGGGTAGCACACCAGAAACCTACGAGCGCTGGCTCAGCCGGACCGCTGCCGAGTTCACGCCTTACTCGGCCGGCGAGAACCTGGTGTTCGTCAACGCTTGGAACGAGTGGGGAGAGAGCAATCATTTGGAACCCGACCGCCGCTGGGGCTACGCGTACCTCGAAGCACACCTGCGTGCGACGGGGCGAGTAGCGGCGTGATTGTGAACGACGAGGGCCGCGCGGAGGGTCCACGCGACGCCCGTTCGCCGGCCGCACCCTCGGTGGCGGCGACGAGCCAGTCCGCAATCGCGCACCTCGTCGGCCAGGACGTGCGCGTGCTGCAGTTCGGCTGCGGCGCCGCTGCCGTCGCCGAGGCTCTCGCGGCGCGCGGCTGCAGGGTTGTCGCCGTCGAGTCTGAGCGGTCCGACGCGGCGCTCACCGCGGCGTTCGCCGAGCACGTCGTCCTCGCCGACCCCGAGGCCCTCGACTACTTCGACAGGATCGAAGGCGGCGCCTTCGATGTGATCCTGTTCGTGGACTTCCTCGAGATCGCCTCGCGGCCGGACGTCGTGCTCGAGCGCGCGACGACCTTCCTGAACGGCGGGGGCGCGGCCGTCGTGGCCCTCCGCAACCAGGCGAGCGCCGCAGTGCGCCGAGCGCTGCTCACCGGGTCATCACCGTTCCAGCGGCGCCGCGCGCCGTATCGACGTCGCGCGCTGTTTACACTCGAGACGGCTCGCGAGCTGCTCGCGGCCGCGGGGCTCGCCATCACCCATGTCGACCGCATCGAGGTCGATTCGCCTGACGGTGCCGCCGAAAGCGAGTCGCTCCCGGCGGCCCTGGAGCAGTGGCTCTCCTCACAGCCCGAGGCCCACACGTATCAGTTCGTGTTCCGCTGCGTACCAGCTCCTCTGCAGCGCGCGGAACGGCATCCGGACGCCATGGCTCGCCCTGCTGGCCCCCCCGAGGATCCGGTCGCAAGGCTGCAGGCGCAGACGCTCATCGAGTTGGACGCCAGGATCCGGGAGCTCCAGGAACTGTTGCAGAGCGAGCGCCAGGCGATGCAGAGCGAGAAGGCGCGCCTTCAGGGCGAGCGTGTGGCCATCGAGAGCAAGCTTCGCGAGGTCCAGGAGGACAAGCAGCGGCTGCACGCCCTCGCGCAGCGCCAGGCGGCGCTGATTCGCGTGTACGAGCAGAGCCGTGCGGTCAAGGTCGCCGGCACGATCCGGCGTGCCGAGGCGATGATCCTGCGCGCCGAGGCGACGATTCTCCACGCCATTCGATCGCGGGGGCAATGAGGCCGCTCACCGTGAAGCCGCGCCGGCGTGGCCACATGCTGCGTAGAGCCGAGGCACAGCTACGTAAAGGCGTCGCGAAGGTGAGCATCGAGGTCCCGGTCGCGCGTGAGGTGCTCAAGGCGAGCGGTCTCCGCGCTCTCCTCTACCGGTACCGCCGCGGGCTCGAGGTTCGCCTCTCTTCGATGCGCCAGATCCAGCTCCCTGTCGCCTTCGACGACGTCATCGACGCCGACTGGACGCGGCCGGCTCCGGCGACCCTGGCACCCTCGTCCCGTCGGAGTGCCGGAGGGTCGCTCGTCATCAGCTGGGTGCTGCCGCCGGTGGTGCTCGGGTCCGGCGGTCACACCACGATATTTCGATTCGTGCGGCACCTCGAAGCCAAGGGCCACACGTGCCGGCTCTACTTCTACAACCCTCGGGCGCGCACGTCGTTCCGTGAGCAGGTTGACACCGTGCGCGCCGGATACAAGCCGATGCGCGCCGAGATTCTCCGCTTCGCGCGGGCGATGGAGCCGTGCGACGCTGTGGTCGCCACGATGTGGCCGACGGCGTACGCGGCGTTTAACAGCCCTGTCCGCGCGAGACGGTTCTACTTCGTCCAGGACTACGAGCCGTACTTCTACCCGGTCGGCACCGACGCGGTTCTCGCCGCCAACACGTACAGGTTCGGGTTCCACGGCGTCACCGCCGGGCAGTGGCTGTCGACCAAGCTGACGCAGGAGTACGGCATGCCGTGCGACCACTTCGACTTCGGAGTGGACGGTTCGGAGTACTTCAACGAGGGCCGCGGTCTTCGCCCCGGCGTGGTCTTCTACGCGAGGCCAAGTACACCTCGGCGAGGGTTTGCGCTGGGTGTCATGACGCTCAAGCTGTTCCACGAGCGCCACCCCGAGTACCAGATTCACATGATCGGGCGCAATCTGGGCGAGTTCGGTCTCCCCTTCCCGTTCATCAACCACGGTGTGCTCAGCCACGAGCACCTCAACAGGCTGTACAACGCGTGCTCCGCCGGCCTCGTCATCTCCCTCACCAACATGTCCCTGATGCCGGTTGAGTTGCTCGCCACCGGGTGCATCCCCATCGTGAACGACGCTCCGAACAACCGGATGGTGGGAGGGAGCAGCTTCATCAGCTACGCGGAGCCGTCGCCGCATTCGCTCGCGGGAGCTCTGTGCGACGCCGTCGAGCGCGCGGATCGACATGCATACGCCGAGGAAGCGGCCGAGAGCGTGCGCGCGCTGTCCTGGGACGACGCCGGAGACAAGGTCGAAAGCATCTTCGTGCGTGAGGCCCAACTCAGCGCCGCATGAGAGCCTCGGTGGTGGTGCTCACCTTCAACGCGGCGGAGCGGATCGACCAGGTGCTCACCGCGGTGCTGCGTCAGGAGTCGGACTTCGCCTGGGAGCTGCTGGTCATCGATTCCGGCTCGCGCGACGGGACGCTCGCCACGGTGCGGCGCCACGCCGAAGCTCACGCCGAGCGAGTGCGCCTCCACGAGATCCCCAACGAGGAGTTCGGGCACGGCAGCACGCGCAACCTGGCGGCCAGCCTCGCTCGCGGCGAGTTTGTGCTGTACCTCACGCACGACGCGGTGCCGGCGCACAAGCGCTGGCTAGCCTCGATGCTCCACCCGTTCGAGATCAGCGATCGGGTGGCCTGCGTGTACGGCAAGCAGATTCCGTGGCCGCGCTGCGTCCCCACCGTCAAGCGCGACGTGATGAATTGCTTTCGAGGCTTCGGGCCGGACAATGCGATCAGCGTGCACGAGAAGGACGGCCTATCCGTCCATCCTGCGCACCCGTCCGTCCCCATCTTCTTTTCGGACGTCAACTCAGCCGTCCGCCGGTCGATCCTCTTGGGACCGATCCCGTACCGAGACCTGCCGTACGCCGAGGACCAAGCCTTCGGGCAGGACGTGCTCGACGCCGGGTACCTCAAGGTCTACACGCCGCTGGGCGCCGTGTTCCACTCGCACAACTACTCCCCCCTCGCCTACTACCGGCGAATGTACGACGAGATGCGCGGGCTCAGGAGAGCCACCGGGCGCAGCCTGGATACGTCGCTCAGGACCCACCTGGCCTGGATTGGCAAGGCAACCGCCGCTGACTGGCGATTCATCCGACGCGATCCCGCATATTCGCGGCGGGAGAAGGCGAAGTGGACGGCCGAGGCGCCGCTGTACAACACGGCGCGTCGCGTCGCGATCCACCTCTCTGCCGACGACCGTCTGCCGGCGTGGGTGAGCAGGTTCTCGTCTCTCGAGACGAGCCTCAAGAAGGTGGCGTAGATGACCACGCTGGACACCGCCTTCGTCACCGACGAGGGATCTCGCCCGCTCCCCTCTCCCCTGCTCGAGCGCTGGCCGGAGCACCCCTCGGGGCTGCGGCAGCAGCTGAACCTCACGCGCGAGCTCGCCATCACGGCGTTCAAGCTCAAATACGCGGGGTCGGCGCTCGGCTACGTGTGGAGTCTCGCGAAGCCACTGATGCTCTACGGGATGATGTATCTCGTCTTCGCGATCTTCCTGCTGCGCGGCAAGACAACGCCGCTGGAGAACTTCCCGGCGCAGCTGCTGGTGGGCATCGTCATCTGGTTCTTCTTCAACGAGGCCACCCACGCGGCGCTGACGTCGGTGGCGTCCAATGCCGACATGCTGCGGAAGGCCTACTTCCCGCGCTGGATCCTCGTCGTGGCCGCGATCGCGAGCTCGACGATGACGCTGGCGATCAACATGTCGCTCATCCTCGTGTTGGGCTTCGCGTTTCACTGGTACCACGTCGGTTGGCAGTCGCTTCTGATCGTTCCTTTGCTGGTGGAGATGTGCCTCCTGACACTGGGAGTGGGCCTGTTCCTGGCTGCGATCTACACCTACTACCGTGACCTGGGGCACATATGGGATGTCCTGCTCCAGTTCCTCTTCTACGCGAGCGCCGTCATCTTTCCGTTCAAACTCATTCCGCTGCGGTTTCAATCGCTCATTGCGTTGAATCCCACCGCTCAGATCATCGAGGACGCTCGGCGGGCGCTCGTCAGCCCGGTGCTGCCGTGGTCCACGACTGTGCTCCATGCTCGAGTGGTCGTGCCCCTTGCCCTCGTCGTGCTGAGCCTTGCGGCGGGCGCCTGGGTCTTCAGCCGATTGGGTGCGCACTTCGGAGAGCGGCTGTGAGCGAGCCCGTGATCAGCGTCGATCACGTGAGCAAGCGGTTTCGCGTTCCACTGGATCACGGACACACGCTGCAGTATCGCTTCAGCCACCCGGTCAGCTCGTCGCGCTACCGCGAGCTCCAGGCTGTGAACGACGTATCGTTCGACATCGGAGAGGGCGACTTCATCGGCATCACCGGTCCGAACGGATGTGGCAAGAGCACGCTCTTGAAGATGATCTCCCGGATCTTCGCGCCGGACACTGGTAGCGTGATGGTGCGGGGGCGCGTCTCCCCCTTCATCGAGCTCGGCGTTGGGTTCAAAGGGGAGCTGAGCGCCCGAGAGAACGTCTTTCTCGCGGGCGCTGTCCTCGGCCTGACACGGGCTCAGTTGGCCACCAAGCTCGACGACGTTCTGGAGTTCGCAGAGCTCACCGAGTTCGCCGACCAGAAACTCAAGAACTTCTCGTCGGGGATGTCGGCCCGTCTGGCGTTCTCGGTGGCGATGCTTGCTGACGCAGACGTCCTGCTGCTCGACGAGGTCCTGGCCGTCGGCGACGCGAGGTTCCGCGAGAAGTGCCTCAACGTGTTCGACTACTACAAGCAGGAGAAGCGGACGGTCGTGTTGGTGAGCCACGATCTGGCGACGCTGGAGCTCTATTGCGATCGCGTACTGCTGATGCAGCGTGGGCACCTCATCGCCGACGGGTTGCCACAGGACGTCACTGCTCAGTACCGGCGGCTGGTGAGCAAGATGTCCGAGACCGGCCGCGGCTCCCCCGCTTCGGGATCGGGCCCCCTCGCACGCAAGGTGACCGCCACCACGCGGCGATGGGGCACCAGGGAGGTCGAGATCACAGACGTCCGGCTCCTCGACGACAATGGGAACGAGCGCGACTCGTTTCTCACCGGGGAGCCGCTGGTGGTTCAGGTCGACTACAAGTCCAACGGTCTCAACGGCCGCTTCACGTGCTCGGTTGGCTTCGGGCGCAGCAGTGTGCCGCTGCTCGCGGCACCGCGGACCTCCTGGGCACCGGATCCCTTACCTCCCGTGAGGTCGGGTGCGGCAGGCACCGTGACGTACCGATTACCAGCCGTCGGCTTTCTCGGTGCGAGCTATCTGCTCTCCGTTTCGCTGTACGACGAGCGAAACAACCACATGTACGACGCGATCCAGAACGTCATGGAGTTCCGCGTCACGGATGTACGCGGGCGGGTCGGGTGGCTGGCACTCGACGGCGAGTGGAGCCACAAGCAAGCCGGCGCCGGCACCCTTGACGACAGTGGAGCCGTGGCATGACCGAGACGCCTTACGAGCAACTCTCGTCGCCACGCGGGCGAGCGGAATCGTAACGGGCAGCGCCGATCTGTGCAGGAAGGAGAGGCACGCTCGGGACCGCCAATAGCGATGACGATGGTGATTAGACCGCCGGCATGAATCGCTCGCTGTTGCATCGTCCGGCACATGCTGGGACCAGATTGACGAGATGGATCCGGGCCAACCGCCGCGGCGCTGCTCCCGTGCTATGGGCTGCAGTCGTTTCTGCTCTAACGTTGCATAGCTTCCACCTCATACGCGTGAACTTCGGAGGTGGATGGGAAGTCGCGCTACAACTGGCGAATCACAATCACGTTCCCTTAGGCTCTCGACCCGTCTTCACGTACGGTCCGTACGGCTTCCTCGATATCCGCAGTCCATTCTTTACGCGCCAATGGCTTGAGGCAGTCGGGTTTTCGATGCTCATTCACGTCGCCTCGGTGGGTGCCATTGCGATCCTATTGTGGCGCCTCCGGATCGGCCTCCTAGCCTGGAGCGTGGTGACCGCGGCGCTGCTGTTCACTCTATCTGGCCTCTACTTCCTGGAGCTAGAAGGCAGCATTCTCGCGGTCGTACTTGTCTACCTCAGCATCGATGTATCCAACCCGCGCGGTCGCGGTGCCGCCGTGGCGAGTACTGGATTTGTCCTGGCATTACTGTTGCTCATAAAGTCGTCAGCGCTAGTTATCGTTGGCGGCGCAGTAGTTGTGCTCGTGCCAACCATGGCCGTTTCGCGGAGATGGCGTTCTCTCGCAACCCTGATGATCGTCTTTGTCATTACGGGCGCTGCCCTCTGGGTGCCTGCCGGGCTTGGCTCGGGCGACGTCGTGCAGTTCCTTCGGAGCTACTTCGAATTCGGTGTTGGCTACGGACCAGCGCTGTACCTCGGGCAACCCGACATTGAGACGGCGCTCGGCGCAGCTCTGGTTGTGGCAAGCGGACTACTTGGCATTCGATTCTTAGTGAGCCGACAGATCAGTCTAGCTGGGTGGTTTTTCTCGCTGTTTGCTTTTAGCTTTGCCGTGTTCAAGGACACGTTTGTTCGAGCGGGGCCTTTTGACCGAGCCGGCCGTTATTCCACGTTCTTTGCCATAGTCGCGCTTATGTTTACCCTGAGCCTGATTCTCACGACGTTTGATGGTCGGCACGGCGAGCAGCCGACCCGACAGCGCTTTGCCGTGGGACTGGTCTTGGCGGTTGCCATTTCTTCTGCCGTGGTTCTCCCCCGCTACGACGCGAACTACTCTGTAGCCTCCATCACATCAAGATGGGCCAGCTATCGCGTGGTCATATCCGCAATCACCAGTCCCGCCTTTCAGACCGATCTTGAGCAGCGCTATCTGGCATTGGCGCGGCAACACTACGCGCGGTGGATCCGCGAACTAACGCTTCCCGGCGGCGCCACCTTAGACGTCGTACCGGAAGACGTGGATTACTTCTACGCGGACTCACGCTACACCTGGGATCCTCGTCCTGTATTGCAATCACAGAATGCATACACTGAGTGGCTCGACAACACGGACGCTTCGTTCATGACCGCGAATGACGCCCCAAGGTACCTCGTATACAGCTGGGAAATAGGAGATAACCGGTACCAACTGTTCGACGAGCCCAGTATGTTTCGTGCTCTACTTCAGCACTACCGCGTGGCGCGCGTGCTTGACAAGAAGACGGTCCTGCTTGAGCGCGACTCGGCCATAACATCCGGGGTGACGCAGTTGGGGCAGACCTGCGCAGCCTTCGGCAAGCCGATCCCAATTCCTCAGGTTCGTGGTGCGTACGTGTTCGGCAGCCTCGATGTCGAGCCCTCTCTGCTGGGACGGCTCCTTAATGTGGCTTACCGCCCGCCGTCGGTGTCCATAGCGCTGGGAAGCGGTGCCAGCATTCATACGTTTCGTCTTGTTACAGGCGTTTCGCTCGATGGCTTGTTCGTATCGTCTTTTGTGCAAATGCCGAACCCTGCCGATGGCCTTACTCGAGTCTTCGAAGGCCGTGCGAGTCCAGATATCACGTCACTGAGTGTGTCGACTTCATCAGCGCTAGGCTGGCAGTCGCCGGACTGTATAACTTTCTCGGAGATGTCGGACGTCCGGACGCATTCATAGACTGTCACCGTTAGAGGCCCAGGACAGGCTGTGGCGACTGCGCTATCGTATCCGGGGTGTGCTGGGTCAGGCTCCGGCTCGCGACTGGCTGGTGGGGCAAGGACCCGACGATCGTGCCGCTTGGAGAGAGGCTCCGCGCCAGCGAACGACAGACATAGTCGTGATTGCCCACGCCTACTACGCGGATCTGTGGCCCCTGCTCCGAGACCGCTTGACAATCCTCTCGACCCTGCGCCATGACCTCTTCGCAACGGTTTGCGGGGGCGATGCAGAGGATCTGGCGGGTATGGCGAAAGCGGACTTTCCGCAGGCGCGCGTTCTGCGAGTGATCAACCGAGGGCGTGACGTCGCACCCTTCTTGTACGTGGCTGCGCATGCCGACCGTCTGGGTTACAAATACGTTTTGAAGCTGCACACGAAGAAATCGCCACACCGTCCCGCAGGTCACAACTGGCTGCAGCAGATCCTATCCTGCCTAGTCCCCGAAGACCGCGGTCAGCAAGCGCAGCTGGCCGACACCCTCCGGTCACCGGAGACGGGCGTTGTTGGGCCGCGGGGCCAGTACCTCGCACTCCCTGTCAACTATCCGGCCAACCGCCGCCACCTTCTTCGAATGCTCTCGGCGAGCACATCGGGCGCCCGCGCTCGCGAGGTTGACGCGAACAAATGGGACTATGGTTTTTTTGCGGGAAGCATGTTCTGGGCGCGGCTGGACGCTCTGAGACCGCTGATTCGCCTCCGGCTACGCATCAACGACTTCGAGGCGGAGGCCGGCCAGATCGACGGAACCACAGCACATGCTCTGGAAAGGGCGTTCAGCCTCGTCCCCGAGGTCAACCGACGGGCGATGTTCGAGATCAGCCCCTCGGGGATCGCGTGTATCGACTACAAGACAGACAACATCCCGGAGTGGTCGGATCTCTACCGAGGAAAGCCGACCACCGAACACGGCGTTGCACCGGGCGCATGACGGAACTTCACTTCGGCCTCGATACTCCGATGCCGGAGACCATGCTGGTCAAGCGCGCTGCGGCTCTGTACCTCGCGGGCTGGATCTTCCACCGCACACGCCCAATTCGCAAGGTGGAGATCGTCGTCGACGGCCACCCACAACCCGTCATCGCGTCGCACATGCCTCGCTATGACGTGTACCGTCAATGGCGCGACGCGACCTCGAACAGCACCTACCCCTACCGCAGCGGCTTCTGGGCGCTCGTGGAGCTGCGGGCGAGTTCCGAGGGGCGCGCCCGCTTGTCGTTGCGGGCATGGATCGATGACAAGCCGTGGGATGTCGCGATCTCCGCTATGGAGCTTCGAGGCGTGGAAGACACGCTATACGCTCAGCACGTCAGCGGCGCCATGCAACGACGGATCGCCATCTGCATGGCGACGTTCAATCCCGATGCGGGAGGCATTCGGCGTCAGGTGGAGTCGCTACGCAACCAGACGCATCGGGACTGGATCTGCCTCATCAACGACGACTGTTCGAGTGACGGTGCCCTCGCGGCCGTCCGTGAGGCCGTCGGCACCGACCGCCGGTTCACGATCGCCCGAAACGAAACGCGGCGTGGCTTCTACGCGAATTTCGAGGCGTGCCTTGCTCGCGTGCCGCCCGACGCCGCGTTCGTCGCCCTCTCAGACCAGGACGATCGCTGGTATGCCGAGAAACTCGAGACCCTGCTCGGCCGGCTCGTCGGCGGATCTGCCCTGCTCGCCCACAGCGATATGCGCATCGTGGATGCGCGCGGGCGAGTCCTCCAGCCCAGCTTCTGGCGCCGGCGGCACAGCAGCGAGACCGATCTGGGCAGCCTCCTCTGTGCGAACACGGTCACGGGCGCGTCGATGCTCTTCTCGCGGGATCTTCTCGATGCACTCCCCTTCCCACTGCTCACGCGCGCGTTTCACGACCACTGGCTGGCCTGCGTGGCGCTGGCTCTCGGGCGCGTGAGCTTCGTCGACCGGCCCCTCTACGACTACGTGCAGCACCAGGGAAACGTACTTGGACACGAGGTGCGCCCCGGCTCGGACAGCCTGGTAGCCCGGACACCGCAGGAGTGGTACTTCGTCAACCTGGTCACCGCGGTGGCGTTCAGCCGGGAGATCCTGGCCCGCTTTGCGGGCCGTGTCGCTGCGCCGGACCAGCACGTCCTGTCTCACGTCTCGCAGCTCGATTCTCGTCCAGGTCGAGCATGGTTGCGGCGGGAAGCAAGGATGCATCTCTCGGACAAGAGGTTCGCGCACCTGTTGGCCGCTGCCTCATGGCGCGCAGCGACCTCTCGGATCAGCTTGCCGCCGAACCGCCTGGTGAGCGTGTCGAAGAGCGCGATCCCGTCGAGAGCGATCTAGCGATCCTGCCTTCCGCAGCGCCAAGCAGAGCCGCCGTGTGCATCACTCATTCGGAGAGCGCGTAGACAGCGCTGACGTCGACCGACAGTGCGCCGGCGCACTGCACGCGCAAATCCTGTGAACCAGCTTGAGCGGCGGGCGTCACCACTATCGTGGGCGCGGCGGGGATCCACTGGCCTCGGATGCGAAGTGAAGCCGTGGGACTCGGGTCGGAAAGGGCGAGCGTCACACCAGCTGGCGCGTTGCTCACGAGGAGGTGCGACCGGCCGTCACAGCGAACCGGCGTCGGCTCCGACGTGACGGAACGTGCGCCGTCTGCGGGAATGAAGCCGGCCCATGTCCCCAGGAGGCGCGCCTGTCCGACGTCTGCTCGCGACTCGCCCAGGACGAACAGATGACGGCTCACGGTGCCGAACCAGGCCCAGCGCTCGAAGGCATCGTGCGCATTCACGGGATACACGCCATTCTGATCGGCGAGGAAGAAGTATTTGTAGCCCTGTCCCGGAAGCGAGTCGAGAAGCCGTTGCGTCACGAACTGTTGAAACAGCATCATGCCGCGACGGCGACTGTAGTAGGGAATGGATGGATTCCAGCTGAAGCCGTCGAACACGATGAGGTCGGTCGCCTTCGTCTTCACCGCCAGCTCGTGGGCGAGCGTAAGGTCCAGGTAGCGGTAGGGTTTTCCTTGGTAGATCGGATTGAGCAAGGCACCGGCCGAGTACAGTGTCACCGCGAGCCAAACCACGAGCACCCCGGAAGCGACGAATCGCGCCTCGCTAAGACGAACGGCCCTGAAGACCCAGTCGAATGTGTATCCGACCATCGCCGCCAGCGCCGGCGTGATCGCAACGAGGTAGTACGGATTGGCGACGTAGCCGTTAAAGAACGCGAGGATGGGAAGCAGCGACGTCAGCGCGATGCCGATCCAGGCGGATTGGCGGGCGCGAACAGCGCGAACGCAGACGGCGACGAAGAGGAGGGCGAGCAACCAGCCAGGAAACCCCGTTGCCTGCAGCCTGCCGGCGATGACGCTCCACTCCGAGGCCGATAGCCGCTGCCCGACGGTGCCCAGGTAGAAGCCGGTGAGCGAACCGTTGGTCAACCAGGCCGTCGCGGGACTGGCAGCTTTGATCGAATCCGTGTGGAGCGTCCATATCAGCGTAAGTGCGAGCGGGATCACCGCCAGCGCACCCACTGCAACCAAACGGCCACGAAGCCGGTTCACCCATCCGCGTGGACCGCTCGCTGACCGATACAGGAGCACCGGCGTCAACCAGAAGATGGCGTCCAGGGGCTTGACCAGCAGAGCGAGCGAGCCCACAGCCACGGCGGGGATGGCGAGCCACGCGCGACGGCGATCCAGCCACAGAATGCCAAGCCAGGCCCACCCGATTCCGAGGGCTGTGGCCAGGTAGTCGATGTTGGCCGCGCGGCTCCACAGAATGTCGTACGGAAGCAGCACGAAGACGGCAAGGGCGACACCGGCGACGAGCCGGTTCGACAGGTGGCGCACGAGACCCCACGTGAGCAGGGCGCAGGCCATGAACGAGGCGAGAGCGACAACGCGTACCGCCACATCCGCCGTGAGCCCGGCGTTCATGAGCAGCGCGGCGAGCGCTTGGAAGATGGGGAACTCGAACGGGACTTGCCACGGCCGACCGAGCACGGGGAGCTGAGGCGCGAACAGGTTGATGCCCTGCGTATGGAAGAGCAGCGCCGGATACGCAGTTTCTGTCTGCCGGAAACCGTGTCCCTCCTCGAGGAGGGGTTGATCGAGTGTCGGCAGCCGGATGATGACCGCGACCAGCACGAGGGCCGAGATGAGCAGCAACTCGACGCGATGGTTCGCGATCCATAGACGCGGTCGGCTTCGTGCGCCGGCGATGGGAAGCGCTCGGGCCGACTGCTGATCCACGACGGTGATTTTGCTGTATCAGCTTCGTTCGGGAGGCGAGCGCGGCTGAGCCGTAAGGTGAGCGAATGTCGTGTCGCCGGCGCGCACTGTGTGCAGTCCTTGCGCTCTCAGCACTGGGTGTCACGGCGTGTGCAGGGCAAGGCTCGGCCGTCAGCCCAGCCTCCACACCGATTCCGCTGGGCATCCACAAGATCAAGCATGTGATCGTGATCATGCAGGAGAACCGCTCGTTCGATTCCTACTTCGGCACCTACCCGGGAGCCGACGGCATCCCGATGCGCGGCACCATTCCGAGAGTATGCGTCCCGGACCCGGCGCTCTTGACCTGCGTCACCCCATACGCCGACCACGCTGACGTCAACAGCGGGGGCCCGCACGACTACGGAGCCGCGCGGTCGGACGTCGATGGCGGCGCGATGGATGGCTTTATTGCGCAAGGCCTGGCCGCCGACAAAGCCTGCGTGAACGCGTTCACGCCCTCGTGCGCGGCGAATGTCAAGCCCGACGTGATGGGGTACCACGTGTGGAGCGACATCCCCAACTACTGGTCGTACGCGGAGAACTTCGTGCTCCAGGACCACCTGTTCGAGCCCAACGCCTCCTGGAGCCTGCCTCAGCACCTCTTCATGGTCTCCGAGTGGTCGGCCCACTGCACCCAGCACAACAACCCGGCCAGCTGCGTCAACGCCGTGAACAACCCCGGCAACCCGCCCGACTTCGGGTCGCCACCCCACCGGGCCCCCATCTACGCCTGGACCGACCTGACCTGGCTGCTCCACCGCCACGGGGTGAGCTGGGGCTACTACGTGGTCCCGGGGGCCGAGCCGGACTGTGAGGACAGCGCCGCCCTCAGCTGCGCCCCGGTCAAGCAGGACAGCAAGACCCCGGGGATCTGGAACCCGCTGCCCTACTTCGACACCGTCCACAACGACGGCCAGCTGGGCAACGTGCAGCCGGTGCAGCGCTTCTACGCCCAGGTCAAGGCGGGGAAGCTGCCGGCGGTGAGCTGGGTGGTGCCCTCGGCGGAGGTGAGCGAGCACCCGCCCAGCCCGGTGAGCGCGGGGCAGGCCTACGTGACCAGCCTAGTGAACGCGGTGATGCGCAGCCCTGAGTGGGCCTCGACGGCCATCTTCGTGGGCTGGGACGACTGGGGCGGGTTCTACGACCACGTGGTGCCGCCCAGCGTGGACCAGAACGGCTACGGGCTGCGGGTGCCGGGGCTGGTGATCAGCGCCT
>Ga0307477_10002067_pt1 | contig 15892 bp, 16 predicted proteins | sample atmos_gasesECM2C_FD_203316 | JGI IMG/M metagenome (GOLD analysis project Ga0307477, IMG submission 203316) | Hardwood forest soil microbial communities from Morgan-Monroe State Forest, Indiana, United States - atmos_gasesECM2C_515 | ecosystem: Environmental > Terrestrial > Soil > Temperate...
TCGACTCTCAGTAACCTGCCATCTACAAGCTGCAAGGCATCTCCATTGGCCATCGCCACCGCCTTGGGAAGGTCGACGAGGATGTCTTCGCCTTGATCGGTCACCAGGCAAATGCGGCGTCGATGGCGTGTGTCGAAATCGAGAGTGAGCGAGCCGGAGGCCCTCTCGGTCGGCCAATGTCCTGCGGGTCGATGAATCGAGGCGCGATGCATGGCTCGATCAATACATGAAATAGCGTTGCGCCATCGGTAGCACTCTTGCGGGCTCGCAAGTGAGAAGCCGACCATCGGCGCGCACTTCATAGGTTTCCGGGTTGACCTCGATACGAGGGAGCGCGCAGTTCAACACCATGGAACGCTTTCCGATGTTCCGCGTGTTCGCCACGGCAAGCAGTCTCTTCGAAAGTCCAAGCAGCATTCCGCTGTTTTGCAGCGCGGCCTGGCTGACGAACGTAACTGAGCTTTCCGTCAAGGCGCGGCCGAACGCGCCGAACATCGGCCGATAAGTCTCGGGCTGCGGGTTTGGAATCGAACCGTTGGGGTCTCCCATGATGGCGGCGGCGATCATGCCGCCTTTCAGCACCATCTCCGGTTTCACGCCGAAAAAGGCAGGATCCCAGATACACAGATCGGCAAGCTTGCCGACTTCGATCGAGCCAACATGGCTCGAGATGCCGTGGGCGATCGCGGGATTGATCGTGTACTTCGAGATATAGCGCCGCGCCCTGAAATTGTCGTTGTGGCCTTGCTCCTGAGCCAGTGGCCCGAACTGCTTCTTCATCTTGTCGGCCGTCTGCCAGGTACGATTGATCACTTCGGCAACGCGGCCCATGGCCTGACTGTCCGATGACATGATCGAGATTGCGCCCAGGTCATGCAGAATGTCCTCGGCGGCAATGGTTTCCTTGCGGATGCGGCTCTCGGCGAAGGCGACGTCCTCAGGAATACGCGCGTCGAGGTGATGTGTGACCATAACCATGTCGAACGCTTCTTCGCCTGTATTCACCGTATAGGGCCGCGTCGGAGTTGTCGAAGCTGGAAGGACGTTCGCCTCACCGCACACTTTGATGATGTCCGGAGCATGGCCACCACCCGCCCCTTCGGTGTGGAAGGTGTGAATCGTTCTGCCCTTGAAGGCTGCCACGGTATGGTTGACGAAGCCGCTCTCGTTCAGCGTGTCGGTGTGGATGGCAACCTGTACATCCATGTCATCCGCGACGGAGAGGCAACAGTCGATGGCGGCGGGTGTCGTACCCCAGTCTTCATGAAGCTTCATTCCGCATGCTCCGGCCTCGATCTGTTCGATCAGACCCGCCGCGGTGCTTGCATTGCCCTTACCAAAAATGCCGATGTTCATCGGAAAAGCATCGGCGGCCTGGAGCATCCGCTGAATATGCCAGGGGCCCGGTGTGCACGTCGTGGCAGTCGTTCCCGCAGCCGGGCCAGTTCCACCGCCGAGCATTGTGGTCAGTCCCGAATAAAGCGCTTCCTCGATCTGCTGCGGACAGATGAAGTGGACGTGCGTGTCGATGCCGCCGGCCGTGATGATCTTGCCTTCGCCTGCGATCACCTCGGTTCCAGGTCCGATAATGATGCCGACGTTCGGCTGCACGTCGGGATTGCCGGCCTTGCCTATGGCGGCAATGCGGCCGTCCTTGATTGCGATATCGGCCTTCACGATTCCCCAGTGATCGAGGATCAACGCGTTGGTGACAACCGTATCGACCGCGCCCTCGCTACGGGACCGCTGCGACTGACCCATGCCGTCGCGGATGACCTTCCCGCCTCCGAACTTCACTTCCTCGCCATAGGTCGTGAAGTCCTTCTCGACCTCGATGATCAGGTCGGTATCCGCGAGGCGCACCTTGTCGCCGACGGTTGGGCCGAACATTTGCGCATAGGCTGCGCGGTTCATCCGGTGCGGCATTCTCGATTACCTCAGCGATCCTCGGAACGGTTCACGGTGTTGTCGCCTACGGGCAATTCCCCCATGACGAGCTGGTTGAAGCCATAAACCAAGCGCGCGCCTCCGTATGCAATCAGCGACACCTCGCGGGACTGGCCGGGTTCGAAGCGCACGGCGGTTCCGGCCGGGACGTCCAGGCGATAACCAAGAGCAGCATGTCGATCGAATGCGAGAGCCGGGTTGGTCTCGGCGAAGTGATAATGGCTGCCGACCTGAATCGGTCTGTCGCCGGTGTTCGCGACGGTCAGAGAGATGGTTGCTCCATCCTTATTGAGGACGATCTCTCCTGATGCTGGAAATATCTGGCCCGGTACCATGTCAGCCCCCAACCAAAGCCACTCCGCCCAACACGGCAAGTCCGCCCAGGACGCGCAGGGCGACCCCACCGCGAGAACGTTCTGCCAAGAGCCCCAGACCGATGCCGGTGGCATGAAGGCCAACGGTCGCGAGAGCGAAACCCGCGGCATAAGGAATGAGACTGGCCGCGGCGACCTCGGTCCCATGGGCGTGGCCATGAAAGAATGCAAACAGCCCGGGTAACACTGCGCCTGGCCAAACCGGTGCTCTCACCGCGAGTGCGACGAGCAGCCCCAAAATGATGATCGACGACCAGATCGCAGGCTCGACGAGTGGAATCTGCAGACCCAAGGTTGCTGCTGCAAAGCCCGCCAGCATCGTTGCCACGAAGGTCGTCGGCCAAATCCAGATCGCGCGGCCGCCTGCAAGAACTGCCCAAAGGCCGACAGCGACCATGGCGAGGATGTGGTCGGTCCCGTTCAAAGGATGTGCAATCCCGGCTGCGAAGGAATCGACCGGTCCGACGCCGGTGTGAGCGAAGGCCGGAGAGGCGAGCGCTCCGGTAAAAGCCACGCAAATCAAGATCAAGCGCATAAGGGGCTCCTTAGCGAATTGGATTGTGAACACTGACGAGCTTGGTGCCATCGGGGAACGTCGCTTCCACTTGCATCTGGTGAATCATTTCGGAGACGCCTTCCATGACCTGATCGCGCCTCAGCACCATGCCACTTTCGGACCTGAGTTCGGCAACCGACTTGCCGTCGCGCGCCCCCTCCATCACGAAGTCCGTTATCAGCGCGATGGATTCGGGGTAGTTGAGCTTGACACCCCGTGCGAGCCGCCCGCGGGCAACCAGCGCTGCCAGTGCGATAAGAAGCTTGTCTTTTTCACGCGGCGTGAGGTTCATGAACAGCTCCGTTTGGCAGCGGGCCTCAGCATGACCACATCTTCGGCACACGAAACGGACCAGCGTCGAGCTGTTGGCTGAATTGCTGCAGCAAACTCCGCAAGGCGAGGCTCAGGTCGGACGACCGCGTCGCGGCAAGGCGAACGACAATGAGGCCGCTGACACATGTCGCGGCGCAGTGACACTTCAGCGAGCCGGCAATACCGCGAAAGAACTCCAGCCGCGTAGCAAAATCAGGACCGAAATAGATCAGCGTTCCAATGGCTTTGCAACTCGACAGGAGGGCGTTCCTCTTCAAATTCGGAAACGTCCCGTCGGTGGCACGGAAGCAGTCCGCCCAGATCAGCCGACCGTCTTTCTTGACGTGCCAGGTGTCGCTTATGTGTCCGCCGAGCATGTCTTCGCCGTGTGCGGCACGACCCAGCACGAGCCACTCGAGAGCAAGCAGCTCCGCGCCGGAAGCAACGTCGACTTCTGTCTTTCTGCTGAGGCGTGCCCAATTGAAGATGATTGTTTCCTGCGGAAGCCACGCGAGTTTCGCGGACTCACACGCTTTTAATCTCGTCGCGATGCGCGCAGGCTCGTTTAGCGCTCGATACACCTTTTCAGCGGCCTGCGATGTCACCGCGATCGATGCCTCGGCCAGTGCCGTGACGTCACATTCGAGCCGGTCGCCACCCGCAATACCGCCTGCCGTGTTTATGAAAACAGCCTCTTCTACCGCGCTGCCCGCGACCCTCGGGAACATGATCCGAATCGGCGAGCGTTGAAAGACCTCAACGATGCGGGCTCGATTCCGAGCGCCGCCCAGGACAATGCTGCCACCGCCTTCGGCCCGCTGCAGGTGGTTGTCGGTGCGATTCCGTGCCAGCTCGTCGCTTGCGAAAGAGGGCAAATCGGCGGTAGCAGCAGCCAGCGGCGGACTGTCGAACATGGGGCTTGACCAACTTATCGGTTTGCGCGAGTCAGGGTGCGGCCGCTTCCACGACACGCGCCAGGTCGTGTTGTGGAAGCGGCTGGAGCACATCTCTGCGGCAGGTAACGGCGAACGGCACCATCGTTGCAGGACCGGACGATCGTCACCCGCATATCGGTCAGATCAGAATCCCGCCAAGCCCTGCGGGCTGTTGTAGGGAATTTTCACGCTGGTGACCTCGGTGAGCGAGCCGTCCGGTTGGGTGGCATAGCCCAACAGTTTCGCGGCGTTCCCGTAGATCTGATAGAGATAGGCGCCATCTGGCGTAATCCAGCTATCGGCCGGACCGCTGATCACGGTTCCGTTGAGCCCCCTTGCGGTGCCGTCTCCGGGAACCTTCGGGCACGCGGGATCGCGCGCGATTTCCAGTCCGCTGCCGTTGATGTGGTAGCTGCTGATGTTGCTGTAGCCGAAGCTCGTAGCGAACACCGTTCGGTCGTCCGGGGAAACCGCCAGCCAGCACAGCTCGGAGGGCACGCCTGCGCTCGTGTCGATCTTCACGAGCGGGCCAATGTTGACCTTGCCGTCTTCCTCGATGGTGCCCATGCTGACGCCATCGCCGACGGCATATCCGATGACGAAGGTATTCGTCCGACCGTGCAGGAAGGCGATGTAGAACGGAGAGGCGCCTCGCGCGTCGTAGAACCTGGCTGTGCCGAGAGAGCCGTCCTCGCGCAGGGGAAAGACGGCGAGGCCATCGGGATCCGGAGCATTCGAGGCGATCGAGTGGAGTGCGCCGCCAGCCCGCTGGACCCAGAGAATAGGTGAGCCATCTGGATACAAGCCTGTGGAAACGATAGGCTCGTCGAACGTGGTGCCGACAAAGACCAACTTCTCATCGGGCGAGACCGCGACCATGGTGGGCACGCGGTTGGGCTTGTCGTGCGTATTCACCGTGTATCGCTCCGGGCGCGCCCTGAGCTTGCCCTCGGCGTCGACGGACATCAGCCGGACATGGTCGGGGCCGAACGAGTGCAGTACGATCAGCGTGTCGCTCGCCGGAGCGTAGGCGAGCGACTTGGCGGTGCCGCTGCGACCCTCCACGGGGTTGCCGGTGGCCTTGACATCGACGAGCGTCAGGCGGCCGCCTTCGCCCACCCGGAAGCTGGAGACCGAATTGTCGCCGCCATTCGTCGTGAACAGGAAACGTCGATCCGCGGTCAGGATGACGCTGGCGGCACCCTCGAAGGCGTTCGGCGCGCTCTCCTGGCCGCTGATCGGCTTGAACGTTCCGGAACCGGCACCGCCCGTGACGACACGTTCGGCCTCGGTAATCGTACCGTTCGCAGACCGGGTGTAATGAACGATGCAGTTCCGAACCTCGTTGGTCTGCATGTAGAGATGTCCACCATGCTGCATCGACATACCCCTGTCCTTTGACATGCCCATCTCCTTCGACATGCTCATCTCTTTCGACGTGGCCATTGCTATCTCCTGTTTCGACTGTTGGTCGTACGCGTGAACCTTCACGCAGAGTAAAAACGATCGTAATGATTGCGCCGCTGCTATCGCGCCAGCGAGGGATATCCTCCGACGTAAACCCAATCCGAAGCTCGCGCCGGCACATGACACGACAGGCAATCAGTCTGGTAGTCGGTCGACGTGGTCTTGGAAGGGTTGGCAGCGTCGAACCACGACCACCCCCAGCCATCACCCCACAACCTGTTGCCGGCATAGCGGCCAGTGCCGTCCTTCACCATGACAAACCAGCCTTTCAAGGTCTGAGCATGGCTCACGGTGCCGGTCGTCATTTCTCCGGTGCCCGCCCAAAACACCTCTTTCACGAGCACAGTTCCCTCAAGAAAGCCTCCGTTGTCGCGATAGGCCGTGATGGTTCCGGGCGATGCATACACGACATGGAGTTCCTTCGAGGCCCGACCCGTGCTGGATGCCACTGCCCAGGCTCCCAAGAACTGATAGGTGGTGCGATAGTCAGCGGGCACATGCAGATTCCCGCTCGCATCGACAGCAGTGTCGACCTTCTGTGTGCTGGTCTCCGGCACACCCATCTCCGCATGCGCTGCCACGGAGATGATCGCCGCTAGTCCTGCCAGCGCGATGCCTGCGACGTTGATGATCTTCATGGTCGTGATGTCCCTGCAGACGGTGGTCAGACCTGTTGTTTAAGTCAAGCCAATGTCGACTCTGTGGGGTCACTTGTCCAAGAGTGGATAGAACTGGGTCCAGACCTCGTCCTTCTTGGCGCTGGCGATATGGCAGTAGCCGCATTCCTCCTTCGGTTTCAACTTGGCGGTGGGAGCTTTCGGCTCGTGATGGTTGAAGTTGTAGTACCCCCAACCATTCGTGTCGGCATAGCGCTTGGAATCCTTGACCGTGACATCGGCGCCGTTGAACGGTCCGGGGAAATAGCCCCGTCCCGAAGGTTCCGACCGTGACCCATCGGGGTTTTGTTCCGGCAGCGTGAGTTGCAGCTCCTTGAAGAAGATCGTCCCTTCGGGGAACTCATTCGTCTTCTTGAAGATCTCGTACGAGCCCGGTTCGATGTAGACGTTGTGAAACTCCGGGAAATTCGCCTTTCCGCCATTGAGTGCATTGGGAGTGAGTGGCGATCCGACGTACACCCATTCATGGAAATTCTTTGGCAGGATCAGCTCGCCGGAGGCCGTGTATTCGGGTAAATAGCGCGCACGCGGTTGCGCCGCCCCACTAGACTGAGCAGATGCGACGGTCAGCATCGGGCCAATCACAATTGCCGTTGCGACAGACATGACTCTAACGAATTTTGTGGGCATGGATGGTCTCCAAACATCAGGTACAAAGGTTGTGAGGAGAGGATTGTGCGTTTCTGACCGCGGGCGCGGTAGCGGGCTTGCACGACTATCTCTTATTCCAGCGAGAAATGACGCGCACGGACGGCGCGAGTTGGCTTTGCGTTCACGCAGAGGTCCTGCCCGCTGTGCTTGCGCGCTCACGAGCCAACGTGGTTTTCGCAGGCTGATATGCGAATAGCCGCGGACGGTTTCTCGTCTTTCTGATGCCAGCAACCAAGCTATACCGAGGGAAAGACTCGAAGCGACACCGGAGACCATCTACACCGTGGCCGAGCAGGCGGTGCGTGAATCCACGGGGCTAGGAGATTCCGTCAGGGAATAACAGTTAGTCGGTTTGCTCGCCTGACAAAGGCGCTGAGGACTCTGTAACCTCGTGCAGTAGGGCGCATCGTGTGGAGCCGAGGACCACCCGGGAGCTTCGCGCTCAGCTTCTTTCGGGATTCTTCTTTTCGGTCGTTCCCGCGTTGAGGGCATCTCCGCCGCACGGGTCGCGCTGTTGAATACTCAACATGCCAAAGGCTAATGTCAAGACAGAGCGCTGTGCGGGCGAAGGTGATACGCGCAATACCTGCGGCGTTGAGCAGGCTGGCAGAAGATTTCGACGAATGCGTTTGCGAAGGCGAAACTCATGCGGATTCGCCGACTATCGGCGGGACGTCCTCGAGCAGATTTTCGATGAGCACTGAAGCCGTCAGGAGTGTCCTAGCCCGCGGACCACCAACCGCGCTGGCGCATGTTCTCATCGTCGACGACGATCCCATCATTCGGGAGGCGATCGCCGACTATCTGAGCCAGTACGGGTTGCGCGTCACCGCCGTCGCCGACGGGGGTGCGATGCACGCCGTCCTCGCTCGCGAAGTGGTTGATCTGGTCGTGCTGGAACTGAAACTGCCTCGCGAGGACGGGATGACGCTAACGCGCCGGCTGCGCGACCAATCGGCGATCCCGATCGTCATGCTCACCGGTCGGCGCGATGAAGCGGACCGAGTGATGGGGCTGGAATTGGGGGCGGACGACTACCTGACCAAACCTTTCAGCCCGCGCGAGCTGCTGGCACGGATCCGCGCTGTGCTGCGGCGTCGTCGGCGCGAGATACAACCGGGCCGCCCGGAGGGTATCCGTGCCTACCGTTTCGACGGCTGGGAACTGAACCTGAACACCCGACGCCTGAGGAACCGCGACGGCCAGACCGTGCCGCTCGGCAACGGCGAGTTCAGTCTGCTGGTGGTGTTGCTTGGGGCCCCCAATCGCGTTCTTTCAAGCGACCAGCTCCTCGACATGTCCCGGCTGCACCGTGACGAGGTCTACAACCGGTCCGTCAACACGCAGGTCTGTCGGCTGCGGCGCAAGCTCGAGAACGATCCGACCAATCCGCGATACATCCGTACCGAGCGCGGCGCCGGATATCTGTTCGGTGTCCCGGTCGAAACGATTTACTAACCGTCATCCCTGATGGCAGGGACGGAAAAAATGAACCGACTTGGAAAGTTTGATCTCGCGGTAGCGGTGGATGAAACTGACCACATGGTGGGCGGGCCGCACGCGCGCGCAACGGTGGTTGAATACGGCGATTTCGAATGCCCGAACTGCAAACAAGCCGCGCCCGCGGTAAGGCTGATGCTCGCTCACTTCAAAGGCCGCCTTCGCTTCGTGTTCCGACACTTCCCCCTCGAAGAAGTGCATTTCCACGCCCTGCTTGCGGCGCAGGCCGCGGAAGCGGCAGGGGCGCAGCGCAGATTTTGGTCGATGCACGATTTGTTGTTCGAGAATCAAAGCCGCTTGCAGCTGCATCAGCTTCGCGCATATGCGCAGCGGCTCGAGCTTGACATGACGCGCTACGACCTCGAAATCGCAGATCAGGTTTACGTACAACGCATTCGTGAGCACATTGCCGGTGGCGTTCGTAGCGGCGTGCACAGCACGCCCACCTTTTTCATCAACGGGCTGCGATGCGATGTCTCATATGGCCTGCAGCCGTTGAAGAGAGGCATCGAAGCGGCACTGAGCGCTTGATCCAGTCAACGAAATGCTCCTTAGAGGAATCGCTCCGGTTGTCGTCTCGGATCCGAGCGCCGCAGCCTGGTGCACGGTCCCGGTCGCCGGCGCGACAGAGCCCAGGGCACCGGCCTGTCGCTGCCCACCAACCCCAACCCCCGTCCAAAGCAGCTGAAGCGCGGGCCAAGGCGGCGCGCGCCCCGCTGTCACTGCGGCGCGGGGCCGACCACCACGAATACCGGCGCGCGCTCGAAATCGCCTGGTATGACGTTACGATGGTGCATGGTGGCAGTGAGACTGACGCGCATCTGGTCCGGCGGGATCGGATATCCGACCAACGCAAACGCCTGTGCCAGCAGGCTGGAGCAGATGAAGCGCGTGGTGCTGTGCCCTACCGCATCGGGCGCTGATCGCAAACGTATCGGCAGCGGCAGCCGCAACAGGTATTGGCCAAGGCCCAAGGCATGCGCCAGGTCATACTCGCTCCCGATCTGGCTTACGACCCAATCGGCAAGCCGGCATCGATCCATGTCGTTCAGTCCGACGGGTCGCAACACACGAACCTGCAGTGCGTTCAGCTCGGACAGCCGTATCGATCTGACCCCTGCCGCAATGTCAGCTTCTACGATGCACAGGGGATCCGGCCCGTCTTCAAGCGGTCCCACATACATCGATACGTGCGACCAGGGTGACTGTGTAATTCCTCTGACGAGAGCAGCGAAGCGAGTACTGCCGTGGCTGAGCAGAACATCACCGCGATTGAGTACCGGCGCGAGTGATTTCAGATGGGCGCTTGGTTCCGAGCCGCAGTGCTTGATCGGTCGGGCGAGGTAAAGTACCAACGCGCCGATCAGGCGGATACGCGCTCGGGTAAGCAGCGTCAGTGCTGTGGCGACCAAGGTAACTTCCCTCATGATCCCCGCGACGTGGAAACGAACGCATCGGTCGCCTAGCATCGCGAGCAGGTGAAGGAGGATTCGCCCCGCGGAGAATCGAGCGAGGGTCGTCATGTAGCGGACTCAAGGCGGAAATTTGTTGCGCCCGGGGCGCCGGCAGGCCGGGAGCGCAGGACGATCCTGCGGTTGATCGAGTTGCCGTAAGGCCTGTTCATCACGCCATCGGCAATGGATATTTTGCGTTGATCCATGGTGGGCTGCTGAACCAAGTCCCCGTCAGAACCGGGTGTTGATCTTGCGCACGGACTCGCCGTCTTCGGTCCGCACGACGGCCCCGAGCGTCAGCAGCCAGTCCAGTTCATCCGGACCGTCAATGCGCAGCGCGGTGACATTGCGCTGGTCGTCGGTGACCAGCTCGCCGGTCTTAAACCCGTAATAGTCGGCCAGGCCGCGCGTGGTGTCCCTGTGCTGTTGTCGGCTGACCGCGGTGATATAGCGCGATTGGCCGTGCCGAAACACCTCGTTGAAGGCGAAACGATTCAGATCGGCACCGCAGAACTGCGCCTTGTACTGGGCGATGTCCCGGTACACGCGCATGGTCTGAGACGCTTTCTTAACGCCCAGTTCGTAGATGACTTCTGGTTTGGAATCGACTGCGTATGGGGATCCCTGCTCATCGTTGGCGAGGCTGCCGACCGTGTAATAGGCGGTCGCAATCGCACATTGCACGGCGTCGGAGTCGTCACGGTTGTCATGGCACAGAGCCAGCGCCTCGGATACGTAGTGGCCGGTTGCGTGATTCGGGTCACGGTACATGGACGAGCTCAGCATCCGCGACAAGATGACCGCCTGCCGCACCGGAACGTTTCCACCCAGCCGGCGTTCGACCGAAAGGATTCCGTAGGCGTCGGCGGCGGCTTCCTGGGCGAGCCACGGAAATACGCTGACATCGGCCGCTCGGCCATCGGATCGGTTCAGGAACGCGTCACGCAGCTTGCAGTGTCCGACCTCGTGTGCCAGCGCGAACATGGCCTGGGCCCGCGGCTCGATGCGGCCGTTCAGGAAGCGCCCGAGCGGCTTCAAAGCTTCACCGATGTCGGGTGACGCTCGCAGAATGCACTTGACGCGATCGCGTTCAACGCGTGACACCGACAGCGATCCGCTTTGCGAGTCCCAGTAAGAGATCTCGACGTTCGGATCCAGTTCACGTGCGAACGCGGCGCCGGCTTGCATGTATTCGTCGGGCGAGCCGGCCGGCACCGAGAACTCGGTGGCCTCGTGCATGCCTGCGGTCGCGTCGAGCACAAAAAGCTGCAGCAACACAGCCCCCGCCGTCAGCACCAGCGGTGCGGCCGCCGACCAGAGCGGCGGGTTGGAACGTAATACGTGGCAGCTACACATGGCCTGGTCCGTTGCGGTGTTTGGACCTCGGGCGGATCTGTCCTCGCTTGATCGCATAAAGCGTCCTTTCTTCATAGGTTCCGACCGGCTGTCGCCTCGAGGTCAAAACCAACCAGCCGATGCTTCTCGCGTAATTGACAGTCTCGGTCATGATCGATGCGCCGAGTAGCAGCGCCGGGCGAATAAGACCTATGAGGCACAGGAATCGAGCAAGGCCAACAGTCCTGCGCGGCACGGGAAAAAATGGTCCAAGTGCGAATGTCTGATGCTGAGGGGGAGCCTCGGGCCCGCAGAGGTATGAGGCGAGAAGCCCCTAACGCCCGAGCGCGCGAGGCGAATTACACGCGAGGGGCTGAGGTGCGTTGTTCCGCGCTGGGTGCGAAGACAGCTCGCGACAACGATGCCGATTTCTTAGCGGAACAGGCGGGCCGGACGGAGAACTATTGCGCGACAGTATTGGTCTGGGCCAGTGCCTCTTCAATGAACGCGACGAAGGCGCGCGCCTTCGCGCTTACCCGTCGCCCAGTCGGGAAGACCGCCCACAGCTCTATCGGCGGCAAGGTCCAGTCCTGCAGCACCCCGCGGACCAGTCCGCGCTTGAGTTCCGGATCGAACATCCACTCGGACGCGACGGCCAGGCCAAGACCAGCGAACACTGCCTCACGTACGCCCTCCGCTGCCGTGATGCGCACGCGGCCGTCCACCGTCACGGACGTTTCGGTGCTCCCTTTCCTGAAAGCCCATGCCGTTCCTCCGCGCCGCTCGTCGTACACGATGGCTTCGTGCGCAGTCAGGTCCGCGGGGACTTTCGGCTCGCCATGCTTTTCGAAGTAAGCGGGCGTGCCGACCACTCTGCGCGGGCTCTGCCCGATCTTTCGCGCCGTCAGTGCGGAGTCCTCGAGCGGGCCTATGCGCAGCGCGACATCTACTCCGGATTGAATTAGATCGACGTCCCGGTCCTCGAGAATGGCGCCGATGCTGAGCGCCGGGTGTTCGGCCAGAAAAGCGGCCAGTCTGGACACGACGTGCCACCGCGCAAACGTTATGTCGGCGCTGATCCGCAGCTCGCCGGACAGACTCGCGCTGGCACCACGGGCGGCTACCTCAGCTTCGTCGGCTTCATCGATGGCGCGCTTTGCGCGCTCATAGAAATTCTGGCCGGCCTCGGTGGGCGTAAGACCTCGCGTGGAACGGACCAGCAACCGCACGCCGAGTCGCTCCTCGAGCTGCGCGACGGTCTTGGATACGGCCGGCTGCCCGATGTAAAGCTGATGGGCAGCAGCCGAGAACGAGCCGGTCTCTATCACGCGCACGAAGGCTCTCATCGCAGCAAAGCGGTCCATCGTCATTCCCTCCGAGAACAAGGCGCCGGCGCCGTGAGCGTAACGTCCCGGAACGAGCGAACCTCCATCGGGAACGCAACAAAGCTGTTCGCGTTTGGACTTTCGATGCCAGGACGCTGCGCACTCATGGTATTTGGCCCCCGCCGTACGTGGTACGAACTTTGGAAGGCGCTGCGCACGAAGTCGTCGTCATCCACTATCGCCTTGAGAGCTGGTTCCACCGTATGTGCCTCACCAATCGGGCTTCCGAAATCGGTCATCGGTCGACATGCTGACTCGCGACGTCCACAGAATCCGATCGAAATTCAGTCGCAGTGTCCAGCGGAACAATAGAGCAGGCTGCAACTTCCGTCGATTCGACCAAGGGCCTACGGCGATACTCCTTGTCGGCCGCGCGCAGCCCACGAAATTCGAACTGGTAGGGCGTTCCGCTGGTTACGCGGTCATCCATCTCTCCGCCGTCGTGTTGGCATCCTCAAGATGAACCGCGCTCATCCAGCCTGAACCGAGCCGCTCCTCTACCTGCAGCCCGGTGTAGTCGAGTGCGCGTCAATTGCACTAATCGAACGCTCCTTCCGGCGTCGCACTGCAAAGCATCTGGGGAATGGGTTCGGTCATCATGTGCAATCTGCGCTCGCTTTGATGGGTGTAACGGTGAGCTCAACGGGAAACTCCTGGCCGTTGCGGCGCCGCGCGATGATTTCGAGCTGCCTGTTCAAACGCGGGACGCTTGCCGCTCTTCAACAAGTGATGCAATCCTCGCTCATGCGCGGTGCGATGTTGCTCGGGAATGATCGTCTCCGACAGTCGCCGGCCGACAGCTTCGCTCCGAGATCGGCCGAAGGTCTCCTCCGATCCAGTTGCTCGAGCCCTTGCAGAATAACCCTGTCCATCGTGAAGGCTTCAACATGAGGTATGAAGGCGTCTTTGTAAATTAGTGGGTGCTCACGGCCAAATGTCAGCGCAATAGGGGACGGCGATTTCAAACGCATGCTGACCGCCGGGTACCCATAGCTGGCGCGGCTGTCTCTGAATCGGCGAACTCTATAGCCGATTTGCGGGCATCGCGATCGACGCTGGGTCAGGTCAGCGGGACGGCTAGTTCAGTAAGCGGGCAAGAACGAGTGGGCAGAGTTGCGTTGCATTTCGAATCCGCTCATTGTCAGCGCCTAAGGGAGAAGGAGATCATCGTGCCTAAAGTCGTCACTGGTCCATGGCCCACTGTTGTCCTGGTCCACGGCGGCCTCGTGGACGGCTCCGGGTGGGAGGACGTCTACAAGATCCCGAAGCTCCGGATAAAGGGGAGTCCGTGGCCGCGCTCCGGTGAGCCTTTGATGAAAGCCTCTTTCGACAAAACCGCACTCGGCATTACCGAGAATGACGTCCCACTCGGCAGCCAACTTATCCATTTCTGGCACAGCGACGCCGAAAGGAGGGCTAACAATGCCAAGACTTGAGCGTTCACAATGGTATGACCTGTCCCGTGACATGAATTGGAGCTTCAAGTACGTGACGGAGCAAGAAGTCTTCCCCGAAGCGCTTTCGCACAGCCATGGCATACCCGCGGCTGCGTGGTGGAACTGGGATGAGCCTTACAAGATCAGCTATCGCGATTACGTTCGCAATCAGGCAGAGAAGGAAGCTGGCGTGTACTCCGTCCGGTCCGCCTTCGCTCGCTCCAACTTCTTTGAAAACCTCGACCCTGGCTGGAAAGCGGCGATAATGGCGCACTACGGAGTCTTCGCCATGCCTGAGTACCTCGCCACCTTCGGCGAGGCACGTATGGGCCGGTTCGGGCGCGCCGCTGCCTGGCGCAACATGGCCTTGTTCGGTACGCTGGATGAACTCCGGCACGGGCAGATCCAGTTCTCGTTTCCTCATGCCCTGCTCAAAAGAGAGCCGCGGTTCGACTGGGCGCACAAGGCTTTTCACACCAACCAGTGGGGAGCGATCGCCCTCCGTCACCTCTTCGACGACATGCTGACGGCGAACGACGCCGTGTCAATGGCGATCCAACTGACATTTGTTATTGAAACTGGCTTCACCAATTTGCATTTCTTGGGGCTGGCTGCCGATGCCATGGAGACGGGCGACGTGGAATTCAGCACGCTGATCTCCAGCATCCAGACAGACGAGGCTCGCCACGCTCAGCAGGGCGAGCCGACACTGCGGGTGCTGATGCAGCAAGGGAAAAAAGCAGAGGCCCAGCGCCTGATCGACGTCATGTTCTGGCGCGGGTGGCGAGCCTTCGCTCTCTTGACTGGCCCGGCAATGGATTACTACACGCCCCTTGCGCATCGCCGTCTTTCGTTCAAAGAGTTCATGCTCGAATGGATTATCAAGCAATTCAATGATCAATTCCATGATCTCGGCCTGGAGCGTCCTTGGTATTGGGATCTCTTCACGGACGAATTGGACTGGCTCCATCATGCCTTCCACTTGGGGACCTGGTTCAAGCGACGCACCCTCTGGTGGAACCCGGATGCAGGAGTGAGCGTGGCGGAGCGTGAGTGGCTGGAAGCCAAGTACCCCGGTTGGCACGACCGATTTGGTACCTATTGGCAGACCGTCGCCGAGAATGTCCGCCGGGGAGACGTCGCAAACACTCATCAGGAAACGCTCTTCGTTGTCTGCAACATGTGCCAGATTCCCGTGTGCAGCCCGACGGTTGGTGTACCGCCCCAGCTGGTCACGCACAACGGCCGGGTGTATACCTTCTGCTCCGACCCGTGCAGGTGGATCTTCGAGCAAAATCCGGCACGCTACGCAGGCCACCTGTCGATCATAGACCGCTTCCTAGCGGGCCACATTCAGCCACCTGACTTGGCGGGCGTACGGATCTATATGGGCCTTTCGCCTGACGAGCAAGGCACTGATGCGATGAGCTGCGCCTGGGCTTTTGAACAGCCGCAATCCGCAGCTACGTCCGCCGCCTAGAGACGAGCGAAACGTATGGCCACAGTTCCACTTCACGCAGCCTTTCGCCGCGATTTTGTGACGTTGTTGATCCTTGTAGATGATGAGGACACGATGGACGTGGTCGCTCAGAAAGTGGCCCGGCATGTGATCAACCGGCGCCTACCGGCTCGGAATGCCCGCATGCGCGTTCGATATAACCACCAAGTTCTGTCACCCGACCAAACGGTCGCGCAGGCAGGGATCCTGCCCTTGACTTTTGTTGAGGTGTTTTACGATGCCGGAGAACCCAGCCGCGCTGGAATGGACTGCGGTAGCTAACCTGGACGACCTTTGGGAAGGTGAGATGATAGACGTTCAGGTGGGGGATGAGCTGATCCTCCTCGTCCACTTGACCGGCGGCA
>Ga0307477_10002068_pt1 | contig 15891 bp, 14 predicted proteins | sample atmos_gasesECM2C_FD_203316 | JGI IMG/M metagenome (GOLD analysis project Ga0307477, IMG submission 203316) | Hardwood forest soil microbial communities from Morgan-Monroe State Forest, Indiana, United States - atmos_gasesECM2C_515 | ecosystem: Environmental > Terrestrial > Soil > Temperate...
TCGGATGGTTACATCGTCACCAACAACCACGTGGTCGAAAATGCGCGTCAGCTGCAGGTCATCCTGCGCGACCAGGCAAAAACGTACGACGCGCGCGTCGTCGGCACCAGTCCTGAAGATGACGTTGCCGTCCTCAAGATCGATGCAACCGACCTGCCGACCCTCAACTGGGCCGACTCGAGCGCGCTCAAGGTCGGTCAGCTCGCGATCGCGATCGGAAGCCCGCTCGGCCAGCAGAACAGCGTCACCAAGGGAGTCATCAGCGCCCTCCACCGCTTCATCTCGATACCCAACGCGACCACCGGCCAGGTGGAAAACATCCTCAACGCCATCCAGACAGACGCGCAGATCAACCCGGGCAACAGCGGCGGTCCGCTGTTGAACTCGGCCGGCCAGGTGGTTGGCGTGAACTTTGCGATCGAGCAAGCGCAGGCCGGTCCCGGCCTGGGCTTCGCCCTCGACGGCAATGCAGCCCGCGACATCGCAAACCAGCTGGTCCAGACCGGACACGTCAACCGGCCGTTCCTGGGTGTGACCTACAACCAGCTCGACGAGACCGCCGCTGCCGCCAATGGGCTGGTCGTCGGCGCCGTGGTCACGGCCATAACGGCCGGATCGCCGGCGGACCATGCGGGGATCAAGGTCAACGACGTCATCACCAAGGTAAACGATCAAACCATCGACGATCAACATCCACTAAAGGATGTCCTGCGCCAGTACGCACCGGGGACCAAGGTCTCGGTGGCGATCTACCGCGGCGGAAAGACCCAGACGCTCCAGGTCACGCTCGGAACGCACCCCTGATCGCGTCACCGCCCAGGTCTCCCTCGTCGATCATCGATCAGTCGGTCCGGCAAGCGGTCACGTCGATCAGCGGCTGGCCGGCGGGAACCACCGTGCCGGCGGTGATCGTTGAGCGGACGCAGAACCCAGCCCATGGCGACTACTCGGTCACGCTGCCGCTCAAGCTTGCGCGCACGCTACACCGCTCCCCGTTGGCCATCGCTAACGAGCTGGCAGCCGCCATGGCACTGCCTGCCACACTCGGCCGCACCTCGGTGGCGGCGCCGGGGTTCATCAACATCACGCTGGAGCCCGGCTGGTTGGAGGCGCAGTTGGCGCCCATCGCCGACGCGGGCGAACAGTGGGGGAGGAGTGACCTGGGGAAGGGGACCCGCGTGCAGGTGGAGTTCGTCAGTTCCAACCCGACCGGTCCAATGCTTTTCAGTCACGCGCGCGGCGCGGTCGTGGGCGATGTAATCGCCCGCGTTCTCGATGCAGACGGATTCTCGGTGCGACGCGAGTACTACGTGAATGACTACGGCAAGCAGGTCCGGCTATTTGGAGAGTCGATTCGGGCCCGCATGGTCGGTGCGTCCGTACCGGAAGGCGGGTACAGCGGCGACTACGTTACGGCGATCGCGAACCAAGCAAAGGAAGCTGGGCTCCCTCCCGACCCGGCCGAGCTAGCCCGATTTGGAATGGACTGGGTCCGAGCCGGCATTGTCGAAGACCTCGATCGCTTGAGAGTCGGCCATGACGAATGGTTTTACGAAAACACCCTGTATAAGGGGCTCAACAAAGAGATCATCGGAAAGCTCAGGGAACTTGGACGGATCGTCGAGGCCGATGGCGCCACGTGGTTCAGATCCGACACCGGAAAGGACGAAGTCATCATCCGACGCGATGGGTTCCCGACCTACTTTGCCTCCGACATCTTTTATCACTACGACAAGTTTGTCGTCCGCGCCTTCGATCGTGTCGTCGATGTGTGGGGCGCCGATCACGAGAATCAAGTTGGCCGCCTCAGAGAAGCGCTGTCTGTGCTGAGTATTGATCCATCAAGGTTGGCCGTCGTGCTGATGCAGCTCGTCTCAGTGAAGCGGGGTGATGCGACCCTGCGTATGTCGCGGCGGGCGGGCGTCGGGATCTCGCTGAAGGAAATGCTCGAAGAGGTTGGCCCGGATGCATTGCGGTACTTCTTCCTGCTGAGGTCAACCGACGCCCAGATGGAGTTCGATATTGAGCTGGCCAAGCGGCAATCAAGTGAGAACCCGGTCTACTACGCGCAATACGCCCATGCCCGGCTGGCCAACGTGCTCAAGCTCGGTGGCGAGGGAGTGGGCGCGCCCGCGCTCGAGCGGTTGAACTCGGAATGGGAGCTGGAGCTGATGCGGGTCATGATGCGCTGGCCGGACGTGGTCCGCGAGTCGGCGGAGGCACTCGAGCCACACCGGCTGGCCTTCTTCACCGATGAGCTGGCGGCGGCGATCCACCGCTTCTACAAGAACTGCCGGGTGGTGACCGACGATGTCCCGCTGACCGCGGCCCGCTTGCTGCTGTCGAGGGCCGCTCGCGTCACCATCGCCAACGCGCTTGGGCTGATGGGCGTTTCGGCGCCCGACCGCATGTAGACTACGGCCCGATGGAAATCACCTATTTCGGCCTGAACGCCGTGCGGCTCCGCGGCCGCGAGGCCACCGTCATGATCGACCCCTACGAACCCAAGCTCGGCCTCTCACCGGTCCGGCTCAACGTGCAAATCGTCATCTTCACCCACGACGATCCAACCCACTTCAGCCTGCAGGGCCTATCCGGTGAGCCGCACATCGTGACCGGTGCCGGCGAGTTCGAGATCAAAGGGATCGCGATGACCGGCACCCAGACCTACCATGACGCCAAGAAAGGGGCGGAGCGCGGAAAGAACTTCGCCTACACCATCGAGATCGATGACCTTCGCATCTGTCATCTCGGTCACCTCGGGCATGGGCTCAGCGAGGACCAGCTGGAGGGGATCGGCAGCAAAATCGATGTGCTGTTCGTACCAATTGGCGGCGGCAGTCATATCAACTCCGCGCAAGCCACCGAGATCGTCAACCAGATCGAGCCGAAACTCGTGATCCCGATCTCTTACAAGTTGCCTGGCCTGACGCTGCTCGCGCAGAACCTCGAAGGCCTCGACAAGTTCGCGAAAGAGATGGGCGCGACCGACCTCACGCCGCAACCCAAATTGCAAATCTCCGCCACCCCCTCGGTCGAGGAGACCAAGCTCGTCATCCTCGAACCGCGCGGCGCCACGGCGTCGGCGGCGGTCGACTAGCTGTAGCTCCCGCAGACGTTGCTTCGTCGAAGATCAGTGGGCCAGGAGCAGTAGCCAGCGGTATCCGATGAATTCGCGCTGCGCGGCCGTCGCCAGATTCGAGGGATCGAGGCGCAAGACGACCGTGCGACGCTGGCCGTCTTTGCCGTCGCTCCAGCTCGTCGCGAAGAGCGCGGTGGAATCGGGCGCATACGCGATCTGACCGAGATCGAGACCTCGCCGATCGGCGGTGATGGTGGCGGTTGCGACGTCGATGACCCTGACGCCGAGCCCGCGACTCGTCGAGACCTGGCTCGTGGGATCGATCGTGAGCTCGTGCTCGCCAGCGATCAGATGGCGCCCGTCTGGCGAGTAGTCCAAGCTCCAGATGGTTCCGACCTGGGCCTTGGCATCAACCTCGATCGGGCCCCAGCCCGACCAGCTGGTCGGCGCTGACGGAACCGAGACCGGGCGCGTCGCGGTGATCTTCATGCGGATCGGGTCAATGGTCATCAGCCGGCTGCCGTCGGCGTAGAGCACCGCGAGTTGCGACCCGTCGGGGCTCAGCGCCGCGCCCGGCTGAAGGATCGTTGTTTCTTGCTCGGAGCCAACGGTCTTGCCGGTCCGCCACACGCCCGCTAACACACCAGTCAATCGCAGACGCGCGTTCTCGCGCCCGGCATGCAGGTCATAGCGCACGAGCTCGGGCGTCACCGGACCGCTGGCGTTGTATCCCGATCCCGGGACGAGGATGCCGTAGAGATAGGCGCCGGTTGGGTCCAGCCAGACGCTGAAGATGTTGCAACAGGGGGTGTCCGACGTTTCCAGGCTGCCGGTGACACGCCCGCTGCGGGTGTCGAACACGCGGTAGGAGCGCCCAGAGCTGTCAAATGCGAGCAGCCGCGTTCCGTCCGGCGTGAGCGCTGGTCCCGAGGCAATCGATGACTCGAATGCCGTGCGCAGGGCTCGGGTACGGGTGTCCGTGATGCTGATCGAAGACGTTGCGTCGGGCTTGTAGTCGATCTCGGCGAGCGTCGATCCGTCGGCTGACGCCGTCGCGTAACCACGTCCAGCAACGGCCGCCCCCATATCCTTGAGCGTTGCCGCATCGAGGGGAGTCCGCGAATAGCTTTGCTGCATCGACTGATCGCCGGTCAGGAAAAGCGCCCAGCTCGTGGGCGGATCAAACGGCTTCGGCGAGGGTCCGGTACTCGCCGGCTTTAGCGCGGCCTGTCCACATGAGACGAGCACGACCAGCAGGAGGGCCGATAAAGTCTTGCGCATTGGCGCCCGTACCTAGTACAAGGGCGGCCTTGAAATGGTTCCTTCCAACTAACCGGCCGCTTCCTGCGGCTGGCGAGCCTGCGCTTCGGACTGCTGGGCCGCGCGCGCGCGCTCCAGGCGCACCGCGCTGTCGATCAGCCCGAGATGGCTGTAGGCCTGCGGGAAGTTGCCTCGGGGCGCGCCCGAGGCCGGATCGTTGCCTTCAGCCAGCAAGCCCAGCGGTGAGGAGAGCCCGATGAGCTCGCTCAGCTGGCGCTCCGCGGCGTCCAGATGGTTCATGCCGATCAGCCCGTCGACGTACCAGAAGCTGCAGAGCAGGAAGGCGGCGCTCAGGTAGCCCTGGTCGTCCTTGCAGTCGTAGCGGCGAACGTAGGGCCCGTTCAGCAGCCGCTGGCTCAGGGTTTCGATGGTGGCGCGCATGCGGGGGTCGGTTGCTGGCAGGAACCCGAGCACCGGCATCTGCAACACAGCCGCGTCCAGGCATTCGTCGTCGTAGGCCTGCGTGAAGGCGCCGATCTTCGGATTCCAGGCGCGCACTTCGATCTCGTTGCGCAGATCCGCGGCCTGGCGCTCCCAGACGGCCAGGTGCTCGGTGTTGCCGGTGCCCTTGGCCAGCGTGATCGCCCGGTCGAGGGCCACCCAGCACCATAGCTTGCTGTGCGTGTGATGCTTGCGCTCGCCCTGGAATTCCCAGATCCCGTTGTCGGGCTCCCGGCTCAAATCCCAGACTCCGTCCGCGAGGCGCTCGATCACGTGCCAGAGCTTGGTCGAAATGAAGCCGCCTTTGCGCTGGTAGACGGCCATGCAGTCGATCACGGCGCCAAAGACGTCCAGCTGCCGCTGGCCGGCGGCGCGATTGCCGATGCGAACCGGGCGGGCGCCTTCGTAACCTGCCAGGTGCTCGAGGTACTGCTCGGGCAGATGCGGGTCGCCATCCACGCGATAGAGGATCTGCAACGCAAAGTCATGGTCGTAGGCGCGGTCACGGATCCAGTTGATGAAATCGACGGCCTCCTGCTCGAAGCCGGTGCGGAAGAGCGCGGCGACGCCGTAGGAGGCATCACGAAGCCAGCAGTAGCGGTAATCCCAGTTGCGATCGCCACCCGGATCTTCCGGGATGGAGGTAGTCGGTGCGGCGCACAACGCACCGGTTGGGGCGTAGGTCAGCAACTTGATCACCAGGGCGGAGCGCCGCACGGCGTCTTGAAAGGGTCCCTGGTAGAGGCACTGGTCGAGCCATCCGAGCCAGTAGGTGCGGGTGCGATCGGCGAGCTCCGTGGCATCGCTGCTGCTGGGGAATTTCCGGCCGAGGGCGAAGTAGCGCTCGCCGAACCCCAGCGTCAGCCACACTTGCGGGCCGGGCTCGACGGTGAAGCGGAACACGTAGCGCGGTCGACCGTCGATCACCTCCACGTTGCCGTGCAGCGGCAGGGTGGAGGAGAGGATCACCTCCTGCGACCCGCCGGAGGCGATCACGATGCCCTCGCGCTCGGCGAAGCTGGTGCGCGCGCGACCGTAGGCCGGTGCCGGGTCGAGGACGCATTCGACCTCCACCGGTCCGCCGCGGGCCTCGAGGCCGCGGCAGATGCGCTTCAGCGAGAGGAAGCGCTCGCCTTCGTTGAAGCAGGGCATGAAGTCGGTCACGACCAGCGTTCCCTCGGCGCGATGGAAGGTGGTGGTCAGGATGTTGGTGTCGCGGATGTAGGCTTGTTCCCCGGTCGGCACGGGGTTGACGGGCGCGATACGGAAACTGCCGCCGCGCTGCCGGTCGAGGATCGCCGCAAAGATGGAGGGCGAGTCGAAGCGTGGGTAGCAGAACCAGTCGATGGCGCCGCTGGTCGAGACCAGGGCGGCGGTTTCACAATTACCAATCAGTCCGTATGGATACACTGCTTGACCTTATGAGCTTAGAGCCGGCGAGTCAAACGTTCGGTGTCTAACCAAACCAACGGCGGGTAGCGTCAAAAACCGGCTCGCGCACGGCATCGCTCCCGGGTAGAATAGAGTCCCGGTGCCGAAGTACGTCTTCGTAACCGGTGGCGTGGTTTCCTCGATTGGCAAGGGGATCACGGCGGCGTCCATAGGGACCATCCTGAAGGCCCGCGGCCTCAACGTCTCCCTCCAAAAGCTGGATCCCTACATCAACATCGATCCCGGCACCATGTCGCCGTACCAGCACGGCGAGGTCTTCGTCACCGACGACGGCGCCGAGACCGATCTCGACCTCGGCCATTACGAGCGCTTCATCGACGCCAACCTCAGCAAGGCGAGCAACGTCACTACCGGCAAGATCTATGCCGAGGTCATCGCCAAAGAGCGTCGCGGCGATTACCTGGGCGGCACGGTGCAGGTCATCCCCCACGTGACCAACGAGATCAAGGAACGGATCACGCGCGTGACCTGGGAGGACAATCCCGACGTCGTCATCGTGGAAGTTGGTGGCACGGTCGGTGACATCGAATCGCTGCCCTTCCTGGAAGCGATCCGCCAGTTGAAGAACGACCTCGGCCGCAAGAACGTCTTCTACGTGCACCTGACGTTGGTGCCCTTCATCGAAGCCTCCGAGGAATTCAAGAGCAAGCCGACCCAGCACAGCGTCGCCGCCCTGCGCAGCATCGGCATCCAGCCCGACGCCATCGTCTGCCGCTCGGCGAGGGAGATCAGCGTCGCGCTCAAAGACAAGATCGCGCTCTTTTGCGACGTCGACCGCCGCGCGGTGATCTCCGTTCCCGACGCCGACTCGATCTACGAAGTGCCGCTCATGCTCGAAGAGTCGGGGCTGGGGAACGTGATCGTCGAGGCGCTGGACGCACCGGCGTCGGCGCCTGACCTCAGCGACTGGAAAGAGTTGGTGCATCGCATTCAGCATCCGGCGGGCAGCGTCCGCATCGGGGTGGTGGGAAAGTACCTGCCGGCGCCCGACGCCTACATCAGCGTCACCGAGGCGCTGCGCCACGCGGGCGTGCACCACAACCTGCGGGTGGACATCAAGTGGATCGCCTCCGAAACGCTGGAGGCCGGTGACCTGCGCGCACTTGACGACGTCGACGGCGTGGTGGTTCCGGGCGGGTTCGGTCATCGCGGCATCGAGGGGAAGATTGCCGCGGCCCGGTTCGCCCGGACCTCGCTCACGCCCTACCTTGGCCTCTGCCTCGGCATGCAGTGCGCCGTCATCGAGTTCGGCCGCGACAAGCTGGGCGACCCGGACGCGAACAGCACGGAGTTCAATGCCTTCACCAGCCATCCGGTGATCGACCTCCTCCCCGAGCAGCGCGACGTCGCCGACAAGGGCGGCACCATGCGGCTCGGCCTCTACCCCTGCAAGCTGCAGCCCGGCACGCTGGCCGGAGATGCGTATGGCGAGCCGCTCGTCTACGAGCGCCACCGGCATCGCTTCGAGTTCAACAATGCCTACCGGGAGGCGATGTGGGAGGCGGGAATGATCTTCTCGGGCACCTCGCCCAATGACCGGCTGGTCGAAATCATCGAGTTGCGCGACCACCCCTGGTTCGTGGCCTCGCAATTTCATCCGGAATTCCGCTCCCGGCCGAACCGTCCCCATCCGCTCTTTCGGGACTTCGTCGCCGCCGCCGCGATCAAGGCGGGCGCACTCCCAGCGGACGTGACGGCGGTGAAGCCGGCGGTCTCCACGGATAAGACGTCCCAGACGGCGTGAGATCTGACGTCTCGACGCCCTCCTCGGGCGGCATCGCTGCGCCGCGTACGGTCCAGCCGAACCTCGGGCTCGAGCTGGTGCGCGCGACCGAGGCGGCCGCCCTCTCGGCGGGTCGCTGGATGGGAAACCTCGACCGCGAGGGCATCCGGGCAACCGCCGGGAAGGCGATGCGCGAGGCCCTCCAGGGAGTGCACATGAAGGGCACGATCGTGATTGGCGAGGAGCCGGCCTCGGCGCCGCTGGCGCTCGGTCAACCGGCCGGCGACGGCATCGGTGATCCCTGCGATGTGGCGCTGAAGCCGATCGATGGCTCGACGCTGGTCGCCAAGGGGCTACCCAACGCGGTCTCGGCGGTCGCCACCGCCGAGCGGGGGTCGCTCCTGCGCGCCCCGGTCGGCATGTACGCGGAGAAGATCGCCGTCGGTCCCGATGCCCGTGGTTCGATTGACGTCACCGATTCGGTCGAGAACAACCTGCAGCGGGTCGCCTTCGCCAAGAAAGTGCAGGTCTCGGATCTGACCATCGTCATGCTCGACCGGCCTCGCCACGAGGCCCTGATGGACCAGGTGCGTCAGGTCGGCGCCCGCATCACGCTGCTCAGTGATGGCGATATCGCCGCGGCCATCATGGCGACGCTCGAAGGCACCGGGATCGATGTGATGCTCGGGGTGGGTGGTCTGCCGGAGGCGGTCCTGGCCGCCTGCGCGCTCAAGTGTCTGGGCGGTGATCTGCAATGCCGGCTCTGGCTTCGTTCGCGCGACGACGAGGAAAAGGCGCGCGCGGCCGGCTTCGAAGACCTGCGACGCATCTACGGCGTGGACGACCTCGTCCGGGGCGACGACGTCGCGTTCGCGGCCACTGGTGTCACTGACGGCGAGTTCCTGCATGGCGTCATCTACCACCACTTCTGGGCCGAGACCGAGTCGATGGTCTTCCGGAGCAAAAGCGGGACGGTCCGCCACCTCAATACGAAGCACCACTACGCGCTCAAGTCGGTCGAGGGCGCCCACCGGAAAGTTCGCTAGACGTTGGTTGGAAGTGTGCAAATGGTGGTGTTTGGTTTGACGCCCAGACCAAAAGTCGGCTAGACTGCCCGAGTTTTGGCAAGGGGAATCCCAAGACTAGCGGCCCATGGCTGGGCGCTTGCCCTGGCCTGCGTGGTCCTGTTGCTGGCGCCGCTCGCGTTCAGGCACCCGATCGCCGAGGCTCATGCCACCGCCGGCAGCGCAACGATCGTGATGAACGGGCAGGGCGAGTCGGCGCTTCGCTATCCGGCAACCGCCGCGCAAGCGGGTTCGACGCTGGCGCCGTCCCATCGCCAGGGCGGCGCCCAGGAAGATCTCGCGGCTCTGGGGAACAACAGTGTCGACGTCCTGAGCCAGCCGGCAACCGCCTCGGATCCTGGCGGCAGCCGTCAGCATGTGATCCGCTTCGTCTGGCCGACCCACGGCGTTATCACCCAGTCCTTCTGGCAGTACCACCCGGGTATCGATATCGCCAACAGCGTCGGCACCCAGGAGGTCGCGACCGCCGCCGGGCAGGTGGTCTTTGCCGGTTGGGGTTCGTATGGGATCTACGTCGAGATCGACCACGGCGACGGTTTCCATTCGATTTACGGCCATATGTCCGCGGTGCTGGTCAAGACCGGAGCGACGGTGACGCAGGGCCAGCTCATTGGACTGATGGGGGCGACCGGACGCGCCAGCGGCCCGCACCTCCACTTCGAGATTCGCTATCTGGGCGTCCCGCAAAACCCGATCGACCTGCTTCCATAGATTTCTGACGGAAGACAGATAAGGTAATGGGCGTGCAGCGCCTCCTCTATGCGTCCGCGGCCGGTCGGCTCCGCGTGCATCGCTCGCTCGAGCCGGTCGCGCGCAGCGGGTGGGAGATGGGGGCGGCCGATCGCCTGATCCCGATGCCGGCCGGGACCACGCTCGTGCACCTGCCCGGCCGGTACGCCCTGGGCCGGACGGCGGCTGGATCGACCGTGCGGGTCGACGAGGAGGGGGCATTGGCCGTCGCCGCGGTGTTGCCGCCCGGCTACCTGCGGACCTGGCTGCCCGCTTACGAAGACGATGGCCGGCCGCCGGTGCTGCCCTTGTTTGGATACGCGGCGGTCGCCGCGGTGGACGGCGAGCCGCACGTGGCCGCCATGCGGACCGATCGCTGGAGCGCCTGGGACCCGCAGGCCGAGGACCGGCAGCACGTCGGTCGGGGAATCCGCGAGGGACAGCGTGCCCTGCCAGACAGCCGGCTGCTCCGCCAGCTCGAGACCTGTGCCACCGACTATCGGTGCCTGACCGCCCAGAACGCCTTTCTGCGCCGGGGTGAAGGGGCGATCCCGGTCTCGCCCGCGTGCAACGCCGCCTGCCTCGGCTGCATCTCCGAGCAATGGGGCGACGTGGCCTCTCCCCAGACGCGCCTGGGCTTCGCGCCCACCGCCTCCGAAATCGCCGAGCTCGCCGCCTGGCATCTGAGCGCCGGGATCGCGAACTTCGTCAGCTTCGGCCAGGGGTGCGAAGGTGAGCCGTTGACGCGCGGCGCCGCCCTGGTGGACGCGACCCGCCGCATCCGGTCGGCCTGGCCGGGCGCCACCATCCACATCAATACCAATGGGTCGCGTCCGGCCGTGCTGCGCCGCCTCGTGGACGCCGGACTGAACTCGGTTCGGATCAGCATCTTCAGTCTTGACGACAAACGCTTCCGCGCCTACTACCGGCCGGTCGGGTACGCCTTGGAGCAGGTCGCGCAGTGTGCGGAGCTGGTGGCGGGAGCGGGCGGCCAGGTCACGATCAACCTGTTGACCTTTCCCGGCATCAGCGACGCGCCGTCAGAGCTCGAGGCGCTGGTCGCCTTTGTCCAGCAGCACGGCGTGCATCAGGTGCAGTTGCGCAGCCTGAACGTCGATCCGCACTGGCTGCTGGAGCAAGTACCGGATCCGACGCGGGGCATCGGCATGCGTGCCTTCGTCCGCGAACTCACGGTTCGCTGCCCCGGGTTGGCGCTCGGGAACTTCACCCGGCCGTGGCCCGTTCGGGAGAGTGTGGGCGGATTGAAAGCGGCGTCCGCTGGGCATGCTTTTAGCTAGTGGCTGATCTGTATTCGCCGAACGACCCCCACATGGGGAGCGCCGACTACGGGCACGGCACCGATCGACCGGTGCAGGCCGATATCCCGGCACAGCCTGGCACCAACCGCGGTCGCCGGAACGGCGTGGCTGCGGGCATTATTGCCTTTCTCGGGCTGGTCCTGAGCAAGCTGTCGTATATCGGGCTGTTCGCCCTCAAGTTCAAGGGACTTTTGTTTACCGTCGTCTCGACCGGCGTGACGGCGTTGATCTACGCCCAGCTCTTCGGTTGGGCCTTCGGCGTCGGCATCGTCCTCCTCATCCTGGTCCATGAAAGCGGTCACGTTGTGGTGGCTCGCATCATGGGGTTGCCGGTGACGCTTCCGGTGATGATCCCGTTCCTCGGCGCCTTCGTCAGCATGAAGCAGCAGCCGCGCAGCGTCGCCCAGGAATCGATCATGGCGATCGGCGGTCCGGTGCTGGGGTCGATCGCCGCCGGCCTCTGCTATCTCGGCTATCTGTCCATGCCGGACACGAGCACCGGGCAGCTGCTCCGGGCGCTCGCCTATTTCGGTTTCCTGATCAACCTCTTCAACCTGATCCCGCTGACGCCGCTCGACGGCGGCCGGGTGACGTCGTTGCTGTCGAAATGGTTCAACGTGGCCGGGTTGGCGATCGCGGCCGGGCTGCTCCTCTTCGAGACGCAGTCGGGGACCACCGTGAGCCCGGTTCTCTTCCTGGTCCTGATCTTCGGGGCATTCGCGACCTGGCAGCGGTTTCGGTCGACCGTCCTGAACCCGGCGTATTACGCGGTCGCCCCCCAGACCAAGGTCATCGTCGGATCGCTCTACCTGGCGTTGCTGTTCGCGCTGGGGCTGGGGATGCTCCAGACCTCGGCGATCTTGAGATAGAATTGGGAGCCCCATGAAAGCCACCATCCACCCGACCTACTACCACGACGCGGTCGTGACCTGCCTCTGCGGCAACAAGTTCACGACCGGCTCGACGCAAAAAGAGCTCAAGACCGAGGTCTGCTCGGTCTGCCACCCCTTCTTCAGCGGCCAGCAGCGGATCGTCGATACCCAGGGCCGCGTCGACCGGTTCCAGCAGCGCCAGCAGCGGAAGAGATAAGCCGCGTTGTCGTTGGGCTCGATGTGGCCCACGGGATCGTGCGGGGACTAGGATGAGCGCGGCGGTGAGCCAGGACAAGTTCTTCTACGGCGGCCAGGCCGTGCTGGAGGGCGTCATGATGCGCGGCCGGACCACCTATGCGGTCGCGGTGCGCAAACCGGACGGCGAGATCCAGGTGCTGCGCGAGCGCCTGCTCTCCATCATCTACACCCACCCGATCTGGAAGCTGCCGCTGCTGCGCGGCCTCGCCGGACTCTGGGAGCAGCTCCACCTGGGCATGAAGGCGTTGCTGTGGTCGGCGAACATCCAGGCCGCCGCCGAGCAGGTGGAGCTGAGCGCCAACGCCATCCGGGTCACGATGGGGATCGCTGTGGTGGGCGCCTTGCTCTTTTTCCTGGGCGTACCACTGCTCGCCGCCGGATTCCTGAGTCGGGGCCATAGCAACCTCTTCTTTGGGGTCGTGGACGGGGTGGTGCGAATCGCGCTGCTGCTGCTCTATCTCTATGCCATCTCCTTCAGGTCGGAAATCGCCCGCCTCTTCGCCTACCACGGAGCCGAGCACAAGACGATCAATGCCTACGAAGCCGGGTTGCCGCTCGACGTGCCCAACGTGCGGACCCAGAGCACGCTGCACCCGCGCTGCGGCACCGGGTTCTTGCTGGCGGTGATGGTCGTGAGCGCCTTCGTCTTTGGCCTGGTTGGTCGCCCGGCGCTGCCGTTACTTCTCCTCTCGCGGATCGTGCTGATCCCGGTGATTGCGATGCTGGCCTACGAGTTCATCCGGTTTGCAGGCCGGCACCGGAACAATCCGGTGATCAAAGTGCTGATCCTTCCGTTCTTGCTGACGCAAAAGCTCACGACGCGGGAGCCGGACGACCGGCAGATCGAGGTAGCGCTGGCGGCCTTCAACGGAGCCCGTCAGGAGGAGAAAGAGGCCGCGGCCTGATGTTCGAACAGCTCGAAGCCGTTCGGGCCCGCTACTACGCGATCACCGAGCGGCTCGCCGACCCCGCGGTTCACGCCGACCTCAAAGAGCTCCAGCGGCTCAGTAAAGAGCAGGCGCAGCTTCGCGACCTGGTTCAACTCTATGAGGCCTATCGTCGCGCCGAGCGGGGGATGTCCGAGGCCAAGGAACTGGCGGACCAGGAGCGAGATCCGGAGATGCAGGCCTACGCCCGGCAGGAATTCGACAAGCAACAGGCGGAGCGCGATCGCCTCGAAGGCGAGCTCAAACTGGCGCTGGTCCCGAAAGATCCAACCGACGACAAAGACGTCATCGTGGAAATTCGCCAGGGGACCGGCGGGGATGAAGCGGGGTTGTTTGCGGCCGACCTCTTCAAGATGTACAGCCGGTACGCGGAGTCGCGGCGGTGGAAGGTCGAGCTGCTCTCCGAGAGCCCGACTGAGCGTGGCGGCTTCAAAGAGGTGGTTTTCGAGATCCGCGGCCGCGGCGCCTACTCGCGGCTGAAATTCGAGAACGGGGTGCACCGCGTGCAGCGGGTGCCGGAGACCGAGGCGCAGGGTCGCATTCACACCTCGACGGCCACGGTCGTCGTGATGCCGGAGGCCGAGGACGTCGACGTCGTCATCAATCCCGAGCGACTCAAGGTTGACGTCTACCGCTCGGGTGGGCATGGCGGACAGAGCGTCAACACCACCGACTCGGCGGTCCGCCTCACCTACACGCCCGAGGACGGCGGTGCGCCGATCGTGGTCACCTGCCAGGACGAGCGGTCGCAGCTCAAGAACAAGGCGAAGGCGGAAAAGGTGCTCATGGCCCGGCTGCTCGACCGCCAGATGGCACAGCAGCAGGAGGCCCTGACGGAGGTCCGCCGCTCAGCCGTCGGCTCCGGCGACCGCAGCGAAAAGGTCCGTACCTATAACTATCCGGAGGGACGGATCACCGACCACCGAATCGACTTCAAGTACTACAAGCTCCCCCAGTTCGTGGAGGGAGGCGATCTGGACCCGGTGATCGATCGGTTGATCGCCTGGGATCAGAGCAACCGCCTGAGCGAGCCGCCCAATGGCGCCGCCCGCAACTGACGCGAGCCGGGTCAAGGCGCAGCTCGCGAAAACACGGGCGACCCTGACGGCGGCCGGCATCCCATTACCCTGGCTCGACGCCGAGATCCTGGTGGCGCACGTCCTCAAGAGTTCACGCGAGCGGCTCCACAGTCACCCCGACCGGCAGCTGACGGTCGCGCAGCGGGCGCGGCTGCGTCGGTTGACCAGCCGTCGAGCCGCCCGGGTTCCGTTGCCCTACCTGGTTGGCGAGCGCGAATTCTTCGGGCACATGTTCCGCGTGACTCCGGCGGTGTTGATTCCACGGCCGTCGAGTGAGCTGCTCGTCGAGCTGGCGATCGATTGGCTGACGACGCATCCAAACGCGCGCCGCGTGATCGATCTCGGCACCGGGAGCGGGGCGGTGGCGATCTCGGTGGCCGAGGCCGTCCCCCAGGTTCGCATCGAGGCACGCGACGTCAGCGCCCCCGCGCTGCGGGTAGCGAACCAAAATATCGCCCACTACCGGCTGCGCCGCCGAATCACGACCGTCAAGGCCAACTTGCTGCGCGGGGCTGCCCCGGCCGACGTCATCCTCGCCAACCTTCCCTACATCCCCGAGGCGCTGCGCCGCATCCGGCCGAAGGAGCTCGAGTACGAGCCGGCGCTCGCCCTCGACGGCGGCAAGGACGGACTGGCGCTGATTCGCGCCGCGCTGTCGCAAGCGCCGGCGGCCGTGAAACCCGGCGGGCTGCTGCTTTTCGAGTGCGACCCGGCGCAAACGCGCCGCATCGTGCGGCTGGCGCAGGGGCAGTGGACGGCGGCTACCACCAGCGTGCACCGGGACCTGGCCGGACTCAACCGGGTGGTGCGCATCCAGACGTGACGGCGCGCTGGCCCGCCGATCCGCCGCATATTGCGCAGGCCACGGAACGCTTGCGCGGCGGCGCCGTGATTGCATTTCCCACTGACACGCTATATGCGGTCGGCTGCCGCGCTGCCGATCAGGCCGCCGTCCGCCGCCTCTATGAGATCAAGCGGAGGCCAACGACCCAACCGAACGTCCTACTCGTACACGATCGAGCCCAGGCCGATCGAGTGGCGTTCGTTGATCCACGCGCCGCCTCATTGATGGAGCGCTACTGGCCGGGTCCGCTGACACTTGTCCTGCCCGCGAAATTCTCCCGCCCCCTTGTCGGAAGGATAGGGGAGGCGGTACCGGAAACCGTCGCCGTGCGCTCACCAAACCACTGGGTCGCGCTGGCACTGCTGGAAGGACTCGACGAACCAATTATGAGCAGCAGCGCGAATCGCGCCGCTGAGCGTCCGCCGGTTGACGTAGGTGACGTCTTTGCCGGACTGGGTGACGATCTCGACATCGTGCTCGACGGCGGACCGTGCCAAATCGGCGAGCCATCAACGATTTTCGACCTCACGGTGAAGCCCCCGCGGATCCTGCGCCAGGGCGCCATTCCGGCCGCAGAACTCATTCGGGGATAATGAGCCGATGCTGCAGGCCCGCACCGACCTGACCAGCCGGATCGATCTCGTCGATCCCGAGGTCGGTGCCGCGATCCGCGACGAATTCGAGCGCCAGCAGTACACCCTGGAACTCATTCCCTCCGAGAACATTGCCAGTCCTGCCGT
>Ga0307477_10002069_pt1 | contig 15891 bp, 10 predicted proteins | sample atmos_gasesECM2C_FD_203316 | JGI IMG/M metagenome (GOLD analysis project Ga0307477, IMG submission 203316) | Hardwood forest soil microbial communities from Morgan-Monroe State Forest, Indiana, United States - atmos_gasesECM2C_515 | ecosystem: Environmental > Terrestrial > Soil > Temperate...
CCAGCATCGCCAGGTACATGTAATGGTCGGCGACGGTCGAGATCATCTGGAAATCAAAGACGGTGAAACCCAGCACCGGCGCTACGCCGGCCACCATCAGCAGCGCCGCCGCGATCAAGGGTCTCACCTGTTTGCGGAAGACAATCAACGCCGCGGCGATCGAAACCGGAAGGATCCAGGTTACGAATGCCCATCCCTTATCGATCACCAGCCACGGCGTGCGGCCGTAATCAAAAGCCATGTTGAACGGCAAGACGAGCTTGTACAGATAGAATGCCAGCGAATCGGCGGCGACCAGCGGCCGTATCCAAGGACTTGTATCGCGCAAATAGCCGGCAGGCTGGCATAGCTTCGTCCAGATGACGCAGGGGATCGTCAATGCGAAATAGGGCAGGACCGCGATCATCACCTGACGCCATGACCGCCGCAGCATCACCCGATCGATCACCGCTGCCAGCAGCGGCGTGATCATCGCCGTGGGCTTGCACAGCATCCCCAGCAACATCGCCGTCAAGCCCAGTGCATGGTGTATCCAGCGGCGCGACAACTTTGTTTCATCCGTCGCCCGCAGATACTGGCCCAGTGCGATCAGCGCGAACATGGCGCCCAGCAGGTCCTTCAGACCGCTGGTCCATGCGACCGGCTCGACCTGAAGCGGATGAAGGGCAAAGAGCAGCGCCCCCGCGGCGGCAGGCCAGGGCCGGCGGATCAACCATCGCAGCAAGCTGAACACCAGCAGCGCATTGATCGCGTGAACCGCGACGCTGGCTGTGTGAAAGAGTCGCGGGTCGAGCGGCGTCCCATCCGCGCTTCCGCTGATTATCCGGCTGATCCGTGCTACCGTGGACCACATCGCATACGTCACCGGCACATAAAGGTCCATGTACGGGTGACGAAAGTAATAGAGCGCGTTCGACAGCGAGGCGTTGAGAATTCGCCAGTTGTGCTCGATGGTGTAATCGTCGTCCCATGCGACGAACGCATGGCGACAGATCGGCGCGAACGTCAACAACACTGCCCCGAGGATCAACAGCCTGATCGGCACGGGCCGCGACCGGCGCACGCCGGTAGTGGGGATCGAGGCCGGTTGGGCCGACGCGGATAGGCTCATGCTGCCCACATCGGCAGGAATCGCGCCAAGCCTGAGCGGGACCGATATTACTCGATGTCCAGGACGCGAAACGTCTTGTAACGATATCCGCTGCCGATGTTGATGGCGCAAATATTTCCGAGGCGTGCCTCGGCGGGGAAGTGGCTGTGCCCGCAGAAGACGTGGCGGACATTGGCATGTTGCATGAGAAGCTCGCCGATCCGCGGGCTGCCCAGATAGGCCTTGGCAAAGTCCCATTGCATGCCGCGGGCCGGGGGAAGCAGCTCGCGAAACGGAAGGTGGTGAACCGCGGCCACGATATGCCGCAAAGCGGCGACGCTCGAGAGCTGTCGGCGCATTTGTTCGAGCAACTCGTCCAGAAATGCCACATCGCTGCGGTGCAGCTTGACGAATTTCCCGTCGTTCCATCGGGCTAAAACCTGACCGGCCGCGGGTGGGATGTCATCGGAGTGGGCCAGCAGGTCTGCGTACTGGGATGGGAACCGCTCGGCCGCGCCCGGCGAGATTTTGCGTTCGTAGAACCGGCGCGGGATCGACAGGGATGCCGGGGCGAAGGAATAGTCATACCAGCCGATGCTGCCGAGGATGGCGACATCGCCGTCGACGAACGGAGCGGTTTGCAGCCACTGCCATCCCAGCGACTGCACGCGGGAGGGCAACTCGTCCGTGAAAATATGGTAACTGTCTTCGCGAGTGGTCCACAACTCGTGGTTACCGGCGACGAACAGCCGCGGCCCGGAGAATCGGAACCGCTCGAGGCATCGTTCCAGATCGTCGCCGTCCGCGGCCGCGGCGTCGCCGATCACCAGGAGCACGTCCCCTCCCTGGGCGTTTATCCGCTCGATCAACTGCTCGGCCAAGGGCCGGCTGCGCGGATGGTTGAAGTGCAAATCCGCGGTTACGAGCAGCCGCATATGCGATTGTAGGATCGGCGCCGGAATTGAACACGTCACGTCGATGTCGATGTTGTCACATACCCCCGCCATCGGATACCGTCTGTCTGGCGAAAGCTTACTGGAGAATCAATCATGCAGGTTGCACCGTTGTTTGCCGCACTGTTTTCCGTGCTCGTGCCGGTCAAGATGTGGTACGGCATCGCTCAGCGCGACGAGGTTCAGATTGCCGGGCCAGGGGAATACAAGCTCGTGCTGACGGACTTTGCCGGCAAAGCGCAGGAGCCGCAGGGCGCGGTCGATGTGAGCGGCGGCAAGGTAGTGGACGTCAAGGCGATCTTCCCACAGCTTTCGATGCTGGGGACGTATGTCCTGTATGCCGTGCCCAAAGGTAAATCGCTGCCCGAGTTCGCGGGCACGCCGCTGGTTATCGAGGTACGCGGCGAGAGAAATGGTCCACCCGAGCCTGCCGTCACCAAAATCGAGCCGTTGCGATACGCGATCATGCAGACCAAGTACGGGCCGGTGAAGATGATTTTCTATTACGACGTGGCGCCCCACACGGCGGACAATTTCCTGCGGCTATCTGAAGAGGGTTACTTTGACGGTCTGACGTTTCATCGCATCGTTCCAAAATTCGTGATTCAGGGCGGCGATCCGCGCGGTAACGGAATGGGCGGGCCAGGCTATTTCATCAACGCAGAGTTCAACGACCGGCCGCATGAGGCCGGCGTCCTGTCGATGGCCCGCTCGGAAGACCCCAACAGCGCCGGGAGCCAATTCTTCATCTGCCTCGATTACAACGGCACAAAGGGGCTCGACCACAAGTACACGGCGTTCGGCAAGGTGGTCGACGGGATGAGCGCGGTAAATCAAATTGCCGCCACCCCTTTGCGCGATCCCAGGAACGGAGTTCCCGAAACACAGCAGGTAATTCAGAGCATCACGGTCAAGCCCGTGACGGCACAGGACAATCCTTATGCCCAGGACCTTCACCTGAAGTGATCGCGACCGGGCTGTGAGTTGGACATCAGGCGTTGCCGCGGTAAAACATTGCCGCACGGGCGGTAGCACTGCCGCCGCGAAAAGCGGCCGGGCGCGATGCAAGGGTCGGCTGTGAACCGGGTCAGGTCCGAAAGGAAGCAGCCCTAAGCAGAACCGGCCTTGTGCCGTCGTATGCCCGGTCGCTTTCCGCGGCGGAGGCACGCCGTGTCATTGGTCGTTTGTCAGTTGAAGTTGTTCCATTGCCAACTAACCACGGACAATTGGCCACGGACGAACCCTGCGACAAAACGCCACCTCGCATCGAGGGCATCGGTCGCTACAATCAGCGGCTGTCATCAGGCACCCGAGTCGAAGTGAGCCAGGCACTGTCCATCGATTCTGTTTTGGCCTACGGGGATGATGCAGCGTTGCCGTCGGGTGGCGGGGCGCTGCATTTCTTATCGGTTCTGGTCGCCTGCGCGACGTTCCCGCTGATTTTCATGGGTGGCCTTGTGACCTCGCACCAGGCGGGGATGTCGGTGCCGGACTGGCCCAACAGCTACGGCTACAACATGTTCCTGTTTCCGCCGCGGCTGTGGATTGGCGGAATCCTGTACGAGCACACGCACCGGCTGATGGCCAGCGTGGTGGGGATTCTGGCAATTCTGCTGGTTGTCGCCGCATTTCTGTCAAAGCGGGCGGGGCGGCGCGAGCGATGGCTGGCAATCGCGGTCCTGGGCGCGGTGATTCTTCAAGGCGTGCTTGGGGGGCTGCGCGTCGTCCTCGTCAAGCTCGATTTGGCCATCGTCCATGCGTGCGTGGCACAGGCATTTTTCTGTCTGTCAGCGTACATGGCGGTGGTAACGTCGCGATGGTGGAACCAGCCGCGGTGGGGGAGTGTCGCGAAGGCCGGGCGCGGGGTGGTCGCGCTCGGTGCGGCGGCGACGATCGTCGTTTACCTTCAACTCATCGTCGGCGCCACGATGCGGCATTTTCAGGCCGGGCTGGCGATTGTGGACCTGCCGCTGGCGTATGGGAAATGGCTGCCGCCGCTTACGCAGTCTCGGCTCGATGCGGTTAATTGGGTCCGCGTGCGGGAATTGAACCTGGACGCGGTGACGATGGGGCAGGTGTGGCTGAATTTTGGACATCGTGTGGGCGCGGTGATGGTTTCGGTCATGATTTTGGCGCTGGCGTCGCTGGTTGTTGCCCGCTACCGTAAGCAGCCGGGTCTGGTGCGGCCGGCGCTCCTGTTAATTGTCCTGCTGGGAACGCAAATAACGCTGGGCGTGCTGACAGTGCTGTGGCGCAAGCCCGCGGACGTGGCCAGCGCCCATGTGGCGGTCGGGGCGCTGGTGCTGGTCACCAGCTTTGTGCTGACGGTCAGTGCGGCAAGGCTCAACGGGCCTCGGGCGGCACGAGCCCAGTTCGACCCCGCACCCGCACGGCGGGATAGCGCGATGGCAGTCGTGGCATAAGGATGCCAATGGAAACCGTGATTGAGATTCCCGAGATTGACGAGGCGGCGAGCGTCACCCTGGCTGTGCCGCCGCTGGCGTCGGCGGCGCGGGCACGGCTCGTCGATTTTTACGAGCTGACCAAGCCCCGGATGAACTTTTTGGTGGTGATCACCACGATGGTCGGCTATTACATGGCCGCCCGCGGGTGGTCGGACTGGACGCGGATCGTTTATACGCTGATCGGCACGGCGCTGACCGCCGCGGCGTCGAGCGTCTTCAATCAGCTTGTCGAGCGGCGGTACGATGCGCTGATGGCGCGCACGGCCAACCGCCCCCTGCCCGCCGGGCGCGTGCGGCCGATCGAGGCCCTCGTCTTCGGCATGGCGCTGTGCGCGTGCGGCGTCGGGATCCTCGCCCTGTTCGTCAACCTGCTGACGGCGGCCCTGGGCGCGCTCACCTTGGTGCTGTACCTGCTGGTCTATACACCTGCCAAGCGTTACACGTCGCTGTGTACAATCGTCGGCGCGGTGCCGGGCGCGATCCCACCGGTGATGGGATTCACCGCCGTTCATGGCGCGATCTCGCCCGAGGCGATCGCCTTGTTCGCAATCCTGTTCTTCTGGCAGATGCCGCATTTCCTGGCGATCGCGATTCTCTACCGCGAGGATTACGCCCGCGGCGGCTTCCTCATGCTGCCCGTCATAGACCGGGGGCTGAACATGACCGGGCGGCAGATCGTGCTGTATTCGCTTTCGCTGATCCCGGTGAGCCTGGCGCCCGCGATTCTGGGGATGTCGGGAGTGATCTACTTTGCCGCGGCCCTGGTACTGGGGATCGCGTTCTGCGGGTTCGGCCTGATCTGCGCCCGCACGCGATCGCGCTTCGACGCCCGCCAACTGTTCCTTGCCTCCATCATCTACCTTCCGGCGCTGCTGGCGGCGATGATGATCGACAAGCTGTAATGCCGCGATCGATAAACCGAATACTTCCGGCAATTCTTCTCCTGGTAGCGCTGTCGGGCTGTGAACGCCGGCAGTCCGAACCGTCCATTGCCGCGACCCAGCCGGCCGGCGGGCAAACGCGCGCCGGCACCGGAATCATCGAGGGGACGGTCACGCTGGCCGGGCGGCCGCCGGTCATGCAGGCGATCGTCAATCAGCCTTGCCATGCCGGAGTCAAGCCAATCATGGATGAAAGCGTCGTGGTCGATGCGTCCGGGCATCTGGATAATGTGGTGGTTTACCTGGAAGAGGCGCCGCCGGCGCCGCCGACAGCCCGTCTGTCACCGACAGTCATGGATCAGATCGATTGCCGATTCGCTCCGCACGTGATAGCCGCCCGGACCGGGCAGACGGTGCACTTTCTCACCAGGGACCCGACCCTGCACAACGTCCATGGACTTTGCACGATCAACCCCGCGTTCAACTTCGCACTGGTTGCCCCGGGCCAGAGCCGCGACCTTGCTTTTACCAACTCCGAAACCTTCCCCGTGCGATGCGACGTTCACCCGTGGATGAAGGCGTATGTCTGCGTCTTTGCCCACCCCTACTTTGCCGTGACCAACGCGGCGGGGCACTTTGCGATCAAGAACGTGCCGGCGGGCACCTTCACGCTGGTCGCCTGGCAGGAAAAATACGGGACGTCGCGGTCGCCGGTGAGGGTTGACGACACAAAGGTGACGGCAAAAGACTTCGTATTCCAATCCGGGCTGTAAGGACGGGAACCCGTCCGGGCCTCACGCCGCGTTGGCGCCGCAACATTTTTTGTACTTCTTGCCGCTGCCGCAGGGGCAGGGGTCGTTGCGGCCGACCTTGGGAACTTCGCGAACGATGGTCTTCACCTTCGCAGCTTCACCCTGGGGCTGTTCGGCGGCAGCCTGCATCTCGCCGCCTTTGGCGACCGCCGCCGTGTTGGCAAGGTTCTCGCCGACGCCGTAGCCGCCGGCCTCCTCGTGCACGGCGGCCGTCTCCCGGTAGGCGTTGCGGGCCTGGACAGCTCCCAGGATCCGGGCGCGGAAGATCAAATCAGTGACCTTGTCGCGAACGCCTTCCATCATCTGCTTGAAGTAATCGAACCCTTCCTTCTTGTAGACGATGCGCGGGTCTTTCTCGGCGAAGCCGGCCAGTCCGACGCTGCCCTTGAGCATGTCCATCGCATACAGGTGGTCTTTCCAGGTCTGATCGAAGATCTGGATCATGACGAACTGCTCGAGGTCGGTGAGTTCCTGGCGAAGAAACGCCCGTGCCTTGCGGAACAGCAGGTGCGACAAGCTTCCGTTGCGCGGCGATTGCGACGACGACGCCGAAGCCTGCGGTCCCGCCTTCTCATGCTCCAGGACGGCCATGGTGAGATTGGCGCTGAAGCGGCGGTTGAAGGCCTGCAACATTGCCTCGGGCTGGGGGTTGTCCCGCGAAATGCCGTCGATCTCCCCCTTGAGCTGGCCGTCGCGGAGGGCCTTGTCCTGATAGCCGATCAACTCGTCACGCAGATTGCGGATGCCCATTCCCCACAGGCGTTCCATCGGGATGTCCACGTCGTACTTGGCCTTGGTCCAGGCGCGGATGTAGTTGGCCGCGTCGGGATTCTGGACGACCTGGCCGTCGGAGCCGCCGAACACGAAGGCCAGCGTGTGGTCGATCGGGTACTCGATCTCGCGGCGGGCGTACGCCTCGCGGGCGCGCTTCTCGATCAGCTCGACGATTTCCTCCGCCGGCTTGCGTTCGTAGTCGCGCCCGCCGGGCAGTTGCATCTCCTTGGGGTCGATTTCGATCGAGAACTTATCCTTGGCCCATGCGGCCAGCTCGCGCTCGGCGTATTGGGGCTCGAGATACTTCAAGAGCCCCGAGCAATCGCGTCGATCGATCTGCTCGATCGCGGCCTCACGCAGTTTCTCCTCCAGTTCCAAGGCGTCCATCTTGCGGATCTGGTTCTGCGGAAGGTTGACGTGGAAACGGCTCATAGCCCAACTCGACAACCCGCGGGTGTCCCAGTTGGCGGCGTCCTGCGCATCCTCCCCCATGAACTCGCCCAGCGTGGCCGCGAGGTTGGTCTCGACTTCGGCCCGAGCCTTGTCCTTGATGAAATGCTCGAGCTCGTCGATCTCGCGCATCCCACGGAAGTCTTCGGCCTCAATGCTGGTGTCGAAGTTGGTCCGACACCACTCGCTGATGTTGGCCGCGACGTAATCGCGGGTGATGTACTTGTTCACAGCGTCTTTGATTGCATCGCCGATCATGCCCCAGATGACCTGATCGACGTCGCGTCCTTCGAGCACCTGCTGGCGCATGCCGTAGAACGTAGTGCGTTGGTGGTCCATCACCTCGTCGTAGTCGAGCAGGTTCTTGCGGGCCAGGAAGTTACGCTCTTCGACCTTCTTCTGGGCCTTGAGAATGCCCTTGGTGATGCGCTTGTCCTCGATGGCGACTCCTTCTTCCATGCCCAGCCACCCGAGGACCTTGATGACCCACTCACCGGCAAACATCTTCATCAGATCGTCTTCGAGGGAGACGTAAAACCGGCTGGAGCCGGGGTCGCCCTGGCGGCCGGAGCGGCCGCGGAGCTGGTTATCGATGCGACGGGCGGTGTGCCGCTCGGTTCCGATCACGTGCAGCCCGCCGGCCACTTTGGCCTTGGGCGAAAGTTGCAGGACCTGGCCGAACGGGTTGTTCTCGTCGGCGGTGTCGGTTTCGATCTGCTTCCCGATGCCGCGGCGCGTCACTAGGTACTTGCTGGAAGTCCCGTTGGCGGAATTGGCAGCCACGTCGAAAAACGTCTCGGGGGCCGGCTTGATGTCGGTGCCGCGGCCGGCCATGTTGGTGGCAATCGTGACGTTGCCCACCTGTTCCCCGTGCATGTTCTTGTGGGTCTGCCCCGCCAGCGCGACGATGTGGGCTTCACGCTCGTGGTACTTGGCGTTGAGGACCTCGTGCTCGACGCCGTACTTGCGCTTGAGCATGTTGGAGAGCATTTCACTCTTCTCGACGCTGGTGGTGCCGACGAGGACCGGTCGGCCGGCGTCGCTGTAGGCCTTGATCTCGTCGATGATCGCTTCCCACTTCTCCCGCTCCTTGCGGTAAACGCGGTCTTCGTTGTCCTGTCGTACCACCGGGCGGTTGGTGGGGATGGTGACGACCTCGAGGCGGTAAATCTTGTTGAACTCCTCGGCCTCGGTCTGCGCGGTGCCGGTCATGCCGGCCAGCGACTTGTAAAGCTTAAAGAAGTTCTGGAGCGTGATGGTCGCCAGGGTCTGGGTTTCCTGCTTGATCGGCACCTTTTCCTTGGCTTCGACGGCCTGATGCAGGCCATCGCTCCATTGGCGGCCGACCATTTTGCGGCCGGTGAATTCATCGACGATGATGACTTCCTGCTCGCCGCGTTGCCCGCGCTCGATGACGTAATCCTTGTCCTTTTCGTACACCACGTGGGCCCGCATGGATTGCTCCATGAGGTGGGGCCATTCCATGTTGGCGCCGACGTAGAAGCTGCCGACGCCGGCGGCGTCCTGGGCCGCGGCGATGCCCTCGTGGGTCAGATGGACGCTCTTGCGGTCCCATTCGACCTCGTAATACTGGGTGAGGCCTTCCTTTTTCTTCTCGGCTTCCGCGAGGCGGACCTCGCCTTCCTCGCGGCGCTTGCGGGCGGCTTCCTTTTCTTCGCGCGTCTTGGCCTTGTCCATGTCGCCCTCGGCGGCTTTGATGGCCCGCTTGGCGGCATCCACTTCCTTCTCTGCCGAGTCCCAGGGCTTGCTCAGCTCCATGATCTTCCGTGCCACCGTATCCGCCGCACGGTACTTGGGTGCGTCGTCGTGGGCGGCGCCGCTGATGATCAGCGGCGTGCGGGCCTCGTCGATCAGGATCGAATCCACTTCGTCCACGATCGCGTAATCCAGCGGACCCTGCACCTGCAAGTCCACCCGCTCTTTCATGTTGTCGCGAAGGTAGTCGAAGCCGAACTCGCTGTTAGTGCCGTAGGTGATGTCGCTCTCGTACTGCTTGCGGCGGACGTCGCCGCCGGGCTCCATGTCCGACTGAATGAACCCGATGCTCATCCCCAGCATCTCGAAGGCCGGCCGCACCCAGTTGGCGTCGCGTTTCACCAGGTAGTCGTTGACCGTGACGACGTGGCAGTGATACCCCTCGAGCACTTGCATGAAACAGGCCAGTGGCGCCACGAACGTCTTGCCTTCCCCGGTTGCCATTTCGGCGATCTTGCCTTCGTACAGCACCAGCCCGCCGATGAGCTGCACGTCAAAGCAGCGGGCGCGGAACGGTGGGCGGCTTTCGGGATAGAGCTTGCGCACGGCGTTGTACAGTTCGACGGGAATCGGCGCCTTCTGCCACGGCTCACCGGTCGCGATCATCCGCTGCTGGACCTGGTCGTAGAGCTGGAGCATCGGGTCGTCGAGCTTGTCGGGGTCGAACTTGTTGAGCGGGTCTTCGTCGGGATTGAAGATCTGCCGGATGCCGATGTTGCGGTCCATCGCCTCGCGGATGATAGCGAAGGCCTCGGGCAAGACCTCGGCGGGGCGGATCTCGCGGGTTTTGATGCCGGCGCGCAGCTCGGCGGTGCGAGCCTGGAGCGACTCGTCGCTCATCACCACCACTTTGGATTCCATCGCGTTGATCTGGTCCACGATCCGGTGGTAACGCTTGAGCAGGCGCTCGTTGCGGCTGCCGAATATCTTGGTAAGTATCTTTGAAAAGCTGACTGCCATGGGACACCTGGGGGGATTGCCGATTTTCGATTTGCGATTGCCAAAAACACGCCGGCCGGCAGATGAACCTTCTGTGCGGGGAGGCGACTGCGATCAATTAGCGGGCTGGCGGGGGGAGACGAAACTCGAAGGGGGACAGGTCGCAGTGAACGACGACGACAGGCGCTACGACGTTTCGCAGGACAAGCGGCTGGGCGTTGGAACGATCTTTGAAGGCGATGACGCAGACCGCGCTGGGAGCGGTGCGGCGGAAGGGTTGGGAAAGCCGATCGACCAGGCGGACCGCCATTTCCGCGACGTGCGGCCGCGGCAGGGGGGCCGCGGAGATTGTGCGATCGGCGCACAATGCCGCCGTGACAATCGCCGCCGCCAGAATGTGTCTCGAACGTGGCATCAACCGCCTGATAGATCGGCCATTGTCTTCGGAAGCACGAGGCCGTCAACCGCTTCTCAATGATACGTCCGGCTTGGCGCGAAGTTTATCGCGCCGGTTTGCGTCGCACGCCGGCAATCGCTACGGTACGTCGCACAGATCAGGAGAGATACCGCATGCCGCTGGAGCAATGGTCCGATAGTGTGGTGGTGGCCCGGCTGGCGGACGACCCGCAGTTGACCGAGGACTTGGTATCGCTGGAACATGCCGCGGGCGCCCGCGCCGCCAGCGCCGTGCTCGACTTCGGCGGCGTCAACTTCATCAACTCGTCCAATCTCGCCAAGCTGCTCAAGCTCAGAAAGAAAATCACGGGCGAGGGCGGCAAGCTCATCCTTTGCAACGTGGGGATGCAGGTCCTGGGCGCCCTGCTGGTGACCGGCCTGGATAAGCTCTTTACCGTCAGCGACAACGTGACGACCGCCCTGGCGACGGTTCAGATGAGTTGAATACGGCTCCGGGTTTCCCCTGGTCAGGATTGAGCGCCGGTGAGCTTCAGGCGGAGCAGCAGCACGGCCGCCGAGAGTTGCGGATCGCTGTCCAGCAGTTCCTTGCGCTTGTTGACCGGCCCGGCGGGCTTGGCCGCCGCAGCAACCTTGGATGCCGCGTCAGGCTTTGGCTGCTCGGCACCGGCCGTGGCGGCGTCATGCAGCACGTCCAGGTCCGTTCGCACGTCAATCGCGGCCCGCATTTGATCCGGCGTCATCCTCACCGTCAGGTCGGGGTCCACGCCCCACTCCTTGCTGTTTTCCTCGCGGTGGATGCAGCGGCCGTTGGGCAGGTAGTAATGGCTGGTCGTCAGCTTCAAGTACGCGCCGCGATCGTTCCCCAGGGGGAAGAGCATCTGCACGCTTCCCTTGCCGAAGGTGCGCTCGCCGACGATGATCGCTCGATGATCGTCCTTGAGCGCGCCCGAGACGATCTCGCTGGCGCTGGCGGAATACTGATTCACCAGGACGAGCAGCGGCAGATCACAGTCGTCGTTGTCAGCCTTGGCCATCGAGATGGTCGGCTCGTTGCCGGTCTTGCGATCGGGCTTGGTGCTCACGATCACGCCATGATCGAGGAATTTGTCCGCCACTTCCGTAGCGGCAGTGAGCAGCCCGCCGGGGTTGTAGCGGAGATCTAGAACGATTCCCCGCACGTGCTGGAGCTTCATCGTGTCGATGGCGGTGTTCAACTCGGCAGAGGTGTCGGCGGTGAAGTTGGTGATGCGGATGTATCCGATTTTCTGTTGCGGATCGACCATGTAGTCCCATCCGCCGCCCGGCCGGTGCAAGTAACCTTTCACGCTGGCCACATGAATGGTCTCGCGGCGGAAGGTGTATTCCTTGACGTTCGCGTCCGGGCTTTTGATGGTGAGGCGGACGGTGGTGCCGGGCGTGCCAGTGATGGTGCGGACCGCCTGGTTGATGCTGATGTTCTTGGCGATCTTGCCGTCGATGTGGGTAATGATATCGCCCGGCTTGACACCGGCCCGATACGCCGGCGTGTCCTCCAGCGGACTGACAACCTTCAGGTTCCCTTCTTCATCGACAAGGATCTGAATGCCGACTCCGCTGAATTTACCTTCGGTGGACTTCCTGAACTCTTCCACATCGCTGGGCCAGATCATGCTGGTGAAGGGGTCGAGCCGCTCGAACGCCCCATCGGCAAATTCGTAGGCCAGGACCTCGATCGGCAAAGCGATCGTGTCGCGGTTGGCGATGATCAGTTTGTTGAGCGTATTGCGGAGGGTCTGCTCCTGCGCGCCGGCGGTCGCCTTCTGGTTTTCGGCTTCGGCCCGGTCCATCGCCCCAAGGAATTCGGAACGGCGGTCTTCATCGGCCAGCTTTGGAAAAGCCTTGTCCAGGCCCCTGGTCGTGGCGACCGCCCGCAAACCGCGAAGGCCTCCCAGGGCCATTTCCTTATAGCTGATGTCTCGGTAATAGTTCTGATCGGCATCAACCAGGGCCTGCCACAGCATTCCCACCCCGTCGCCGCGCAGCGTTTCATGCCAGTCAACCCGGAAGCTGTCATTGGCCGCGGCATCCTGGTTGGCGGGCTGAGTCGCCGGTTGCGTGGTGGGGTGCAAAAGTTTCTCGACCTGCTCGCGGTCCTTCGACTCCGAATCCTGAAGGGCGCGGAGCACGTCCGGCGTATACATCGCCAGAAGACGGACGCGTCGCGTGGCCAGCTTGAGCTGGTCCTTCCATTGCGGGACCGATTCCTCGATCGAAGCCAGGTAGGAATAGAGCCTCAGGGACTTGATCCACTGCTCGGCCTGGTCGTACTGCCGGGCCCGCTCGATGCTTTGGTCTATGAGCTGGCGAACCCAGGCTTCCTTGCGAAAGGCGTCCTTGTCCTCGGCCAGCGAGTAGGCCCGCGAGGCAATGTCCATCGCGTAATCCGGGCGGTCGTTGCGGAGCAGCAACTGAACCTGGCCGACCAGTTCCTGAAACTGTTTGTGCTGCGCCATCGCGAATGAATCGCGCTGGGCCTTGAATGTGGTCGAAGCGTTGGCCAATTGCTCGATGGTCGGGTCGTGCGATAGCGAGGCGGCCTTTTGCAGGATTTGGTCGGTCTGATCGAAGTGGCCGGCAAGGGCCTGGTTGAAGGCCTCGTTTTCCAGTTGCTGGACTTCGGCAACCTGCTGGTTCTGGGCGGCGACCGCCAGCCGAACCGTCATCCGGCCGGTCAGTGCCAGGCCGAAAACTGCTGCAATCAGTATCGCATGCCGCAGCGCACGTCTCATGGGCGTCATCCTTGCGTGAGAAGAAGTCTGAAGGTGCATGTCCAAGGGCCTCGACCGCCGTCGGCCGCACGCCGACGCGACAAGGTCAACCAATTATAGCCCGTGTCCGCCAGCCGGAGCAGGCGCACTTGACCACTTGAGCAAGTCTAGCATATAGACGCCATGCCGGACCGGCGGTTCACGCCGTCTTTTGCCCGGCGGTACGGATTCCAATTCATCGTCCAGAATAACTCCACGGCATTGCCCACTTTTTCGCTCTCCCGTGGCGATCACCGGATTTCCGCTATAGCATCCTCCCGGCGTTTGGGCGAGGTTACGGGACAGTTACCGGACCTGGCGGCCAAAACCTACTTGGAGAGTGTGGTGCAGACCGTTGATTCTCAGCTCGAGCAGGCCTTCCGAAGGGCAATCCATTCGGCCCTGGGGATCGACGCCGATCCGTTGGTTAGTGTCTCTCAAAATCAGACGTTTGGCGATTACCAATCCAACGCGGCCATGACCCTGGCCAAGCGCGTTGCCGAGCAAACCGGCCAGAAGACCAATCCTCGCACCCTTGCCGAGCAGATCAAGGCTAGGCTGGACTTGGGTGAGGTCGCCCAGGAGATCAGCATTGCCGGGCCGGGATTCATCAACGTACGGCTCAGCCCCAAATGGCTTGCGGCCCAGCTCAGGCAAATGGCCGCGGATGGACGGCTGGGAATTGACCCGATCCCGCGGCCCCAAACCGTTGTGGTCGATTACTCCGGCCCGAATATCGCCAAGCAGATGCACGTCGGCCACTTGCGCAGCACCATCATCGGCGACGCCATCAGCCGTGTCCTCGAATTTCAAGGCCACCGGGTCATCCGGCAAAATCATGTCGGGGACTGGGGAACGCAATTCGGGATGGTGATCTTGGGCATCTGGCACTTGATCATGTCCTGGCATCGCGGCGACGCAGACTATGTAGCACGGATGGGCGCGAGGCTTGAAGCCGCGAAGGACGCCAAGGATGTCGAGGCGCGCAAGCAGGTGATCGAGGAGGTCTATCGACGTCACCAGGCGGATCTCGACGCCGACCCGCTGGGCGAACGGGTCTTCGTCCCGGCGATGAAGACTTTTGTGCCCCAACTGGAGTCTCTCGAGGCGGCTTACAAATTCGTTAACGCGGTCGAGGACGCGCCGGAGAGCAACTCGCTGGTTTTGACCCGTCACACCGCCGCCGGTCCTCATCAGGTGCGGCTGTCGCGGGTCTCCAACGACGTGGTTGCAATGCTTCAGGCGGGGGGGCCGGAGAACGAGCAGGAAGTGCGGATTTGGGAAAAAGTTCGAGCCGCTTCACTCGATGAAGCCCAAAGAATCTACCGTCGTCTGGACGTACGGCTCGCCCCCGACGATGTCCGAGGCGAAAGCTGGTATCGCGATCGGCTGGCGCAGACTGTGCAGGAGTTGCAGCGTGCGGCTCATGGTGGGTCGGGTTTGCCATCGGATGCGCCGCGTATTCTGGTCGAGGCTTCACAGGGCGCGGTCGTCGTCTTCCACTCCGCGCCTTCCGGGCAGCCGCTTTTTCTGAACAAGGAAGGCGGACGGCTCCCGTTCCTGATTCAAAAATCGGATGGCGCCTATCTCTATTCGACCACCGATTTGGCCGCTCTTCGGTTTCGCGTCCGCGAGCTGCACGCCGAGCGGCTGATCTACGTCACCGACGCCCGGCAGGCGCTGCACTTTGAGATGCTCTTCGCCACCGCGCGAGGCGCCGACTGGACACGAGCTGCGGAATCAGCCCAAGAGGCGAACCTCGAACACGTCATGTTCGGCTCGATCACCGGCGAAGACGGAAAGCCCATCAAGACGCGCGAAGGCGGCAGCGTGAAGCTGGCGTCGCTGCTTGACGAAGCCGTCGCGCGGGCAACGGAGGTCGTGCGGGCCAAGCGGCCCGATTTTTCCGAGGAGCAGCTTGCGCGGGTCGCCAATGCGGTCGGAATTGGCGCGGTGAAATACGCGGACCTTTCCAAGGACCGCGTCAGCGACTACGTCTTTTCGTGGCAAAAGATGCTTGCCCTGGACGGCAATACGGCCCCTTACCTGCAATACGCGCACGCTCGAGTCAAATCGATATTCCGCAAGGCCGGCGGCAAGGCGCCGCCTTCGGCCTCAATTCTCCTTCAGACTCCCTTCGAGCTGGCAATCGCCAAGGACCTGATGCGATTCGGGGAGGTCCTCGGCACCGTGGCTCGCGACCTCAAACCTCATCCGTTGTGTAATTATCTCCATGGGCTGGCGACCGATTTCAGCGGGTTTTTTGAGAATTGCCCGGTCATTCAAAGCGACGAGCCGATCCGATCGAGCCGCCTGCTCCTGTGCGATCTGACCGCCCGGACCCTGGAACTTGGCCTGGACCTGCTGGGAATTGAACATCCCGACGAGATGTGACGGACGCCAGATATTTGGATGGTCTTCAATATCGGACTTCCACGGCGGCGAAGTTGTGTTGTAGGTTAGGGCTATGAAGGTACGGTATTTCGACGAATGCCAATGGCTTGATGTGGGCGACGGAATGATCTATCAGTTCGTGGACGATGAGGGG
>Ga0307477_10002070_pt1 | contig 15888 bp, 12 predicted proteins | sample atmos_gasesECM2C_FD_203316 | JGI IMG/M metagenome (GOLD analysis project Ga0307477, IMG submission 203316) | Hardwood forest soil microbial communities from Morgan-Monroe State Forest, Indiana, United States - atmos_gasesECM2C_515 | ecosystem: Environmental > Terrestrial > Soil > Temperate...
CATTCTCTGTAATCTGATTGGCCGCGAAGTTGAAGCCGGAGAGTTGCCCGATGAAGATGAACTGATCGGACCGATGATCCGCAACATTTGTTTCAATAATGCGATGCGGCTGCTGGAACTTCCCATTCCAGAACCGTCCCGTGTCGGGCATAGCATCGCAAAGTAGTTTTTCGCCCTCTTTGCCTCCCAGGCTCAAGTAGAGACGCAGCATGCTGCGTCTCCACTCTGTGGGAGACTACCAGCGCGGGAGCGACCTCCGCCAGGATGCGTCCACGTGCTTGCGCATCTCGGCTTCGTCGTCGCGTTTGCGGTAGGCGCACGCGCGGTATCGTTCGCGACCGCGTGCGAGTTGATCCTGATCTAGTTCGATTCCCAACCCAGGTTTTCCCGGAATGCGAACGTTGCCATTCACGATTGGAATCCGCCCGCCCGCTACTACTTCATCGTCAGCGGACTGCCACGGATAATGCGTGTCGCAAGCATACGTAAGCCGCGGAGTGGCTGCTGCCGCGTGTGCCATCGCCATCAGCGATACGCCCAGATGCGAGTTTGAATGCATTGAGAGCCCAAGGCCGAAGGTCTGGCACAGTTTCCCCAGGTGCTGCACCTGCTGAACTCCGCCCCAATAGTGCGGGTCACAAAGCACGATCTGCACCGCGTCGGACTTGATGGACTCAGGCAGGTCCGCAAAAGAGGTCACGGCCACATTACTGGCGAGCGGAGTCTCGATACCGGCTGCAAGAAGTGTTCGCCTCACCTCCGCCATTCCGGCGATTCCAGCCGTCGGGTCCTCCAGGTATCCGCCGCTTCCTAATTCCTCGCGCAAGGTTTTGCCAATCTCGACCGATGTTGCGACCGACCATGCGCAGTTAGGATCAAGCCGAATGGGTACGTTCTCCCCGAATTCCGCGCGAAGCTCGCGTACGGTTTCGATCTCATCCGTGGGTTCCAGAACGCCCGCCTTGAGCTTGATCTCGCGATAGCCATAAGTCTCGAACATCTGCCTGACTTGTCTGACCAGGGCTTTGGGCGTTAACGCCTCACCGTATTCGTCACGCCGAGCATCTTGGCCTTCGCCGCCGCCGCCCACCTGTTTGTAGAAGGCATATGCCGAGAATGGAACTTCACTCCGCGCTCGCCCGCCGAGAAGATCGCAGACCGGTACGCCAATCGATCTGCCGATCAGATCGAGGCAAGCGATCTCAATCGCGGAGTAGAGGCGAGCCGCTTCGTCCAGCGGGTTCTCTCCGGGAACGTGATAGGTTTGCGACCGGTCGGAGCCCTTGCCTCCGTCGCCGCCATCGATCATCGGCAGCAGCTGACCGCTGAGCCGGTACGCATCAGATCCCAATATATGAGGACGGAGATTCTGAAAGGCCTGGGCGATGGCGTCGCCGCCATGAGTTTCGCTGATCCCGACAATCCCATCTTCACTTGCGAGTTCCAAAATAGTCCGCAATGCATAAGGAGCGTGCAAGCCATAAGAGCTTCGCAGCGGAGGATCGGCAATTGCGATGGAATGAATCCGCATTTCAACAATTCGCACTGGTAGCTCCGGCCCTCGTGAAACGTTCCCTAGAGCTTGCGGCTCTGCGGTATAACAAGCCCACATCATAATTTGCGATGAGCAAACCTGATTTCAGTGAGCGAAATCTGTCGCCTGTGCTGCTGAGCACCGTGCTCCTGCTGCTCTTTTTGTTTCTGCAAGGCGTCAAAGCTCAGTCGCAAACTCATTCCGGAAAAGTTGCCACACGAGCCATTCCGAAAGAGCAGAAAGAGACCAGGCAGAGAGATGACTATGTGGGTTCTCAGGAGTGCGCGCTGTGCCATCAGGACATCTACGACAAATACTCGCGCACCGATATGGGACGCTCCATGCTTCTGGGAAATGTTCCGTTATCTGCAGGCATGCCAACTTCGGCGTCGATCTTCGATCCGCGTCTGAACCGGCACTTCGAGCTCGGCGTACGCGACGGAAACCTTTATCAAAGCGAGTACGAGCTCTCGGCAGAGGGCAAAGAGGTCTTTCGCGAGACGCATAAGATCGACTGGATCATAGGCGCTGGAGTGAACGGCGCCGGCGGCCTGGTGCGCAGCGGAAATTACCTGGTGGAAGCGCCGTTGTCTTTTTATTCGGCCATCAATGCGTGGGAGCTGTCTCCCGGTTATCAATTTGGAGATTATGGATTCAGCCGTCCGATCCTCCCGTCATGCATTGTCTGCCATAGCGGCCGCCCACAACCGGCACCGGACGGCAATGGCCGGTTCAAGCAACCGCCCTTTCGCGAGTTGGCAATCGGATGCGAGAACTGCCACGGTCCCGGCGGACCGCATATCGCTGCAGCCAACGCCGAAACCATCGTGAATCCGGCAAAGCTCACAGGCTGGCAAGCGGACAACATCTGCCTGCCATGTCATCAGACCGGCGATGCGAGAGTGCTTCAGGCAGGAAAAAATTATGGCGATTTTCGTCCTGGCACCGCCCTGGACGATACGCTGAGCATTTTCCTGGCGCCATTTGGATCGCAATCTCCACCGCAAGACGATCTGCTTGAGCATTACCTTTCCATGCGGTTGAGCAAGTGTTACCGGGCGAGTGGAGGAAAGTTGAGTTGCATCACGTGCCACGATCCGCATGTGCAGCCAACCCGATCCGAAGCACCAGAGTACTTTCGGCAACGCTGCCTCACATGCCACACGGAGCAGAGTTGTTCGCGTCCGCTGGCCGAGCGCCAACGCCAGAGTCCTCCAGACGATTGCGCCGGCTGCCACATGCCAAAACGGGAAGTCAGAGTCATTTCACACTCTGTTCTCACCAATCATCGCATCGTTAAGTCTCCGCAGGAGCCGTTTCCCGATTCGGCCTTCCACATGACTACGGCCGACTTGCCGGACTTGGTCCAAATAAGCGCTCCCCCGGAAAAGCGCGTTGCACCTTCGCCTCTGACGCTCTTGCGGGCCTATCAACAAATCATGCTCACTCATCCAGAGTATCGCGAGCGCACGTGGAAACTCGCGCAGCAGCTTGCAGCGGCGTATCCCAATGAGGTTCCAGTACTGCAGGCGATGGCCGACCTCTCGCTGCAGCAGAAAAACTGGGATGGAGTCAGGGCTGCGATTGGATATCTCGACCGCGCGCGCCTGCACGGCAGCACGCTACCCGGTGACTTCGAGCAATTGGCCAAGATGTTGATTGCCACTCATCAGGAAGCCAAAGCAATCGAGGTACTGCAACAAGGCATATCGCTGACTCCATACGACGCCGAGTTGTATCGGCTGTTGGAAAACAGTTACGCGTCGTTGAAGCAGACAGCCGAAGAATGCAAAGTGCTCGAACAGGCAAACTCAATATTTCCGCAGGAAGACGGCATTCGGCAGCGGCTGAAACAGTGCGCGGCTGCAAATACTGCTGATCCTCAGCTCAATTTGCCACGGCCGCAATGAGATCCGTCGGCGTCGCGAAGTTTCGAGCGCTTCCTGAGACAGCGCCCGTACAATATCCAATCGGCTTGTTTCATGTATCTGCTCTATACGGCTCTGTACGCGCTTGCGCTGATCGTCAGCCTCCCATATTGGCTGATCGCTATGCTGCGCGCCGGAAAATATCGTGCAGGATTGATGGAACGGTTGGGCCGGGTTCCGGCGCGGCTGAAGTTGCCGCGCGAAAATGAACGAGCGGTTTGGTTTCACGCAGTGTCCGTCGGTGAAGTGCTGGCCGTGAGCGGCCTGATTTCCGCGTTCAAAGCTCGCTCGCCGGATGATCGTGTCTTCGTTTCGACCACCACGCTCACGGGGCAAACACTTGCACGACAGCGCTTCGGCGAAGCCAGCGTCTTTTACATGCCGCTCGATCTACCCTTTGCGGTGAATAGCTTTCTGCGCGCAATTCGTCCGGCGATGCTTGTGCTGGCCGAAACCGAACTCTGGCCGAACGCGCTGCGGCTCGCCAAAACCGACGGTGCGCAAATTGCAGTCGTGAATGCGCGGATCTCTGACAGGTCGTTGCCCGGATACCGCCGGTTTCGCCGTTTGCTAGGTCCCGTTTTGGGATTTGTCGATCTGTTTCTGGCGCAAACAGAGATTGATGCCGAACGCCTGGTTGCGATCGGAGCGCCGGCCGAGCGAGTGCGTGTTGGCGGCAATCTTAAATTCGATACCAGAGTCCCGGGAGACTCGCCTTTATCTCGGCTCCTGAGGCAAGTGCTCGCTCCGGACCAACAGGTGCTTGTCTTCGGAAGCACAGTTGAAGGGGAAGAGGAGCTGCTGATTCGCTGTTTCAAGACGGTTCTCAGCGAATTTTCGCAATCGGTCATTGTCCTGGCCCCACGCCATCCGGAACGCTTCGATACAGTGGCGGAATTGCTGCGGAGTTCCGGATTGAGTTTCTGGCGTCGGTCGGCATGGAATTCCAAGCCGATCGCCGGAGGCGTGTTGCTGCTGGACACGATCGGCGAGCTGGCATCTATTTATTCGCTGGCCGAGATTGCTTTCGTCGGCGGCTCACTCGTGCCGCGCGGCGGACACAACATTCTGGAGCCCGCCCAATTTGGCAAACCAATAATGATCGGTCCTTATTACGAAAACTTTCGCGAAATCGTGCGCGAATTTATCGTCGCCGGCGCGGTTCGCGTGGTTTCTCCCGACGAACTCACTGCGGCTGTGATCCACCTTTTGCGTTCACCTCAGGAAGCCATGGCTCTCGGGAAGCGAGCGGAATCGGTAGTCCAGAAAGGACAAGGAAGCATGCAGCGAACACTCGACGCGCTGCTCAAACTGCTTGAGCAGGATGACACACACAAAAATCGGTTGAGCGCTCCGCACGCATGACATTTCTTAGCGGCCTCTACGCAGCGTTTACCGGCGCTCGCAACTCGCTTTACGACAGCAGGTTCTTCCAGGCTCGCAGACTTGAGTGGCCAGTGGTGAGCGTTGGCAACATTTCTGCCGGGGGATCGGGGAAGACTCCGTTCGTCATCATGTTGGGCGAGATGTTGGCGCAAAGAGAGTTCCGGTGCGACGTCCTCTCGCGCGGTTATCGGCGAAGGACACGAGGCGTACTGAAAGTAAACGCGAATGGCAGTCCCAACCAATATGGCGACGAGCCCCTGCTGATCGCGCGCAAATTGCGCTGTCCGGTGATCGTTGGGGAAGATCGCTATGCAGCAGGAGTGCAGGCCGAGCTCGATTATGCCGGTGCCGCAGAGAATCCAATACACTTGCTCGACGACGGTTTCCAGCATCGCCGTCTGCATCGTGATTTCGATATCGTTCTTCTTAACCGGGAAGATCTCTCAGACAAGCTTTTGCCCCTGGGCCGGCTGCGCGAGCCGCTAAGCTCTCTTCGTCGCGCAGATGCAATTGTAGTGGATTCCGAGTTCCCAATTGAGCAAGTACCAAAAGGGAACTTTCAAGTTTGGCGCGTAGAACGGGATCTTGAGGTTCCACCGCTCGATGTGCCTATGGTTGCGTTCTGCGGCGTTGCGCGTCCGCAGCGCTTTTTCTCAGAACTGCGCAAGTATGGCTTTGATGTGCAGGAAGAGATCGCGTTTCGCGATCATCATCGCTACACAGCGAAAGATGTTGAACGTCTCGCGCTCATACAGCGGCGGATTAAAGGCGCTTCTCTAGTCACAACGGAGAAGGACGCGATCAATCTGAGCGCACATCTCACTACGCTCAGGCCCCTGGTATTCCCGATGCGCATGAAGCTCTTCGATCCAGAGTCGGCAATGAAGCAGATGCTAGAAACCATTGCGAAACGAAGGCCATGAGACGGACCTCTTTGGCGGGAAGTCCTCAGCAGGAGCGAACTCCAAATAAACTTCGCAAGATGCGAAGTTCTTGATATGATCCAATTGTGATCTTAAATTGAGGGTGATCAGCAGAAAAAAGCTTGTAGAAGCGGCTGCGCGACACGCCGAGGTCTCAGCCAGCCTCGACGTCTGGTATCGGATCACGAAAAAGGCCGAATGGAGAACTATTGTCGATGTGCGCAAGTCATTTTCGACGGCTGATCCTGTTGGCACGTGCACGGTATTCAACATCAAGGGCAATGCTTTCAGATTGATCGTATGGATCAACTATCAAACGCAAAAGGTATTCATAAAGCATGTGCTGACACATGCCGATTACACCAAGGAGGCCTGGAAAAGTGACTGCTTCGATTAGCTCGCATTACGCAGCTCTTTTGAAACGGACTCCTCCGAAGGTCATACGTACTCAGCAGCAAAACGAGGAGTACATCCGGATTCTCGAAGAGATGGAACGCCGTGGCAATCTTGATGAAGACGAAAAGGAATTCGCCGAGCTTCTGACGCTGCTCATCGAAAACTTTGAGGACAAGAACTATCAACTCCGACCATCTACTCCGCTCGAAGTTGTTGCCGAGTTAATGGACTCCAATGGGCTACGACAAAAAGACCTGGTTGATGTCTTTGGCACAGAGAGTGTGGTTTCCGAGGTACTGAACGGAAAACGAGAATTAAACAAGGATCACATCAAACGGCTCAGTGCGCGCTTCAATGTATCTCCAGAGCTGTTCTTTTAACGTTGAAACCGAATAGGCTGCATAGCGACGCTATGACTCGAACATTGCTTTTGCTGTTGACCTCCGCCTCCGTTCTCTTTTCGCAAACTGCTCCCACACAATCCGCGTCCACGGCCCCGACGGCTCCAACAGCGCAGGCCAGAGCCGAGGATGTGCAGTCAATCGACGCGATCCTCGCAGCTACATATGACGTGATCTCTGGTCCCGCCGGCAAAAAGCGCGATTGGGACCGGTTCCGTTCGCTGTTCTATCCCGGCGCGCGTTTGATTCCGACGGGCAAGCGTCCGAATGAGACCGAGGTTCGCGCCCGCGTGCTCTCTCCCGACGACTACGTCGAGCGATCCGCTCCGTTTCTTGAAAAAGACGGATTCTTTGAGCGCGGAGTCTCCAACAAGATCGATCGCTTCGGCAATATCGCTCACGTATTCAGCACCTATGAATCGCGTCACGCTGCAGATGATGCGAAACCTTTCCAGCGCGGCATCAACAGCTTTCAGTTAGTAAACGACGGCAAACGCTGGTGGGTGATGACCATCATGTGGCAGGGTGAAACAGCCGATACGCCGATTCCCGCGGAATACTTGAAGAAGTAGTCTCGGCGGGAAGTTCATTTCTCAAGTGATAGCCGAAGCACGTCTCTTCGTCCCAGCCAAACTGTTGACAGCTTCTTTAGAACAACGTCCAAGGCACGAGATTGGTGTGTCTTCACGAAGCAGGGATTACTTCATGCAACTTTCCGAGCTTAAGTACGCGGCACGATCCATTCGTAAGACCAAGGGCTCTTCCGTTATCTCGATCCTGGTATTGGCGATTGGCATCGGAGCGTGCACGGCCATCTTCAGTGTCGTTGAAGCGGTTTTGCTCAATGCGCCGCCCTACCCGCAGCCCGATCATGTTTTCTTAATCTGGGGGAAGCCGCCCAATGACCTGAAGCTGGGCTACAGCGAAATTCAGGTTCACGGGATTCAGTTCAACTTCCTCAACTCGCACCGGCGCGGCTTCGAATTCATTTCTGCGTACAAGTCGGATCAGTTCAATCTCACGGCCGGCAGCTCATCGGAAAGACTGGACGGGATCCGTGCCTCCGCCGATTTTTTCCGCGTGCTGGGAATTCAACCGATCCTGGGCCGAGGTTTCTCGGCGGAGGACGATCAGCCGGGCAGAGAGCACGAAGCGGTGCTCAGTTACGCGTTGTGGAAGCAATACTTCGACGGCGATCCTCAGATCGTTGGCAAAGACATCTCGCTCAATAGCGAGAAATATAGCGTCATCGGAGTGATGCCGGCGAAGTTCGCCTTCCCTCGCGGAGGCGAGATGCCTAAGAGCTTCGAGATGCCGGCAGAGCCGAAGGTCTGGGTGCCATTGGCCGTGCCGGCACAACCGCGCGGACCCTCCGAACTTGTCCTGGTCGCGAGGACCATGCCCAACGTTTCGCGGCTGCAGGCAATAGGAGAGTTATCTCAGGACACACGCGGGATTGAAGATCAGGATCCGAGATGGAAACGCTGGTCGAACTTCCAGCTTGTGCCGTTAAGTGAGCAATTATCGGGCGATCTGCGGCCGAAGGTGCTCCTGCTGTTCGCTGCCGTGATCATGGTTTTGCTGATTACATGCGGGAATGTGGCCAATCTTTTTCTGGCCAAGTCGATGGGACGCGCCAAGGAAATTGGCGTGCGCCTTGCCCTGGGCGCGCGCAGAGGTGACGTCGTTCAGCAGTTCCTGGTTGAGAGCGCTCTGCTGGGAGTTGCAGGCAGCGTTCTTGGATTGAGTTTTGCCGTGGTCGTGATCAAAATCCTGCAGACCATGAATTTCTCTCTTGTGCCTCGGTTACAGGAGGCCGCTTTGGATTTGAGAGCGGTTCTTTTCTCGATTCTGATCGCGCTCGCGACATCCGTTATGTTTGGGATATTCCCCGCGCTGGAAATGAGTAAGAGCGATTGTCTGGAGGCTCTGCGAACCAAAGAGCAGAAGCATTCCGGCTCCAAGACACAGCTCTTCCGCAACGGTCTTCTGGTAGGCGAAGTGGCCTTGACGGTGACTCTGGTGATCGCGGCCAGCATGCTGGTGCGCAGCTTCGTAAATCTGTTGCGGGTGAATCCCGGATTCTCGACGAGAAACCTGCTTACCATGGAACTCACGCTGCCTCCATCGAAGTACCGCACAGCAACCGATATTACGCAGATGTACACGCGGCTCTCAGCGCGGCTCGCGCAAGTTCCGGGAATTGAGTCGGCGAGTTTAGGCAAAGCTCTGCCCATGAGCGGCGATCAGGAAGCCACGGTGTATTACGTGAGCGGCAGGCCGGTCGATCCGAATAATTATCCATTTACCCAATACACGATTGCCGCTCCGGATTACTTTCGCGCCATGGGAGTTCCGTTGCTCGCGGGCCGAAGCTTTACCTCTGCCGACGATCTGAACTCCGGAAAAGTCGTCATCATCAGTAATGCTATGGCGACGCTCTATTGGAAGGACGCGACCGCCGCGCTCGGGCAAAAGATCAGTATGCCGCCGGTGAAGTATCACGACATGATGATCGTGGGCGTGGCTGGCGACGTGAAAAATCTTTCGATGGATGAGGTGTCTGGACCGGAGATGTATGTTCCTTTCACTCAAGATCCGTATCCCTCGATGCTCAATATGCAATTCGCGCTGCGCACGAGCCTCAACGCAACCCAGATCGCCAAGGCGATTCAGAGCGCAGTCAAGATGGAAGATCCGGAGCTGCCCATTGCCAACATTCGTCCCATTTCGGACTTGATCGAGGGTTCGATGGCCAGCGTTAGATTTTCTGTAATGCTGCTCGGAACATTTGCGGTGATCGCGTGGATTTTGGCGCTCGTGGGTCTTTATTCCCTGATCCTGTATCTGGTGAGCGAGCGAATGCGCGATATGGCGATAAGGGTAGCCCTCGGAGCTCAGCGCTTCGATTTGCTTTTCCTTGTTTTCGTGAGTGGCGCGCGGTTGGTGGCCATTGGATTGGCTGCCGGAATTCTATTTGCTCTGGTGCTCACCCGCGTGCTTGCTCATTTCGTTTACCGGGTGAGTGCCGCCGATCCTTTCTCCTACGTGGTTATGACTGCTCTGGTCTTCGCGGCTGCGAGTGCAGCCATTCTTGTTCCGGCAATGAAAGTAATGCGCGCAGATCCTGTGACTGTGTTGCGGGCAGAGTAGGTATTTGGACCGACTCCGGAATCACTGCTATTGAGCTAGAATCTCGGCATTCGCATGCCTTTTTGCTCGAATTGCGGAAGCGGTCTTCAGGAGTCGTCGCGCTTTTGCGCAGCCTGCGGAGCTGCAAACACTTCCGGCTCCGATGTGCAGGTCACGCTCGACCGAAGTCCCTCCTCTCCGATCCCACCGCCGCCCCCGTCTTCATCGGGATCGCAAAACCGCATCTCGTCCACTTCTTTGCGCGGAGAGAGTGGGCGCATACTTCCGGGAACGCTGCTTGCCGATCGCTATCGCATCGTCGCTCTGATTGGACGTGGCGGAATGGGAGAGGTTTATCGCGCCGAAGATCTGAAACTCGATCAGGACGTGGCGCTGAAATTCCTACCTGAAAAACTGGTGCAGGACGGAGCCGCATTGGCGCGCTTCCATCGCGAGGTGAGGATTGCCCGCGAGATCTCTCATCCCAATGTCTGCCGCGTCTTTGACATTGGGGAAACCAACGGTGTGCCGTTCATCAGTATGGAGTACGTCGATGGCGAAGATCTTTCCACGCTGCTGCGGCGCATTGGCCGCCTGCCGCAGGATCGGGCTATCGAAATCGCGCGGCAGCTCTGCGCGGGCGTCGCCGCTGCGCATGATCACGGAGTTCTGCACCGCGACCTGAAACCCTCGAACGTGATGCTCGACGATCGCGGCAAGATCCGCATTATGGACTTTGGGCTGGCCGGAGTGGCTAGCGATATCAAGGGAGCAGAAGTGAGCTCCGGCACTCCTGCCTACATGGCGCCGGAGCAGCTCTCGGGAAAAGAAGTGACGGTCCAGAGCGATATCTACGCCCTGGGGCTCGTACTCTACGAAATTTTCACGGGAAAGCGCGCGTTTGAGGCGGCCAGCGTGGCCGATTTGATTCGACAACGAGAGCGCAGTTCGCCGACGAATCCCGCAGAAATCGTGCGCGACCTCGATCCGCTTGTGGTACGCGTGATCTTGCGATGCCTGGATAGCGATCCGCTGCGTCGTCCCAAAACGGCACTGCAGGTTTCCGCGGCTTTGCCTGGCGGCGATCCTCTGGCCGCCGCACTGGCTGCCGGGGAAACGCCTTCGCCCCAGATGGTGGCCGCAGCCGGCGGCGACCAGGCGCTCTCGCCACGATTGGCATGGACCGGCCTTGGTTGTGTGATCCTCGTTTTTATCGCGGTGCTCTGGACGGCTCGCTATTCAGGGGATCTTGCGCTCTATCCTGTGAGCAAGAGTCCAGACGTGCTGGAAGATCGCGCGATCGAAATCGCCGCCAAAGCCGGATATTCGACTCCGGCCGACCGCCATTGGGTCTTCGACCGCAACTATTCTTATCTTCTTTATCGCAATGCCAACCGAATGCCGTCGCCCAAAGGTCAGCCGATTAGCGGCGCGAATCCTGGAGCCTTGAGTTTCGACTATAGGCAAGCCTTCGAGCCGATGGTTCCGGCAAATCTGTCGTCCCAGGTGAGATGGACGGACCCACCGCTTGAGCGCGCCGGTATGGTGCTGGTCCAGCTCGACTCGGTCGGACGACTGCGGTACTTCCGCGGCGTTCCCAATCAGGAACAGACCTCACAAACGGCAATGGAACCTGATTGGCGCCTCTTCTTCGAGGCTGCAGGTTTGGATCCCGGACAGTTGAAGACAGCTCCCGCTAAATGGATTCCAAACGAGCCATTCGACTTGAAACGCGATTGGGAAGGAAGCTACCCGGGCGACAAGACTCCGATTCATGTCACGGCGGCATCGGTTGCGGGGAAGCCCGTGTATTTCCGCGTCATTCCGCCCTGGAGCACCACTCCAGAGTGGACCGTGGAAGAAAAGCGCAGCAGCAGCACGGTCATCGCGCTGGCAACGGTGATTTGCGGCGGTTTTGCGCTCATGACGATGGCGATTGTCCTCGCCCGAAAAAACATTCTGCTGGGACGCGGCGACCGCAAAGGCGCGTTTCATCTGGCGGCATTCTTTTTTCTTGGGAGCGCTATGGGACGTCTGTTGCTGGCGCACCATGTGCCCGACATCGGGGCTGAATTCGATCTCCTGGTTGTGCCTACCTCCCTGGCGCTCCTTGCCAGCGCATTGCTTTGGATTTACTACGTTGCTCTCGAGCCTCACGTGCGCAGCCGCTGGCCGGAATTCCTGATCTCATGGACGCGCCTCCTCCGAGGAAACTTCCGCGATCCCATGGTCGGACGCGACCTCCTGGCGGGGATTGTCTTCGGATTGATCTATGTCCTCGGAGCGGAAATTGTGAATGCCTTGCCGGCATGGTTCCATCTTGTGGGGCAAACTCCCATCAATAACGATGGAGCCATCCTTGGCAGTGCCGTAAGGTTTACCGGACTACTATTGCAGGAGCTCGTAGGTGGAGTGTTCAGCGCTCTAACCATTCTGTTTATGTTCGTGCTGATCCGCACGCGCATAAAAAGCTACTGGGTTTCATCTCTGGTTGTTGCCGCCTTGCTCACGCTGACATTACTAGGAAATGAGAATGTTGTTGCAGAAACGGCCTTGGCCATCACCATGGCGGTTCTGATCGTTTTTGTTCTGTTGCGTTTTGGATTGCTGGCACTCGCGGTCGGCTACACCTGCGTCAATTTGTTAGTCAATGCGCCTCTCGGTCTCGATCCCTCACGCTGGTATTTCTCGCGTGGGCTAGTGCCTTTGCTCATCGTACTGGCGCTGGCACTCTACGGATTCCGCACCTCATTGGGCTCGCGTCCAGTGTTCTCGCCGTTAACAGCCGACGACTGAGCCCTGCGGAACTTAGAAGTAAGCTGCTCGCCCACAGCTCTCCTCCGCAACTTCTGAGGCCGGTTCGTGGTATCCCGAGAGAAAACGCCTGCCATCTAATCCCACAAGCCCACGAAAGTGAGAAGAGCGGTGCTGCCGACCGCGTCTTCCGACCCGCGTTTCTGGAGGAACTCTATGAAAAAGCTTTTAGCCTTGTTCGCTTTGTTTCTGAGTATTGGCGTGACCACCGCAGTGGCCTCGCCACGAATGCAGTCTCCGTACGGCCAGCCACAGGCCTGGCATGGAGTGTTATCGGTTGACGACCAGGCGCAATTCGACCGTTACTACTCAAAATGGATCGACGCAACCCGCCGCAACGACCGCGACGATATCTCCGACAATTCGCGCAAGATGCAGGACATCATGACGCGCTACAACATTCCCGTAAGCGTCTCGTTCGATCAGATCGCGTCCGCCACTTCCTATCCACCGCCTGCGGCCTATCCGAATCCTGCGTATGCGGCCGGCTCCTGGCAGTCACGGCTTTCGGCTGACGACCAGAAGGAATTCGACAAGCAATACGCCAAATGGGTGAGCGCCACGCGCAAGAACGATCAAGACGACATCGCCAGCAGCGCGCGCAAAATGCAGGACATCATGGCGCGCTACAGCATTCCGGCCGGCATTCCCTTCGCGCAAGTTGCCAGCGGAGGCGCCGCCACAGCGTATCCGAATCCGGCGTATACGTATCCCTACACTGCGGCTCAAAGGCTCTCGTCCGACGATCAGCACGCTTTCGATAAGGAGTACAAAAAGTGGGTGGAAGCGCGCCGTAAGAACCATCGCGAGGACATCGATGAGCATGCCCGCAAGATGGAGAACATCATGGCCCGATATAACATCCCGGCTAACGTGCAGTTCGACCAGATAGCCTCGCCGGATGCGCTCAGTCGCTGAGGGCTGAGCTTCGATGGCAGCCGCCGACTTGGTATCCTAGCGGCGTAGCTCGGTGGGAGCCTCGCATTCATCCTGGATCCACCCCAGCAAACAAATCGTGTTTGCTGGGGGTCTCAGAGGAACGAGGCTCTCAAGCCGTGGCTCGCAACAAGTTCGCCAGGTACGCGATGAGTCCACGTCCGCCCCTTCCTCCGTTCACCATCGAAACCGCGAAGCAGAAAGTTCGCCTGGCCGAAGACGCTTGGAACACACGCGATCCGGAGCGCGTCGCTGGGGCCTATACCGAAGATAGCCGCTGGCGCAATCGCGCCGAGTTCTTTCGGGGACGCGATGCGATCGTCGCATTTCTCCGCCGCAAATGGGCTAAGGAACTGGATTACCGGCTCATCAAAGAACTGTGGGCCTTCCACGACAATCACATCGCGGTGCGCTTTCAGTATGAGTGGCACGACGACTCTGGCAACTGGTTCCGCGCGCATGGCAATGAACAGTGGGAATTCGACGAGAATGGGCTCATGCGCCGCCGCGAAGCCAGCATCAACGATGTCCCGATCCGCATCGAAGAGCGAAAGTTCCTGTGGCAGCCTCTTGGACCGCGTCCAGCGAACCATCCGGGTTTGACGGAACTCGGACTCTAAAGCTATTACCCGGCTACCTGCAGCTCCCAAGGCAACAGCAGCATCGGAATGGGTATCCGACAGTGAGAGACCCTGACGGGAAACCGCAATTAGGTGTCTTTCACCCATGGGGCGAGTCCGCAGCAAACCCGCTCAGCCCGGCGCAGGATTCGCCTGCAAAGCACTGGCCTGTCAGTACGGCGGCAGAACTACGCATCCGAAGCGGTTAGGCCTTATGGCGGCTCTGGCCTGCGTTCTGTTCGCTGCCGTCGCTTTCTCGCAAACGACTCACGACTCGGCGACCGAGCCGGCCGACTCTTCTGCACAAGATCCCGCTATTCCAGCAGCTCTGGACACTCAGCTTAACGTCGCAAATCCGTTCGCTACACCATGGCTGGTGAGCAGCGCGCTCCTGGCTACGCTAGACCCAAAAAAGATCGAGGGGAAAGCATCGAATATCGCGGATGCTCCACTGCCGAAAACCAAGTACCGGCTCGAACCCGATCCGTTCGATCTGAACGCGCAGTTGAACGCGCCGCAAGACGATGAGCGTGGCGGCCTCAGCTCGCGTCCGCCGCTACCGGATACAGCCGCACGCCTCGCTGCGCAGCAGCCAGCTACGCTAAAGCCGAGCAAATCGCCGTCGAAAGGCTTGCAGGCCAAATACGACATCACGCGCATTGGCGATCGCGGCGTTGGGAACAAGCTGAACTTCTTCTCTATCGAGAGAGAACAGGCCTTAGGGCGCGAGCTCTCACAGCAGGTGGAGCAGCAAGCCAAGCTGATCACCGATCCTGTAATCACCGAATACGTGAACCGCATTGGCCAGACTCTGGTTCGACACTCCGATGCCCGCGTTCCGTTCACGATCAAAGTCGTGGACGACGAGCAGGTAAACGCCTTCGCCCTGCCCGGCGGCTTCTTCTACGTGAATACCGGCGTCGTGCTTGCCGCCGACAACGAGGCTGAACTCGCGGGGGTAATGGCGCATGAAATTGCGCATGTTGCGGCACGGCATGCCACGCGCAACGCCACCCGCCATGAGATGTGGGACCTGGCCTCGATACCACTGGTATTCGTGGGCGGGCCGGTGGGAGCAGCTATCCGCCAGTTCTCCAGCATCATGGTGCCGATGTCGTTCTTGAAATTCAGCCGCGACTCGGAACGCGAAGCCGACTTTCTCGGACTCGAATATCAGTACGCGTCGGGATACGATCCCACGGCTTTCGTCGATTTCTTTGAAAAGCTGGAGGCGCAGGAAAAAGGCCGCACCGGATTCATTGCCCGCGCATTCTCCACTCATCCCATGAACGACGATCGCATTCGCCGCGCCGAAACCGAGCTGGAGATGCTGCCCGCCCGTGACGACTACATCCTCACCACCAGCGAGTTCGACCAGGTGAAGGCGCGCGTCATTCAGCTCACCCGCGGCCGCCGCGTCGATGCCGGCAAACCGGGCATGCCGACACTACGCAAGCACACCGTTGAAGACGACGGTCCACCGGTGCTTCACAAAAAGCCTGGCGCGATGGAATAGTTCCAGGCCTATCCAAATCGGCGGACTGGAAGAATCTCCTGCTCGAGTCGTGACTTGGAAGCCTGCTTGCCCTTGCCAGAATCAGGTTCGTGTCAGGGCACCGGCTTCACAACCTGCGGAAAAATGCTGTGGAAAACGATCGATGTCAAGCCGGCTGCGGGTAGTGACGACGTGAGAAATTGTGAAACATCCTGTAGCTTCAAATTCCCTGCTTCAGCGAATTTTGCAGCGAATTTTTCGCGCATGAAGCCCGAAAACCTCCAATTGTGCCCAAAATCCGCGAAATTAGCTCCGCACGCAGG
>Ga0307477_10002071_pt1 | contig 15878 bp, 12 predicted proteins | sample atmos_gasesECM2C_FD_203316 | JGI IMG/M metagenome (GOLD analysis project Ga0307477, IMG submission 203316) | Hardwood forest soil microbial communities from Morgan-Monroe State Forest, Indiana, United States - atmos_gasesECM2C_515 | ecosystem: Environmental > Terrestrial > Soil > Temperate...
AACTCGACCGCGACGACCGGAACTCCGTTCGGCATCGGTAGCACGGCGAGCACCACGAGCAGCACATCGTCAACCTCTGCGGCGTCTTCGACGACCACCGTCAACTCCTTCGTGGTCGGCATCGATGGCACCACCGATCTGGTGCCGTTCAACTACGACCCGAGCACTACCGGCGTGCTGCTGAGCTCGCACGCCGCCGCATATGACGTGGCGCGTTCCGCCGGTATCTCCGGTCAGCTCACTCTCTCGAACATCACGACCGGCACCAGCGGCCTGCCCGCGATCCAGGTAAACGCGGAGACACTGAGCGCGGACGGCACGCGGCATGTGGTCGTGAGCACGACGTCGGTGCAGTCCGACGGTAGTTTCCTCCTCTATCCGCTCGGCGCGGACTCCAACGGCGTGGACTACGATGTCGTCATCCATGGCCCCGGGATTGCCACGATCATCGTCAAGGCGGTGCAGGTCACGCTGGCGAGTTCCACGACTCCAGCCAGCACCACGAGCACCGCAAGCACCAATGCCACCACCACCACGACGGGCACCTCGACCTCCGCGAACAATGTCGTCGCGATCGGGACGCTGACCCCGCGCACCGCGACCCCCTTCACGGCGCAACTCTCGACCTCACCCACCGCCGGGCTGCCCGCGGGCGCCCAGCTGCAGTTCTATCAAACGATCAACCGAGCAGGGGAAGTTCCCTACGTGATCGAGACGAGCGCGATCGATCCGTTCAATCAGGTGCTGTTCAACGCCCAGCAGCTCTCCAACGGTACGGTCGACTCGGGCACCTGGTCGGCAAGCGGTGGCGCCGTCACCGTGGTCAGCGCGGCGCCCCAGGAAACTGCCGGCAGTTACCGCGTGGCGGCGAGCGCGCCGTCATACAATGACGGCGCGTTCGCAAACAACAACGTGTCGGCGCCCACGGCCCCCGCGACGGCACCCGTTCCATTCACCGTGCCGACACTCACGCTCGCCTCCGCCACCGTCGCCGGCACGCTCATCGCAGCGGTGACCACCACGGTCCCGTACGACAGCGGCCAGCTGCTCGTGAGTCACGACGGCACACTGGTTGCCACGGCGTCGCTGGCACCGGCTTTCACCGGGGCGGGAGCGATCGTGCGCGTGACCGGTCTGCCGGCCGGGACATCGACAGCGCTCTATTACCTGAGCGTTCTGGCATGGAACCAGAGTAACCCTGCAGCCGTGCACCGCCAGTCGTATCCGACTGCGATCGATCTGCGAGGGAGCTCGAGCGGCGTGGTCCAGCTGACCGTCAACTGAGACGCCCCGAATCCGTTAAACTATTCTGCTTTGCGCCGGCCGGCGCGCGGGAACGTATTGTCCGCAGCCGCCTCTAAGGATCGGCGCGGAAGTCGCCGCGCGCAAACAAACGAGGGGATTGTCCTGATGCGAGTTGCTTGCCCAAGCTGGGTCCGCTCGGCGCGCGCGCTGCGCCTCCTGGCAACCACCGTCCTGCTCGCCGGCTGTCACAGCAGCAACATCGCTCCGCCGGGCACTCCGGTCGTCACGATGGCGAACCCGACCAACAGCAAGGACTTCGCCGCTTACATCGTCAGTATCGACAGCATCACACTCACCGACAACAATGGCGGCGTCGCTCAGCCGCTGGTGACGCCGACGGTCGTCGATCTGGTCCGGCTGAACGACCTCGCAGAGCTCGTCGAGGCTCCCGCGGTTCCGAACGCGACCTACGTCTCGGCGACCCTCACTCTCGACTACACCACACCGAGCGTCTGGGTCAACGTCAATGGCCAGCCGGTGCTCGCCACCGTGCAGACTCCCACTGGGTCGGGCGTCAGCATCGTCACCGTCACCGTGACTTTCGATCCCAGTCATCCGCTGGTGATCACCCAGGGAGTCTCGACGCGCATGCAGATCGAGATCGACCTGGCGGCGTCGAATTCGATCGACACGACCACCTCGACGCCCACGGTGACGGTGCAGCCGTTTGTCGTGATCACCCCGGCCCCGCCGGACGCTACCGAGCTGCGCGCTCGCGGGCTGTTCGTGGTCACGCAGCCGTCCGCCGGCAACTTCATCATGAACATGCGCCCGTTCTACGACCTGGTGTCGGCTGACGGCGCCTTGTTCGTGAACGTGAACGCCTCGACCTATTACAACATCGACGGCGTCGCGTACACGGGAGCCGCGGGCCTCACAGCCTTGGCAAACGAGATGCAGAACACTCCAGTCGTCGCCTACGGCACGCTTGGCGATGTGTCAGGGATCACGCCTCACTTCAATGCGACCGCTATATACGCCGGCACGAGTCAGGAGAGCCCGCTCGCTTATTACGCCACCGGGACTGTGAGCTCACGCAGCGGTACCGCTGTCACCCTGCATGCGGTGGAGGTGCTGACGCCACCCAGCTCGTGCCCGGCATTCCTGGGCTCTGTAGCAGTCTGCACAGTATTTTATGGCAGCCTCCCGGTCACACTCGGTGACGCCACGATCGTCAGCCAGGACGGCACCGATCGCCCGGGTCTCACTATCGCCTCAGTCTCGGTCGGCCAACGCATCAACGTCTCCGGCCAGGCCACTCTCGACTCGCTCCTCAACGTCACCGCGCTCGATGCCACCGCCGGCCAGGTGCGGCTCGCCTCGACTCCTCTGTGGGGAACCCTCAACCCCGGGGCGACCGCAGGCGGAGCATCGCTCTGTCTGCAGTCGCTCGGCGACAACGCCCCCAGCGTCTTCAGCTTCACCGGCACCGGTGCCCCCGGACAGGACGCCACCGCAGCCAACTATCAGCTGAACACCGGCTCTTTCAATGCCAGCACGCTTCCCGCCGGCGCGTGCGGCGTCGGCACGCTGCTACAGGCGCAAGGCCTGGTCGCTCCCTTCGGCAGCGCGCCGCCTGACTTCACCGCCACGCTGGTCACGCCCGGATCCGCGACGCAGCAACAGGTGGTGGTGGAGTGGGTCAACGGTGGAGCGACCGCGCCTTTCAGCAGTAGCAGCAGCGCAGGATTGGTAGTCGACCTCACGAACGCCAATCTGGGCACGATCCACTCCATCCGCACCGGCCCGGCGACGCTCGACCTGAAGTCACTTCGTGCGAGTCCGCTGATCACCACCACCGGAGCGGACCAGACTCAGCTGCAGCTCGTGGTCGGCAGCACGACGCTGATAACCGGGTTTTCGGTGTTCAACACCGCGACCGGGTTCGCCGGCGGCCTCCACACCGCCTTCAACGGCACCAATAAGATCTACCGCCTGGTAGCCTACGGGCAGTACAACAGCGCCTCCAACACCTTCGTCGCCGCACGCATTCACGTGGCGCTGCACGAGTAGGGCCGGCTCACGACTGAAGTCTGACATGCCCTGGAAACGACGCCCCTTCAAGAGTCGCGACATCGCCCAGGCGCTCAATATCGGGGACCTGCGCGAGATCGCGCGTCGCCGCGTGCCGGGCTTCGTGTTCGAGTACGTCGAGGGCGGCGCGGAAGACGAGGTTACGCTGCGCGGTAACCGCGAAGCATTCGAGCGACTGCGCTTCGTGCCACCGACGCTGGTAGCCACCGCGGGACGCCATCTGCGCACCTCCATACTCGGCCGTCCCGCCGACGCACCGCTCATCGTCGCGCCTACCGGACTCAACGGCTTGATGTACCCGGACGGCGACGTGACCCTCGCCCGCGTCGCGGCGAAGTTCGGCATCCCCTATACGCTGAGCACCGTCTCGACCACCCGGCTCGAGGACGTCGCGCGCCGCGCCGGGGGGCGGCTCTGGATGCAGCTGTACGTTCTCAAGGAGCGTGCCATCGCGCGCGACATCATGCAGCGCGCCGGCGCCGCGGGTTACGAGGCGCTCGTCTTCACGAGCGACGCCAACGTGTTCGGCAACCGTGAATGGGATCAGCGCGGCTTCCGTAGCCCCGGGCAGCTGACGCTGCGCGCGCAGCTCGATGCGCTGCGTCACCCGCGCTGGTTGTGGGACTTGCTGGTGCGCTATGGGATGCCGCGCTTCCGCAATCTCGAAGCCTTCCTGCCACCTTCGGCGGCGAGCCCGATGGGGGCGAGCACTGTCATTCCGCAGCTGTTTGACGCCACCATCTGCTGGGACGACATCGGTTGGATACGCGAGTTCTGGCGCGGCAAGCTCATCATCAAGGGCGTGCTGACGGTCGCCGATGCCGAGCGCGCCGCGGCGCTCGGGGTCGACGGCATCGTGCTCAGCAATCACGGCGGCCGACAGCTCGACTCCTGTGTGGCACCGATCGAGGTGCTGCCGGAGATCGTGGCTGCCGCCGGTGCGCGCCTCGCCGTCATCATCGACAGCGGCTTCCGGCGCGGCACGGAGGTTGTCAAGGCGTTGGCGCTCGGCGCGCAGGCGGTGATGGTCGGAAGGGCCGCCCTCTATGGGCTGATCGCGGGTGGCGAGCCGGGAGTCGATCGTGCGCTCGCCGTCCTCGAGCGCGAGATCGAGCGGGTGCTCGGACAGCTCGGCTGCAATTCGATTGCGGATCTCAGGCCCGAGCTGCTACGGCGCGTGTGAGCCACGTGGTAAGCGGGGCTGACGCGCCTCGCCCGCGCGCAGCTCGTACGCTGAATTGAGCGTCAGGCGCCTCGATCCCGCAACCACTCGTCGTACACCTGCTCGAGCACCGCGAGCGGCATGGGCGCCGCCGCGAGACCCACATCGTGGAAATCGCGAATGTCGAACTTCGGCCCCCAACGGCGCTGCGCCTCAGCGCGCAGCGCGAGCCAGCGCGTCTGTCCCACCTTGTAGCTCGTGGCCTGGCCGGGCCAGGTGCAATAGCGCTCAACTTCGGTGGTCATGGCGGAGCGGTTGTTGCCGGTAGTCTCGACCATGTAGTCAATCGCCTGTTCACGGCTCCAATCCTTGGTGTGCAGTCCGGTGTCGACGACGCACCGCGCCGCGCGGAACAAGGCCGCCTGCAACATCCCGAGACGCCCGAGTGGATCTGACTCGTAGAGTCCCATCTCATCGCACAGCTGCTCGGCGTACAGCGCCCAACCCTCCGAGTTGGCCGGAAAACTGCCACCCATCTTGCGGATCAGAGGCAGGCCAGGCATCTCGATCGCCAAGGCCAGCTGGAAGTGATGCCCGGGCTCGGATTCGTGGTACACGAGAGTCGGCAGCCGCCAGCGTGCCCACTCGGCGGTGTCGCGCAGATTGATGTAGAAGGCGCCCGGTCGTGAGCCATCGAGTGCCGGTATCTGGTAGTAGCCACCCGGCGCCCCGGCTTCGGTGTAGGACGGCACCCGGCGGATCTCCACTGGCGCCTTGGGCAGGGTGCGGAAATACTTCGGCAAGTGCGGCTGCAGTGCGCGGATCAGGCCGTTACAGTACTCGAGGATCTGTTGTCGGCCCGCATCGCTGTTTGGAAAAAGGTACTGCGGATCCTTGGCCAGGGCCTGTGTGCGCTCCGTTACGCTGCCGGAGCTCTTCCCCTGCGAACGCAGCAGCGCGTCCATGCGCGCGCTGAGCTGCTTCGCCTGCTCGCGCCCGAGTTGGTGAATCTCCTCGGCACTCATTGCGGAGGTCGTCGCCTGGCGCAGCGCCACCTGGTAGAGAGCTTCGCCCTGCGGCAGACGGCGGATGCCGGCCTGGTGCACGGCGCGGGGGCGCAGATCCGACAACGCGCTTATTTGACGATCGAGTGCCGGATACACCTCGCCCGCGACGATGCGCGCAGCCTCGACGCCGTAGTTGCCGGCAATGCCGAGGTTGCGAGTGCGCGTTGCGACCGAGGTGCTGAGGATCGAGTCGGCTGGTGCGGTGCGGCGCAGCGTGCGCAGCTGCTCCAGGGTGCGATCGATCAGGAAATCCGGCGGCACCACCTCGAGCTCCGCATCGTGGCGTACGCGCTCGGTCTCCTGATCGAGCACCACCGCAAAGGCACGTAGCCGCTCGAGATAGGCGTCGGCGTCTTCACGGTTCGCGATCCGGTGTTGGCGGTCGAGAAAGTTGGGCACCTTCTGGTAGGAGCCAGTCAGCTGGCTCACGACGTACGGCCGCTCCAGATCGCCGTAGTCGAAAGGCTCAGTACGCGCGATGGTCTGCATCTGGTATGCGACCGTCTCGTAGTTGGCGAGATCGGCGCCCGCCAGGGAGTCGCGGCCAAAGGCCTGCAGACGCTTGAGGCGCGCGGCGTTCTCGCGCTTGAACTCTCGCGCCCGTTGCAGCGAGGCATTGGTGAGTTTCGACTTCGCCCAGGCGTACTTGCCCTGATCGAGCCCGAGAGTAGTAATTTGCTCGGGGTCCCTCGCCAGCCGCTCATCGACGAAGACGTCGAACAGCGCGTTGAGGCGCGCACTGACGTTCGCGGCGGCAGGAGTGGTGGCGGCGGGCGACTGCGCGAGCGACACGCGCCGCAGCGGCGCGGCAAACAGCGCCGTTGCCACCGCGGCCGCGGTGGCGACGAACTGGCGGCGATCAGTCACGACAGAGTATCAGCCAACCTCAGGCCGCAAGCGTTCCCTTCTGTTTCGCTGTGTGAGTAGCGATCAAATCCATCAGTCCGGGCGACAGGCAGTCGTACGGCTCGAGCTTGAGCTCCTTGAGCCGCGCGCGCACCTCGCCCATGCGCGCGGGCGGGAAGCCGGATTCAATGATGGAGGACACGAAGGCCGCAAACTCCGGCGCCGACCAGCCGCTGTCCTTCGACAGCTCGGTGTGCACGAAATCAAATCCATAAAACGGGTGATTCTTGTTCTCGATGCGCCCGTACAGGTGCACGCCGCAGCCGGTGCAGGCGTGGCGCTGGATCGGTGCCTTCTCGTCGACCACCTTGAGCTTGTTGCCATTGGCCGTGACGGCCAGCTTGTCGCGGCCGATCACCGCCACCATCGAGAACAGCGCACCCGCCGGCTTCCAGCATTTGGTGCAGCCGCACACGTGGTTGAATGCGGTGTTGCCCTTGAGCGTCACCGTGACCGGCGCGGAGCTGCACTTGCAGGTGAGCGTGCCGCCGGCGAAGTCCGTCTTGGTCGACTTCACGCCCGAGTCGACGGCGGGATGAATGGAAACTGCCATAAATCTCTCCTGGTTCGCCTCTCGTCAGTTTGGGGGCCGCTTGCGATTCTCAAACGGAGCGCACGGCCCGTCAGAATGTGACCACCGAGCGAATCGACTCGCCGCGGTTCATCAGATCGAAAGCGTCGTTGATTTTCTCGAGCGGCATCACGTGCGTGATGAGGTCGTCGATGTTGATCTTCTTGTCCATGTACCAGTCAACGATCCTCGGCACGTCAGTGCGCCCACGCGCGCCGCCAAACGCGGTGCCCTTCCATACGCGCCCGGTGATCAGCTGGAAGGGCCGCGTCCTGATTTCCTGTCCCGCACCGGCAACGCCGATGATGACCGACACACCCCAGCCGCGATGGCAGCACTCGATCGCCTGACGCATGAGATCAACGTTGCCGACGCACTCGAAACTGTAATCGGCGCCGCCGTCCGTCAAGCTCATCAAGTACTGCACCAGGTCGCCGGCCACTTCCTTCGGGTTGACGAACTGAGTCATACCGAAGCGCTCGGCGAGCGGCTTACGGCGGGGATTGATATCCACCCCGATGATCTTGTTGGCGCCGGCCAGACGTGCACCCTGAATCACGTTGAGTCCGATGCCACCCAGACCGAACACCACCACGTTGGCGCCGGGCTCCACCCTGGCGGTATTGATCACCGCGCCAATTCCGGTGGTGACGCCGCAGCCGATGTAGCAGACCTTGTCGAAGGGAGCGTCCTCCCGGATCTTCGCCACCGCGATCTCCGGCAGCACGGTGTAATGGGAGAAAGTGGAACACCCCATGTAGTGATGCACCATGTCCTTGCCGAGAGTGAAGCGGCTGGTACCGTCGGGCATTACGCCCTTGCCCTGCGTGGCGCGGATGGCAGTACAGAGGTTGGTCTTGCGAGACAGGCAGGATTTGCACTGCCGGCACTCTGGAATGTAGAGCGGGATGACATGGTCACCCTTCTTCACGGTGGTGACGCCGGGGCCGACGTCGACGACGAGGCCGGCGCCCTCATGCCCGAAGATCACCGGAAACAGCCCTTCCGGGTCGGCTCCCGAGCGAGTGAATTCATCCGTGTGACAGACACCGCTGGCGTGGATCTCCACCAGCACCTCGCCGGCCTTTGGGCCCCCGAGCTCCACCGTCACCACTTCCAGGGGCTTCCCGGCAGTGTATGCAATGGCAGCCCTGGTCTTCATGCCCTTTCCTCGTTCTTGTGCTGGCGGCGAACCGGAGAGTGTACGCGTCCGCGGTTCGAATTCCACGAACGACTTGCCGGGATGCGACCCCTCTGGGCGACAATGAGGCCAGAAGCCAGGCTATTTGCGAGGGTGGCACCCATGGCAGAAACGGTATTCGGCAAGATCCTGCGCGGGGAGATCCCCTGCCACAGGGTCTACGAGGACGACAAAGTCCTGGCGTTCCTCGATATCAATCCCCTGAGTCATGGGCACGTACTGGTGATCCCCAAGGAGCCAGCCGAGACGATGGACCGACTGTCGGACGAGTCAGCGGCAGCTCTCGGGCGGGTGCTGCCGCGTCTGTGCCGCGCCGTGGTCGCAGCGACCGGCACGCGGGAATATAACGTGCTGGAGAACAACGGCACGGGCGCTCATCAGGCGATTGCGCACGTCCATTTCCACATCATTCCCAAGCCGAACCATCGCGAAGGGCTCGGGATCGGCTGGCCGGCGCGAGATATCGAGCGCGAGGCCGCGGCCGTATTGGCCAACCAAATTGCCGCCGCGATCAGCTGAAGTCCCGGCAGCCTGGCGGCTCTTCGCGCGCCTCCAGCGCCGCGGGCCGCGCAGCCTGCGGTCGGGGCAGCACGGTGGACGACCGCGCTGCTATTGCTGACCGCGATAGCCGCTTGTAGAATGCGCCCCCCTTCAGGTGCGGGGTGGAGCAGTCTGGCAGCTCGTCGGGCTCATAACCCGAAGGTCGCAGGTTCAAATCCTGCCCCCGCTACCAACCAATCTAGGTCCGTTCCGAGCACATCGGTAACGGATCATTCCGGGCACATGGGTAACAGTTTCGCGGCGAAGGGGTTTACCGCGCTCTCGATTCAGCATGTCTCGTGATCAAAGAACCCCAAGTCGTAGCTCATGGGTCGCAGCGAGGCGCTTGGGTAGTAGCGCCTCGCTGCGGCCGCGTCACTTCGAACCGCCGCTTTGGCTCAACTTCTCGAATATCTCGTTCATGTTGAAGCTCTGCGCCTTCTGCCGCGGCGGATAGTCTTTGAAGGTCAGCAGGAACTTGTTCACGTAGGCCAACGCCGGAATCCCCAGGAAGGAGTGGTTGAGCACCCAATCGTAATAGGTGTTCGACGTTATATCCGCGCGCTCGTACGGATCCGTCCTGAGATTGAACATCTTCGGGGCCCGCAAAGCAGTGAACGGCTCCAGCCAGATGCCCATAGTTCCCGGGACCCGCTGCTCCAAGAACACGAGCTTCCAGTTATCGTAACGCAGGCCGGTCAATTGCTGGTCGTCGTTGATGTAGAAGAAAGATTCGCGCGGGCTCTTAGCGACCTGGCCGGTCAGGTAGGGGACGAGATTGTCACCGTCGAGGTGAACCTTGTACGTCATGTTGCCGACTTTATAACCCTTGAGTAGTTCTTCCTTCACCTGCGGGTCACCGGCCATTGCCAGCAGGGTCGGCAACCAATCGAGATGAGCGACAATCTCGTTCGACACACTGCCCGGTTTGATGTGTCCCGGCCAGCGCACCATGGCGGGCACTCGGTAGGCGCCTTCCCAATTCGAGTCCTTCTCGTTGCGAAACGGCGTCATCGCTGCGTCCGGCCATGCGTTCATGTGCGGACCATTGTCGGTTGAGTACATGACGAAGGTGTTGTCCGAGATGCCCAGATCATCCAGCGCCTTGAGGACTGTACCGACATTCTTATCGTGATCGATCATGGTGTCGTGGTAGGGGCTCTGGTAGGGGCCCGCCTGGCCGATGCTCTCCGGTTTGGTGTGGGTGCGGAAGTGCATATGGGTGAAGTTCACCCAGACAAAGACGGGCTTGCCGGCCTGGTTCTGCCGTTGAATGAAATCAACGGCCCGGCTGGCGATGTCATCGTCAATCGTCACCATCCGCTCCTTAGTCAAGGGGCCGGTGTCCGTGCAGACCTGCTTGCCCACCTTGCCGAAGCGCGGCTCCACGGTCTGAGCCTCCGTGGCCGATGCTTTGCAGTCCAGTACGCCCCGGGGGCCGAACTTGCCACGAAACGCTGGGTCTTTCGGGTAGTCCGGGAGCTGCGGCTCTTCCTCGGCGTTGAGGTGGTACAGGTTGCCGTAGAACTCGTCGAAGCCATGCACGGTAGGCAGGAACTCGTTGCGATCTCCCAAGTGGTTCTTGCCGAACTGGCCGGTGGCGTATCCTCGGGCCTTCAACAGCTCAGCAATTGTCGGGTCCTCCTTCTGCAACCCTATGGGAGAGCCCGGCAAACCAACCTTAGTCATGCCGGTACGCAAGCCGGACTGGCCGGTGATGAACGACGCCCGGCCGGCCGTGCAGCTCTGCTCGCCGTAGTAGTCGGTGAATATCATGCCTTCCTTGGCGACACGATCGATGTTGGGCGTATGAAAGCCCATCAATCCCATCGAGTAGGCGCTGATATCGGACAGGCCGATATCATCACCCCAGATGATCACTATGTTGGGCATCTTGTCTGCTGCAAGCGCCGGGCCGGAAACGAATGTCAGACTCAGCAGACCTAGCGCCGCAAGGCGCAGGCACCAGTGCACGATCCACTTCATGTTGGGTCTCCTTCTGTTCCCTATCAGAAACCAGCACCACGACGGCGCGGTGTGCGAAACCATACACAGCGTACGCACCGTCAGCGCGTCAGACTCTATACTTGGCTTCCTAAGGCCGGCACGGACAGGCATCTTGACGCCGCGCAGTAGGCAGCAGCGCACGGCATGGGGCTCGCACTTACAGGGAGTAGCCAACGCCTGCGTCTCGTTGGCACTCTAACTATCCAAAGCTAGAGCGGAACAGTGGGTAGCAGACTTACCGAAAGCGAATTCGTAACGTCTGCGATCGAAAATAAGTCCCAAATCGGGCCCCCGCTACCAAAATAATAGTTTTAAAATTCAAAAATTTATAAAAACAGGCCCGCTACCATAGTCGCGGACCACGTTAGGTTCGTCCGTTCGTCCTGCCGAAAACGGGGAGCACCTCAGCCACTCGCAACAGGGGCTTGCGGGCACCGCTGCGACAGGGTGGCAATGCGTGCGCTGAAGATGGAGCGGCTGGCCCGTGAGTCCGATACGAAAACGCCGCCCGGAGGCGGCGCTCTCGTGCACATTCGGGCTGCAACTTCCGTTTGCAGTGATCTTGTGCGTTCGCCCTAGGGTTCGACGCAGTTGGTCTTCGCGCCAGTGTCGGCCACACCTCGCGTCGCAGAGTACTGTGGATTACAGACCACATCCGTCCCTTCGCTATTATTCCCGGTTACCGTGCCGCCGGTGAAGGTCACCATCGAGAGATCTTGGATCAGCACACCGGGTCCGACGTTACCGCTGATGGTCGCACCCAACCGCGCGACCGAAGCTTCACGGATAAGGACACCAGCGCTACCATTCCCAGAAATCGAGCCGGTCAAGTCCATTGTCGAGTTGAACTGTGCCAGTGCGCCGACGTTGGAATTGTTTGTGATGACGACCGCAATGGCCGCGATTGTATCCCTAGCGAGATTGATACCTTGACTGTTGTTCCGTGCGGTTATCGGTCTACCTTGCCCTCCCGACCGCACCGTACTGCCAGTGCGGACTAGCAGTCCGGCAGAACCATTGTTCTGCAGCGTATCGCCGTCGAGCGTTGCATTAGACACGCCAAAGACTGCAACGCCGCCGTTTCCCGCGCCTTGTATGACATTGCCGCTGAGCCGACAGAGTGAGTACTCGGAGCAGTCGACGCCGTTGGCGTTAGCTCCCGAACCCGCATAAATTGTGAATCCGTTGACGGACACGTCACGGGAATCTTGAATCAAGATAACATCCAAGCTGCCGCCCGACGCGTCGGAAACGGAGGCACCGTTGATCGCGTTCAACGTGAGCCGATCAAGGCTCTGAATCACGAGATTCTCGTGACAAGCTCCGGACACGTTAATGGTGCTCGACCCGTGACCCTCCGAATATTGCAATGCCTTCAGCGCTGCTCCAATGCTGGTCAGGCCAACTTTCCCGCTGCAGTTTACGTACAGCGTTGCTGCCCTGACTGTGCTCGCCGACATCAAGAGGACCAGTGGCAAAGACAGACTCAAAACGACTTTGAGACGAGACATGAGACCCCCGTTTATTGAGCGGCCTTTGATCGGCCGTGTTTGAATTGACGACACAAGTTACCTCCGTCGCCGGACCACAGTAACATGACCACCCATCAACAACCGCGTCACACGCGAGTTACAACCGCTCGTGCTGCATGGCAATGTCGCAGCGATTGGTTGCGATAAGTAAACTCAACAGCCACTAACTGTACGGGGAGCTGTTGGATTAATAAGAGGGAAGTCCCGGAGAATCGGATACTGCAATCTGGGATTGAGCGTATTGGGGCATGCCCTTACGGGCTAGCGCTTTGGGGCAATTCGTCAGCTGCACGCCCGGGACAGCGCCACTCCACGGTTTACGCGGAATGGCGAAAAAGGCAAGCGCTGAAGTGGCTGGATACCGGCCTGCGACCAGGCCCGCGCGACAAGCTGAGTCCGGAAATTTCAACTCCTGCAACACACCCCTGAAAGTGCCCGGGCTTGAAAACCTAAAACCTGAAAACCGATCCGCTTCATGGGATCCCGTGCGCACCGAGCCGGTGACTGTGGCCTCCCCGGAAACACCACCCTAGGTCAGCCTGATTCGAGCCCTCCGGGGCTGAAAATAAGTCCCAAAGCGGGCCCCCGCTACCACTTTCAAAATCCCGCGGCCCGCAGCAAGACCGAGCGATTCAAGCCGACTCGCGCGATGAGGAGCGGGCTCTCGCCGCGCTGCACCTGACCAGGCCGCAGTGGCACCTTGCCGCCGAACGGCAGGTCTAAGTTCCGGCCCCCGGATCCGCTCGTGCAGCACTTCGGCCGCCCCTGGCGCTCGACGCCCGGATCTGGCCCTCCGCCGGTTCGATGGCGGACAGTGCCACCTCCTGCGACAGGGTGCCCGCCCGCTGAACAGGCGTGATGCTTATTTGGGTCTTATTAGGGTCTCCTCTTTCAGCTTACATTTAGGACAGGTGTAGGTTTGAACTACAACACCAGGGGTTTTGTGTGGCCGGCTGCTGGAGAGGCGCCAACCGAACTCCCCACACCTCGGGCACATCTCCTGCTGCGGATTGGCGTGTGTTTGTGGCTGAACCTTGAGAGTGGCGTTCTCGCTGACGAGCTCCTCCAATTTCAGCTGCACCTCTGCAAGCTCAACCAGAAGGGCGTCGATAATTCTCTTAAATTCCCCCTCCTTCATTCCTTCGCTCATTGAACGCAGGCGGCTCGCAAGAGCTATGGCCTGAGAAAGCGAGGCAACCAGGTCGGTCATGACTGTCATGATTATAGTGCGCATCGTGAAACCCGGCATCTTCAGCGCCCGCACGTCGAATGTTGCCGTGCCGCGGCATCCGAGCGCTCGATGCCGAGCGCCGATCAAGCAGTCAGCAAAATCAGCCGCGGAATCCTTCCACACACAAATCGCTTCCTCGACTGAGGGCTCATCCTCGAATTCGAGTTCGGTTGTTTCGAGCAGTGTCCGAAAGCGCGGCGAGGATGTCAGCCTTGGACACCCTCCTCGACTGCCGATTGCGCCGCCCCGCCCCTTGGGGCCTGCGGGGCAGCGGCCTGTGAGCCGGCGGACTGTCATTTCGATTTGCCATTCTGCGTCCCAACTTTGGCTGCGTCCTTTGCCATCTGCGCGAGTTCCGAGGGAATGTTCTTGTCGGTAACCGCCCACGCGTCGAGGGTTCGCTGCGTGAGGGCGTCAGCGCCAGCGTAAGCTTTCTTCGGGTTTGCGTCGTAGTCGTAGTTCTTATCACCGGCGCTCGCGCTGATGTCGTCCCGGAATAGCGTATACCGCAGCGCACTGACCTTCGCGAAGCGGCGCAGGTTCTCCCAATCATTAATGGCAGTGAAATCGCGAGCGACGTACTCCCTGACTGCTTTTTGTAGTCGCACCGCCTTTTCTCTATCAGGGCTCGGGAGTTTGCTCGGGTCGAGCTGCGCCAGGTGATACTTCGCCTTGAGGTCCTTGAGCTGAGCGGCTTCCGGTGAACCTGACAGTTTCTGCGCCGAGGCAACGATCTGCTGCTGCTTTAGGAACATCGCGAGATCGAGAGTGCAACTCTTGTCAGTTGGAACCCCGATGTTCCCCGCAACGCGACCCGACAGCGATCGCAGCAGTCCTACCAGACCCGCCCCCTCCCCGTTCAGATCCGTCTTACTCTTTAGGTCGGATTCGCCGTTGTGCAGCTTCTTGATCGCATCCGCGGCATAACTCATCACCACGGCATCGCGTTGCAAGCGGCTCTCGGCGAGGTTGTTGTACTGAAGGATCAGGAGCTGCGCCGACAGCTGCGAGAAGTCGGCCGCCTGCGCGGGCGTCATGAGTTCGATCACTGGTCGATCGCTTTTGGGTAGCGTGTTGACGATCTTCAGAACGTCCTCATTCTTGCGGAGGATCTGCTTGGCGTTGTCGCCTTGCCGGTTCACGGACTCGAAGTACACCCAACCGAGCGCGGTTTCGGGCGTGCACTGCGCGAGGGGCGTCTCAGCCAACGAGGCCGGGCGGGTTTCAGCGGTCAGAAACAGTATGCACGCGAGTGAGAACAGCGCCAGCATCGAGAGAGGAAAGAGCACGGGGCGCATCATCGCGGCAGCATGACCAAAGTATGTCAACAAATTATACTCGACCTTGGATAGCGGGGTTCGGGCAGGCGTCGCCAGCGGCGAGGAGAGCCAGCATGTACGTCCGCTTGGCATTTGCTGCTCTCATGTCCGTGGCCGCCACGGCCACCCTACAACCGCAGAACGGTAGGCCTCACATCATGAGTCTGATCGATCTCGAGCAGCAGGGGCTGTCGAGAAAGGCGTGCGAGCGGGAACTCCACGAAGCACTCCCCCGAACGGAGGTCTGAGCACAGAAGAGCGGAAACCATTTCGCGAACGCCGCGAACCCGGCGGCAATCGCGCATGAGCCCCTATGTAGGCCGCGGCTTATCAGAATAGGCCGTCGAGACGGAACGAATAACCCACACCGAAGAAAAAATCCGGTGACTCGCGATTGAGCCCGAAACCGGCGTGAAAATCGACCTGCTGGGCAGACGTGAGCCGATAAGCTCCGCCAGAATTGATGGCCTGGCTGGAGATACCGTGTTGGGGGCCGTCAGCGAAGTATTCAATGAACATGTCAGCCCGCGGACCCACTCGCCGCTCGACAACGAATGTCGGCTCCAAGGTCGGATTGCTCCTGCTCTGGCCCGGAAACCAAAAAGCCGTGAACATTCCGCTGACGCTCCAAGCGTCGCCAATTTCTCTCGACCAGGGCAACTGGATATACCCGCCATAGCCAGAACCTGAGATCCTGGCAGCCCCGGTTGGCAGTTCCAGGCCTGCGGTTATCGATAATTGGAACTCCCCCGGCAAGGGTGCAATTTGACGTTTGATCGCGAGCGAGAGGTCTGAAAATCCGGACACTCCCCGGCCACTTACAGGATGGAAGTAATTGGGCAAATCGAACAGTAGCTCAGTGCAGTGGGTTACGCCGAGTCGCACCCTGGTCGTCGGCCCGTCGATCACACTGTTGCCTGGCCGCGCCGTCCAATTGACCCCGCTCTCGATCTGCAAGGCTCCTTGGGGAACGACCATGCTCGAGTTCGTCACGTCCGGTCGA
>Ga0307477_10002077_pt1 | contig 15842 bp, 19 predicted proteins | sample atmos_gasesECM2C_FD_203316 | JGI IMG/M metagenome (GOLD analysis project Ga0307477, IMG submission 203316) | Hardwood forest soil microbial communities from Morgan-Monroe State Forest, Indiana, United States - atmos_gasesECM2C_515 | ecosystem: Environmental > Terrestrial > Soil > Temperate...
CAGGCTGGCATACCCCGCGGGCGATGAACGAAGAAGACATGGCGCGGGTGCGCGCCGATTTTGCCAATGCCGCCAAACGCGCAGTGCGGCTCGGCTTCGATGCCATCGAGCTGCACTTCGCGCACGGTTATCTGCTGCACAGTTTCGTTTCACCGCTGTCGAACAAGCGCAACGATGAATTCGGCGGTTCGTTCGAAGGCCGCATACGCTTCCCGCTGGAAGTCGTGCGCGACACCCGTGCGGTCGTGCCGCGCAGCATTCCGCTTGGCGCGCGGATCACCGGCACCGATTGGGTCGAGGGCGGGCTGACCGCGGACGATGCGGTCAAAATGGCCAAGACGCTCAAAGCCGCCGGTCTCGATTACGTCGACATTTCCTCGGCTAACATCACGCCGGAAAGCCGCTGGCCGAACGATCCCGGCTTCAACGTTCCGATTGCCGAGCGCGTGCGGCGCGAAACCGGCCTGCCGGTTCGCGTCGTCGGTATGATCGTCAACGCCAAACAGGCGGAGGCGGTCATCGCCGAGGGCAAGGCCGATATGATCGCGATGGCGCGCGCGTTCCTCGACGATCCGCATTGGGCTTGGCACGCGGCACAGGTGCTCGGCGCCGAAGTGGCGCGCCCGCCACAATATGCGCGCGTCGGATCAGCTTTATGGCCTGGCGCTGCGCTGCGCGGGTGACGGCGGGATCCGGCCATAGGCGAGCGCCAGTCGTGCCGGCTCGACGCCGAGATAATAAGCAAGCCGCAGCCGCCACATTAGCGCAATGGTATGCCATAGGCCGTGATAGTCCCAGCGGCGCCCCGAGGTCACGGCCGGTGCCGCGATGCACGAGGGCCGGGACAGGCGCTTGAGCTTGCGCGACAGCGCGATGTCTTCCATCAGCGGCAGATCGGGAAACCCGCCGATCGACCAAAACGCTTTGCGGGTGACAAAAATCGCCTGATCGCCGGTGGCGATGCCGGTGAGCCGCGAGCGCCAGCTAATCATCAGGGCAACAAGCGCCAGGAGTGGATGCTGGCCGGCGATGCGCAGGTCGAAACGGCCCCAAACACGGCCGCCTCGCCGGTCCGAAAGGCGAAGCGCGAGCGCTGCCGCGATGAGGTGATCGGCACGCTCCGGCAGTGTTGTATCGGCATGAAGGAAGAGAAACACATCGCCGATGCAGAGCGCCGCCCCGGCATTCATCGCCGCGCCGCGGTTGCGTGGACCCGCGATCACGCGATCGGCGAAGGGGCGCGCGAGTGCGGCAGTGCCGTCGCTGCTGCCGGCATCGACCACGATGATTTCAGCGCCACGAGCCCGCAGCGGCGCCAAGGCTTGTAGTGTATCCGCGATGATCGCCGCCTCGTCGAGCGCCGGAACGACGATACTAAGCAGCCCCATATCGGAACGCATGCCGGCAAGATTGCCGACAAAGCCGCAGTCGGGCAACCTCGCTTGAACAGGTGAAGCATTCTGTATGGAAAATCCTGTTCTGATCGAAGTGATCCGCGGACCGCTGGTCGAAAGCCGGCACCGCGGCGCCGTAGCTGTATCCGATGCCGAAGGCCAGATCGTTTTCGCGCTCGGCGACCTGGCGGTGCCGGTATTTCCGCGTTCCGCAGTGAAAGCGTTGCAGGCCTTGCCGCTGATCGAGCAGGGCGCGGCCGATCGCTTCAGTTTGAGCGACGAGGAGCTGGCGCTCGCTTGCGCCTCGCATAGCGGCGAAGCCGCACACGTCATCGGCGTCGAGCGGATGTTGGCAAAAGCCGGGCTTAAGCCTTCCGACTTGCGCTGCGGCGCGCATTGGCCAATTGCACAGGCCGCGGCCGCCGCCGTGGCGCGATCGGGCGCGCCATCGCCGCTCCATAACAATTGCTCCGGCAAACATGCCGGCTTTCTGTGCGTCGCCCGCGCGCTCGGCGTCGATCATGCGGATTATTGGCGGCCGGAGCATCCGGTGCAGCGCTTGGTTCGAAGCGTGCTTGAGGATTTTACCGGCGCCGCACTGGGCGAGACGGTTTGCGCCATCGACGGCTGCTCGGTGCCGACCTGGGCGGTGCCGCTGCGCAATCTCGCGCACGGCTTTGCCAAATTCGGCGTCGGCCGCGGCATTTCGGCGGAGCGAGCGCGGGCCGTGGCGCAGCTGCGCCAGGCCTGCGCGAACAAGCCGTGGTACGTCGCCGGCACCGGCCGCTTCTGCACCGACTTGATGCAGCTGTTCGGTGACCATGTTTTTGTAAAGACCGGCGCCGAAGGCGTCTATTCCGCCGCGCTACCGCTGCAAGGGCTCGGCATCGCGCTCAAATGCGACGATGGCGCAAGCCGCGCCGCGCAGGCGATGATGGCGGCTGTCATCGCGCGATTTTTGCCGCTTACTGTGAGCGAGCGCGCGGCGCTTTCGCGCTTCGTAGAGCCGAGCTTGCGCAACTGGAATGGCTTTGAGGTCGGGCGGGTCCAGCTGACGGATGTGCTGCGATAAGCGGTGGGTTCAAACGCCGGCCGGCGGCGACCAATGCGATCAGAAGATTTTCACCAGCGGCAACAAGCCGCGAAAGCGGCGGCAGGCTGCGCAGCGAGCTCGCCCGCCGCGGCGTCGCGCTGATCCACGGGATATGAACAAATTGTACCAGCGGCCAGCCATCACGCGCATGCCGCAGTGCCCGCCAGTAAGCATAGTTGCAAAGATACGCCCCGGCATCGCGCGATAACCGAGCAGGCAGCGCATTTTGGCGCAGCACGCTGAGGAGTCGCGGGAAGGGTGCGTCTCCTCTCAGTGCGCCAGGTTGGCCAAACTCTATCACTGCGTGCTTCGGATGATAGCCGTACACATCGGGAAACAAGATCGAGCGTTTGTTGCACGCGCGCGTCTCGACGCAAACCTCGCGCCGCCGGCCGGCAAGACCGATGATCAGGATGACGTCCGGCTTACGCGCCAACAGTTTGGGCAGATCGCGGTCGACCGCGCCGTAAGCCGTCGCAAAGACGTGACTTGTGATCTCGATCCCGGCGAGCGCCGGGCGGCGCCGGCGCGCCAGCGCGATTGCCAAACGGCCGCTTGGATTCGACGGCGCGCCCGGAAATGGACCAAAGCCTGCGATCACAATCCTCATGCGTTACCGCGCCAGCATCGCCGCGATCTTCTCCACCGCGGCGGACGGCGCCAGCCGACCGGCGGCGACATCGGCTTCGATCCGCGGCAGAGCAGATTTCAAAGCGCGGTCGGAGCGCAGCGGCTCGAACAACCGCTCCTCCAGCATAGTCCACATCCATTTGACTTGCTGCTCGCCGCGCCGCGCCGCGAACTCGCCGGATGCCGTGAGCTGCGCCCGATGGTCGAGAACATGCGACCAGAGGGCCTCGATGCCTTCTCCGGTGAGCGCCGAACAGGTGGTGACCGGCGGCAACCAGTTCGGCGAGCGCGGCGACAGGATGTGCAGCGCCGCAGAAAATTGCGAGGCGGCAAGCCTGGCGCGCGCGATATTGTCGCCGTCGGCCTTGGTGACGGCGATCATGTCAGCAAGTTCGACCACGCCTTTTTTCAGTGCCTGCAGCTCGTCGCCGGCGCCGGGCAGCGCCAGGACGAGAAAAAAGTCGGTCATGTCGGCGACCGCGATCTCGGATTGGCCGACGCCGATGGTCTCGACCAGCACGACGTCGTAACCGGCGGCTTCGCATAACAGCATGGTCTCGCGCGTCTTGGCGGCGACGCCGCCGAGCGTGCCCGAAGACGGCGAGGGGCGAATGAAGGCGTTCGGATCATTGGCAAGCCGCGCCATGCGCGTTTTGTCGGCGAGGATCGACCCGCCGGTGCGGCGTGAGGATGGGTCGACCGCGAGCACGGCAACCTTGCGCGCCTGCGCGGTCAGCATGCTGCCGAGCGCGTCGATCAGCGTCGATTTACCGACGCCGGGCGCGCCGGTGATGCCGACGCGCACCGCCTTGCCGGTGTGCGGCAACAATGCCTGCATCAGCGCGGCGGCGGAGCTGCGATGGTCGGCGCGCTTGCTCTCGATCAACGTGATGGCGCGCGAGAGCACGATGCGATCGCCGCCGTCCAGCCCGCGCGCGATGCGCTCGACGTCAGACGAAGGCATTGGCATGCGGTCTGTGGGCGTCACCACTTCTCCTCATCGCTTTTTGGCCGCTCGCCGCCAAAGAGCGCCGCGCCCTGCGCCGACAAATATTGTCGAAACGCCGTCCATGGAACAAAGACAGTGTAAGGCCCCTCGACGTAGGGGCCGACGCCATAAGGCGAATAGGGAAACGTCAAACCGGAGCTCTTGCCGGTTTCGGTGGAGGGCGCAAGCGTGACGGGACCGATCTCCAGGATGGCCGGCTTGATGCCGTCCTTGATGAAGCTGTCGTGGTCTATCTCTTGTTCCGGCGTCATGTCTTTCGCAGCGGGTGCGTCGTCATCGTAGCCATTGATGTCTCTGGCAAGCTTGGCGGCGGCGACTGCAAGCTTGGCGGCTTGCGCCAGTGCGCTCATGGTCGGACCGCTGTCGGCGGTTTCAGTAAAGAAGGCGCGAATGTTAAGGCGTTTGTGCGCCACATCGTCCCAAAGAATCGTATCGGCGTGCTGGTTCGGATGGGCGCCGCCGTCGAACCAATCGTCGTTGCGCACTACGCTGACATAGCGGTCAACGACCGAGCGCAAGACATAATCGCGGTCGTAGAACCATTGCAGGCCACGGAACGCTTTGCGGTTATCGCGCCATTCGGCCGCGGCGTTGCCATTGGTTTTGTTGACCCATGCTTTGCCCTCGGCCAGGCAGCTCGCAAAAAGTTCGGTAAAGGATCGAAGCTCTGAATCAATGGTCAGCGAAATCTTGACGTATTTGGTCTCAATCGAGATTTGCGCCTTATTCTGCGGGTTGTTTGCTGCCAACGCCTGCGCGCATGGACCGTACGAAGCGGATAGCAGCGCCGCAATGCAAAGAATCTTTCTGGCGGCGCCGAAGTGTGTCATCGGATGACCGCCGGTTGGCTTGGTGCCGGGAGAGGGGATATGGCTCAAGGCAGAATCGCGAAAGCGCGCGCCGGAAAGCCGAGACCGTCTTTTACCTTCGGCCAGGTCACGACGATAAGCGCGCCGGTTGCCGGCACCTTATCCAGGTTAGCCATGACCTCGATCTGATAATGACCGTGTTGGAGAATGTAAGTTTCCGAATCCATCTTGTCGGTCGTGTCGGTGTCCATCGATTCATGGCCGGTCGCGGCGACGCTGCGCTGCTCGTACAGATATTTGATCGTAGCAAAATCCCAGGCCGGAAATGGGCTGCGCTTGAAACGCTCCGGATTGGAATCCCAATCCTTGTACATGTCGGTGCGCAACGCGGCGAAGGCGCCGGCGGGCACGCGGCCGTGCTGGCGTTCCCAGTTTTTGAGATCCTCGACCGAAAAGGCGTGATTGGGATCTTTGGCGAGATACGGCGTGTCGTCAAGGACAACGAGGCGCAGAATCATCTGCTTGAGCGGAATCTGATCCATTGTAATGCCATTCTCGGCAAAATGCGCCGGCGGATCGACATGGGTGCCGTATTGGCCGACCATCTCGTAGTAGGTAGCCCGGAATCCGTCCTTGGCGATGGTGTAAACTTCATGCGTTTTGGGATCGGCCGCGGCCGAGAATTTGGCCTGACCGAAGCCGGACCAGACCGGTGTCTGCGGTCCGAATGCGTGGGTGAGGTCGACGAATTTTTTTCCGGCGATGACGCGGTATACCTGTTCGAGTTCAGTTTCCCTGGCGGATGCCGCGGCGGCCCCCGTTACAACGCAAAAGACAAGCAGCACGGCCACTACGCGGGGATGAACAACAATCATCGCAGCCCTCCGTTTTCCGCATTCGCGTTCAGCCTAGCGCGGTCGGGCTGCCGAGCGAAGCGACGCCGTTCTTGGAACGGCTATGCGCGGGCATAACGAGGTGAGAACCGTATCTTAAGGGCCCTCGGGGAGCGGAATGAATTCCGCCGTGTCGCCGGGCACGAGCGCGAAGCGGCCGGCCTTCCAGTCGGCCTTGGCTGCTTCGATGCGGTCTTTGCGCGAAGAAACGAAATTCCACCAAATGTTGCGGGGCCCGTCCATGGCGGCACCGCCGACCAGGATGAAGTGCGCATCCGTGAGCGCTTTCACGTCAACGCGGTCGCCGGGCTTAAGTACCAACAGGCGTTGCGACGGATGGCGCTCGCCGCCAATCTCAATGTCGCCCGAAATCACATAGAGCGCCCGTTCCTCATGTTCGCCGCCGATTGGCAGGACGCAGCCGGCCTTCAGCCGCATCTCGGTGAAGATCGTCTCCCACAGCGTAGCGACGGGCGAGCGCAGGCCGTGCATGGCGCCGGCGATAACGCGCAGCGTCAAGCCGTTGTCGCGAGACTGAGGGATGTCGGTCGAAGGCGTGTGCGCAAAGCCCGGCGCAGTTTCTTCGTCCTTCATCGGCAGCGCGACCCACAATTGCAATCCGTGCAGCGGCTCGCCGCCATCGCGGTGATCGGGCGCGGTGCGCTCGGAATGGACAATGCCGCGCCCGGCCGTCATCCAATTCACCGCACCGGGGCGGATCGGCATCGCACTGCCGAGGCTGTCGCGATGCACGATCTCGCCGTCGAACAGATAGCTGACGGTGGCAAGGCCAACATGCGGATGGGGCCGCACATCGATGCCTTCGCCGGCGCGAAATACGGCGGGCCCGAAATGATCGAAGAAGATGAAGGGGCCGACCATGCGTGAACGCGCCGAGGGCAGCGCGCGGCGAACCTGCAATCCGCCGAGATCGACCGTGCGCGGCACGACAATATGCGCGATCGCGTCGCTCGATGGCGCGTCGCCGAACGTCGGGTCTTTAGCCGGAAAGAAGCTCATCGCGTCACCAACTGGTTCGGGCGAAAACCGCCCTCACGCTACACCAGTTGCGGCGGCGCGTCTGCCCCGCCGCCTTACCGTTTTGCTATCTCCGCTCTGTCGACAAGCTGGGCGATAAAGCGTGGCTGCGCAAATGCCGCGACGTGAACCTCGGGCGTCCAATATTTGGTTTTGAAGCTGCCGGCCTTGCGATAACGCCGCGCGATGGTGGCGACCGAGTGCCGGCGGACCTGCTTGTCGTCGCTCGCGATCCCCAGCGCCATGTGGCCGCCGACATAGACCGGAATGGCGGCGACGTAGCAGCTTGCGTCGGCGAACAGCCGGCGGAACCTCAGCATGGTCGTGGTGAGCTCGTTGTTCTGAAAGAACGGCACGCCGTTTTGCGTCACCAGAACGCCGCCCGGTTTCATGCAGCGCCGGCAGCCGGCATAAAACTTGGCGCCGAACAAAATCTTTCCGGGACCGATCGGATCGGTCGAATCCACGATGATGACATCGAAGCGGCGGTCGGTGGCGGCGACATATTTAGCGCCGTCGTCGATCACAGATTCAAAGCGCCGATCGGCGAAGACCGGCTTGGTGAATTCGGGGAAATGCTCCTTGGCGAATTCGATCACCGCGGGATCGATCTCGACCTGGGTGAGCCGCTTCACCGTTCTGTGCTTGAGCACCTCCTCGGCGATGCCACAATCGCCGCCGCCGATGATCAGCACATCCTCGGCCTTGCCATGGGCGAATAGCGGCACGTGCGACATCATCTCCTGATAGATGAATTCGTCCTTCTTGGAGATTTGCGTCGCGCCGTCGAGCATCAACATTTTGCCGAAGAACTGATGTTCGAACAGGACGAGGTGCTGGTGTTCGGTCTGCACCTCATACAGCACCTTGTCGACTGCGAAGGTCATGCGGAACCCGAGTTCGTCGAACAGCGTTTCAGCGATCCAGCGCGTCTTGGCAGAATTGTTCGTCGATTGATTTTTTGATCTGGTCATGACAAATCCTCGCGGCAACCCGCGCGCAATGGTGGTCGTCTTCCGCGATGAAGGCAAACCGAAGGTTCAGATTAAAACAAAGGCCGAGGCGAGCTCGGCCCTTCAGCTCCGAATTAAGGTCCGGTCAGGCGTCTTACTCGCGCAGGTCTTGGCCGCGGAGGATTTCGTTGACATCAACACGCTTGGCGGCGAAGGCCTCGCGCAGCACCGGGATGCAATTATCCGGCTCGGCGGAGCCGCACATGAAGATGTCGAGCGCCGCGTAACCCGCTTCTGGCCATGTGTGTATCGAGATGTGGCTCTCCGCCAGCACCGCGACCCCGGACACGCCGCTCGGCTGAAAATGGTGCAAGTGAATGTGCAAGAGCGTGGCGCGGGCGGCTTCAATGCAGCGGCGCAGCGTCGCCTCGATATGATCGATATCATTGAGCCGTTTGGCGCCGTGCAGATCGACGATCAAATGCACGCCGGCGCAGCGAACGCCGTTGCGAACGGCGAAATGGTCCTGACACGCAAAATCCTGCCGGCTTTCTACCGTCGCGGAAGCCGCCACTTTCAGTTTAGCCTTGCGGTCTTCCTTACGAGCGGTACTTGGGGCGCCCAAGCCTTTCACCGATCGCAAGAGGGCGTTCTGGCTCATGCCGTCCTCCCCAATCAGGGACCCGAGATGCCGGATACCGGCGCCGCGGCAAGCGAAAGCCGCTCGATCAGTCCACGCGAACCGACCAACAGCGGCTAAATCCCCACATAAATGCAATAAGCGGGGAGTCAAGAAGATTCTGCAACCAAACCTTTAACGCTTCGTCATCACGATTGTTGCATCGCGACGTGAAATGAGCGCGCGTTGGGGCAGCGTTCCCAACGCCAGCCCACTCCAACCGCCGCCGTATCGCAAATCATCCGGCCGGCGATTTGCAGCGCCACTGCCCCCATTTCCGCAATATTCCAGTCGAACTTCGGCCGCGAGCTGTTCTATGATGCAGCAGATTCAATCCTCGACACCGAGGACTTGATCTTATCTGAACTGGACGTGGTTGAACCCGGAGGGAGAGGGACCATGAAGCGAATGCTGGGAGCCGCGATGCTGTTGGGCATGGCGGCAATTATGCCTGCGCAGCAGGCGGCGGCGCAGGATCCGATCGGCGGTGCCATCGTCGGCGGTGCGCTCGGCGGCATAATCGGTGGTGCGGTTGGGCGGGGCGCGGGTGGCGCCGTTGCCGGCGCCGTCATCGGCGCGACGACGGGGGCGGTGATCGCAGCCGAGGCGCAGCGGCGGAATAGTGGGTATTACTGGTGGCGCGGCGGCTGCTACTACCGTTATCCGAACGGCTCGTGGCTGCAGGTGCAGCCGGGCTACTGCTAACTGAGCGCAAAATCACGGCGGCCGATGGCGCCGGCCGCCGGCTAACTCCCGAGGCGCAGGTCTGGCGGCATCGCCGGCGCGGAGCCTTTTTCCAGCCGGATACGGAAGAAATTCAGAACGCGCCGCGCGCTGTCGCGCGGTAGGCGATTGAACTTGGCCAAGGCTTGCGCGACGTCCTCCGCCGACATGCCGCGATCGGCGGCGCGCAGGCGCACCAGTGCTTCGGTCGTGATCGAGGACAGCCCGACGGCCTTGGCAATCACCAGCACGACATCGGCACGCTGATTGAGAAGCGCACGCTCGACCGCGTCACTGGGGATGGCGGATAGGTTGGCCAAGGCAGCCGCGGTCTTCTCGAGCTTACCGTCGCGCGCATGGCGGTAGATCTCAGCTTCGCCGCCGTTGTGTGAATGCTCGTCCGCTGTTTCCTCCGATCGGCGAGCCAGCACGGCCGTCAGTGCAACGTCGGTGCGCGTGCGCTCGTGCAGGCGGCGCCAGCCACCGGCGGAAAAGCGCACACCGCGGTTTCGGACCAGGATGCCGAGGACGGCATGATCGCCCCGCGCGATCAGCATGTCGGTCACCCGTTGACTTAAACGTTCTCTGTGCGCCAGCGCCAAGAGATGGTGCTGACTTTTGCTGCCGGCAATCAGAAGGAGGTCGCGCTCGAAAAGGCGTTCCGACTGAACGAGCACCGGACCGGCCACGTTGGCATCGTCATCCAGCGCAAGCATCTGGACGACGTTGACAGGTGCATTGCCGATCGCCGCTAGTCGCTCGGCCAATCGGGCACGCGCCTCACTACCCATCCCGCGTGCCAATCGCTCCATCACGTCGCCGAATAGGCGGACCTGATCCGGCGAATAGCGTGCGGCGTCGTAGGCAAAAAGATCGGTGACGCGGCTGAGTATGTCGCTGCGCCTGGCGGCGGTGCCGGAGGCGACCACAGCCTCCAATTCCTCGGCAAGCGAAAGGTTACGCATGCTCACTTACGCGCGGTGCCGCTACTTCATTGAAGTATCAGCGACAATGCATCGAAAAGGGTGAACAAAGCCTTGCCGGATGGGCCGAGGAGGCCGCAAACGAGGTTACCGATCCACTAATTTGCGGCTCGGCCGGCCTGGCGATGGACGGGCGAGTGTCAACGCGCGCGCCGACGGCGCGGGCGAAAGATGCCCATGCGATTTTGCACCTCTTGCGGAACCCGATAATCGCGCATTACCGCTCGTGGATCACGCAGCCCGCAGCATTCCCGTTGGATGATGAAGCGCCACAGCGCGTCGCCGGCGTCCGCAACCAGCGTCCGGCGCGTTTCGTCCGCAGTTCGCCCGTTGCGGTCGTGCTCGTTTAAGGCCGCGAGCGCAGTCTCGAGCGCGCGTCCTGCGCGCCCGAGCGCTGAAGCCTGCTCCTGCGCGATTTCGTAATCGAGCGCATCGGTGATGGACGCAGAGCGGCGGCGGAATGGGACCATTGTCAATCGATATATCGTTACGCTTTCGATCGTCGGCGCTGAGACTAGCGTTGCCAGGTCACGACCGACACTCCGGCGGCGGAATCGAGGTCGCGGCGCGGCCCAGGTTTGAGCCCATGACGCGCGAGCACATCGTCCGGCGTGGCGTTCGGACCAACTTCGCTAAATACCGGCAGCCCGCCTGGGATCCTCGCATTCACCGCGCGCGAAAGATGAAACGCGTCGTAGTGGGGCAGAAACAAACTGAACACTTCGGTGCCGCCGATGACGGCAATGATGCCGTCACTGATCCCGAGCCGGGCCAGCGCTGTATCGAAGCTGGCGCCGACCGGGTTCCACAGCAAAGCATTTAGCTGCGCGGAATCTGGCGCAAGCGCCGCGATTTGACGGGTGAGGATCAGACGGTTGCGACGCGCGGCACGCGGTCCGCCCTCGTGAGAATGGCGGCCATGCACGAGGACCGCGGCGTGGTCGAGCGCGTCCTGGAAGAAGCGCTGATCGGCGTCGTTGCGGATCGACGGCCGCATTTCGCCTTTGCTGTCCGCGATCATGCCGTCGGCGGAAACGATCACATAGCCTTCGATGCGGCGCACGGTTGAGAGGCCCGGTTCAGAAATTCACCAGATAGCTGAGCAACGACAACACGCCAATGATGATGACAATGACGCGCACAATCTGCTTGGCGCGGCCGTCTATCGGCAGCATGTTGACGAGATAAAGCACAAGCAGAACGACGACGAAGGTGATTGAGAGCTCGAATGAGGATGTACATGCAAACCCCAATCTTAATCGCCGGAATCGTCTTGCCGCAGGCGAAGCACAATTAGTTTAGCACGACCAGATAAGGGAAGCTGCATCAACCGCCGTTCGGGTCTATATTGCCACCAGGAGCGAGACCGCGATGTCCGATTCTCCAAGCCTGATCATGATCCAGTTTCTCTCCTGGGTGGCCGACCGGCCGCGCAGCTACGCCGAGACCATGGACGCTTGGCGCACCTCTTGCCCGCGGCTTTCGGTTTGGGAGGATGCAGTGATCGCTGATCTGGTGCGCCTGGAAGGTGAGGGCGGCCGCGCGGTGAAGCTAACGGACCGCGGTGCCGCGATTTTACGGCAGGCGCACAATCAGGAGACCTCACCCGCGCCCGTGGGGCGCAAACGGCAGGCTGCTCTCGTGGGACAGACTGACTAGGTCAAGACGTCGCCGCCGGCCTGAGGCGGGATTTCGAACGTGTTGAGCACCAATCCGATCATTCCGTAGAAGCCGGCGCAGGTGACAGCCTCGATGATGCCGTCGCGTCCGAGCGCAGCTTCGGCGCGCCCATAGGTCGCCGGGCTTACTTTTTTGCTGGCAAGAAGTTCGGTCACGAGATCATAGACGATCCGCTCGTCGTCGCGGCCGAATTCGGGGCGGCGCCGCGCGCGGATGGCTTCTATTGTCTCGGCGCTGATGCCGGCCTCGCGGGCCAGGCTGAAATGGGCCGACCACGCATATTGCGCGGTGGCGTCGCGGCACACCAGCAGCACGATCAGTTCGATCAGGCGCTTATCGAGCTTGGGGCTGACGCGAAAACAATTCGCCAGCCCATTCGCCGGCTCGGCGATGTCCGGGCGGTGAATCCAAACCGAAAACGGACCGCTGAGCTTGCCGCGCGGCCGCGTGCGCATGATGTCGTCGTAGAGCGCCTGCTGACGCGCGCTAAGCTTGTCTCGTTCCACTTGTTCGATGCGAGCCATTTCGCGTCCTCCGCTCGGGCTGGTCCAATGACGACGCTGGCCTTGATCCTCCAGCAATAAACGCCTGCCCGGCACCAGCCTCAAAGAGCGGCGACCCTAATATGGTCGGCCGATCCCGCCTAGCCGCTGCCCGGTGAGCTTTGCGCCTATGTCAACGAACCGATTGCATTACGCGCGGTAAACGCATATCAGGAATTCAAACGCCGGTTTGAAAAGTGGCAACGGTAAGGCAAATGACGCGACCATCCGAAGTCACGCGCGAGCGTATCATGAGGGCGGCGGAGCGGCTGTTCGCCGAGGGCGGCTACGACGGCACCAGTATCCGCGCCATTGTCGCCAAGGCCAAGGTCAACCAGGCGGCGATCAATTACCATTTCGACGGCAAGGACGGGCTCTATCGCGAAGTGCTGCGCGTGGCCTTTCGCGCTTTGACGGAACACCAGCTCGAGCATGCTGAAGAGCTAAAATCCATGTCGCGCGAAGAAGCTTTGTCGCAATTCATACGCCGGCAGGTGCAGCCGTTGCTCGGCCGCGACGAATACAGCCGGCACATGCGCATCTTCAATTGGGAAACCGTGCAGCCGACGACGGTTTTTCGCAATCTTGTGGCCGAAGAAGCCGCGCCGTTCCTCGGCCTTGCCGCCGATCTGGTGCGACGCTTCATACCTGATGCGGATCAACGCACGGTGACCGTCGCGGCGATCTGGCTCCTTGGCCAATGCAGCGTATTCGTTCGCAACCGGGAGCAGTTGGCAGAACCGCCGGTCAGCCTCGTGCTCGACGAACAGGCCGTGGAATGGCTGTCCGCCACAATCAGCAATTGGGTCGTCTCGGGACTGCGGCCACTGCGCACCAATTGATCCAACGCGGGAACTGTGAAATGCCGCAAAAATTCCTTTTTCCCGGCTTCGCGCCGCCCAGAACGAATGTTTGAAATTCAACCACTCGTTTGAAAAAGACTGAAATTTTTCCTTGGCGAGGGGCTGGCAATGCAGATCCTGTGCAATTGGCGAGACCCGGCGGCGCCCAGTTATTCGCCACATCCCGAATTTCCATTGCTGGCGCGCTTTGTCGGCAAGTTCGTCCTCGACATCTTACCCGCGGCGCTTGCAAGCGTGATCGGCGGATTCCTGTTCACGCAATATCAATTGGGTCGCGCGGCGGCTCCGGCGCCGACCGAACACATAAGCCCCGCCTCGGCCGAGGCCTTGGCGCTGGTTCGCGAGGAGCACGACGCGATCGTCGGCTACCTCAAATCGCAGATGGCGGCAGAGAAGAACCGGCTCGCCGAGCAGGATGCGGAAACAGCGCGCGCAGTGGCCGATGCCAAGGCCGCGCAAGAGAATGAGGCGCAGGAGAAGGCGCTCGCTGAACAAAACGCGGTGGATATCAAGCTTTCAGCGGCGGCGCCGGCGCGCCATGTTGCAGCGGTGACGTCGGCCAAAGTCGCGCCGCCGCACGCCAAGCCTGCCGCCGCGCCGATCCCGGTTGTGCCGACGCAGGTCGCCATGGCCCAGAACGAACCGAATCCGCAAGCGAGTGCTGCGCCGGCCGATCGGCTTGCCCGCGATCCCGATTCGCTCCTCGCCAAGACGCTTGATCTGAAGGACCACGTTGTCGCCGTGACCAAGCAGGCGGTTTCCGCGCTCGGCGATATGTTCGCCTCGGTCGGCGAGCGAATCGGCGGCTCGCCGCCGAGCCCGCGGCCATTCAGTTCGGATTCTTGATGACGGCAAGACCAACGGCATGAGCCGGCCCCAGCCAGGGGCCAATATGGTGCCGTTTCGCAACAATTGCCCGGTTTTTATGCCCTTTTCCCTCTATTCCTGCGGGATTGCCGAGAGTCCCGTCTTGCCGATTACGGCCGGGCCCGTTAAGCCAACCAGAATCGGGCGTGGAACCAAAGCCTTGGCCTAGTTATATTCTGTACAAAGGAGCACCAGGGCTGGGGCCCGCCAGCAAGTGTAATTTCGAAAGCGGCCACGGTTTGAGAGGCAGGAATACTGATGCGTTCGGCCGGTAATTTCAGTCCGGAATGGGGTTACTTGGCTCCGTCGCTGAGCTTTGCCCGTACCGCCCGTGTGGTCTTGGTGGCGACCTCAATTGGCGCCACCGCGGGGGCTGGAGTTGTACTCTCCCTCATTGATCATCCGAGCGAGCCGGAAAAGACCCCGATAGCGGCGCGCGCGATCGTGACCAGCGTTCGTGCGGAAGCCGTGCCGTCCGTCGCGCCCACGCCGGCATCGACAGCGCCGACAACAAGCGCCGCGCCGGCAACGGTGACTGCGCCGGCAAAGCCGGCATTGCGATCGCGTGCTTCGGTCGCAGCGGCGCCGCCGAGCGCCAAGCCAGCCGCGGTGAATGTGGCGGCGCCGGCGCCGGCAGCATCCACCGCCGCCGTCTTCCCGAATACTGCAGCGCCAGCAGCACCCCAGCCAACACCCGCACTGCCCACCGCTGCGGTTAACGCGGGCGCCGCCGTCCCTGCATCTGCGCCGGAGAGTGCATCAGCTTCGGCGCCGGCAGAGCCATCGAACGTCGTCGACGCTGCACCCGCGGGTGAACCGGACGGCACCACAATCATGACGCCGGAGCAGGCACCGCCGGCGAAAAAGACGAAGCACCACGCCTCCAACAAGAATCAATTTCCGGGAATAGGTTCGATTTTCCGCCGGGTGTTTGCCTCTCACGGCAGCCGGTCCTATTACCCGAACTCCCAGTAGGACGGCGAGCCTCAAAGCTAACGCTGTTGGAAGCGACGCGGGCCCGCAGCGCCCTGGCGCACGCCGCCGCATGTGCGCAAACAAGACTTGTAAGCAAAAGACTTGCGAGCAAAAAAATTTGTCGCCGCCCGCTTGGCGGCGGGCAGCGACATCGCAAAATCACAGTGAAGAAACGTCGAAGCTAAATTAGCTGCTGCGTCACTTGTACTATTACCTGCACTTGCCCTTTTTCACCGCAGCGTCTTGCGCGGCCCAGGCGCTCGTGAAGTCCGCCGCGGCCGCGACGCGAGTCCAGCCGGTGCCGATCGGGTTGATGCCGTTATTCCACCAGATCCGGCAGAAGCCGAGTTCGAAGCGCACGACCGAAAAATCCGCGCGCGCCGGCGTCGAAGCGGCAAAGCCAAGTGCCAACACGCCAACTGCAAAAACAAAACGTTTCATTGAGAGCTCCCTGTTGTGCCTTCCCGGGAAGTTTCCGATAGTACGCACCCAAAATTCAGGCAAGCCATCTCGCGCTCTGTAAACGACTAATCGTTAGAGTGCGGCGGGCCGGCAACAATGGAGGCGCGCATGCCGGAAGTGGTCGTCTATCTCTTGGAGGGTCGCTCGCTCGAGCAGAAACGCGGGCTGGTGAAAGACATCACGCAGGCCGTGGTGAAGAATGCCGGCACGACTGCCGATCAGGTCACGGTATCGCTGGTCGAGACGCCG
>Ga0307477_10002079_pt1 | contig 15811 bp, 14 predicted proteins | sample atmos_gasesECM2C_FD_203316 | JGI IMG/M metagenome (GOLD analysis project Ga0307477, IMG submission 203316) | Hardwood forest soil microbial communities from Morgan-Monroe State Forest, Indiana, United States - atmos_gasesECM2C_515 | ecosystem: Environmental > Terrestrial > Soil > Temperate...
GATCTCACGCCAGAGCAGTTCCGTGGCCTCGCGCAAATCATGCGCGACTACGCGGGCGGTTACGCGCGCACGACCGTGCAACAGAACTTCGTCCTGCGCTGGGTGCGCGAGGAGAGCGTCTACGACGTGTGGCGAGCACTGTCAGGACTCGGCCTCGGCGACGCCGGCTCGCGCGAAATCAACGACGTCGTCTCCTGCCCGGGCACCGACTCGTGCAAGCTCGGGATCACCAGTTCGATGGGGCTCAACCAGGCCGTGCAGGAGCGCATCGAAGCGCTCGACATCACCGATGAGCTCACGCGCAAGCTGAACGTCAAGATCAGCGGCTGCCCGAACGGCTGCGGCCAGCATCACGTCGCCGGCATCGGCTTCACCGGCGCGTCGATCAAAGTCGGCGAGCACACGATCCCCGCCTACATTCCCCACGTCGGCGGCGTGTTCGAAGGCGGCGAGGTCAAGTTCGGCACGCGCCTGAAGCTGCGCCTGCCCTCCAAGCGAGTCCCGGACGCGATCGAGCGCTGGATCGGTCATTACGAGGCCAACCGTCAGGAGAGCGAGGAGTGGAACGACTTCGTCGAGCGCGTCGGCACGGGCGAGCTCGAGGGCCTCGTCAAGGATCTGTCGATGCCCGTGGACTTCGGGCTGGAGACGATGAACACGTTCATCGACTGGAATCGCAACGTCCCGTTCGAAGTCATTCGCGGCGAGGGCGAGTGCGCGGTATAGATCAACGGGCGTCATGAAGCGACACAGAGGCCGACGACACAGAGGCCGGACGGCGATCGGAGCGCGAGGTAGATGAGCGGAGCGCAGAGCGACATAGCGGAGCACCCATCCGGCCTGCACCCGGCGGACGACCTGAGCGCGGCGCTGCGCGAGGCGGTCGCGCGTCACGGCGAGCGGGCCGTGCTGCTGTGCTCGTTCCAAAAGGAGGAGTCGGTCCTGCTCGACGAGCTCCTGCGCATCGGCGACGGACGGTCGCCGATCAGGATCGTGACGATCGACACCGGCGTGCTGTTCGCCGAGACGCTGCAGACCTGGCGCGAGTTCGAGGAGCGCTTCGGCGTGAGCATCGAGGTGCAGGACGCCACCGGTCCCGGCGGGCCGTGGACGGGTCCCGAGCACTGCTGCTCGGCCGCCAAGGTGGCGGCGCTAGAGCGCTCCCTGCACGGGGCCGAGGGCTGGATCACGGGCATCAGGCGCGAGCAGGGACCGACGCGAGCGGACGCCGAGCTGATCGAACGCGACTCCGGTCGCGGGCTGTGGAAGTACAACCCGCTCGCCCGCTGGACCGACAAGGACCTGTGGCGGCGCATCCACGAGCGTGACCTGCCCTACAACCCTCTGCACGACCAGGGCTATGAGTCGATCGGCTGCGCACCCTGCACCCAGCCGGGGAGCGGCCGCGAGGGACGTTGGGCGGGGACGGAGAAGACCGAGTGCGGTTTGCACGTTGATGTGGCGCCCGAGCCTGCCGTGTGAGCCACCGTGATCCCGACCCCGACGAGCACATGACGATCGCCACAAACCCGACTATCTCCATCTCGTCGCCCCGGAACCGAGTCCTCTGAATGCTGGGATTGCACCCCGAGATCATCCTGTTCGGCCTGGGTGTGGGCGTCCTGATCGGCCTGACGGGCATCGGCGGCGGCTCGCTGATGACGCCGCTGCTGATCATCGTGCTCGGGGTGCAGCCCGTGGTTGCGGTCGGCACCGACCTGGCTTACGGGGCGATCACCAAGACGCTCGGCGGCTACCGGCACCTGCGCAAAGGGACCGTCGATCTCGGCGTATCGAAGTGGTTGGCCTTCGGCGGCGTGCCCGGGACGTTGTTGGGCGTGCTGGTCGTCGACCGCCTGCACCACACCTACGGCAAGGACTTCGACAAGGTGCTGATCGGATGTGTCGCCGCCGCGCTGCTGATCGTGGCGAGCGTGCTGCTCGTGCGCACGCTGCTGCTGGGCCATCTGGCCAAGCACGAGCGCGAGACATTCCGGTTTACCACCCGCACCGGCATCGCCGCGATCGCACTGGGGTTCGTGCTGGGACTGATCCTCGGCCTCACCTCGGTCGGCAGCGGCGCCCTGATCGGCGTGGCGATGATCCTGATCTTCCGGCTCACGCCCCAGCGGGTCGTGGGCTCCAGCGTGTTCGTCGCCGCGCTGCTGCTGTGGGTCGGGGGAGCAGCGCACGCAATCAGCGGCAACGTGGACTATTCGCTGATGGCCAACATCCTGATCGGCTCGATCCCCGGTGTGTGGATCGGCGCGCACTTCGTCGACCGCGTGCCCGACCAGGCGCTGCGGGTGACCCTCGCCGCGGTCCTGCTCGGCTCCGCGCTGGCGATGGTCAACACCGCCGGCGGGCACATCCCCGTGGCGGTCATCTTCGGCGCGCCAGTCGCCGTGGGCGTGCTCGGCTATCTGCTGCGGGGGCGCTCGCTGCCGAGCGCGCCGAGCGCCGCGATGGCCGCGCCTGTCGAGTACGCGACGGACACGCCGGGAGCGGCCGCGCGCGGGACCGCACCCGGCACGCTCGCACCCCGAAGCGCCTCGGCGCTCACCGCCACGAAGGCCAGGCTGACAGCGCCGGAGGGCTCATGAGCGTCGCTGCCGGACCACAGCTCTCCCACCTGCGCGCGCTGGAGTCCGAGGCGATTCACGTGATGCGCGAGGTCGCCGCCGAATTCGAGCGCCCCGTGCTGCTGTTCAGCGGCGGCAAGGACTCGATCGTGCTCCTGCGCCTGGCCGAGAAGGCGTTCCGTCCCGGGCCGTTCCCGTTCCCCCTGATGCACGTGGACACCGGCCACAACTTCGACGAGGTGATCGAGTTCCGCGACCGGCGCGTGGCCGAGCTCGGCGAGCGACTGATCGTCGCCAGCGTGCAAGAGTCGATCGACTCCGGGCGCGTGGTGGAGGAGACCGGCCCGCGCGCCTCGCGCAACCGGCTGCAGACGGTGACGCTGCTCGACGCGATCGCCGAGCACAAATTCGACGCCGCCTTCGGCGGGGCGCGTCGCGACGAGGAGCGCGCGCGCGCGAAGGAGCGCGTGTTCTCCTTCCGCGACGACTTCGGCGGCTGGGATCCCAAGAGCCAGCGCCCGGAGCTGTGGAACCTCTACAACGGGCGCATCAAGCAGGGCGAGAACGTGCGCGTGTTCCCGATCTCCAACTGGACCGAGCTCGACGTGTGGGAGTACATCGACTCCGAGCAGCTGGAGGTGCCCTCGATCTACTTCGCACACGAGCGCGAGGTGTTCCAGCGCGACGGGATGCTCTACGCGTGGCGCGAGGGCACCGAGCTGATCGACGGCGAGCAGGTCTTCTCCGAGACCGTCCGCTACCGCACCGTCGGCGATATGAGCTGCACCGGCGGCGTGCGCTCGCGGGCCGCGACGCTGGTCGAGGTCGTCAGCGAGATCGCCGCCACGCGCATCACCGAGCGAGGCGAGACGCGCGCCGACGATCGCGTCACCGAGGCCGCCATGGAGGACCGCAAGAAGGCCGGATACTTCTGATGACGCTCGACCTTCTGCGATTCACCACAGCGGGATCGGTGGACGATGGCAAGAGCACGCTGATCGGGCGGCTGCTGTATGACACCAAGCAGGTGTTCGAGGATCAGCTCGAACACGTCGCGCAGGCCTCAGAGCGGCGCGGCGGCGAGGGCGCGCTCGACCTGGCGCTGCTCACCGACGGGCTGCGCGCCGAGCGCGAGCAGGGGATCACGATCGACGTGGCCTACCGCTATTTCGCCACCCCCAAGCGCCGGTTCATCATCGCCGACTGCCCGGGCCATCAGCAGTACACGCGCAACATGGTCACGGGCGCCTCCACCGCCGACCTGTCAGTGATCCTGCTGGACGCGCGCAAGGGAGTGCTCGAGCAGTCCAAGCGCCACGCGTTCATCAGCGCTCTGCTGGGCATCCCGCACCTCGTCGTGGCGGTCAACAAGATGGATCTCGTGGACCACGCGCAGGAGCGCTTCGACGAGCTCGTGGCGGAGTTCGCCGGTTTCGCCGGAAAGCTGCACGGAATCGGGACGGGCACGGGCATGGGCCGCGACATCGCCTACATCCCGATGTCTGCGCTCGACGGCGACAACGTGGTGGACCGCTCACAGACGATGGGCTGGTATGACGGTCCGACGCTGCTGGAGCTGCTGGAGAACGTGGAGGTCGCCTACGACCATCCCGACGACAGGCCTGCGCGCTTTCCCGTGCAGTGGGTGATCCGCCCGGCGCAAGGCAGCGACTACCGCGGCTACGCGGGTCAGATGGCAAGCGGCGCGCTGCGCACCGGCGAGGAGGTCATCGTGTTGCCGGCCGACCGGCGCACGACGATCGCCGCGATCGACACCTATGACGGAGAGTTGACGGAGGCGCTGGCGCCGATGTCGGTGACGCTGCGCTTGAGCGACGAGATCGATATCTCTCGCGGCGAGACCATCTGCCGACCCGAGCACGCGCCGACGGTCGCGCGGGAGCTGGACGCTGACGTCTGCTGGATGAGCGAGCGTCCCCTCCGCCCCGGCGGGCGCTATCTGATCAAGCACACCACCCGCAACGCCAGCGCGATCGTCGATGGACTGCACGACCGCGTCGACGTGCACACGCTGGAGCGCACCTCAGAGCCACCCGCCGAACTCGAGCTCAACGACATCGGTCGTGTTCGCCTGCGCACCAGCAGTCCGCTCGTATTCGACCCCTACGAGCGCAACCGCCGCACGGGCAGCTTCATCCTGATCGACGAGACCTCCAACGAGACCGTCGCCGCGGGGATGATCGCGGCAGTCGCGTAACCGCGCAGCCCATCCTCGCGGGTGTCAGCGCCGCCGCACACGCGCGAAGGATCGCCGGTGATCGATAACCTTCCGCGGCCGATGTTCAGCAAGGTCCTCATAGCCAACCGGGGCGAGATCGCCGTGCGGATCGTGCGCGCCCTGGAGGAGCTGGGCGTGGCCTCGGTCGCGGTGTACTCCGAGCTCGACCGCGCAGCCCCGCACGTGGCGCGCGCCGGTGAGGCCTACAACCTGGGCGAGGGCCCCGCGGCCGATAACTACCTGAACGTCGAGAAGATCCTCGACGCAGCCGGGCGCTCCGGGGCGCAGGCGATCCACCCCGGGTACGGATTCCTGGCCGAGAACGCCCCGTTCGCGCAGGCATGCGAGGACGCGGGAATTGTGTTCATCGGCCCGCCCGCGAGCGCGATCGAGGCGATGGGCTCGAAGACGCGCGCGCGCGAGCTGATGCAGGCCGCCGGGGTGCCGATCGTGCCGGGCACGACCGAGCCGGTCGCGACCGTCGCCGATGCGCTCAAGATAGCCAAGGCGGAGATCGGCTTTCCGGTCGCCGTCAAGGCGGCGGGCGGCGGCGGCGGCAAGGGCTTCCGGGTGGCGCTCACCGAGGATGAGCTCGAGAGCGCGTTCGCGGGCTCAAGCCGCGAAGGCGAGAAGTTCTTCTCCGATGCGACCGTGTATCTGGAGCGCTACCTGCACGACCCTCGCCACGTCGAGGTGCAGGTGCTCGCCGACCGTCACGGCAACGTGATCCACCTGGGCGAGCGCGACTGCTCGATCCAGCGTCGCCACCAGAAGGTGATCGAGGAGTCCCCCGCGCCCGCTTGGGTCGTCGATCCCCAGCTGCGCGAGCGCATCGGGCAGATCGGCGTGAACGCGGCGAAGGCCGTGGATTACATCGGCGCCGGCACGATCGAGGGCCTGTTCTCAATCGGCGAGAGCGGCGAGCCGGAGTATTTCTTCCTGGAGATGAACACGCGCGTGCAGGTCGAGCACTGCGTCACCGAGATGACGACCGGGATCGACATCGTCAAGGAGGGCATCCGCGCCGCCGCGGGCGAGGAACTCGCCTATGCGCAGGTCGACGTCGAGCTGCGCGGGCACGCGATCGAGTGCCGCATCAACGCCGAGGACGCCTCCAAGAACTTCGCCCCGGCGCCCGGCAGGATCGGGCGCTACCGAGAGCCGACCGGCCCGGGCATCCGGGTTGACTCGGGCGTGGGGGAAGGTGGCGAAGTCTCGCCGATGTACGACCCGATGGTGGCCAAGCTGATCGTGTGGGACGCCGACCGCGAGCAGGCCACACAACGCATGCTGCGCGCGCTCTCCGAATATGAGATTGAGGGGCTGAAGACGTTGATCCCGTTTCACCAGGCGCTGCTGGCGAGCGAACAGTGGGCCAAGGGTGAGACGTGCAGAGATCTGCTCGAGGACAAGCAGTGGCTGAAGACGCTCGCGTTCGGAGCCCCCGCCGCGGTCGCGGCCGGCGACGTGGGAGAGGCCATCAGCGAGGAGAAGGTGCAGCGGACGTACGAGGTCGAGGTGTCGGGCAAGCGCTTTGACGTACGCGTGCTCGGCGCCCCGTTCGCCGGCGCGGGTGGACCGATGAACGGCGCCGCAGCCGCGAGCGCGGGCAGGCGCCCTCCCCAGCGCGGTGCGCGAAAGAGCTCGGCCGGCGGCGGGCCGGACACACTGCCTTCTCCTCTGCAGGGCAACATGTGGAAGGTGCTGGTCAAGCAAGGCGACACCGTCACCGAGGGCCAGCTGCTGTGCATCATCGAGGCGATGAAGATGGAGAACGAGATCACCGCCCACAAGGCGGGGACGATCTCAGAGCTGCCGATCAGCGAGGGCTCGCCGATCGCGGCGGGCGCGCCGATCGCGACGATCGTCTCAGCCGAGTCGAGCTAGACGGCCCCACGTCGCGCACGTAGGCCAGATCCTCATCGAGGATCTCGAGCGCCCGCTCACGACCGAGCACGCGTCCATGGCCGGGGACGACATGCTCGACGCGCTCCACCAGCGGGCGCAGGCGCATGAGCGTGTCCGTATACGCCGCGGCCGTGCCCGCGGGACCCAACACCGGCAGCTCGACCGGCGACAGGTAGTCGCCCGTCACCAGCACGCCCGCCCACTCGATCAGGATGGCGAGCCCGTCCCCGGTGTGACCGGACGCCGGATACAGAGCCAGCTCGCGCTCGCCGATCCCGCAGCTCCCGGGAACGGGCAGCGCCTGGATTGCCCCTAGCGCAAGCGGCCGGTCGCGCTCGATGAAGTGCTCCTCGTCAAAGGTACGCAGCTCCCGTTGCGCCTCCCCGGGAGCGGCCTGCATGCGCGCAGCGGTGCTCTCCGCGCAGCCGAGCGCGAGATCCGGGAACGCGAGCCTCCCCAACAGATGGTCCCAGTCGCCATGCGTGGCGAGCAGGCCGCTGGGGGCGGGAAACTCGGCCTGCTCGACCAGCGCGGGCAGCGCCTGCAGCTCGTCCGGCAGGATCGGCGAGTCGATCACGAACGCCTCTCCTGCGCGAGGAGCGCTCTCCCCCTTCTCACTTCCCCCCGCACCCGCACCGCGCACAACGGCACAGTTCGTCTGCCAGATCGCGCTGGTCGCGACGAGCACATCGGCGTGCAGGGCGATCGCCCTCACCGCGCCGGCCCTCCGACCCTAAGAAACACCCAACAGCTTGGCGGCCTCTTTGAGGTTCGTGACCTCGGCGGTGGGCTTGCGCTGGGAGGAGTCGAGCGTCTCTTTGTTGCGGTTGACCCAGATAACCGGCACGCGTGCTTTGATGCACGGCGCCACGTCGTGGTAGTGGCTGGCGGCGACGTGCACCCAGCCGCGCTTGCCGCCCATGCGCCGAGCGCACTCGGTGAAGTGGGCGGGATCGGGCTTGTAGGAGCGGACCTGCTGAGCGGTGACGACCAGGTCGAAGTCGGTCGGAATGTGCCGGCGGGTCTGCCCGAGGAGCTTGTCGTCGACGTTGGAGAGCAGGCCGAGCTTGTATTTCTTGGCCAGCTTCGCAAGCTGGATGTTGGTCTCCTTGAAAGGCTTCCAGCGCTGGACGGAGTCGGGCAGGAAGCCCGAGCGCGAGGGCTCCAGAGCCCAGTCCAGACGCTTGGCGACCTCGATCGCGGTGCGCCGCAGGACCTCGGCGTAGAGCTCGTAAGAGCCGCCCTCGATCTCGCGCGTGATCTCGCGCACGAGCGCCAGCAGCTCGTTACGGTCGAGCTCGACGCCGTCGCGGGCGGCCTCGGCGGCGAACGCCTCATAGACCCCCGTGTCCCGGTCTATCAGCGTTCCGTAGACGTCGAAGGTGACGAATGTGACGTTCTTTGGTATGGGCATCGGCGGGCATTATGCCTTGCGGGGACGCCTGCGCGCGCTCACCTGTCTTGCGCTAGAGTCCCGCGCCGCAAATGGACCTGCTCGAGTACCAAGGCAAGCAGTTGTTTGCCCGCCACGGCCTGAAGGTCTCCGACGGCGAGGCGGTCACCACCGTCGAGGATGCCGTCGCCGCGGCGAACAAGGTCGGCTATCCGGTCGTCGTCAAGGCGCAGGTGCTGATCGGCGGACGCGGTAAGGCCGGCGGCGTGAAGCTGGCCGACGACGAGGCGCGGGCGCGCGAGCACGCGGAGAACATCCTCGGTATGGACATAAAGGGTCATACCGTGCGGACGCTGTGGATCGAGCACGCCAGCGACATCGCGACCGAGTACTACGCCTCGGTGCTGCTGGATCGCTCGGAGAAGCAGCCGCTGGTGATCTTCAGCGTGGAGGGCGGCGTGGAGATCGAGCAGGTGGCGCAGGACAGCCCGGAGAAGCTGATCCGTCGCCACGTGGACGGGTTGAATGGCCTGTCCCGTCAACAGGCCGTGGAGATCGCCACCGAAGGCGGCGCCGAGGAGGATGTGATCGAGGGTGTCGCCGATGCACTCACGGCGCTATATGAGGTGTGGACGACGGAGGACGCGCTGCTGGCAGAGATCAATCCGCTGATCGTCACGCCGGACCGTGAGGTCAAGGCGCTGGACGCCAAGGTGACGCTGGACGGCAACGCGCTGTATCGCCACCCCGAGAATCAGGGGCTCTCCGACAGCGAGAACGAAGATCCGATCGAGCGTCGCGCCAAAGAGCAGGGCGTGCAGTACGTCGCGCTGGACGGTGACATCGGGATTCTTGGCAACGGCGCCGGGCTGGTGATGTCCACGCTCGACGTGGTCGCGGGGGCGGGCGGGCGCCCGGCTAACTTCCTGGACGCAGGCGGGGGCTCAGACGCGGGCAAGGTCAAGCAGGCGGTCGAGCTGATCCTCGCCAACGATGCGGTGAAGGCGGTGCTGTTCAACATCTTCGGGGGCATCACCCGCTGCGACGAGGTCGCCAGGGGACTGATCGCGGCGTTTGCGGAGATTCAGCCGACGGTGCCGTTCGTCGTGCGCCTGGACGGCACCAACGACGTGCAAGGACGCGAGCTGCTTGAGCAAGCATCGCTGCCGAACGTGCATCCCGCCAAGACGATGGACGAGGCGGCAGAGAAGGTCGTGGCGCTCGCGGCGGAGCGCAGCGTGGAGAGCGCGGGAGCCGGCGTCTGATGTCGGTGCTGGTCGACAACGACACGCGGCTCGCGGTCGCGGGAATCACCGGCAAAGAGGGCGCGTTTCACACGCTGAACAACAAGCGTTATGGCACGAATGTCGTCGGGGGAGTGACGCCGGGCAAGGGCGGGCAGAACGTCGAGGGCATCCCCGTGTTCGACAGCTGGGGAGAGGTCGCGCGAGCGTCCCAGCCGAACACGGCGATGATCTTCGTCCCCCCGCGGTTCGCCGCCGACTCGATCCTCGAGGCGGCCGCCGCGGGGGTCGAGCTGGTCATTGCTATTACCGAGGGGATACCCGCACACGACGAGTTGCGCGTCTACAACACGCTCAAGCGCGATCACCCGGGCACGCGGCTGATCGGCCCGAACTGCCCGGGAATATTGTCGCCGGGCAAGGCCAACGTGGGCATCATCCCAGCGTCGTTCTTCAAGGAGGGCAACGTCGGCGTGGTGTCGCGCTCGGGCACGCTGACCTACCAGATCGGCAACGAGATCGCCCAGGCCGGATTCGGCTGCAGCTCGATCGTGGGGATCGGCGGCGACCCTGTGCCGGGGAGCTCGTTCGTGGACGTGATCGAACTGTTCGAGGCCGACCCCGAGACGGAGCTGATCGTGCTCTCGGGCGAGATCGGCGGCGCGGCCGAGGAGGAGGCGGCGGAGTACATCGCCGCCAGCGTGACCAAGCCCGTGATCGCCTACATCGCTGGGTTCACCGCGCCCGCGGGCAAGCAGATGGGACATGCCGGCGCGATCGTGTCCGGCTCGGCGGGGACGGCCAAGGCCAAGGCCGACGCTCTGGAAGCGAGGGGCGTGCGCGTCGGGCGCACCCCCACCGAAGTCGCCGAGCTCGCGGTGGATGTGCTCAGCGGGGTAGGCTTGACCGATGGACAGCGAGACAGCACAGACGCTGGGCGAGCTGGAGCGCAAGCTCGGTGAGCTCGAGCGCGAGCTGGCGGCCGTAGGCGGCGGGACCAACAGCGGCAAGCTGATCGACGAGGCCATCGAGCCTGCGTCCGCCTCTCCCCCACTTACCTCGCCACCACCACAGGCAACCCCCCCGAGCGCCCCGCCGGGAACCGAGGAGCTGCTGCGGTTCAGGGAGCGGCTGGAGCAGATGGCCGCGGAGTTGACCCGCGACTACGACGAGCTGCTCGGACGCCTAAGCTTCGCGGCCGTGCCCGCAACCGCGACAGCCACCACCGTAGGACCTACGATCTCGTTCGCGCGCGGCGCGCCGTCGCTGGACATCGTCGACGTGGACGGGTTGCGCGAGGCAGCGGCACGGGCGCTGGAGAGCGACCCGGGCGCGGCGACCGCGTACGGCACGTCGGTCGGGTATCTGAAGTTGCGGGCCTGGATCGCCGAGAAACATGGCGTCGCGCCGGAGAACGTGATCGTGACGAACGGGTCTATGCAAGCCGACGCGTTCCTGTTTGAGCAGCTCGTGGGCGCGGGCGACGAGGTGGTGGTCGAGCGCCCGACGTACGATCGCACGCTGCTGTCGCTGCGCAAGCGCGGCGCGCGCGTGCACGCGGTGGAGCTGCAACCGGACGGCATCGACACCGATGCACTCGGACGCCTGCTGGAGGGCCCCACTGGCGTGCGACCGAAGCTCGCGCATGTGATCCCCAACTTCCAGAACCCCGCCGGATACACGTTGTCTGCCGCCAAGCGGCGAACACTACTGTGGCTCGCTGCCGAGCACGGGTTTGTCGTGTTCGAGGACGACCCGTATGTCGAGCTGCGGTTCGAAGGCGAGCCGCTTGAGACGATGCTGTCGATGGACCCCGAGCGGGTGGTGTACGCGTCGTCTTTCTCCAAGACCGTCTGCCCGGGCATCAGGGTCGGGTATCTGGTCGGTCCGAGGGAGCTGATCGCAAGCGTGGCGGAGCTGGCGACGAACACCTACATTTCCCCGAGCATGGTCGCGCAGGCGATCGTGTATGAGTTCTGCGCCTCAGGTGCGATCGAGCGCTCGATCGCGACGGTCAAGACGGCGCTGGCCCAGCGCGCTGACGCGCTCGCGCAGGCGCTGCGCCGGGAGCTGCCGGAGGCCGAGTTCGTGGCGCCGCAGGGCGGGTACTTCATGTGGGTGACGCTCCCTCCAGGTACCGACGTGGCGAGCCTGTTCAAGGTCGCGGCCGAGCGGGGGGTCGCGTTCGTAAAGGGCACCGACTTCCTGCTGGAGGGCGGCGAGAACACGCTGCGGCTCGCCTATTCGGGGGTGACACCCGAGCAGATCGACGAGGGCGTCACACGCCTCGCGGCTGCATACCGCTCCCTTTAACGTCCATAACGCTGCCCGAGCACCAATTGCTCAGGCAAGGCGGTACGCACGGGCGGCGAGGGGTCGGCGATCACCGACACGGTCTCGGCCACGGATGGGGTGATGGCGCAGCGGCGGCCGTCGGGTGTCTCCAGCACGACCTCCGCGTCGTCGCTCGCCGCGAGCGTGCCCTCCAAGCCCGGGTAAAGGCCCGAGGCCATCAGGTAGTGGAGCAGGTCCTCGGCCTCGTTCTCGAAGCGCAGCACGCGTACGGATGCACCGACGGCGACGTCGGCGAGGGGTACGCCCGACAGCCGCTCGCCGGCGACGATCGGATGACCGTGGGGACACGTCTTGGCGTCGCCGATCGCCGCGAGCATGCGCTGCTCGAGGACCGGGGACATGGCGTGCTCCAGGCGCTCGGCCTCCTCGTGGACCTCGTCCCAGGGAACGCCGAGGATGTCGGTGAGAAAGCGCTCGATCAGACGGTGACGACGGACGATGCCCTCAGCGTGGGCGTAGCCGTCGTCGGTGAACGCGATCACGCGATCCTGACCGCGGGTGATGTAGCCGTCGCGTTCCAGCCGGCCGACCATCTCGTGGACCGTCGGCGCGGACAGCTGCATCGCGCGGGCGATGTTGGCGCCGGTCATCGGCAGGCGGGCCTCCTGCAGCCAGAAGAGGATCTGCAGGTACTCCTCCTCGGCGACGGTAGCGGTGTCGGTCGTCATCCTGCGGATGCTAGACGACGCGGGCGTGCGGCTCTCGCGCCGTCCCGAACGCTCAGTGCATCACAACGACAGTTGGTCGAACGTGCACTCGCGCGGAGGCTTGTCCTCGCGCCAGCGGCGCAGCTTGGCGCCGTGGCGGATGCGCCCGGCGGAGACGTGGTCGAAATCGATCTCGATCACGAGCTCGGGGCGCAGCCCGACCCATTCGAGGTCCTTGCCGGAGCTCCAGCGACTGGGATCGGCCGAACCGCGCTCTCCCGTCTCATACGGAGCGAGGAAGCCGATCAGACGGCGCTTGTCGGCGACGGTCAATCCGGAGCAGTGTCCGACCACGCGCAGCTCAGGCCCGTCGTAGAGTCCGAGAATCAGCGCGCCGACGGTGTTGGCCTCCTTGCCGGGGCGCCAACCGACGAGGACCGTGTCGATCGTGCGCACGCGCTTGACCTTGAAGGTGCCCTTGCGTTCGCCGGGGCGGTAGGACGCCGAGAGCTCCTTGGCGATCGCGCCCTCGGCGTGTTCGAGCCAGGGTTGGGCCTCGCGCGTGCTGGCGACTGTCTGCATCAGCTCGACGGGCGCTCCGGCGAACCGCTCGTCCGCGAGCAGGCGCTCGAGCGCGGCGCGGCGCTCGACGAGCGGCCGCTCCAGCAGCGACTCGTGATCGTGGGCGAGCAGGTCGAACACGACATATACGGCGGGCGTCTCGACAGATAGACGCTCGATCCGGGAGGCAGCCGGATGGATGCGCTGGCCGAGCGCGTCGAAGTCCTCGCGGCCGTCGGTGTCGCGGACGACGATCTCGCCGTCGAGTACATATCGGCCGGTGGGCAACGTGAGCTCGGGGAAGTAGCGCCCGAGCGGCTTGGCCGAGCGCGATTGCAGGAACACCTCCTCGCCGTCCACGAATGCCAGGCAGCGGAAGCCGTCGAGCTTGACCTCGTAGACGTAGTCCTCGCCGACGGGCAGCTCCTTGCGCGAAAGCGCGAGCTGGGGCTTGAGCGGCGGCTGCAGAGGTAGGCTCATCCCGACTCCCGTGCCGTGCCTGCGGAACCCACGCCGTCAATCCAGCAGGGGTAAGTCACCGCCTCAGACCTCCTTGCCCGCGTGCCGCGCGCGGCTGGGCTGGACGCGGCGGGGCTCGTTCTTCTGCTTGCGAAAGTGCGGCGGCCAGGGAGCGTCGCCGAGTCCCTCGCGCTCGTCGCGTGCGGCCAGCTCCAGCAGCGAGTCCAGCGGTGCCGGGGCGTCGTCGATCGTGGCCGACGGGTCGCCGCGCTCGCGCAGTCGCGCGGGAACGGTGTCCAGGCGCAGCTCGGCTGGGTCGACGTCGGCGACCTCCTCCCACTCGAGCGGACAGGACACGCGCGCGTCGGGGACGGCGCGGACCGAGTAGGCCGAGGCGATGGTGCGGTCGCGCGCGTTCTGGTTGTAGTCGATGAACACCCCCTCGCGCTCCTCCTTCCACCAGCGGCTCGTCGCGCGAGCGGGCATGTTCCGCTCGACCGCCCGCGCTAGCGCGAGCGCGGCGCGGCGCACCTCGGTGAAGTCGTGCTCGGCGACGATCCGCACGTACACGTGCATGCCGCGCGAGCCGGAGGTCTTGGGATAGCCGCGCAGGCCGTGCTCGCGGAGCACCTCGCGCACACCCAGGGCCACCTCACGCACCTCCGAGAACGGCACCTCGGGTCCGGGGTCGAGGTCGACGCGCAGCTCGTCGGGACGGTCGAGATCGTCGCGACGGACAGGCCAGGGGTTCCAGTCGATCACCCCGAGGTTCACGCCCCAGACGAGGTGGGCGGCATCGTTGGGGACCAGCTCGCGGGCGGAGCGACCACTGGGAAAGGTGACGGTCGCGGTCTCGATCCACTCGGGCGCCGAGCTGGGCACGCGCTTCTGGAAGAACGGCTCGCCCTGCACCCCGTCGACCCAGCGCTTCATCACGGTCGGACGCTCGCGCAGGTGACGGACGACCTGCGGCGCGCACTCGATGTAGTAGTTGACGAGGTCGAGCTTGGTCAGGTTGCGCTCGGGGAAGAAGGGCTTGGAGGGACTGCTGACGCGCAGCTCGCGTCCCTGCACCTCCAGCACGACGTGCTCCTTCTCGGCGGCCATGGGTGAAAGGATGCCAGGCATGCGGATCCCGGACACGCTCCTGCTCGCGGTGTGCGGGTTCGGGGCGGACATGTCCGCCCCGCGCGTGGGCGAGGCGATCGCACGGGGTGTGCGCACGGGCGGGATGCCCGAGCCGGACATATGTCCGATCGAGGACGGTCCGCCGGCGAACTTCGACACGCGGATGCGGCGCGCGCGGGCGGTCGTGTTCGGCGCGGGCCGTCTCGACCGAGACACCCTGGCGGGCAGCGATGTGTTCGAGATCGCCACACGCGCGCGCCAGGCGGGCGTGCCGGCGTATGCGGTGACCGGCATGAACGAGCTGGATGCGTTCGACGCACGGGTGCTTGACTTGCAGGTCATCCTGGAGGCGAACGGGATGCGCGGGCTGAGCGCCGCTGGGCGCAAGCTCGCGCGGGTGGCCTGACCAGCGATTGACCCGACTAAGTCGACCTGTCGGCCAGCGACCGCGCGACCTCATACACCAACCGCGTGGTGTCGGCGACGGTGTCGTAGTCGAGGTTCGCGGGGATGTCGCTCGGCAGGTGGTAGTTGGCCGGGGCGAGCCAGTCGGTCATCGAGACGAGCGTCGCGATCGGGTAGCCGGCGCGGGAGGGGATGATGCTGTCGGTCGAGGCGCGGGCGCGGTAACCGCGGTGCAGGGGAATCCCGAGCGAGTCGGCGCGCGCGGCGAACAGGTCGCGCAGCCACGGCCCTGAGTACTCCTCCATGCGCACCGGGCCCTCGGCCTCGAGCAGCACCAGATGGGGCGAGCCGACCGTGTCGAGGTTGACGAATCGCGTGCTGGCCGGGTCGAGCTCGTGGCGATGGCTGGAGACGAACGCGCGGATGCCGTCCTGGAGGGTCTCCTCGGCGCCGCAGGAGACGAGCAGCACACGCAGGCCGGGGATCGGACGGTCGCGCAACAGCTCGGCGAGCGCGACGATGCAGGCCACGCCGGAGAGGTTGTCGTTGGCGCCCTGCACGGTCTCGCTGCGCCACACGTCTGCTACCAGCAGGGTGCCGAGCAGGCCGAGGACGAGGCCCTTGAGCGCGCCCAAGCGCTGAGCGCGGCCACGGCCGCTAAGTGCGCCCAGCAGCGTCGCGAGGGGACCGGCGAGCCCGAACCACCACTGCGGCAGGGGAGTCTTGAAGCGTTCCAGCAAGTGCGGGGCGCGTTCGTGGAGGGCGCGCTGGAGGGTCTGGTCGAACAGCATGCCGGTCTGCGGGGCATCGTGGTGGGCGATCACGACGAGCGTGCTCGACGCGTCGGGATCGCCGGCGCGGGCGATCAGGTTGACGGTTGCGCGTCGGCG
>Ga0307477_10002080_pt1 | contig 15811 bp, 13 predicted proteins | sample atmos_gasesECM2C_FD_203316 | JGI IMG/M metagenome (GOLD analysis project Ga0307477, IMG submission 203316) | Hardwood forest soil microbial communities from Morgan-Monroe State Forest, Indiana, United States - atmos_gasesECM2C_515 | ecosystem: Environmental > Terrestrial > Soil > Temperate...
CCACGGTTTGCGGGCCGTCGTCGGTACAGATCGAGTAATGAACCGGGGAGCGTCCGACCTTGTGATAAAGCGACAGGCCGGCGAATTCACCCTTGGCGTTGAGGACGTAATACTGGATGTCGAAGTTGGGAGTGCCGCGGCTGTTGAGCAGGCGCTTTTCGATCGTGTTGGCGACGATGCGCTTGAGCGCGGCCATGCCGGCATCCTTGGGACTCATGCCGCTGCGCATGCACTCGACGATGTAAAAGGAGTTGAGCGAGAAGAGATTGGCTTCGCCGCGGCCGGTGGAACCGGCGGCGCCGACCGTCCCGTCCACGTACAGGCCGGCGCCGAGGATCGGCGAGTCGCCGACCCGGCCGGGGATCTTGAACGCCAGGCCGCTGGTCGTCGTCACGCCGCAGATTTCTCCCTTGGCGCTGAGGCCGTTGCAGTTGATGGTGCCGAAGTAGTGCAGCGGATCGATCCAACCTTCGGCCACCATGTCCAGCGTCGCGCGATGCGCCGCCTCGGCGCGCTCCCTGGGGTCGAGGTAATGCGTGGGATCGGTGCGGCGTTTCCACTCCATCCAGATGCGGCGGGATTTTTCGGTGAGGAGATGCTCCTCGATTTTGAAGCCCATATCGCGGGCGAATCGCTGGGCGTCCCTGCCCACCAGCAAATGATGGTCGGTCTGCTGCATGACGGCTTTAGCGACCAGCGACGGGGTGCGCACGCCCTCGATGCAGGCGACCGCACCGGCCCGCTTGAGCGGGCCGTGCATCACCGAAGAATCGAGCTGCACGACGCCGTCCGCGTTGGGCAGGCCGCCGAAGCCGACGCTGGTATCCTCGGGGTCGGTCTCGAGGATGTTGACGCCCGCGATCACCGCATCAAGCACGTCGCCGCCGCCGGTCATCATCTTGAACGCCCGGGCAACGCAGGTCAGACCGTCACGGTCTTTGGCCTGATTGCCATTGGCGGATGCGATTACGAGCGGCTTGGCGCTGCGCCGAGTTAAAACCTGCGGAGCCTGGGCGAGGCCCAGGGCGGATGGACCGGCCAGCGCGCCAAGGCCCGCCGCGGCGACGAATTTCCGACGGGTCACGTGGTTGCTCATAAATTTCCCTTAATCGCCCTTCACCGCTCGTCCTCCGGCGGCAAGATTGGCCAGGCGCATCTCGGAGTACTTTCGGGAGAAAATCAGGCCCTGCGCGCCGGCTTCCAGTGCCGCACGGGTTGCCGCATAAACGTCCTCGGGGGTTGTCTTCTTCTGATCGCGGCCGGTGGGAATATCAATGTCGATGCCGGGATAAACAGCGCATTGCGTGCCCTTCAAATCTTCCAGGGCCCGGCGAGTCTCGCGGGCAACGTAGTCCGCTGAAAGACCCGCGGTCGATAACTCGGAATATCCTTTCTCGCTTCCGTATCCGAGCAGGCGGTCGAAGACCTTCATCAGCAAGTCCTTCGGAACATCGCCAAAGATCGTGGAACCGACATTATTGATGGCGGTCACATAGCGCGGGCCGCCGCAGTTGTTGTACAGGACGACCTTCAGGTAGTCGGCGACTTTGGCGAAGGCCGCGTAGTCCTGCTCGGCGCGAAAGAACGGCGAGAAGGAATTGGCGTGCCAGATGTGAAAGCCGACCTGAGCGCCCGGCCGACTGGCTTTGGCGGCCTGTGAGATTTCGCCATAAATGGATTGCTGCGAATCGGTCCAGAGTTTTTCCCACGCCAGGATTTCGGGGTATTCGAGCAGGAGCCGCCAGAACGCGACGAAACAGCCGTCAGGCGGGCGCCGGCCCGCTCCGGCGGCGCGGACGAACTGGCCGAGCTTCTGATATCCCTCGCGGGCGCGCTTCACGTCGATGCCGCGGTCGCGGGCGGCTTTCTCGTGATGCTCACAGAAGCAGGTAACGCGCATCGGGTCGGCGCGGCCCCCGTGGTCGGCCCAGATGGCGTTGTTCAGGGGTCCCTGCCGTTCGCATCCCCACATGACGCCGTCGATTTCATAGGACTTGCAGAAGTCCTCGGTGAGACCGGTCAGGAAGTTGCGATAGCCGGGATGAAGCGGACAAAGCGTGGTGTGCCGGCGACCGCTCAGGTCGACTTCCTGGAGCTGCTGGATGTTGGGAACGTCGCCGCGGAAAACATCTTCGTACCAGCAGAAGACCTTGATGCCGCGCTTGCTGGTTTTGGGAAGGACAAGGTCGAGGATGTCCTGGTTCCCGTGATCGGGGGCCTTGGTATCGGCGGGATTGATCACCGTCTCGTGGTAGAACCGCGGGTGAGGCGTCGCGTAGTTACCGCCGTAAAACGTATCGCGGTCGTATTCCTGGCGTCCGTGGTCCGGGAGGGGCTGGCCGGGGATCTGCCTGCCGGCGATGCCGCGGCCGTAGGTAAACGTCGCCAGAAAGATCGCGTTGACCCGGCCCTTTTCCTGAAGGATGTCGAGCACCTGCTCGACGCCCTCGTCGAGAAAGGAGATCGAGCCGACCTGGATGCCGATGAGTTTTGACGGCTTGGCCGGCTCGTTTGGCTGGGCTGCGGAAGCCGGGGCGACAGCCGCGACCGCGGCAGCGCCCTTCAAAAACGTGCGGCGGGGCATCGGATTTGGGATGTCGGAAGGTTCCATAGTGTGGCAGTTTACTTCGACTCGGCCTTGCGGGTCATCACCAGTTGCATGATGAGCCGCTCCTTGCCGTCCGCGCCGGCAACGAACTGCTGATGGACGATCCGGCGGTCGTCGTCTTCCAGGTGTGTGAGGGTCCGCGAGCGGCGCTGCTGCTCGCTATCCAGCGTGCGGCTGACCATCCGGATTTCCTTCCCATCGAACGGGGCTTCGCTGTGGCGGATCGACACCCGCGTCGATCGCGAATCGGTCCAGAAGCTGGTGAAAAGTCCGGAATCGGCTTCAAAGCCGATGACGCCCAGGCCCGTCGTGTCACCGCTCGAGTCGTGGAAGAGGAACTCGGATCGCAGGAACCGCCCGCCGTGGATCATGGTCTGATGACACTCTCCCATGGCGACCGCGGGGGCGCCTGACCGCGGGTAGAACGTTTTGACGACGGTCCAATGGCCGGCAAATCGCGAAAGAAACTTCTGCCCGGCACCGGGGTCGGATCGAGGCTCGTAGGAGGATTGGGCATCCTTTCGCGCCTGCTGGGCATCGGATGTAAAGACGAACACGCCGGCCAGCACGACGGATGCAATGGTCAAATTCTTTAGACGGGCCATGTCCACTCCGATCGACGATCGCCGCCGAGGCCTTCGCGATCCGGGACTGGAATCCGCGCGAGCGATGCCAAAGGCATCGCCGATGTGCGACAGAAACAAGTCCAGCGCTTAGCGGATTCTCTCGCGATCGGCGTCTTCACCTTCCTCGCGGATCCCGCGGTCCTGGTCCTGAATCTGGATGTCCTGGGCGGCGCGTTCCTCTTCTTCCTCATCTTCCTCGCCAAGGTCGGGCGTGTTGCTGGCCATCACCACGGAATCGGAAACAACCGGATCGGCTTCGACGCGAAGGGTCTGGGCGATATCCTGGCCGTCAACCGTGAGGATCACGCGGTAAGCACCCGGCGAGATGGTGGCGGCGCGGGCGAAGCCGCCGAACCCGCCGCGGCCGGCAAATCCGCCTCGGCCGCCGACAAACCCTTGCCCGCCGCCGGCGCCCGCTGCCCCGCCGGGTCCGGCTTCGCCGCCGGCGCGGCCGGCCGCCTGTTCACCGCCCGCGGCCTGCCCGCCCGGAACTCCCCCGCCACCAGCGCGAGTGCCGCCGCCGCGGCCGCCCCGGCCGAATCCCTGCCCGCCGCCGCGGCCGCCGAAGCCTTGTTGCGAAGTGGGACGCAGGTTCCATGCAACCCGATACAATCCCGGCTTCGTCTGCGCCGCGGCTTCCCAGATGGTCTTGCCGGCGATGTCCACGATCTTGATCGATGCCTTTTTCGCCTCCTTGGGCAGCGAATAGTAGATGTCGGCGCCGAAATCCGGGTTTTCACCGGAGAAATGCCGATTCGTCCCGCCGCGTGAAGGCTCGGAACGCCAGCGAATTGCCGGCGGCGGCTCGTACAGCTCGGGCTTGTCCGCCAGATATTGCGGCTTGATCTGCCGCAGCGCCGACACGTCCAGAACCCAAAGGCTTCGCCCGTGCGTGGCTGCCACGATCTGTCCGTTCACCGGATGTTGGGCGAACTGGTGGACGTCCACCGTTGGCAGGTTCCCGCCCAGCTTGTTCCAGGCTTTGCCGCGGTCCAGCGAGCACCAGGCGCCGAACTCGGTCCCGGCGTAAAGCAGGTCCTCGTTGACCATGTCCTCGCGCAGGCAATGAGTCGAGCCCCAGGGAAGGTTGGCGGTGACTGATTTCCAGGTCTTGCCGAAATCCTGAGTCACGTAGAGGTAGGGCTTGTCGTCGTCGGAGCGATGGGCGTCAAAGGCGACGTAGCACCGCCCATCGGCATAGCGCGAGGCCTCCAGCGAAGCGACCCATCGTGGCCCCGGCAGCCCGACGTTGGCGGCAACGTTGTTCCACGACTTGCCGCCATCGCGCGTCACCCAAAGGGCGCCGTCATCCGTTCCTGCATAGATCACATCAGGATTTCGCGGCGATTCGGATAGTGCCGTGCCGCTCCCGAACTCGGTGGTCGTGACCTTGGGCGAAATGATCTGGAGGTTGTCGCCGCGATCCAGCGAGCGGAAGACGTAATTCCCGGCACAGTAGAGGATGCGCGAGTTATGACTGGAGAGGATGAAAGGCGTATTCCAGTTGAAGCTGTACGGCGATTGGCCGCCCGGACCGCCAAATCCACCGCGTGCGCCAAATCCACCGCGAGGCGAAGCATTGGACTCCTCGGTCTGGCCGCCTGACTCGGCCGAGCTCGCCGAAGCCGATTCACTTTCGCTGGCCTGCTGCGACGGACGTCCTCCACGCGCAGCCGGCTGGGTTTGCGGCGCCCGCGGGCGGATGCCGGAGCGCTCGCCGGTCCGCAGATTCCGGCGGGACATCGCGCCGTCCTGACTTTCGGAGTAGACCAGATCGGGGTTCTCGGGATCGACGGCGCATTGGAAGCCGTCGCCCCCGCCCACGTTGATCCAGTCTTCATTGATCGGCCCGAAGCCGTCGAGGGAGATCGCCGGACCCATCCACGAGCCGTTATCCTGCAAACCTCCGACCACGCGATAGGGATGCGAGAGGGAAATGCGCACGTCGTAGAACTGGCCGATGGCCATGTTGTTGAGGTGGTCCCAGTGAGCGGAGCGGTCGTACGAGCAGTAGAAGCCGCCGTCGCAGCCAACGAGGATGTGACGTCCATCCCGCGGGTCGATCCACATGGCGTGCTGGTCGGCGTGTACTCCGCGGCCGGCGGTGGCGCTGAAGGTCTTGCCGCCGTCCACCGATTTGTACATCGAGACGCCGCCGACATACAGGTACTTGTCATCCTGCGGGTCGACGCGGATGAGACTGAAATACATGGGGCGCGGGTTGAGGCTGTTGACGCGCGTCCAGGACTCGCCGGCATCCGTGGACTTGTAGATTCCGCCGTACTCGAAGCCCTTGGCACCCTGATCGTCCTGGACGTTGGGGTTTTGCCCACCATAGATGCCGCCATGGGGGCGAGTGGCGGTGGGACCGCCGCCCCCTCCCGTACCGCCGCCGCGGCGCGACGGCGCCTGAGCAAGCGTGACTTCGGCTTTGCGCGAGGCATCTCCGGTTCTGAGGTTCAAGTCAATCTTGTCACCCGCTTTGTGGGATCCGATGGCCTCCAAAAGTTGTTCATAGCCGTGAATCTCCTTGTCGCCAACGGCAATGACAAAGTCGCCGACCTTGGCGCCCGCCTTTGCAGCCGGGGAATCCTCGACGACATTCGTGAGCCGCACCGCGTTCTGGTCGTCTTCGCCGGTAATTCCCAGATACGCCCCGCCCGCGGCTCCCCCGCCGCCGCGGCCTCCGCGGCCTCGCCCGCCCTGGGGCGCCTCTGCAAGAGTCACTTCGATTTCATGAGTTTCACCATCGCGCAGAACTTTGTACTTGACCTTATCACCGACTTTGTGCGCCTGGAGATGCTCGCTCAGTTCGTCCCCCTGATCGATGGGCGTTCCATCCATTGCGACTATGAGGTCGTTGGGCTCGATACCGGCCTTGGCGGATGCGCCGTTGGGTCGGACGTTGACGATCCTCACGCCGTCGTCGGCGTCCTGCCCGAACAGATCGACATCGACAACCTGCCGCGGCTTGGGCGGCGTTCCCATGCCGATCTTGGCGCAGTCGATGATCGCGAAAACCTCGTTGGGGTCCTTGCGATAGAAATCGATCCCAATCCGGCCCATGTTGCTGGTGGGCAAACCGTTGCTCAGGCGCCGCCAGGTCTTGCCGCCGTCGGTCGTCTTCCAGATTCCCCCGCCAGCTCCCCATTTGACGATGGGATCGTAACCGTCGTACCCGTCGGCCATCTTCCCGCCGGGATGCGAATCGTACCCATCGCGGCGGCGCTCCCAGGTGGCGGCCAGCAGGGTATCGGGATCGTCGCTCTTCATCTTGATGTCGATGACGCCGGTCCTGTCGTCGACGTAGAGGACACGTTCCCAGGTATTGCCGCCGTCGGTGGTTTTATAGAGGCCGCGCTCCTCGTTAGGTCCGTACAGCCGGCCGAGGGCGCCGATATAAACGATATCAGGGTTGTTGGGATCGATGACGATGCGGCCGATCTGGAAGGACTTTTTGAGTCCCATGTTCTTCCAGGTTTTGCCGCCGTCGGTGGACTTGTAGACCCCATCGCCGTAGCTGACGGAATTGCGCGGGTTGTTCTCGCCCGTGCCGACCCAGACGATGTTGGGATCGGACGGCGCCACGCAGACGCTGCCGATCGACACGGTGGCTTCGTGATCGAACTGGTGAACGAAGCTGTAGCCGTTATTGACGGTCTTCAGCAGGCCGCCCGAGGCGGTGGCGACCCAGTACATGCTGGGATCGGACTCATTGACCGCGAAATCGACGATGCGTCCGCCCATTCCCGCCGGGCCGATTGACCGCCAGCTCATCGCCTTGATCCATTTGGGGTCGAGAACGATGCCGCCGCTCGGCGTCGCGGAAGGCACGCGCGTTTCGGTGCTCACGGCGCGGCCCGATCCGGGCACGGAACTGCTGGCGACGGCGGCGCTGTCGGTCTTTCTCATCTCATCAACCGACTTGAGCAGATCGCGGAGCTGGGATTCGATCTGCTCGAGGCGCCGCTCGCGGTCGGCTTGGGATTGGGAGGCGCTGGAATCGGATGAGTCCTTGGGCGCCGGGTCCGCTGATTGCGCTCCTAACACCGCGCCCCCGATGCCGGCCAGTACGCAAAACCCCAAAAATGAGAATGACGCCAGCGAACGCCGGCCCCGATAGCGGTGATGGGTTGTCATGACGCCAGATGACCTCCGGTGACCGATTGAATTGGGATAGCCCCGAAGCCAATCAGTCTACCAGAGGGCAGCCAGGACGCACGAATTTTTTGTTCAGGGAACCGGTGCCGCGCCCTTGGCCACCAGGCGTTGCTTGTTCTCGCGCCAATAAGCAGGCAGCCGATACCACGGCACCGCGGGGGCGTAGTGATGTACCAGGTGAAGGTGCTGATTGCCCATCAGCCACTGAACGAGCCGTGGCACGTCGAGGTTCCGGGCGCTGCCAATGCGACTGGTATCCTGCGCGGGATGGTGGGGCCAGGCCGTCAACATGAATCCGAGGAACCCGATCGCGACAAAATCGGGGATAAACCAGCACGCTACCACGACTTGCGTCTTGCCGACGGCGTGGAAAAGCAGCCACAGCGCGGCAATCAACGTCGGTGTAAAGCACAGGTGCATCAGCAAGGTTGCATTCTTGCGAAACCGCCGCAGTGAATAAACGTAGTAGAATCCCGCAATCATGAACGACTTGGCCCAACGGACAAGCACATTGGGGCCGGAGGTGAAGCGGTCGGGGTCGGACGCCTCGTTGGTATGGGCGTGATGCGTGAGATGCAACCGCCGGTACAGGTAAGGATCGAACAAGAAGACTACGCCGCACGCGAACAGCATCGTGTCGTTCAGCCGGCGGTTCTTGCTGGCAATCCGATGGGCGCTGTCATGGATCACGATGTACAGGATAAAAATCGTGACGCTCTGGAACGCCGCCAGTGATGCCAGCGCCAGATATCCGGGATGAGGAAGAGCCGTGCCAAGGGCCATCCCGGCGAGAAATAGGGCAAAAACAACAGCGAACAACACAACGGTTGGATTCGATTTCATCGGTCCATCCTCGTCGGTTTGCTTCATTGAGCCGCCAACCCGCTTATTTGTCTGGGTTTCCATTCCTGCCAGCGGCGCCGTCGCCATTGTTGTCGCCGACGGCCTTGCCGTTGCCGTTGCTCCCCGCCAACCGTGTCCGTTGACGTTGCGGACCTGATACGGCGTCGGGTGCAATCGTCATGTGCTTGCGTCCGGGCACCGCCGCCTCTTTCACGCCGGGGCCGAACGAGATCGAAGCGCTGATTCGGCTGCGTTTGGTGATCTCCAGAAAGATGATGCTCTCGTGCTCGTCCCAGAAAAGCCGATGCGATTGCCACTTAGCGCTGGCGATGTCGTGCCCCAGGGCGGTCATCTGCTCCGGCTCGCGGTACAAAAGCCTCCAGGCCATGTAGGTTTCAATGTAGCCGATGTCGGCCAGGCACGGCGCGAAATTGGCGACCAGCAGCCGTCCTCCGGGCGCAAGCATGTCAAACAGCAATTGAGTGAGCCGTGCCGCGGCGCGGTCCGAGAGGTAATCATACAGCCCGGCCGCGTACGCCAGATGGATATTTGCGAAGCTAGTCTTCTCCGTGAGTATCGAGCGTACGGATTGGCAAGCCGTCTGCACCCCCAGATGCCCGTAAGCCCTTTCGACTTCGGCCAGCGACTGAGGGTCTTGATCGAGCGCGATGAACTGGCCGATGCGGCCTTGCTGAAGCGCTTTGGACTGCTCGGCTTCCCTCAGATGCCCGCAGGCGACGGAAAGGATTCGCGGCGCCGCGAACTGGCTGGCCGTCTCGTCGATCGCGCCGGCCAGAATCTGGGCCCGGGCCCGAACGCTTCGGGGGGCCTGGCGGGTAAGGTTGTATTGAAAGATTGCGTCGCCAAGGAGTGAGGTTCCCTGCGGCACGGGTGATTTGCCGTAGATGTAATCGAGCAACTGGGCGTCGCCGGGATAGCCGCGCGGCTTTTTGAACGAATGTGCGGTGAACGGGTCCTGCCAGATGATCGAACCGAGCGGATGATCGATAACCGCCGAGCGGCAGAACGAATCCCATTCTTCGGGGTCGGCGGCGGAGCGCAACTCGGAAAGCCCCCCCATCAGAACGTCCAGGCCGACGCCGATCTGCCCGGATGACAATAGCTTGTATGACTCATCCAGAACGCCCATGGCACGAACGTCAAGCGCCAGTTCATGGACCACCGACTCTGGTCCGCGCCCTGCCGCCAAGCCGCTCTGCGTCGCCGGAACTACAACGCCCATAAGTCACACCCTTCCCGCGGCGGATTCCCTGATACGCGGCAACTCGACGAAGTGAACCGAGCGGCGCAACCAACCGCCGCCAGCCCGAAAGCGGCTTGTTCACAGCCTGAATTTGCCCGTGTGCCACAACCTAGGGAGCGATGTTAAACAAAAGAGTTGGGGCGGCACAAATTATTTCGCCGATTTCAACAATTTCGGGGCGAGCCAGAATAACGCCTCTGGTGCAAGATTTGCAGATACTTATGGGACTTGTGGGAGGGGGATTCCAAGGCAAGTGTCGCGGCCTACTTCCATCGCACCTTCTGCACTCCCGCGTGGTGGGAAAGCTCGCTGATCAGCTTCGGCGGCAAGGTCAGCGTCTGTGTTGCGTGATACTTGATCTCGCAACGAATCACTTTGAGCTTCTCGGCGACGTGGTTCGTCACGCTCATCGACACCACTTCGAGTCGCAGCGCCTCCAAACGCTGCCGAAGCTCATTCTCGGCGAAACCTTCGGGGCGAGTGGTTACGCTGACCGTGGCATCGCGGCTCCGGTCCACGAAGCGCCTCTCGGGAATCTCCAGCAACCACAATGTCACCAGGCCGATCGCGAACCCAACCAGCCCCAGCGTGATATACCCGGCTCCAAGGCACAGGCCCAGAACGGTGACGTACCACAGAGTCGCCGCGGTCGTGACGCCGCGCACCACCGCGCCCCGCCGGAGAATGACTCCGGCCCCCAGGAAGCCCATCCCCGAGAGGATCCCCAGCGGCAGCCTCATCGGGTCCATTCGCATGGCGCCGGAAGTTGGAGCGCTCGACTCCGCAACGGACATGTAATTTGCCAGTACCATGGCTAGAGCCGCGGCGACCGCGACCAGCAGCGTGGTCCGCAGTCCCGCGGCACGGCCATGATGGCCGCGATTGACCCCGATGATGATGCCCACCGCCGCCGCCAGACTCAGCCTCAACAGTACCTGGCCCCAACTTGGTGTCGTCGGCATGTTCGCCGATTCTACCGTAATTTCCCCGCGTTTGACTCGCGAAAACGCTACCGCTATAGTCCGCGCGAGGTTGGCAGAGCATCGTCTGATCTCGCCCTTTCAGCACCTGCGACCGAGCTTGCCATGAGTGTTGCCGATTCTTCCGTAACAAAATCCAAAGCCGGACTTGAGGGAGTTGTAGCCGTACAAAGCTCGATCTGCTTCATCGACGGCAATGAAGGACGGCTGATCTATCGCGGCTATGAGATCGGCGATCTGGTCGAACACGCGACCTTTGAAGAGGTCGCTTTTCTTTTATGGGATGGCGAGCTTCCCAACCGTGCTCAACTGACGACGCTTCGTCAGGAACTGGGCCGCTCGGTTGCGCTGGCGCCCCACGTGCTCTCGATGCTGAAGGAGCTTCCCGGCCAGACTCAGCCGATGGATGCCCTGCGGACCGCGGTGAGCGCCCTGGCGGCGGCCGACCCCGATCTCGAGAACAACGACCGCGAAGCCGACCGTCGCAAAGCCGTCCGCATCACGGCCCAGCTTCCGGCGATCGTCGCCGCGTTTCATCGCCTGCGCAACGGCCAGCAGCCGGTGTCGCCGGATCCATCTCTTTCCCTGGCGGCAAACTTCCTTTACATGCTCAACGGAAAGAAGCCGCACGAGACACTCAGCCGTGTGCTCGACGCGGCCCTGGTGCTGCACGCCGAGCACGGCATGAACGCCAGCACTTTCGCCGCCCGCGTGACCGCGGCGACCATGGCCGACATGCACGCCGCTATCACCTCCGCCACCGCCGCTCTCAAGGGCCCGCTGCACGGCGGCGCCAATCAGGACATCATGCACCTGCTCTTAAGCTGCGGCGACGCCGACACCGCCGAGCGTAAGGTCCGTGAAATGCTCGCCCACGGCCAGAAAGTCCCCGGCTTCGGCCACCGCGTTTACCGCACTTTCGACCCCCGTGCCCATTTCCTGCGCAAGATGAGCCGCCAGCTCGGCGAAGCCGCCGGGAACACCAAGTGGTATGAAATGTCCGAGCGGCTGATCCCAATCCTCAAGGACGCCCGCAACGCCGAGGGCAAACCCAGGAACCTGAATCCCAACGTGGATTTCTTCTCGGCCAGCACCTACTACACGATGGGGATTCCGATCGATCTGTTCACGCCGATTTTCGCCATCGCCCGCGCCGCCGGCTGGACCGCTCATGTAATGGAGCAACACCACAACAACCGCATCATCCGCCCCACCGACGACTACACCGGCCCCTTCGAAAAAAAAGTCGTCCCCATCGATCAGCGGAAATAGACGCCTCATGCTCCACCGCTGAGGACGCGGAGGAACGCGGAGGTTCGCGTTCATTCACCAGCCACGGTGGTATCGCTCAGTAAACGTTGTGGAAATCTTATCAGCAGCCGATCCACCTGAATATTCATCTCCTCCGCGTCCCTTCGCTTCCTCTGCGGTGAACCATTTTGACCCCTTTCGCCGCGGCGGATAAAGTCGCCCAGCCGCCGGAGGAGTGCCAGAGCGGCTGAATGGGCCGGTCTTGAAAGCCGGTGTGGGGCTCGTCCTCACCGTGGGTTCGAATCCCACCTCCTCCGTATTGCCTGCCCGCACTTATCGAATCGTCGGACTCATCGCCGTCGCCGTGACGGTTTTGTCGTCGATTAATCCGGCCCACGCCGCTCAGCAGCCCGATCGCGTCGTCAGGATTCAAATCGAGACTGCCAATTCCCTCGGCACCATCCCCGAGGATTTCATCGGATTCGGCTACGAGACCTCCGCCGTCGCTCAGTCTGATTTCTTTGCCGCCAAAAACACCCGAATGATCCGGCTGTACAGCAACCTTGCCCGCCGTGGGTTGATCCGCATCGGCGGAAACGTATCGGATCACACGCAGTTCATTCCCGACGGCACGCCGGCAGTTAAAACCGAGCGCGAAACCACCGTCATCAACCGGGAAAACCTCGCCGGCCTGAGCGGCTTCGCCCAGGCGACCGGCTGGCGGGTGATGTGGGGACTCAACCTGGGCACCGGCACCAGGGAACAAGCCACCGTCGAGGCGGTTGCCGTAGATCAATCGCTGGGTCCGTATCTCCAGTCGTTTGAGATCGGCAACGAAGTCGACCTGATGAGGAAATTCAAAGACTTCGACGCCTATCACGCGGCGTACGTCGACTACAAAGCCACGATCCGTGCCAGGCTGCCGCACGCGACCTTTTCCGGGCCGGACGCGGCGGGGAGCCTGGAGTTTGCCCGCAAGTTCGTCGCCGCCGAGTCGGCCGACATGAAGCTCGTCACCCACCACTACTATCGCACCGGGGCACGCCGGCCCGAAGCAACGATGGATTTCCTGCTGGCCCGCGACCAGCGATTCGACGTCCGGCTCGACCTTCTGCGGGACCTGGCGACCCAGCATCATCTCGACTACCGCATCAACGAGGTCAACTCGTTCTACGGCGGCGGGAAACAGGGCGTCAGCGATGTCTTCGGCTCGGCGCTCTGGTGCCTGGACTTTATGTTCAACCTCGCCTCGCACGGGTGCAGCGGCGTGAACATGGAAACCGACATCAACCAGCTTGGGTTCATCAGCTTCTATTCTCCCATCGTGCATGATGCCGCCGGCATTTGCTCCGCACGGCCCGAATATTACGGCATGCTCGCCTTCGCCATGGCCGGACACGGCCGCCTTCTCAAAACCAGCGTCGACAAAGGCGATGTCAACCTCGCCGCGTATGCCACCCGCGACGGCAGCGGATCGATCTATCTCACGGTCATCAACAAGGATTTGGCCCAGGACGTCACGATCGAATGCCCCCTGCCTGCCGGTTGCAAGACGGTCGAGGCTTATCGCCTCAGCGCCCCCGCGCCCGACGCCCGGACCGGCATCACCTTCGCCGGCCGTGCCGTCTCTGATGACGGCTCCTGGGCGCTCGCCATCCCGGCAGCGGTGCCGGTCGTGGCCGGCGTCGCCCGTCCCGCCCTCCCGCACGCCAGCGCCGCGGTGCTGAAATTCGCGACCGAGTGATATAATCGAGGCGTATGGCTCATCCCGCCGCCAGCGAGACCGAGAAGATTCATGTCACCCGCAATGACGGTGTGTGCGGCGGCAAGCCGTGCATCGCCGGGATGCGAATCCGCGTGCAGGACATTTACGTCTGGCACGAGTTGCAAGGCCGCAGTGCCGACGAGATCGTCAGCGCGCATCCCCATCTCACCCTGGCGGATGTTTACGCGGCGCTAGCGTATTTCTGGGACCACCGCAATACGATCCTCCGGGAAATCAAGCAGGAGGATGCGATCGTCGAGCAAGTGAAGGCGGCACATCCTTCCAAGCTGCCCGCGCGGCCGGATGCGGACGGAAACGCCAATGCGATTTCATGACATTCACTTCCCCGCCAACAGGCGAAGAAGTTCGTCGCACCGGGTTCCGGCCTGGCTGAGAATGCCGCGCAGCGTGCCCGGATATTTTCCCTCTACCTTAATGGCAGGTAAAGAATGTCGTTCTCAATTTCCTTATGATTGTAGACCTTCGCCACCAACTCCAAATCGTCAATGCATTGGCCGATCGTGATGCCGAGCTGGTGGGCGTAGATCACGCCGGCAAAGGGCTGGGCGGCAATTTGGCGGGCGGCTGCTTCGGCGAGGAGATCGGCGTCGTGACTGAACACGACACGGCCGAGCACCGTCGCCCTGCCAAGCAGTTGGGGGTCAGACAGGCGGGCTGCGGCGTCTTCCTGGGCCGTTACGACATCGACGCCGCGGGCGGAGCAAACCTTCGGTAATCTCGATGCGGACGTTCACGTCCATATAAAGCCGGAGGCTCACGCGGCGCTGCCCTCGCCGCCCCGTGCGACAAGCCGATCCGACAGTTCCTTGCGCGAGGGGGGCGCCGGGGCGCGGGAATGCATTTGCTCCGCGACACTTCGATCTCGTTCGATCTGTGCGTCAAGCTCCGTCTGGTGTTCATAGTAATAGGTCAGGGCGGCATGAATCTGGCCTAATGTAAGGGGAGGGAATTGGTTTGCCATCTCCTCGGGTGTGGAATGATTGGCCATCTTGTCCAATACGAGGTCGGTCACCTTCATACGCGTGCCGGAAATGCGTGCCACGCCTTTGTCATCCACTTGAATGCGTCCCTCCAAAGCAGTTGTCATGTCGGACTCCCGTCAGAGACCGCGGCAAACGCTCGACCCAACTTGGCAATTATAGCCGCACCGCATCGGCCAGGAACATGCGATCATCCGCCGGGCGCGCGCCGCAACTCGTCTGCCGTGAAGGAAATGTTCGTTGACGCGCCCTCATCGTGCAGGATCTTATCCGCAAGCAGGTGCGTGATCGGGAAGAGGATGCTGAAGTGGTTGGCGCCCTCGACAGGAAGAAACCGTATTGCCGGGTTGGACGAGGCGCGCGACATGGCGCGAAGCGACGCGATGTTGTTGATGCCCGAATTTCGCTCGCCTGTGGCGACGTTGACAAAGGCAGATCGCAGCCGGTGGAAAGCGCTCGCGGCCTCTTTCGTCAAACTCGGCAGGTAGGACTCGAACCTACAACCAGCCGGTTAACAGTCTCAAAAAAACGGCCGCCGGAAAGCCTGAAAATCCCGTGATTTCTCGCATATTAGCCATCTTTTCGGCGATATGCAAACGTCGGCAAACACCTGCATTCCTGCGCAAAAAACCGCAGTATTTGGGGAGGTCGTCCGTAAATACGGAGAAGTAAAACGAGCAAGTTTTTGGTTGCCGGTTCATTCAACGAAACCACGCCGGTAACACGGCGGTTAGCTGTTTCCCACGAAACGATGACCGTCGCAATTCTTATGGTCGCCTTAACCGGAATCGCGCGGACTGGCGGTGCCCATCTTTCACGTCGCGTGTCGACCCGCCAACAATTTGACACCTCTCGATCGGCACGCCCCTTGTGGGAAATAGCGGAAGCGAATTTCCGCTTTGACCGGCGGGCCCGCATCCGGGAATGGCGACTCGACCGACTGCGAAAGCGGAAATACACTTCCACTATATGGGCCGCTACAGACGCAGAGTCACCGGGCCAATCGTCGCCCGGTACGACTACGTCGACGAGCGCGGGAAGCTGCTGTACCAGGTTCAGCGCCACCAGCCCAAGGGCTTCATCGTTCGTTCCGCGGCCGGCAAGCGACTCGGCTAGGGGGACAGATATGGCATCCAAAAGCGTCAAGAAGACTTCTGGGTCTAAAGGGAACAAGCCCGGCCCCAAGCCTGAGCTTTACAAGATCGAGGGCATGACCTAGTGTAGTGTCTCATAATTAACCTATCTTATTTCTGATTGGCGTGTCTTGTCTTCTGACAGGAGGATAAGACCTTGCGTATCGCACCGACAATCA
>Ga0307477_10002081_pt1 | contig 15805 bp, 16 predicted proteins | sample atmos_gasesECM2C_FD_203316 | JGI IMG/M metagenome (GOLD analysis project Ga0307477, IMG submission 203316) | Hardwood forest soil microbial communities from Morgan-Monroe State Forest, Indiana, United States - atmos_gasesECM2C_515 | ecosystem: Environmental > Terrestrial > Soil > Temperate...
GCTGGAAAAAGTACCCTACTAAAGACCCTGGTCGGGATTCTCAGACCAACCAGCGGCACGATAAAATTAGACGAGATCGAGATTGTCGCCAGCCCGGAGAAGGCCAAGAGCATTATCGGATACCTGCCGGAGAATCCTTCACTCTATACTGGACTTACAACCCTCGAGTTCCTGCAGTTTGTTGGAAAGATCCGCGGTGTCGCCGATGATCTCCTGGACCGAGAGATCTCGGATTCCCTGAAAAGTTTCAGCCTAGAGGACAAGCGGAACAGCCTCATCGGCAGCTTGTCGAAGGGGATGAAGCAGAAAGTCGCCCTGATAGCAACGAATCTCCACAACCCTCAGGTGCTTGTACTGGATGAGCCCCTGACGGCCTTGGACCCGAGAACTAGGGTGTCTGTGAAGGACTGGATCGGATCGCAGACCAAGAGAGGCGTAACCACGATCTTGTCAACCCATGATCTCGATGTGGCCCAGTCTCACGCAGGAAGAATCGCGATCATTGACCATGGAAAAATAGTCGCAGTTGACAATATCGAGGGTCTCCGGAAAATGGCGAACGCGAAAAGCGACGCGCAACTAGAAGATGTATTCTTGCGACTCACCGAGGAACAGGCTTAAGATCCGCTTAGGTGATCTCCCGTTGTCGCTTGGCACTGTCGGAGTCCTCGTAAGATACTGGATAAAGGGTCGCTTCACAAGGGCCACCATTGCAAGCCTGGTGGTCGGCGAAGCTTTCTCCGTAATCTTCGTCCTATTCGGCAGCTCAACCTATCTCTCCTTTTCAAACAAAGTAGGCCTTACGACGGGTCTGTCCGAAGTGGCGGGAAGCTTGATCCTCGCCCTATACATTGTGGGATTGATCCAGAGCGGATTCAACGGAAGCGGTTTACCTGTAAGCTCGAGCGATGTCGACTATGTCTTCACCTCACCCGTTCCGCCCGGGGATGTTTTCGCCGCCAAGGTCCTGCTGAACTCTCTCACGACAGTCCTTTTTGGTTTCCCACCGATCCTGGTACTATACCTGAGATTCTCATCGTACTATCACACCGGGGCACTAGTCGCCTTTCTTGCCGGCGCCGTAACCCTCATGTTTTTCGTGATTGGCCTATTGCTGAGCGCTGACATCACGCTCTCACTGGGACGAGGGATCGGTGAGAGGAGGAAGCCGTTGAGGAACTTCTTCATCATCCTAGTCCTAGTCATCAGTCTTCTACCAATCACACTCCTCATCTCCGAGGTACCAGGAGCCGTTGCTGAGGCGGCTCGGATCTTGCCGAACGGACTTGCAGCAACGATAAGCGTGGGACTGGTTAGCGGAACCCCGGGAACAATAAACTACCTTACCGATCTGGTTCTACTCGTAGCTTGGCTGGTCGGGTTCCTGGTTCTGGGAATAAGATTGTCGAGGGGCCATTTCTATGAAGTGCTAGAGGTCTCGGTGCCTGGCGTCGAAAAGTTCGACAAACCGGATCAGACCTCACGACTCAATCCGCGAGGCCGCTCGTTATGGTCGGTGGTGAGAGCGAAGGAAAGGATTCTGATCAGCAGGACTCGTGAGGCGAGAGCCCTGTTCATCAACGCGATGTTCCTGTCTGGATTTCTGGTCATCTATGCGTTGTCAGGATCTTTCCAGTCCTCGCCAACCTCGTTTCTCTTCATACTCTTCATCATTGGATCGTTCGGGTCCGGGACCGCATCGCGGTGGATCGAGAAGGAACGGTTATGGATTCTGAAATCCTCGCCGGTCAGTATGAGACGTTATGTAAAAGAGGTCTTCCGCGCCAGAATAGCTCCGCTGCTATTCTACCTCACGCCTGTAACAGTTGCAGTAGGCGTGCCCCTAGTTTTGAGCCAGCTGGGCCAGCCTTCTCTTTTGCTCGGGGTGGTTCTGGCATTGCCAGGTGCGCTCGAAATTGCGGCAATCACGATGGCCGGCGGAATGTATTTCGCTTCAAGATATGGTCAGAGCTCAAACGATGATATTCTATCTTCACAAGCTCAAGAGCTTGCAGACATCAGAAGGTTTCTGTTTCAGACAGTCATCAACTTGATCATAGTCTCGCCAGTCATAGTTCTAGTCCTAGTTTCACAGAGCCTGGCCACTTCTGTCGGGTCTGGCAACCTCCCTGAACTGGCGGGGGGACTAGTCTTAGCGTCGGTCGTATTCACAGGCTTCTCGATCAACCTCTTGCTGAACAGAGCTGGAGACGCTGTAAGACGCCGCGAAGACTTGTAGAGGAAATAGTCATTGGTTAGACTGTTCTGGCCCGGTCTCTTATCGATTATCGGGAGTACTACTCCGTTAGGTCTTGCATGGTTCTGGCTAACGGCTCCGAGTTCGGAAGCGAGGGGCCCCGCCGATCTCAGGCTCATCTTCGTAGCTGGATTTGGGGTTTGGGGATTCCTGCTTCTCGGCTTTTCCATCTCCTTTTTCTTGGATCCGCGGCGTGCAGGGAAGCGGGCAGCTTTCGTCGCCGTTTTCTACGGCCTAGGAAGCTACTTTACGATTATAGAATCGTTGGGCATCGCTCTAATTATCGGGTGGCCCGGCTCGATTCTACCGATTGCTGGAGTGATAGTGTACGTGCTCGGTTTCGCAGTAGGCATTTGGGCATATTTCAAAAAGAATCCTAGCCCTTGCTAGACAAAGACCGATACTAAAGCGATTAGGGCGCCTATCATGACGAGTATTCCTCCGAGGCCTCCAGCCAAGAAACCGAGTATGAGAACGACGACGTCCCAGGCAGCGTTAGAGACTTTGCCTATTCCCGCGAGGGCGAGTAATCCAGCAAGCGCGGCAATGATCAATCCGACTATGGACCCTAGCGATGGGATCCTGAAAACGAAGTCCGATAAACCCGTTAAGCCTACTCCGACCTGAAGGACCGCTCCAAGAATCAGCAGTAGTCCTCCCACGAGGAACAAGACCCGCGCAAGTGTCCTGAGCGACTTCTTGGTAGATGTCAATCGCTTGCTCCCGAAGATTCCTCTGGCTAGCCTTACAGAATATTAGGCCTAGGTTATTGCAAACTAGTTGGTCAATGGGACTGGCTCGAATCTTCCGCTAGTTACCGAGGTGCGATTCAATTTTCGATTCTAGCTGGTGCTTGGGAACTGCTCCGATGATTCCGTCAACGGCCTCGCCGTTCTTGAAGATGAGGAGTGTTGGAATACTCTGCACCTCGAACTCGTTTGATGTCAGCGGGTTCTCGTCAACGTTGAGCTTGCCGAAAGCGACTCGTCCAGCATATTCCTTGGCCAGCTGTTCTATGATTGGTGCGACCATTCGACATGGAGGACACCAGACAGCCCAGAAGTCCACTAGCATTAGTGGGTGTTTCGAGATCTCTGAGGAGAAGCTGGCGTCTGAGAGGATTATCGGTTTTCCATCGTTCTTAGAAGCTGTTTGAAGCTGGGCTCGCGCTTTCTGCATCATTTCAACCAGTTTCTTTTCTCGTATTCCCTGAATTTCCATATCTTCGTTAGACGTTACCAATACTAATCCCTAGGAATAGTCAGGATAGTAATAGAACGACTCGGCCTCTCTTAAGCTCCTCGTCCTAGGGAATTATTGTCATCTGGGTCTTTGCTTCGACCTTTGTGCCGACGAAACGGTCGCTCCACTTCTGGCTCATCTCACCATGCATACCGAGCCCGACTAGAACATCTAGAAGCAATAGGATCCAGGAGATCTTGCTGAGGTTCCGGATGAGGCTACTTCGGAAATCTAGCGGTTTCCCGTCTAACCTCTCAACCCGGAGACCCAAGATCTGCTTTCCGATAGTTCTCCCGTACATCCCTTCTGCGAGAAAGAAATAGACGAGCAGAACTAGACTGGACACTCCACCGAACCATGCTCCTCCAAACCAGAACCCCCACCAACCTGCCCACCAGGCTGGAAACGTCGAGGTTGTTGTGGGAAATCCAGAACCGATCAGGAAGGGAATCGCTACGATAGCTGCGATTACTGCAAGCGCGACTGAGATTATGACGGCGTCGATTATGAAAGCGATGAGTCTGCGGGCCCAGTGATTCTGGACGCTCTTATCGTGGGTCAGCAGTTCTAGTCCAGTGGCTGATTGAGCGCCCACCGTGCCCTTCAAAGACGCGCCGCACTTGGGACAAAACGCGGCCTCGTCCCGGGACTCGCTTCCGCATTTCCAGCAATAGACCAATAGATATCCACGATGCGGTGGCGGGACTGTGGGATTAAGCTTACTCGATCAGTCTATCGTGCTAGACTGTTCAACAATTTTGTCTTTCGAGCTTCTCGGCTGATTTAAGGACAAGTGCGCGTTCCCAACAAATGGCCGGGAAGCTATGGGTATGAGATTGCTGGTCGTTTCCAACAGGCTGCCCTTCACAGCGGCAAGTGAGGATGGCGAGCTTGTTCTCCACCCGAGTCCCGGAGGACTAGTTTCGGGTCTGACCTCTTACTTGAACGCGGCGAAGACGTCTGGCAATGAGTACCTTTGGATCGGTTGGCCGGGAATAGAGATAGACGACAAGTCTCGAGACAAGCTCAAGTCGAAGGCGGCTAAACAACACGCACTCCCAGTGTTCATCGACTCCAATACGATGGACAGGTTCTATCACGGATTCTGCAACAGTACGATCTGGCCACTATTCCATTATTTTCCAAGTTTTGCGAAATTCCGTGAAGAGGACTGGAACGACTATGTTAAGGTCAACGAGACTTTCCGAGACTCAATAATCAAGGTCGCAGAGCCCGGAGATACCGTCTGGGTCCATGACTATCATCTAATGCTGTTACCGAGGCTCCTTAGAGAAAGGATTCCAGATCTGTCCATTGGATTCTTCCTACACACTCCGTTTCCATCCTATGATGTCTTCCGAACCCTACCTACCAAGTGGCGTAAGCAAATCCTAGAAGGCATACTCGGGGCCGACCTGATCGGATTCCACACGATAGACTATACTCAACACTTCCTACGATGCATCCTTCGCATTCTCGGCGTCGACAACAACTTCGGCCGGCTCGTCGTGGACGATGAGAGAGCGATTAGGGTCGATACATTTCCCATGAGCGTCGACTTTCAACAGATCCGCGAGACAATCAAGACCAGCGTTGCGCAAAGTGAAGCGCGAATCCTGCGCTCGAGTCTGGGAAATCTGAAGACGGTCTTGTCGCTCGACAGGCTGGACTATACGAAAGGGATCAAGCATCGCCTCGAAGCATTTGCAACATTTCTCAGCCAGTATCCGGAATGGCAACGTCGAGTCGTCCTCCTTCTCTCTGTTGTCCCGTCACGGCTTGGATCAGAACATTACCAGGAGATGAAGGAGGAGATAGACAAGCTAGTCGGCAACATCAATGGGAAGTTCGGAACAATTGACTGGACGCCTATCGTCTATCGATACCGGTTCCTTCCTTACAATGAACTGTTAGCAGTCTTCACCGTCAGCGATATTGCATTGGTAACGCCTCTGAGAGATGGGATGAACCTGATCGCGAAAGAGTATGTTGCATCAAGGTTTGACCAGAAGGGGATATTGATTCTCAGCGAGATGGCTGGCGCTTCCAGAGAGCTGGGGGAAGCCTTGATCATAAACCCGAACGACCAATCCGAGATTGTTGAGGCTCTCAAGACAGCTCTGGAAATGCCTGAAGAAGAGCAGATCCGTCGTAACCAGATAATGCAGACGAGACTCGAGCACTATGACGTTATCCGCTGGGGACAAGAGTTTGTCAGCGAGCTCGGATCAGTAAAACAACAACAGAAACAGTTCAACGCCAGACTAATGGATAGGTCGACCAAGGAGAGGCTGATCAAGGACTATGCTGAGTCTGAACGTAGAATTCTCTTCCTAGACTATGATGGAACACTCTCGCCGTTCAAAGAACGACCTGACACTGCCATCCCTGGTGCGATACTACTCGGAATTCTCAATACTCTCGCGGAAGACTTCCGGAACGACCTGGTCATTATCAGCGGCCGCCAGAAGAGTCTTCTTGAGAAATGGTTTAGCGGTCTTAGCATCGGACTGATTGCTGAGCACGGGGCGTGGATCAAGGAGAAGAGCAAGGACTGGGTCCCCGCCATCAAAGTGGAGAGCAATTGGAAAGAGAAGGTGCTGCCGATTATGAGAAGCCACGAAGACAGACTTCCCGGCTCCTTCACTGAAGAGAAGGAGTTCTCGCTCGTGTGGAACTTTCGCTCAGCCGATCCCGAACTTGCTTCCGTACGCTCGAAGGAGCTGGCTGACGAACTATCCTATTTCTCCGAGAACACGGATCTACAGGTCCTGCAGGCGAGCAAGTCTATCGAAGTTAGGAACATTGGTATCGATAAGGGAACAGCGGCTAAGCTTCTGCTCGCTGAGAAGGCTTTCGACTTTGTTCTCGCAGTGGGCGACGACCAGGCGGATGAAGACCTCTTCAAAGTACTACCCGACAAATCCTACTCGATCAAAGTAGGACTGTCAAAATCGTATGCCAACTATAACCTGAAGAATCATCGAGAAGTTGTCCAGCTCCTAACAGAGCTTACAAAAGCAATGAAAGCGTAACAGTAATCCTCACGCCTCGGAAGCTTACCGGCTCGTTATCCTCTTCGATATTGCTTTGGCATATCTTACGAATCCACTCTTCCGCCGCGCCTCTTCAAGATGCACGCTTGCTGTTATCAGTCCCATGTGAGTGTAAGCCTGAGGAAAGTTCCCCAACGCTTCGCCCGTCACGGGATCAATCTCCTCCGAGTACAGTCCCAGATGATTACTCCGTTTCGTGAGTTGGTTCAAGAGTCCTTCAGCCTCGCGCAGCTTTCCGAGCCTTGTTAGACAGTCGACTAGCCAGAAGCTGCAGACGGTGAAGGTGCCTTCTTTTCCGAGTTGGCCATCATCTATCTTGTATCTGTAAACCAGATCGTCTTCGGACAGTTCTTCCCGAATCTTCTGGATAGTGGAGGTCATCTTGGAGTCTTTTGCCGGGAGAAATCCGACGAGAGGCATGAGAAGATTCGCGGCGTCCAAGTCCTCTTCTCCGAAGACCATTGTGAAGGCTTTCTTCTTTTCAGACCATCCCTCGGAGAGGATTTGGTTCTTAATCTTCTTCTTAACAGGCTCCCATCTCTGCCAGTCTTCGTCATAGCCGAATTCCCGCGCCATCTTGATCGCCCGGTCGAGGGCCACGTAGCACCACATTGTGGACTCCACAAGCGTTTTCGGCTGCCGGATCTCCCAGATTCCGCTGTCGGGACTCTGCCATTCTTTCATCGCCTGGTCTGCGGCATATCTCACGAGGTGCTCATAGACCGGCCCCGTCGTCCATCCCAGTGTATGGAGGAAGTAGACGTAATCAGCTAGAATTCCATAGACGTCTAGTTGTAGTTGTTTCGAGGCTGCATTGCCGATCCGGACAGGGCTGGAACGCCGATATCCTTCAAGATGGTCAAGAGTCGTTTCAGGTATTTCTCTCTCTCCGCCGATGCCCATCATTATCTGCAATTTCTCCTTCGAGTGCCGCCGAAGGTTGATGAGCCATCTTGCGTAGTCCAATGCTTCTCTGCTCGCTCCAGCCTCACTCAACGCCCAGACCGAGAGAGCATTGTCTCGTATCCAAGAATACCGGTAATCCCAGTTCCTCAACGTGCCAACACTCTCTGGCAATGAGGTTGTTATTGCTGCAACCATCGCGCCGGTTGGCGCGTACTGAAGCAGTTTGAGTACCAAGCAGGATCTGACGACATGCGGCCTGAAGGGTCCATCATACTTTACGTGTCCGACCCAACGCTTCCAGTACCCCAGTGTCTTCGCCAGCTTCCGGCCGCTCTCATTTCTGGCTAGGGAAGCCGCGTGGTCTTTTCCCCATCTGAGAACGAAGACAGTCTTCTCTCCCTTCGAGAGATGGAAATCTCCCGTCGCATCATGTTCTGAAACGCTGAAGCTTACTGGCGACACCAGGCTTACTTCTTGCCCGTTATTCCTAGCCACACAGCCGTCCCGGACGGCTGAGAGGATTGTCTTCCCCCTGGCATAGTCGAGTCTTGGCTGAAAGAATACTTTCAAACTGGGGTTACCGTCGACACCTTCTACCATGCGATGGAGCTCCTGGAAATCTTTGAGTTTCCCGGCTTCCATGAAACAGGGCATGAAGTCTGTGACCTTGGCTCGTCCGTCTGATGATTCGAAAACTGTTGAGAGCACGTTCGTCTCGCCCTCGTAGTATTGTTTTGTCGAGAACTTTCCAGTTGGTGAGATCTGGAACTTTCCCCCTTTTCGTGCGTCTAGTATTGCTGCGAAGATGCTGGGAGAGTCGAACCTTGGAGCACACTGCCAGTCGATTGATCCGTCGAGTCCAACGAGGGCGGCGGTGTGCATGTCGCCGATTACTCCGTAGTCACTGATGGGCTTGTATTCCGCTGTGGTCTTGCTTTCATCAGACAAGGACGAACCTTCCCGGAGTATGCGGCCTTCGAGGTCAGCTGCTTGAAAAGCGCTTCGGGGCCCAATACATTGCGGAAATTCGTTGTCGGGTCTAGAGAGCAAGCGTCATGATGGGATCCTCGGAAGGAAACCCGGAAATGGACCCAGGTTGCTATCGAGTAGGTGTTAGCTTGTTCGATTCGACGCGGGAGTAGAGAAAGACTAGCCAGAAGCGTGATGATTGTTTTCTTCGGTAGGCGAATCCTGAGTCGCGAAGGGTCCTATCGACGTGTTTCAGAGGATGGAGGTAGAACATTATGTTGCCTCCTCTTCGTTGGAAGTAGTTCACGATTCGCACTCCGAGTCTAAAGGGGAGTTTTGCAATTCCATCGTCGCGCGGGACTATGAAGCCGACCATTGCTCTACTGGCTCCGATCGCGTTCTTCAACAATGGCGCCCAGTCTGAGTAGCAGCAGAGAACCTTGTCCATGATGACAATGTCCGAAACTGGAAGTTCGGCTATGGCCGCGTTTCCGATCTGGAACCTTGCTCTATCAGCGAACCCGTTCGCCGTTGCGAGATCGTTTGCGGAATCGATCATTCTTGATGAGAGATCGAATCCAATTGCTGTCTCTGCTCCTTCTTTGAGGAGCTCGATCGAGAATCCTCCCGTACCGCATCCTAGGTCAGCTACTGACCTGCCCGGTACACCTTCTTGCATTATGAAGTCCAGTAGGAGCTTACTGCTTCGTGACAGGCCGGATCGTTTGTAGCGGTCGCAGAAGTCGCATGCGTCCTCGTCAAACTCTTTTCCAATCTTGTCAGTCTCATGCAGATCCCTCTCTTCCCGAGGTAATTTCTGCGAGCTGTTAGTCATTACTGTTGGAAGTGAATATTAACCGCCAGATATTCTTGTGGATTGAGTGTGTGAACAGTGAATTATCGTAGGCTCGGCAGTTCCGGGCTTAAACTAAGCGAACTCTCGCTAGGAGCTTGGGTAACCTATGGAGGACAAGTGGGCGAAGAAGTCGCGGTCAAATGCATGTCCAGAGCATACGATGCAGGAGTGAACTTCTTCGACAATGCTGAGGCCTACGCTCATGGTAATGCTGAGACCGTCATGGGCAACGTGATCAAACAACTAGGGTGGAAGAGGGAAAGCTTAGTTGTTTCGAGCAAGGTATTCTGGGGCGGAGACGGCCCCAACGATAAGGGACTGTCGAAGAAACACATTTACGAAGCGTGCCGGAACTCGCTGAAAAGACTCCAGCTCTCTTATCTCGACTTATTCTTCTGTCACCGTCCTGACCCCAATACTCCGATCGAGGAGACTGTTCGAGCCATGGATGATCTAGTTCATCAAGGATTGATCCTCTACTGGGGAACTTCGGAATGGAGCGCTGTCGATATTATGCGCGCTCATGGTATCGCGCGCGAACTTGGGATGACTCCTCCGACGATGGAACAGCCACAGTACAACATGCTTCATCGCGATCGTGTCGAAGCCGAATATGCCCCGCTGTACCGAGAAATTGGCCTCGGGACTACAATCTGGAGCCCTCTAGCATCAGGCCTCCTGACGGGCAAGTACAACAAAGGGTTCCCCTCGGGCACGCGTGCCTCCCTCCCAGGTTATGATTGGTTGAAGGAGAGCTTGATAACACCTGAGAACATTGCGAAAGTAAAACAGCTTGAACCGATCGCGAACGATCTCGGTTGCAGCCTCGCGCAGCTCGGCTTGGCTTGGTGCCTGAAGAACCCCAACGTTAGTACCGTCATGACTGGAGCCAGTCGTCCAGAACAGGTTGTCGAGAACATGAAAGCTGAAGACTTTGTGGATAAGCTGGACTCCACGCTAATGGAACGAATAGAAGGAGTGTTAGGCAATAGGCCGGGCCTGGACAGCGAATAAATCTGGCGACGGTCTAACGAGCCCTATTCGGCCAGTCTCCAAACATGAATTCCGGTATGTTTATACCTATATACGTGGATATATGCACCGATGCGAGTCTCGGTCCACCGAAGCACACTTTTCGTTGTCGCACTCTTCATCTCTGGGATGATGCTAGGGGTTGCGGTGTATGCGGCTTGGACGCAAACTCACACAATCAACTTTAACGGGTCCGCACCTGTCGTCCCAGCCTATGCTAGCAATCCGAACTTCGCACTGACTGCTGGGGTGACAAATGGTGTGGCCCAAGCGTCCACTGGATTCCAGACTGGGTCTGCTGGCTCAGGTACGATAGCTTTCACAAATTCAACTACGAATGTCATTGGTATGACTTTGGTGCTGATACCGGCGCCGTCCGGCTTCAGTTGTCCAGTTACAACGCCGAGTCAGTCTCCATCTGCCCCCGTAATGGTTGGGGGATCGACTGGAAGCCCACCTGTCTCATTCAACCTGCCTGCAGGCACTGCCTACACCTACTGCCTTTACTATAGCTCGGGTCTCGTCACACCCGCCGGGAAGATCACGGTGGTCTACACCGGTACTAGTCCATAGTCAAAACCCGACGGGTTTCTTGTAGCATCGACTAGAGACGCTGTTACCAGATTCGCAAGGCGCGGGTTAAGCGCGGAATTTGACCGACCAATAGCGCGTTATCAAATGGGTTCCGAAATTGAAAGCTAAGAAGAAAGCCAAACCAAAAACTCGTTCTAAATCAAAGACGCACACCAAGACCCGAACTACGACTCACGCTAGAAACAAGGAACACCTATCTTCCCTAACCGTTTCCGAGTCGATTACCAGTCCGAGCCTCACCCTCAATACCGCTGTGAAGAGTTGTCAGGAGGTTGAGGTAGGCGACATAGGCGGATTCGGCAGTCCTGATGAGTTAGAGGAACACGAAAAACGTTGTAGCGAGCCGGCAACAGAGTTCTGCACCAACTGCGGCAGGACACTCTGCCATAGCCACTACGACCTTATTCATCGAGACCACGATCGACCTTCGAGCCACTCTGCAAATAATCTCCCAAGTTCGGATCTAGCCTAATTCAGACAAGGGGATGATTCTGTCCCCTCCCTATTTCTTACAATACAAGTCGCGTAGAGCTCTGACTAGGACCAGGTCTCAATGTTTAGTTATTTTTCGACTTCACGAGTGTCTGAACTGCAAGCTGTTTCATGAACCGGGCCCCGACAGTGTCTCCCGCCGCCCTAGTCTTGCTGGTGAACGGTGACTCAGGGACTCTAGCGTACATCATCATGTAAGGTGCCATTGCCAACACGACCTTGCTCTCGGCCTTGCGAATGTGCTCTTCCAAAGTGCTCCTTGGCTGTCCCAGTTTTGCGGACAGTTCGTCGGCAGTTGTCCGCTTAGGAATCTCATAATAACCGCTCTCGACCGCGGCGAGCAACGCTTTCATCTGCTTCTCGGTCAGATTTCCGAACAGACTTCCGAGAGACAAGAGAAACGTCTGATCCGTCGTGCCATCGGTCGTTCCTTTGTGCAAGATCTCTGTCTTGCCAACCTTGTCGAGACCCCTGAGTAGGCTCCTAACATCATTGTCTTCGAAGCCGATGAGCCGGTGATACTCCCATCCACCAAAGAAGACGGGGGGCGGTATCTGGAGGAAGTTGTTCGCTCGAGCTACCGAGCCGACGGTTGCGCCGCCTGCGGGTCCACACATGCAAGTCCGCGCAACGAGCTGGAACTTGTCCTGGCAGAGAGTCTTGCCGATGATCTTGCTCTTGTAATGAGTGGAATAGAAAGCGAGTTCTTTCTGAATCTCTTGGAACGAGTCTAGTCCATTCGCCTCTATTTCTAGAATATCCGTGTGATCATTACACCACAAAGAGATTCTAGCACCAGGAAACTTCTTGCTCAGACGGTTATGAGGATCTTAGTTCTTCTCGGTAGGTTGGACCCGTAGGGACAGTTCAAACATTCGCCGACGTTACTATGTCAAGTACGCGTGGATATAAGGCGACTACCGGCGTGCGCCAGCTGATAAGAGCCGTACAGTGCCGTTAAAACTAATACCGGCGCGCGCCTGCTCAAAGATAATCCGGTGCCGCGACGGTTGTGATCTCGGTGAAGTGCAAAAATGGAATCATCCAAGAATGGAGTAGCGACAACTCGCGGAACTCGCGGTCTACTCTCGGCACTCGCGGCGGCAATCGGATCCGCATGGACAACCAGAGACAAGAAGAGGGAGGCGCATCCTATCCGGCTGATCTCGTGGGCAGGACGCGCTCAGACCGACTCCTGGTTCCTGTATCAACTCGAACAGAGCAAGAGCCGAGGATTGTACTACTACTCCCATAACCAGGCCAAGTGAGCAGTTAGAAATGATGCCTAAGCTTTCAACGAACCGGAAGGCCACGCGTCGGTACGTCCCATGGACGATCAAGGCAAGAGCCCATGAATCAGGCTAACGCGAAACATTTCCAGATCACTTCCAACCCTTTGTTTCGATGAATGATGAGTCACGTCTTAGTTCCATGCACAGAGAACGCTTCTAGAAAGCCTCCAAAATGGACCCCGAACGTCTCTTTGAAGGCGAGTTTAGCTTCTCCATTTGATCCATCCCCGCTCGTTACAATCATGTTTTGAACCGGTTAGAGGACGCTGTCCTAGTAATCTTAGAGGGACAGAGGAGCCCTTGGCTTCCAGACCAGTAATGCTGCTAGGCAACATAGCCAGCATAGTAATCACTATCGCCGGAATTCTACAGGCGGTATCATGGACAATTGCAGGAGCGACAATTATCGCAATACTCTCGATCGCCACACTAGCCCCGTCGAAACTAGGGTCTGGAACGGCCGCTAGTCGTTCGACCGCGAAGAAGACACATTCAATGGCGATAGAAACTAAAACCGGCCGTGAAAGGGCGCAAGAGAAACCGGGGTCTCGTTCACACCAGACGCCCGCGAAACCCGAACAGAGGCTGTCTCCAAAGGACGAGCTTGCGCGCGCGGCACCGCAAACAAGGCCAGATTTTCAGAAAGCAATGGCTCCCAAAATTACTCCTCCAAAAACAATTCCCGCCAGTGTCAGCCCGACGAAACCAAGTCCGAGCAAAACTAGTCCTGTAAAACAGGACACACTACGACCAGCCCCAGTTGGAACAGGCGCGACTGTTGTCGGTCCGAGCAAACCTACTCCGCCGAGAATAGATCCCAATACCAGAATCATCGCCAAGGGCGACTATGCAACGTACGACGTGGAACTGAGTCAACGCGCAGAAGTAACATGTGAAGTGACTGCCAATGCACCGGTCAACGTGTACCTGATGGACAAAGACAATCTAGACAGCCTCGACCTAGGCGAAGAGTTCTGGAGCGAGACTGGAGAAGAGGGCGTGCAGAATGCAACGCTCCATTTCGTAGCCCCTCAGAGCGGAAAGTGGTTCCTAGTCGTAGAAAACGCAGACAACAAGGAAGTGTCTGCGGTTGCAAATATACGCAAATCCCCTGCCAAGACTTCAAACTCCACGTAGACTCTTTCCAAAAGTCATTGTATCAATCTATACCCTAAGCTGTCTACATCAATCGAACAGAAGGCCCAGTGTGCTTCGTAGTCCAGCAAAGGCTAAATGCTATCGGAAAAGCCACCGCCCCACCTTGCTATCTGACACTGGTCTCAAGTTGTTAAGATCCCATAGAGATTCTTCCCATCAAGTGCCAATTATCGCCATCATCACGTTGCTGACGTTCACATTTGGTTTAGGAGCATTTGGGCCGGCCGTACATGCAAACACCTCTCCCACCGTTTGCTCCGCAAGCGCGGACCTTGACGTCACTGCTACTCCCGCTGCCCTTTCCCTTTCACCTGGAGCAACCGGGACAACAATTCTCACAGTCACTCCATTGAATGGGTTCGCTGGTACAGTGACTCTTGCCGCCGTTAATGTTGATACGCTTCTCACGGCAAACCTGAGCCCCACTACTCTCGACCTGAGCGCCGGACCCAAGAATTCGACTGCCGCAGTCACAACTGCAAACACGGTGACATTAGGAAACGTCTATCAATTCGAAGTAAACGTCACGACAACTTCAACACTCTTCAAAGTCACTACGATCTACGTTCACATTCCTCAGCCAGAACTTGGATTATCAGCTAGTGAGTTCTCGTTGTCCGCTCCGAGTGGCTCATACGTCACGGACACTGTCAACCTGCAAACACTCAACGGACTAACTGACGCCTCGGTGGCGTTAAGCACGAATTTTCTGTTTACTCCTCCATCTTCAACTCTTCCCTCGTTAGCCATGAATCCCACACCTGTAACCCTATCCACATCAGGTGCTGGCACTTCAACCCTTACCGTTTCAACCGCCTCAACGACTACTCCAGGAGACTACGAAATCCAAATCACGGGAACTACAAGTCCTGGGGCGGTCTCTAATTCAACGGTAGTCAGCGTCACAGTGACTGGTCCGGGCTTCATACTCAGTTCGAATCCTTTCAGCCTCACTATCCCAGCTGGAACTTTGGACCACACAACAATCAACGCGACTAGTATCGAAAACTTCGGCGGTTCGATAAGCCTCACAGACCTGATCAGCAACCCGCTTGTCTCGATCACAGCTACATTTGGGACAAACCCGATCGTGCTGACTGGCGGATCGTTTGTAACCTCCATCCTTACAATTGGCACTTCGGTTTCTACACCTCCGGGCTCCTATCAAGTCCATGTGACTGGGAACATCGGCTCCACGACCGGTGCTACCACCGTTTACGTTACGGTCCCAGGATCTTCTGCTTTTTCCATGTCGGCTTCCCCTAGTACGTTAACTGTATCCCAGGGAGGCTCTGCATCCACGTCCACGATTGGCGTCACGAGCCTGAACAACTTTGCTGATATGGTCAACCTTTCGATTGATTGTTTCTCTAGTGGTCTCAGTGCATCCCTATCATCTGCAAGCGTTTCGTTAACCGGAGGGGGAACACAAAGTACGACCCTAGCAGTTTCAGCCTATTCCTTTACGCTTCCAGGTAGCTACTCAATCGAGGTCACGGGGGACGGAGTAGCGACTTTTGACCATAACTACACATCAGTCGATGTCGTCGTCAGGGGCCCGAACTTTGGACTGTCGACAAGCGCATACTTCGTTTCTTTAACCACAGGCGGTTCGACTACAGCAACAATTACCGCCAACAGCATAGACGGTTTTGGTGGAACGATCAAGTTGGCCGCTAGCGTCTTCACATATCCTCCCAACAATGGATTGTCGGCAACACTGAGTCCTTCATCTCTATCTGTATCCCCCGGAGGGTCAGCTAGCTCGACGCTTACCCTCTTAGGATCCGCGGCTGGTAGCTACGCCGTCTCAGTTACTGGCACAAGTTGGCCGCTCGCCAATTACACAGGAGTATATGTTACCGTCACCAGCCCTACACCTGACTTCACAATCACAGCCACTCCCGCGACTGCAATCGCTGACGGAACTACAGCCGCCGTATCAACCATC
>Ga0307477_10002084_pt1 | contig 15790 bp, 16 predicted proteins | sample atmos_gasesECM2C_FD_203316 | JGI IMG/M metagenome (GOLD analysis project Ga0307477, IMG submission 203316) | Hardwood forest soil microbial communities from Morgan-Monroe State Forest, Indiana, United States - atmos_gasesECM2C_515 | ecosystem: Environmental > Terrestrial > Soil > Temperate...
ACCGCGCAACGTGATGGTGGAAGTTGCCGTGTATTGCCGACCCCCAACGGGGCACTTTCATCCAACCGCCGCGATGAGGGGGCCCAGGTGCTTTTCGTAGCGGCGCCAGCGTCCGATCGATGATTTGTAGATCGGCTGGCGGACCTGATCGCCGCTGGCGGTGAGGACGGGGCGGGGGTTGCGGTGGAATTCAAGACAGCGCGAATCCCAGGGCAAGTCGAGGAATTCGAGCATCCGCTGGGTTTGGCGTTCCAGATCGCTGACCACCTCTTCGTATTTCACATCCAGCATGGGAAGGTTGACGCGTTTCCAGTGCTCCATCAAACGCCGATAGTCCTGGTAGAAGGCGCCAAGGTGCGAGAGGTCGTGCGCGAACTCTTGGCCGATGGTGAAGTGCGTGAAGTAACAGGACAGGCAGGTGTCCAGCGGGTCGCGCGTGCAGTGGATCACGTGGGCATTGGGGAACAGCACGGTGATCAGGCCAAGGTACATGAAGTTGGTCGGCATCTTGTCGGTTACGTACGTCGCCTGTGAGTTGAGCGATGAGAGTTGGCCGATGTATTCACCTGCGAGCCGATTGGCACGGCGAAGGGACAGATCGTCGAGGCAATCGGGATAGCACGTGGCGTGGATGCCTTCGGCGCGGGCGGCCTGGCCGGCGATTTGATCGAGCAGATCGAGCTCGCCGGCCCCGTGGACCTGCGGATGGCAGGCGAGCACCTGCTCGACCAGGGATGTGCCCGAGCGTGGCATGCCGACGATGAAGACCGGCCGACGGTTGCCGTGGGAAGCGCGCGGCAAATCGTGAAGCTTGGCCGGGGTGTAGTAGTTGATCCGTCGATCGACCCAGGCCGATATGTGGGCGGGGTCGTACGGGCGTCGGCCTGCTTCGTGGCCCTCACGGATTTGGGCAAAGGCGTCGTCGTAGCGTCCCATTTTCTCGAGCAGTTTGGCGGCGGCGAAATGAAGCGAGGGACGCGCGAATACGGGGATCCGCCGGGCGTCGAGCATTCGCAGGATAATGCCTAGCGCCTGCGGCTCCTCGCCGCGTGCCGGCGCCAGTCGGGCATAGAACAGTACAAGTCGGGTGTAGCGGATGCCGGCTTTCAGCAGCGGTTCGATCAGTCGCCACGCGGCATCGGATTGCCCGCTCATGTGCAGGGCCATCGCGTGCGAAGTGATGATGCGCGGATCATCGCCGGCCACCTGCATGGCCCGCTCGCTGTAGCCAAGGGCGAGGTCGGCGTTGGAATACTCGAGACTCGCGGCGGACATGGCATCCAGCGCCATGGCGTGACGCGGCGACAGCCGGATGGCCTCACACAAATGATGTTCGGCGGGCTGACGCCGGCCGGACTTCCAGAGGGACATGCCGAGCATGTAATGAATGTCCGCGTCGGCAGGGAGCAGCCCGACTGCTTGCTGATAGTGCTCGATGGCCTGAACAAAATGCCCCTGGTTGTAGAGGGATTCGCCCCGTGTAGCCTGCTGGCGAGCGAAGTCCGCGGATTGGAAGGGCACGGTCGGGGTCGTGGTTGCCGGAGCGACGGTTTGACCGACCGTCGAGGGCCAGACGCCGGACTCGATTGCGCCAACTACTCCGGTTGAGCCACCATAATGCGATTGGACCGCCGCACCGCCAAGGGCGGCACCCAGCCTCCCATCGCTAACTGATTTGCCGCTCATGAGTTCCACGTCCCGGCCTGAAGCGGCGCATACCAACCCGCGGCAGCATTCCCTGCCGTTTCGCAAATCTCCGTATGTGGGTTAGTTCCCCGACGCGGGTCGTATCTTCCGTTATCCGGAATATTTCTTCGCAATTAAGCTCGATGAACACCGCGCCATGCGAAGTTAAGGAATTTGTCGGGGCGAGATGGACTTAGCCGATCTTGGCCCGCCGCAATTGAAGGGCGTTTCCTATCACCGTGACATCAGACAGAGCCATTGCCCCTGCGGCAATCAACGGATTGACCAACCCAAAGGCCGCAAAAGGAATGGCAATGGCGTTAAAAATAAACGCCAGAAAGAGGTTTTGGCGGACCTTTCGCATGGTCAGGCGGGACAGAAGTATGGCGGTCGCCACGCCGGCCAGGCTTCCGCTCATGAGGATGATGTCACCGACTTCCTTGGCGATGTCTGACCCGCTACCAAGAGCGATGCCGAGATCGGCTTGCGCCAGGGCTGGCGCATCGTTGATCCCGTCCCCAACCATTGCCACGCCAGATTGCCAGACCGAAATTGACTGGAGCCGCTTGATCGCTTCCGCCTTGTCACCTGGCTTCACTTCGGCCTGGACATCATCAATTCCTACAGCCGCCGCAACCGCCTCGGCAGCAGCCCGGCTGTCACCCGTCAATAAGATTGTCCGTAATCCCAATTGGTGCAGTGCCGTGATTGCTGCTGCCGAGTCGGTTTTGATCTGGTCCGAAATGGAGATCATTCCGAGCGGCCGGACCGCGGACTGGGGTGTCTTGCGGGCAACATAAACAGACGAGCTGCCCGGCGATGCCGACAGTTCGCCAGGGTCTGTGCCACCATGCCTTTGCAGCAGGGCGAGGCTGCCGACCAGAACGGTGTCGCGGTCTATCTCGGCAACGACGCCGAGACCCGGCTCGTTGGTGAAGCTGGCCGGGTCGGGGAATTGAATTCCTCGATCGCGAGCTCGAGCCACCACGGCCCGGGCCAGCGGGTGCTCGCTGTATTGCTCGGCCGCGGCAGCCAGTTCCAGCAAATCCTCCTCACCTATGCCATCGAACGGTTGCACCTGCGTTACCGCCGGCTTTCCCTGGGTGACCGTTCCGGTTTTGTCCAACACGACGATGCCGATCGTCTCGGCGTTCTGTAGCGCATCAATGTCGCGGATCAGAATTCCGTTCTTCGCGCCGCGGCCCGTGCCAACCATCAAGGCCGTCGGCACTGCCAGCCCCAGGGCGCACGGGCAGGCGATGATGAGCACACTGCACACGTCGTTGGCGACGACACCCAGGGTTTTGGTGATGCCCCATCCTTGGGCGGCGCCCCATGCGGTCCAGCCGAGGCCCGTCAGGATTGCGATTGCCAGCACGGCCGGGACGAACACGGCGGCCACGCGATCGGCCAATCGCTGAACTGGCGGCTTGCTCGATTGCGCCGTCTCGACGAGCTTCACGATCTGCTCGAGCGCCGTTTCGCTTCCCGTTTTGGTGACACGCAAGATCAGCCGCCCGTCCTGGTTGATCGTACCCCCCATGACCGCATCGCCCGGCCCGCGCGTGACCGGCAGCGGCTCGCCGGTGATCATCGATTCATCGACGCTCGAGCGGCCGTCGATCACGGTCCCATCGACCGGGATGCGATCTCCCGGGCGCACCAGCACGCGATCGCCGACGACTAGCCGGCTCGTGGGAATCTCGCGAGGCTGATTGTCGTCGCCGAGCCGAAGCGCCACGGCGGGAGTGAGATTCAGCAATTCCGCAATGGCCGACCCCGCCGCGTGACGGGCCCGTGCTTCCAGCCAATGCCCGAGGCTGATCAGGGCCAGGATTCCCGAGGCCTCCATGAAATAGAGCTGATGGATCGTCGGCGGCGCAACCGCGCCGGCCCATCCCGCAAGGAAATACCCCAGGCTGTACCCATAGGCCACGCTTGCGCCCAGAGAGATCAGCGTGTCCATGTTGCTGGTTCGCAACCGCAGGGCCTGCCAGGCGCTCAGATAGAACCGGCTGCCGACGTACACGATGCTCAGAGTGCTTAGAAGAAAGGCGAGCCAGCCGATCGCGGTCTGTTGAGCGGGGATCGCATGCTGGTGGCTCAGAAGCCGTAGCGTCCAATGGGTCGCCTCCAGCGGCAGCCAGAGCAGGATGCCGATCACTGCCCGTTTGAACCAGGCTCGCTCATCGAGTTGCTGGCGTTCGGCGCGACGGCGTTCGGCGCCGGCGGCGTCCGCGCCGCTCTCGGTCGGGGCGGCCGAATAGCCCGACGACGTGATTGCCGCGGCGATCGCCGTGGGATTGGTTCGGTCCGGATCGAACCTCACCTGCGCCAACCCGCGGGCCAGATTGACATTGCACCCCTGCACTCCCGGTACCGCGATCGCCGCTTGTTCGACATGGGCCACGCAACTGGCGCAATTCATCCCTTCGATTTCCAGCGTCGCCGCGGCGGACGGTGGCGTGCTCTTCGTTGGCGTCATTGCGTTTGATTCTACGCCGTCGAGACGTGCCGCGATTAAATCCGAGCGCGGGCCACAGAGCCTAGAGCCTGTCGTTCGGTGAGCGTACGATTGCGGTCAAGGTTCCGGGGCGATAAACATCAGCGATGCGAGCTCACCTCAAACCCAGACTTCTCGCGCTCGTTCTAATCTGTGCCGCACTGGCAAGTTGCAAGCAGAAGAGCGATGAGGATTCCGCCCAAAGTCCGGTCCAGCGCGACCTGGCCAACCCCGTGGCGAATCCTTCGGTTCAGGACGCGATCGTAGACATTGACCGGCAATTGATGCTCCTTCAGGGGAACGTCAGCCCGCTCAACACGGAGTATCGAATCCCCGCGATGCAAAGCGCAGTGACGGATTTGCGTGCGGCGCCGGCGGTCGGAATCAGCGAGCCTCGGATAGCCTACGCATACCTTGCCGGCGGCCCAGGCGGCTGCGGGCTGGGAATTCTTTGGCTGGGAACGGGGATCGCCGGCAGCGGCTTGAGATTCGAGAGCGATACGGGGCAGTCTGTCGACGTCGACACGGCTTGGAATCCCGCCCGCGCGCAACGGGAAGCCGCGATTACAAATCATGAGATAATGACCGGTATCTTTCCCGATGAGGGACGCCAGGTTAACGCGGCCAAATATGAACCCTACAAGAATATCATGGTGGTCCTTCCCAAGGATGTGTTGATGGGTAAGGTCAAGCTCTCAATTCTTTATGGAAATAATCAGGTCAGCCGCCCGATCGACATGTACATAGCGCCGGGGTTTCATGAAGGCTGGAAGGCACTGGCGACCGTCAAGGCGCCGAACTGAGACACGGGAACCGTCCAGATCTCGTGGCCGACGACGGTTTGACCTGGCTAACATGGTGAGGAGATTAAAACGGCGTTTTGCGTTGGTGGCGATTCGCCGAAAGTGATTCATGTCAACTCTCGCGGTTCCAATTCCGCCCTCGCGAACGCGGCCAAAGACATTGGCCGAGCTTCTGGACGGCTTAGGCAATGTCCCGCCTGAGCGCGTTCGCGCTGACCCTCCGCCGGGCACGGCCACTGAGCGCGATGTCATCGATGTCGAAGCCCGCGAGGACCGGCTGTGCGAGCTTGTGGATGGAACGCTTGTGGAGAAGGCGATGGGATTTTGGGAATCCGTGCTGGCGATGCTGCTCGTGCGAATTCTGGGCCGGTTCGTCGACGACCATGATCTGGGTGTCATCAGCGGTCCGGACGGGATGATTCGCCTTTTTCCGGGGATGATCCGGCTGCCGGACGTCGCGTTCATTTCATGGGAACGCCTTGCCGCTGTGAAGGGCCCACGCCAGGCTGTGACGGATGCGGTTCCCGACCTGGCCATCGAGGTCCTCAGCGCGGGGAACACGGCGGGCGAAATGGAGCGAAAGGTTCGGGACTATTTCGCCGCCGGCGTCAGGTTGGTGTGGCTGGTGGACCCACACGATCGAAACGTAAGAGTTTATCGGTCGCCAAACGAGGTTGGCCTGCTTCGGGTGGGGGACGCGGTGAACGGCGGCGACGTGCTGCGGGGATTCTCCATCGAGCTGCGAGAGCTATTCGCACGCCTGGACCAACAAGGCAAGGCGTAGGAGGCGTTCATGTCAAAGCTAGCGTTTTGTGACCGCCACGTCCCCGTACCCATGCACCTTCTGGCAGATCAGCCGCAGGGAGCCTTCGACGTCTCCCGCGGCGGTCTTGAACGCATCGGCATCGATCGTCAGCGGCGCGCCTAAAACCACCAGCGGGGCGCCGTACTCTGGCGTGCGAATGGCCTGCTCGATGCTCAGACCCCCGACGGTCTGCACCGGCACTCGTACCGCTTTGACGACCTCGCGAAGCTGATCGAGCGGGCTGGGCATCCTTCGGCCGCTGGCGGCGATGCCGCGGCGTTCGTCATAGCCGATGTGATGAATGACGTAGTCGCACCCGGCATCCTCGATCAACTTCGCGCCCGCCACCATGTCCGGACAGGCAAGATTGTCCCCCATCACTTTGACGCCCAGATCTTTTCCCGCCTTCACGATGCACTTGAGCGTCTCTTGGTGGGCACGGGCCATTACGACGACGTGGGTGGCCCCGGCCTTGGCCATCAGCTCGGCTTCCAAGTACCCGCCGTCCATGGTTTTCAGGTCGGCCACGATCGGCGTGCCGAGGAATCGTTGGCGAAGTGCTCGCACGCCGTGCATCCCTTCGGCGATAATGAGCGGCGTGCCCGCCTCCAGCCAGTCCACCCCCGCCCGAAGGGCCATCTCAGCCGTGGACAATGCCTCATCGATCGCGACGACGTCGAGGGAGATTTGGACGATAGGTTTCATGAAGGTCATCGCCAATGGTTGAGAACGTGGAGAGTATCCGCCAGCGGCAGTCCCGCCCCGCAGAGGTTCTGGATAGCCCGCACAATCCCGTTCAAATTCGGGTCGCGCCGCGTGTTATTATCACGGCGAATAATGAAGATTCCCGGATGATGGCCGTTGGCCGCAAGAATCAGCTCGTGCAGTTCCTCAAAGTCTTCATGGTTGCCGGAGAGAAGAACTCGTCGATCTGCGATGGCATGCGCCAGGTGGACTGGATCATTCTCGCCGCTTAGTCCAACAGAAACCGGAATGATTGCGTCGTGTCCTGCCCGACGCAACAGGGTCGCCAGGAGCGAGCTCGCCGAATCGTCGTCTAGATAGATTCGGACGGATAGCATAGACGGCGGATTCTCGCTCGCTCTTGCGGGCTTATCGGCTTCGGGCGGCCATGATACTTGTAATGCGGATCGTTCATCCCCGCGGCTTCCATGATCATATCGTCGTAATGATAATCCTGTTGCAACTCCGGCGGGTCCGATTGGCAATACGCGATTGCCTCTCTGACCGCTTCGAGCGGCAGGTTGTAATCTTCGGCGATCTGCTCGATGGTCCGCGGCTCCTCGGCATTCATGTACTGTCCGTACAAGGTCCGCGCCTTGATGCGCCGACCTTTAATGGAGAGCTGGCGGTACGACGATTTGGGATCGCGCTCCAGGTGTTGCCATCTTGTTTGCGTTGGGCTCATGATCTTCTCGTATCGCCGCGGCCGGCTGATTGTCCGCGGCGGCCGTGTTAATCGCAAGTTGCTTCGCCGGTCGGATCGATATATCATATACTTGAAACAGAGGATGTGTCCTGGCCACCGGGGGCGACCGGTTTCGACCGGATGGCGACGGTGGCGGTGGCATGCCGAGGACGCTCGTTGGCCTCGTAAATCATCGAGCAAAACTTAACTGCCAACAGCGATGTTGCAGGCCGGATTGGCTTTGCCGCTCCGGTTCGTATGGCCGCCTAATTTAAGGCGACCTCGGCACGATGCGTAGCCCGCGACGCGTCGGCCGCACAGTGCGGGCTGGCCGCCGGGTTCGGCCGTTGACCCGGCGGCGAGACACAGACGGCTGGACTTTCGCGGAGGATGTCGATGTCCGCCGCGGGAGTCGAGATCAAACCATCGACTATGCATGTAGAGGCCGCCATTCGAGTTATCTCGGGACGGGGGTTCGATTCCCCCCGCCTCCATTTCGGCCGCAGGCCGAAATAGAGGCCAGAGCAGGAGAGAGGAGAAAGTAGAGCAGGCCGACGGAGCGTCCAGATCGACGGATCCAGATCATCGGGTGACGCTCTCCCCGGTCTCCTCTCTACTTTCTCTTCTCCTGCGCACGATACCCAAATCGGTCGTTTTGGAGATCCCGCTTCCCTTTTGCGCGTTCTGGGGCGCTCAGTTGAGCTTCGAACAATCGATCGAATCCGCGAAGCACCACTACGCGGCCGGGAGGCTCGATGAAGCGGAGGCGATCCTGCGGCAGGTTTTGGTGCGCGATCCCGATCACGCGGCTTGCCTCCACGCGCTGGCGTTGATGCTGCATCGCCGCGGGTTGCTCGAAGGGGCGATCGAGATCTATCTTCGGGCGGCGAAGCTGCGGCCCGACGACGCGGATGTCCAAAACGATCTGGGAGCCGCTCGTCTTCAGCGCCGGGAATTTACCGAGGCGATTGACGCGTTGCGCCGCGCCGTTAGCCTGCGACCGAACTTCCCCGAGGCACATACCAACCTCGGAACTGCGCTGACCAGTGTCGGGCATATCGACGAGGCCCTGCAATGTCATCGAAAGGCGATCGAGCTGCGGCCCGACCTCGCGGCGGCTCACTTCAATCTCGCCAACGCGCTACGAAGCGGCGGCCGGCTCGAAGAGGCGGTGAACTCGTATCGGCGAGCATTGCAAATCCAGCCCGACCAGCCGGAGGTTTGCAACAATCTTGGCCTCGCGTTGCAGGAGCGGGGACACCTCGATGATGCGATTGAAGCATTCGGCAAAGCGGTCGAGCAGCGCCCGAACTTTCCTCAGGCGTTGAGCAACCTGGGCTCGGCACTGAACCGGGCCGGCCATTTCGATCAAGCGATCACCGCCTGCCGGCGGGCGATTGGCTTGCGGCCGGATTATGCCGAAGCTCATGCCAATCTGGCCGGGGGCCTGTGCGCTAACGGGGAATTCGACGAGGCAATTACGGTTGCGAGTCAAGCTCTGGCAATTCGGCCGGACCTCGCCGAGGCATACAACGTCCTGGGAAATGCATGGAAGGCAAAGGGACGCCTCGACCAGGCGATGGATGCGTATCGCCGGGCACTGGCGGTGCGGCACGAATATGCCGATGCCCTCAGTAACCTCGGCATCGTCTTACAGGACAGCGGCCGCCTTGACGAGGCGATCGAATGCTTCCGTCGGGCCTCGGCATGGAAAGGAGGCGCCAAAGCCGCGGACAATTTCCTCCTGGCCCTCCACTATCACCCCGATTGGGAATCGAGGCGGATTTACGACGAGCATGTTCGATGGAACCGGACCTACGCCAAAACGTTGTGCCCGACTGGGGCCCGCGATGACCACAATCGAGGTTCTGCTGCCGGCCGGCGGCTTCGGGTCGGGTACGTATCTCCCGATTTCAATTCACATGCGGTGGGGCGGTTTCTTTTGCCGCTGCTGGCCAACCACGATCACAGCCGCTTCGAGATTTTCTGCTACTCCGACGTCACCCGGCCCGACGAAAAGACGCAACAGTTGCGGTCGTACGCCGACGTATGGCGAGCCACGGCAAGTCTTTCCGATCAGAAGCTCGACGAGCTGATTCGCGCCGACCGGATCGATATTCTGGTGGACCTGACCCTTCATTCGGCCGGCAACCGCCTGTTGGTCTTCGCGCGCAAGCCGGCGCCGGTGCAGGTGACGTATCTTGCCTATTGTAGCACAAGCGGATTGGAAACCATGGATTTCCGTCTGACCGATCACTGGTTGGACCCAATCGGCGCCGACGATCATGTGTATTGCGAGAAATCCATTCGTCTGCCGAACACTTACTGGTGTTATCCCGAGCCGCCCGAGGCGCCGGCGGTCGTGCCGCTCCCCGCCGTTGTCCGCGGGCAGGTGACCTTCGGGTGTCTGAACAATTACTGCAAGGTAAGCCGGCCGACGCTGGAAACGTGGCGCCGGCTGCTGGCCCAGGTTCACGATTCGAGATTGATCGTTCATTCCCACGATGGGTCTCATCGGGCCGACGTCCGCGAATTCCTGGCGGAAGGCGGGATTGACCAGCGACGTGTGGAATTCATCGGCCGGCTGCCAATGGAGCAGTATTTTCGGATTTACCACGAGATCGACATTGCCCTGGATCCGTTTCCGTTTCCTGGCGGCACGACGACGTGCGATGCCCTCTGGATGGGCGTGCCGGTGGTGAGTCTTGCCGGGCCGACGGCTGTTTCTCGCGGCGGACTGAGCATTCTATCGAACGTCGGTTTGCCAGGGCTGGTCGCGCCCAATAAGGACGATTACCTTCGAATTGCGACAAGCCTGGCCGGCCATCTGACCCGGCTGGCCGAGATGCGCTGCGACCTGCGGCAACAAATGCGAAGCTCGCCACTGATGGACGCACGGCGCTTCGCGCGCGACGTAGAGGCGGCTTATTATCAAATGGCGGAGAATCAAGAGTCCCGGTGAAATGGCCGATAAAGGGGGGGAGACGCCGCCATGTCCGTGCAGTTGATCTGCCCGAATCTGCGCTGCCGCAAGTTCCTTGCAGTGCCTGACGAAGTACGCGGCAAGTTGGTGCGATGCCAGCATTGCCAGCAGATGCTTCGCGTGCCCGACGGGAAGAAGAGCGAGCCTGTCGCAGCCCCCGCCAGCGCCAAGCCGGCTCATTAGATCGTCGGCCTCCGCTTTCGTTGAAACTCTAAAATTATCCTAACGGTGGCCGCCGCGGCCGATTTGCTGGCATTTACCGATTGGACGGTAAATCAAGTCAGCTTCGAGGGGTGGAGTTAGCCCACTTTATTCTTGCCCGGCCAGGGCTTTGGCGATAGGTTATGGGAAGTTTCCCGCGGTCGCGAGAGACGAGACAGGTCTGCTCGAACCACCAACAGGGCACTTCATTATGCAGGCGGTATTAGTGATGTTCCGTTCGGACGGAGACCGGCGCAGCTTTTCGGTAGCGCGCGATATCACGGTGATCGGCCGTCGCGAGGATTGCGACCTGCGGATCCCGCTGGGGGAAGTTTCCCGCAAGCATTGCCGGCTGATTCGCGACGGGGACTCGTTACGCGTCGAGGATTTGGGCAGTTCCAACGGGACGTATCATAACGGCCGCCGCGTCCAGGAAGCGGCGCTGGCTCCCGGTGACAGTGTGCAGGTCGGACCGGTGGTATTCGTGCTTCAGGTTGACGGGGTGCCGGCGGACGAGGAACTGGCCCCGGTTGTTGCCGCTCCCGCTGAGGAAGAAGCCGGTGCACATGCCGCTGAGGCCGGGGCGAACGACGCTGTCGTGCACGCCGCCCCCGATCCCGAGGTTGCCGGCGACGCGCCCACCAGCGCCGATCTTGGGGAGCTCGAACCGCTGGATGAAGAGGAGGACGACGGCTTCGACGTCGTTCTGCAAGAGGCCGAAGCCGCGGCAAAGGCTCATCAGGGGAAGGGCAAGTAAGCCTTCATTTCGCCCGCCGATTTTCGCGCAATGCCATCGCCCGCGTGGCGGCGCGTCACTTGAGCCATCCTGCTTTGCGATTGCCGAACTCGATCGGTTTGGTTGGCCAGGCCGGCGCGGCCCAGTGTATGGCGTTGTGGATCACCCGCAGCACGTTGGGATCGAGATACGTCGGATAGGTTTCGTGTCCCGGCCGAAAGTAAAAGATGCGGCCGGCGCCGCGGGTCCAGGTGCAGCCGCTGCGAAACACTTCCCCGCCGCTGAAGCTGCTGATCAGCACCGTTTCCTGTGGTTCGGGGATGTCGAAATATTCGCCGTACATCTCCTCGGCCGGCACGATGAAGTGATCGTCGATGCCCTGCGCGATCGGATGCCCGGGTCGCGTGACCCAGAGGATTTCCCGATCGTCGGCCTCGCGCCATTTGAGATTACACGTGGTGCCCATGAGCTTGCGGAAGAGTTTCGAATAGTGACCGCTGTGAAGGACAATCAATCCCATCCCGGCCAGGACGCGACGATGCATCCGATCGACAATCGCATCCGAAAGCTGGTCGTGAGCCAGATGCCCCCACCACGCCAGCACGTCCGTCCCATCCAACTGACTTTCGCTCAGGCCGTGCTCGGGCTCGTCGAGAGTCGCGGTGACGACCTCCAATGAGGCATCGTGGCGAATGCCGGCCGCAATCGCCTCGTGCATTCCCCGCGGATAGATTTCCGCGACTCTCGAATTGATCCTCTCATGCCGATATTCGTTCCAGATTCGCACGCGAATCGCCATGTCTCTGCTCCAGCACTCAAGAAAACCAGTGATATTGGGCCTTGCTTACGGCATCAGGTCATTTCAATTTCACTCAGAAAGCGTTGTACCTGCCGCGTGTCAACATGTCCGGCAAGCTCGGTGATGGCGTTTGCCGCGCCACACGCGGCGGCAAGCTTGAGACCTTCACGAAGATCCTGGAGCCGGTCGAGTGCGACTGCCAGCCCCGCTGCGAATGCATCTCCGGAGCCGATCGCGCTGGCCGCGCACACCTTCGGCGATGAGACATGCCAGCAGCTTTTCCCGTCGCTGGCGATTGCCCCCGCGGCGCCGAGGGTGACGATCAGCCAACCCTTGGGCGGCGTATGCCGCAGCATCGCCTCCGTCAATTTCGATTCATCCCTCAGGTCGGCTTCAAGGGTCGCGGCCAGTTCCTGACGATTTATCTTCAAAATGCCATTTGGATGCCGCATGGCGAGTTGCAACGGTTCGCCGCGGGCATCGATGATGGCCTTGGCGTCCAGTTCCCGGGCCAGCGGCAGCCAGCGGGCGTAAAAGTCGGCCGGGGCGCCGGGCGGCAGCGTGCCGGAAAAGACCCAGACGCGCGCCCGCGGCAAAAGCTGGCGCAATTTCCCGCTGAGTTCCTCCCACGCCGACGGCTCGACTGCCAATGATTCCTCGACCAGTTCCGTTGCCGTCCCCGCGGCCCGATCGATTACCGTAATACATTGACGGGTCTGCACGCCAACGATAACGAAGTCGTGCCGGATGCCCGCGGCGTCGAGGTCCTGCCGCAGCATTTCCCCGCCGCGTCCGCCGGCAAAGCCGGTTGCGGTCGCATCCTGGCCAAGCGAATGCACCACCCGGGCCACATTGATCGACTTGCCCGAGGCGTAGTCGGTCACCCGCGTGGCGCGGTTGACCGCATCAATCGTCACGCGATCGAAGACCATCGTGCGCTGATAAACCGGTGTGGCGCCAAGGCAGAGAATCACAGGCAATCCACCGTACGAATGTACAAGGGCACGGAATCGCCGGGAAGCCGGGCACTCACGCGGTCTCCTCGACGTTCGCCGGGCGCGTCTTTCCGAATTCAACGAGCATCTCGACGACGCTTGGGCGGAAACCGCAGGACTTGAACAGGTTCCGGGCGGCTTGATTGGCCCAGGCGGTGTCGCAGCGAATCTGCGGGACGCCGATCTGACGGAACTTTTCCATCGCGACGGTCACGAGCTGGCGGCCAATCCCCTCGTGCCGGTAGTCCTCTTCGACCCAAAGGTCGTGAATGAAGCCGAGCTCTTTGAGGCGATAAATCGGGAGTTCGGCTTCGACCGTGCCGACCAGAAACCCGGCAAGCCGCGACGGCGCGCCGCCGGCATCGGCAACGAGAAAGACGCTGTTGCTGGCGGTCGCACGTTGAGCCAGCCGCGGTACATCTCCCCCGGATCGGAACGAAACGTGTACTTGGCCGGGTCCAGTTGCTCGTGCATCGAGGCGATCTTGCGAACCATCGGCAAGACGGCGGGAACGTCGTCGACAGTTGCCGGGCGAATTTCCATAACACGCTCTAGGCGGGCAGCGCTTCCGAGAAAAACCGTAGCCAGTTACCGCCGAGGATTCCGGCGACCGCGGCGTCATGGAACCCTGCGGACGAAAGTGCGTCGCCGAGGCGGCCAAGGTCGGCTGAGCTTTCGATTTCGACCGGGACCTGCTCGCGGCCCAGGCCGCCGTCCATGTCGGTGCCGATCCCGACGTGGCGGTCGTCACCGATGACATCACACATATGGCGGAGGTGCGCCGTCACGTCGCCAAGCGTTGCCCGCCGTTTGCCCTGCTCCTGTGGAGGCAGGAGAAACTTGTCATAGAAGTTGATCCCGATCACGCCGTCGCGCTTTGCGACGGCGCGGATCATCTCATCGGAGAGCTGGCGGTCGGTCGGAACGATCGACCGGCAATTCGAGTGGGATGCGATGACTCTGCCGCCGCTGAGTTCGAGCAGTTGCCAGAAGGATTCCTCGGCCAGGTGCGATGCGTCGTGAATGATCCCGACGTTGTCCAGCTCGCGGACGAGCCGGACACCTTCGGGCGTGAGAGGGCCGGGCGCGCCCGTTCCGCCCGCGTAGCGGGTCTGCCGCCAGGCCAAACCGACCACGCGCACGCCGACACCGAAGAAGACCGCGACGTCCCGCACCGAGCGGATCGGGTCGGCGCCTTCAAGCAGGATGACGGCGCCGGGACTTCGGCGCGACAGCCGCTCGCGGCGGTCCACGATGTCGATCTGTCCGTCCTGCGCCTGGCGGCGGTACCATTGCATCTGCTTCATGGCCATTTCGTGGGCTTCATCGGGCGATCGATAGCCCGGTTCCTTGGGAGAAGCCGGTGCGCAAAAAATGGTGGCGCAGATCAGCCCTACGCCGCCGATGCGGAGGTCCGGAAGCCCGACCGACGGGATGCCTTCTTCATCAGGGCTCTGTTCTCGTGCCGGACGCAGCACGTCGCGCCCGCGAAGGGCGTTGTAGGCCAGGTCGAGATGGGCATCGAAGAGGAGCATTTGCGAATCGAACACGGTCACGACAATCTGTCAGGACGAGAGTGCCTCCAGGTGCCGTACCACGCACCGGCTCAGGGCTCGCAGGTTATACCCGCCTTCCAGGGCGCTGACGATCCTCCCGCCGCAGTGCTCGTCCGCGACTTCCGTCATCATTCGTGTCATGTTTGCAAATCCTTCTTCGCTCAATTCGATCTGGGCCAGCGGATCATCCTGGTGGGCATCGAAGCCGGCCGAAATCAGCAGCATCTCCGGCCGAAAAGCGTCGAGTCTTGGCACAACCCGCTCGCCCATGGCCGTAAGATAATCGTCATCATCGGCGCCGGGGTCGAACGGGATGTTCAGCGTACAGCCCCGGCCGGCGCCGATCCCGACCTCATAGTCAAAACCCGTCCCCGGGTAACAGGTGCGCGGGTCCTGGTGGAGGCTCACAAAGAGCACGCCGGGGTCATCCTCGAACGCGGCCTGAGTTCCGTTGCCGTGATGGACGTCGAAATCGACGATGGCGACGCGGCCGACGCCGTGCGCCTGCTGAAGGTAACGTGCGGCGATGGCAACGTTCGAGAACAGGCAGAACCCCATCGCCCGGTCCGGCTCGGCATGATGTCCTGGCGGGCGCACGGCGGCAAAGGCGCGTTTGACGCGCGCGCCGGCCACCGCGTCGCAACACGCCAGCACCGCGCCGGCGCCGAGCCGCGCGATCTCGAAGCTGGCGGGGCAGACCGGCGTATCTCCCTCGTCGAGCACGCCGCCGCCCAGCGAGCAGATGTGACGGATTCGCTCGACATGGTGCGGCGTGTGCACCGTCAACAGCCACTTCTCGTCCGCGGGCTTCGAGTCGATCTCGATCAACTTGGCCGATGGCGGCGGAAAGGGTCCCAGGTCGATGGAAAAATCTGAAAACGGATCCGGTGAGTCAATCAATCCCGCCGCGCGGACGGCGGCGGCGATCGCGCGAATCCGATCTGGCCGCTCGGGATGGGTCGGCGAGGTCAGGTGTTCTGCAAACCGCGGACTGGAGCAGAAGCCGGTCACGCAGCAGCATCGTACTTGCGAAGGAGATCGGCCGCCAAGTTGCAGTGGGGCAAGACCCCCACCCAACCAGACGCTCTTCAGTGCGGTCCGGCGGCTGGCTGAGTCGCGGCGGTGAGCGCCGCGATGTCGAACTCGGGAATGATTTGCTTGCGCAAGTCCTCGAACGATTGTTCCCACCTGGCCGGGATTCCGCCGCGGATCAGGAGGTTCTTGAGGCCTTGCCTGGTGCCGTCGAGTGACGCGTCCGCCGGCTCCCGGGCCCGCTGAACGTTCGCACGATAGA
>Ga0307477_10002085_pt1 | contig 15780 bp, 14 predicted proteins | sample atmos_gasesECM2C_FD_203316 | JGI IMG/M metagenome (GOLD analysis project Ga0307477, IMG submission 203316) | Hardwood forest soil microbial communities from Morgan-Monroe State Forest, Indiana, United States - atmos_gasesECM2C_515 | ecosystem: Environmental > Terrestrial > Soil > Temperate...
TGGCATGGACTACGCGGAAATCGTCGATGCTGATGTGCGTGAACTGCGGGCTACCTGCGACCTCGCCGATCGCCCAGACGCCGGGCGCGGTGGTCTGCAGCCGCTCGTTGACCTTGATGTATCCCCGGTCGGTGAGCTCAACGCCGGTCAGTTCCAGGCCGAGTCCTTCGGTGTTCGGATTGCGGCCTGTGGCGACCAATACATGACTACCTTTTAGGACTTTCTCAATTCCATTCTGCTCGACGACGACGCTCACCGAGCCCCCACATTTGCCCGACACTTGCTTGATCCGAGCATTCAGGAGAATGTCGATGCCTTCCTCTGCGAGCAGGCTGCGAAGAGCCTCGCATACATCTGGGTCTTCTTTAGACATCAGCCTCCCGCTGCGATCGACCATCGTCACCTTGCTGCCGAAGCGGCGCATCGCCTGCGACATCTCCACTCCGACGTAGCCCCCACCGACAACAAGCAAGTGTTCGGGAATTTCATCGAGTTCAAGGGCCTCGATATGTGTGAGCGGCTGCGCTTCCGCAAGGCCCGGAATTGTCTCCAGCGCGGCACGCGTGCCCGTACTAACGATCACATTCGCGCCTCGCAGTTGACGTGTGGTCCCATCGGCCAGGGAGACTTCCACGTTTCTCGGAGCTAGGAACCGGCCCGTTCCCAATATGAACTCGGCTCCCGTGTTCTTGTAGTTTTCCATATACATATCGTTCAGGCCGCGCACCATCCTGCGCTTGCCCTCGCGCACGCCTGCCATGTCGATCGCGAAGCCGTCGTGTGTGATGCCGAATTCCTTGCTTCGCCGAAAGTACGATGCGACTTTCGCGCTGTGGATGATGTTCTTGCTCGGCAAGCACGCGATGTTCGGGCATGACCCGCCGATGTATTTGCGCTCGACGACTGCGACGCGCTTGCCTTCGCCAGCAAACGTCCACGCGGCGATGGTCGCGCCCGTGCCGCCACCGAGAATCACCAGATCAAATTCTTCCAGATGCGTCTTCATGCGAATTTTCCTTTCCGAGCAGCAGGTTCACTCCCGTTGGCGTTCCACCACTTCGCTTCGATCCACCGCGGGCGGCGTACCGCAGAACGACCACACCTAATCAAACGGATCCGCACTCTTTATAAAACTGCCGGGATGTATACCTCTCTTCCCGCTTCGGCTCGCCAACGGCGGAGTCAAACGGTTCACCCCTCGCGCCCGTCCATCGCCTCACGCCCCGCTCTGTCTCTTCATGGTTGTACGCAACTCCAAATTGCGCATCAGCCGGTGCAGGTAATTCGCATGCACCCCCAGAAGCTTCGCCGCCTCCGTGATGTTTCCGCCGGCCTGCTCAAGCGCCCCCAGAATAAGTTGCTTCTTCAGGCTGCGTATCGCGTCGTGATATTTGGCCGGCGCGCTCCCTCCGCATTTCGCACTCTCGAGGACGGTCTCCGGCAGATCTTCCGCCAGGATCGTGTCGCTGGACCCCACCACCACGGCGCGCTCCATCGCGTTTTCGAGTTCGCGCACGTTTCCCGGCCAATCGTATTGCATCAAGCAGGCCAGCGCTTCCTCGGAAATCCCCTTCATGTTTCGACTGCAATTCTTAGCGTGCAGCGCCGAAAAGTGCCGCGCCAACGCGGGGATGTCTTCGGGATGTTCGCGCAAGCTGGGAAGCGTAATCGAGATTACGTTGAGCCGGTGAAACAGGTCCGCGCGAAATTGCCCTTCTCGAACGGCCTTTTGCAAATCCTTGTTCGTCGCCGCCACGAATCTCACGTTGATTTTAATCGGCCGTGTCCCGCCAACGCGCACAAACTCTCGTTCTTGCAGCACTCGCAGCAGCTTCGCCTGCAGGATCGGCGAAAGCTCTCCGATCTCGTCCAGAACGATCGTGCCCCCCTCGGCGACTTCCAGAAATCCCTTTTTTTGGCTGATCGCGCTGGTGAACGCCCCTTTCTCATGGCCAAACAATTCGCTTTCCAGCAGCGTCTCCGTCAGCGCCGCGCAATTCAGCGCCACAAACGGCTGGCTTTTCCTTGCGCTGTTCTTGTGGATCGCCCGCGCAGCCAGCTCCTTGCCCGTGCCGCTCTCCCCGCAAATCAATACCGTGGAATCGCTGGGCGCCACGCGCTCGATGAATTGATACACCTCGCGCATGCGCGCGCTGCCTCCCACCATGTCGTGAGTGAGGCTGACTTCGGCGAGCAGCCTCTGATTCTCGCTTCCGAGCCGCTCAAACTGCCGCGCATTTTCGATCCCGATCACTCCGAGACCCGCAATCGCTGTGAGCAACTCGAAATCCCCTTCGGTGAGCGCCGTCGCCGAACTGCTGGATTCCAGATAAATGATTCCGATCGGCCTCTGTTTGGAAATCATCGGCACGCAAAGAAGCGTACGACGCGGTTGGTTCTCGCCTCCCTCCGCCGAATTGACGAGTTTCTGCGCCTCTGCGCCGATGTCCAGCAGTGGAACTCCTTCTTCGACGACTCGCCGCAGAACTCCCTGGTTGACATGGACAGGCTGATGCGCTCCGGACATCCGGTCCCACGCTGCATGAGACCGCACATCGTTGGAATCTTCCTCCAACAGCAGAATGACCCCTCGTTCGGCGGGAACGATGTCAAAGATCATTCCCAGCAATTGCCATGGCAGAGACTCCTCGTCACGCAGCGAACCAATCGCCCTGCTGATTTGCAGCAGCACGCTGAGGTTGCGCGCCATTCGTGCTGCTTTTGGCAGCGCCGCCAATGATTCCGGCTGCAAGCTGGGAAGTTCGTCACGGTGTACTTCCTTCGTTCTTACGGTTGTTGTCTCTCCCTCATCCATTTCCACCGGACTGCTCGCCGCGCTCTCGCCCGTATCCGCCTCGAAGAAAAACACCGAACTTCCCACCGCCAATTCGTCTCCCGATTTCAGTTCGCGTTCCCTCACCGGAATGCCATTCACAAAAGTTCCCGATTGACTGTTCAAATCCAACACAACAGCGCGCCCCTCCACCAATCCAATCCTGCAGTGATGAGGGGAAACTTCAGGGTCCTCGAGACGGATGGCGTTGTCCCCGTCCCGGCCGATGCGGACTTCTGCGCCGAGTGCGAATTCCGATTTTCGCAACGGCCCGCTCATCGCCAGAAGTTTTGTTGCCATAATTTGCCCTTCGCTTTGAGACCGTACGCCCGGATGCAAGCCCAGTGCGAGGCCGTCAGTTTAGCTCCACCGGCCCGCAATCGCTACCCTGGCCAAGCCCTATCCAAATGGATAGAGCGCCTATCCGAACGGCTAGAACTTCACGATCGCGCCAAGAGGGCGCCCTTAGCCTCACTCCCTGACGAACATAACTCATTCTTTTTTAGCAACTTGCCATGCATCCTGCCCGATCGCACTGCCGATAAACTTCGCCCGGCTTCGTCAGGCCGAGTTACTCCTCCGCCCCCTACTAGCTTTCCGGATAGTGGTTTCCATTCCCTCGTCGTATCACCAAGCACAATCTCTTTTCCCCTGCGCGCGCAACCGCTGTATTCACAGCGAGATATCCGTCTTTCCCTCACCATGCGCAACTTTGGACCGTTTGGCATTTCGCCTGCCTATCTCAGAAGCGTCGGTGGCTTACAAAAAAATGGATCGAGGTGGCGAATGAAATTTCAAAATATGATTCGGATGCACGCGATGGTTATCGGCTTTGCGGCAGCTTTGCTGTTGGCGAGTTCTGCTTCGGCTCAGGAAATTGACAACCCCACTTGGGATGGGGGCCCAAACACAATCTCGCTTGCGCAGCCCGCTCCGGCTCCCACAGCCGGCGGATTGGGCTCTGCCGTGGCCAGTTCCCAAGCCAGCACTTCCGACGCCGGGATCGCCAAGTCGCTCGCAACGCAAGAGACAGTCATTTCTCAGCCGACTCCGGTCCAAAGCTGGGTGGTTGCTTCCTTGCTAATTTGTTTCGCTCTGGCCGCTCTGTATATGCAGGCAGAAACCAAGCGCCGCAAGCGCGCCCGCCAAGGTGGTCCGCTCGACACCAAGGCCACAATGTCGTAAGCCACCACTGAGCGCAGTGATAAAAGCCCCGGGAGCTTGGCCTCCAGCCATCCCGGGGCTTCCGTGTTTTCGCCGAATCCAAGCTCCCGCCCGCAATCCGCTCCCCGGAAACGGCAAAAGCGAACCCTTTCCAGTGCAAGAGGCTCGTCGGAGACTTGCCAAATCAACGGGTATTAGTGCGAACCTGCCGCGCGCCCCGCGCCGCGGGTTGAAGATAGTGCGTGCCCTTCGACCTCCTCCGGAGTCACCGGCTGGTTTATCACCGTAACGCCTGAGGACGCCCATGCCAGCCGCCCGTCGCTGTTCGCAACTTCTTTAACAATTTTCGTGAACAGCTGATCTTTCATCGCGGTTCGTTTCGCGTAGTCGACCACGTAACTGACGCTGAATCCCAACGATCCGGCTTCCACCACTAGCGCGACGTTGGGTTCCAGCGGAGGGTTCTCGCTCCGAAAGTTGTCACTTACTTCCTTCCAGGAAATCCGCGCCTCAACCAGGTAGTCGCCAATGGTCTCGGTGGTGATGCGCAAAAGCATCTCCCTGGCAAACTCACAATCGCTGCTGGTTGTAAATACCACTTTAATCTCGTCCCAGATGAACCGGAATCCTTGGGAGTAATTGAAAACGGACCCTTTCAGAACGGTGCTGTTGGGGATGCGCGCGATGCGCCCGTTGTAGAGATCCCTGCCGACCCAGTTTCCTGTTTCCATCAACGTCGTTCGCAGGAGCCCGATGTCGATCACGTCCCCTCGCGTATCGCCGATCTGAACTCGATCTCCCACGGCGTACAGCTTTGAAAAACCGATGGAGAATGCCCCGGCAATACTGGCTAGAACATCTTGGAGAGCCACTGCCACGCCCGCGCCAGCAACGCCCAGCACAAGACTCAGGCGGCCCAACCGATCCTCAAAAAGGATAGCGAGAAAAAGGAGAATCGAAAAGTATCCGGAAAAAACGACAAACTTGCGGACCTTATACCGCGCGTCGGCCCGGCCAAAGCGCCGCGGCAGAGTTTGTTCGAGGACGCGGAACGCCGCATGAATTGCCAGGATGCCGATGACAGCCGCAATACATTGGCCGAGAAGGGAAAGCGCACCAGCCTGTCTTAAGAGATCTTTCATCCAGCCACCGCCACTCCCTGATTGCCGTCCCCGCGCGAAGCTAGACTACCGGACCTCTCATCCACGTTCAAGTGGACGAACCTGAAACGGAACAGAGCATCGGCGGAACGCAATCGCGCTCCCCGATTGCGCGCAGAATCGGACCTGTCCGCCAAACTCCTTAAGGGATATCCTGTTCGAAATCAGTTCCTTATGCCAGCCACTCGTGCGGAACTGTGGCAATTTTCTCAGTGAGGTTTTTGTACGGCGTCTACGTCGATATCACCCTTGCCTTTGGAGAATACCGGGTTGTCGATCGTTCCGCCGATTCGAAAGGGAAACTGCAACTTCCCTTCCTTGAGTGTCGCTCCAGACAGCCGCGCGACGGTGTTGGTGAAGAAGCTCTCTTTGGTTGTAATTTCCGCCAACCCGCGATAGTTCAACTCGTCAGAGCCCGAGACGCTGACGCTGCCCGAGCCATCCACATCCACGCCGTAGCCGTCAATATCGATAACGCGACTCGAAATCCGCTGATTGTCCAGTTCCAGGTCGGTGGTGATCACATTAAATGCGGAAGGATCATTCTTGGCCGGGCCGAGATCATTGAAATGCGCCAGCTTCATCAAGTTCGCGTTGAGCTTCAGGCTCGGCACCTGGCCGTTGCGCACGGTCACGTGTCCGGCTCCGTGGATTCCCGCTAACGGGCGGAGTGAGTGCTCGATTTCTCCCGCTAATTTTACGTCTCCCTCCATCTTGCCGGTCATCTTTCCGCCGCCGCTGGGGAAGGCTGCGAGAAGCTGGGCTACATTGATGTCCTTCAGCCGCGCATCGGTCTTGAATTTCACGTTCTTGCCCAACAAGTCGAAGGTGAGGTCACCTGCAGCATTCCCGCCATAAACCTGCGCTTTAACCTCCGTGAAATAAACATGCCTGGCTTCCAGTCGCAGTTTGGATTCCATATTTTTTGCCTCGACCGAGCCGAAGTGCAGGAGACCCGCCTTCACCGTGCCCTGGCCGTCCGTTGAGGAAGACGAGGGATTGATAATTCCCATCAGGTTCACTTGTTCCAGGTCGCAGAAAACCTCATGGGCTTCGAAAAAGACGGGGCCCGCCGCGTCGGATGGCAAAAGATTCGACGCGATCAATTGCCCGCGCTCAATTTGCACTCTCGAAATCACTCCCAGCGGAAACGTATTTTGCGAAGCCTGCGCTTGTGGATTCTCGAAATTCCACGGGCCGTCAGGATCGGAAGTCATATTCAGGATTGGATCCTTAAGGACGAGGGACTTGATGACCACCTGGCGGTGCAAAAGCGCACCAAGGCTAAGTTCAGCATCGATCCGCGCCACCTGGACGATGTAACCGCGCGGAAATATCGGAGGGTTCTTCACGCCGAAATCATCAATGTGAATGGAGAGTGGAAAAAAAGTGAGCGTCAATCGCCCGATTTCGACCTGTTTTCCGGTTTTCTCCTGAAGAAAGGAGATCACCTGGGGCCTGTAGCGATCCACTCGAACAAGTGCGGGTCCAACAAAAATAACCGCGAGCAAAAGTAATGCGGCGATCCCAATGACGATAAGACCGGTTCTGTGCCGGATGGCCATGGCGAGCTCCAGAGTACAATTGTTTTGGGCGTAACCGGAAGGGCTCTACATTGCTCTCCGTTCCAATCCCCTTCCGATCGAGTGCTTTCAACCGTTCTTGTTGAATGAGGACGAGCCCTCAGGAGAGGTATCCATCCAGAAATCTCTCGCGAGCAGTGTTTATTTCTTGTCCCCAACGTCTGGGCAGGCCATGGATATCCGGCTGAAGAGGAAGACCTGGCCAACACCAGAGGCACTTTTCCGCAAAACCATTCTAGACGCTAGAAGGAAGCGCGTCTGTGCTCTTGTGGACAGCTTCGCAATTGGATTGCGCGGGGTTTATCCGTGCTCGCGAAAGAGTCTTAGACTGGAGAGGCGGTTGGCCTTTTCGCCACCGCGAATGGGGCGCGGCTGACTCAGAAGAGATTCCATCGCTCGGTAAGGGGAACGGGCGGGTACGGTCGGGATTCACCGCCGATGCCCGGTTGCTACCGACATCGAAAAAGCGCGCCAGGCCGAACAGGCTGTCGAACGTGTCCCAAGCCCCGTTGCTGTGGAACTTAACAAGGCGACGCGCATCCAACCGTCGAGGAGTTCACATGCGATCAGACATTGTGCCAGGGTCTATCTTCCCGGACTATGAGCTTTCCGATCACACCGCGAAACACCGGAAGCTCTCCGAACTGCAAGGACCACACCCCATGGTTCTCGTCCTCAGCCGCGGAGGATTCTGTCCCAAGGACCGCCGCCAGGCTGAATTGCTGGTTCAACTCCACCATGAGCTCGAGGTCGCCTATTGCCGGCTGGTTACCGTGAGCACCGACAATATCACCGAAACGAACGAATATCGCACCGGCGTCGGCGCCCACTGGCCGTTCCTCTCCGACCCGGGGCGCATGGTCCAGAAAGATCTGGACATCCCCGAATACACGGATCCTCTCCACAATCCCATGATTCCCCACGTGATTGTCCTCGAGCCCGGTCTGGTCATTTATAAGATCTACAACGGCTACTGGTTCTTCGGCCGGCCCACGATGGAAGACCTCCGCCAGGACCTGCGGGCCGTTACAAAAAAATGCCGGCCGGACTGGGACATTACCAAGCCCGAACTGAAAGCGGCGTGGCAGCAAGGCCGCAAGGAGCTCTTCTATCCCTACGGCAAATCGTACGCCCAGACTCTCGGCGAGCAGGATTAGGAGCGCCAGGCGCGTGCAGTTTTGACGCTTGGACACGTGCACGCTCGAGGCGTTGCTTGGCAGATTGCGCACCTATTATTGCATGGGGAGCGAAAGATACGTTTGGCCCAGTCCGGTCAGCGTTCCGTCCGCACCCAGAAGGCTGCTGTAATGCGGGTCGGGCCTCACGCGTCCCGTAAACGTTTCCATTCCAAAGCATCGGGTAGAAGTCCATCGAATACTTCGTCAGATAGTCGCTCGGCACGCCAGCGTTGGGATTGGGGCTCCAGTTGTACCACCAGCTCACACCCGGAGAGAGCACCGCCAGGTCGGCAGGCGACGCCAGATCATAGGCAATTCCTCGCTTGGCGCTCTTGGTCGCCGTTCGAGGCGGATTCGGCGTTGGCCCAGGAGAGCCACCGGTGGTGCCGTATCCACCGCATCCTGAAAAACTCAGCATGGCTGTCAGCACGAATACGCAAACAGGTTTGCACATGGCGAGACTCTTCTCCTTACCAGCCAATCGCGACGAGCATGTATTGAGGATTCTGGCGAGAAATGTAGCTGGAGTACCCGCCGACATCATCGTAAGGAAATCCGTACGCCAGGCCGTTTATGGCGTTATCGTGCCAGAACTTTGCGTAATAATTCGCGGGTGCCTGCACGTAAAAACTCTGGCTGCTCGCCCACATGCTCGGGTCTAACAACTGGCCGGTCGGCGAGAAAGTTCCAGGAGCAGCAGTATGTCTATAGAGGGCGGCGGAGAGGTCCGGGTAAGCGCCCAGCCCGGATCCATTTGGCCCCGCTTTGGGAATGGTGAGCCCGTTGCTCGACCAGACTTGATCGATGTATGCGCTGTAATAATTCTGGTATTGCCCGCCAGCGTCGAATCCGCCCGCGCCCGGGTTCACGATTCGGTAGGGCGCCTGGAGGGTCGCCAATCCCTGGAATTCCCCGGGAACCGCGGCCGCGAATCGCGCAAAGGTTGCAGCACGGTCTTCCGCGAACGTGGCGGGGTTTTCACCCACCGTTGATTCGAAGCCGTTGGCGCAATGCAGCCTCATGGCGAGCTTGAGGCCAAACGCGTCAACTCGCGTGGTATTGCCGTTAAACTGCGTTGAACCAATCGTGTACTCCAGAAAGTCGTAGTAATTATTTTGGCTGGTGCCCACGCTTCCCAGATAGACGTAGATCCTTCCCGAGGCATTGGCCGTCATATCGAAGAACTGCTGGTCCGCGATCGAGTGCGTTTCCGTTACGCCATTGATCTTGACGCTCCAAAACACCTGGCTATCGGGAAATTGCCCATTCGTCCGGTTCAGGAATTTGAACATCATCACATTCTTCGCCGCCGGCATATTGCTGGCATCCCAAAACGTTTGGCTGCCGGGTGGGGACGGGGAAGGCGGAGTTTGGCTTGTCGTATCAACACTGCCGCAGCCAGCTAAAAAAACCACGGCAGACAACAGTGCGGCGGTCAATGTTGATTTAGAGAGAGAAGTTGCCATGGGGCCCCCGGGGTTGGATTGCTCCATCCGCACGCAAACCGAATCGTTCCGGCGCTTAGGATCTGGAGCTGGTGTTCACTGACGCGGTATCACTGTAGAGTCTTGCACTGTGCGGGTCGGTTTTTGCCTCCGCACCAGCAGGACGATTTATTCTGCGAGCAAGAAGATGCTAGCAAATTGTTTTGCATTGCCACGTTCATTCTGAGAGCTGCGCACAATTTGTTTCCAATGCGCTAACTGTACGCACGTCCGTGCGCAGAGCTGTACGCTAGTGCACGCATCCGAAGATGGCTGTGCGTTGAGGCAACGGAGCAAAAACCGTTCCAACGGCCCACGATCCACACTTTCCTGCGCTCGCGCGTTGACACTCCCATTCCCTTCCCTCTACCCTGCTCGCAGCGCGCTTCGCGCGGTTCACTTCATGCCCCCACGCAAATCGCACTCTTCGCCGCAAACCAGCCCGCAAGAATCTCCTCTGGATTCCGCATCCGCCGCAACTCTGCGCATCGGCCCCGCAGGTTGGTCTTATCCGGACTGGACCGGTACCGTGTATCCTTCCCGCCGCCCCAAAGGATTCCACGAGGCCGAGTATCTTTCCGGATTCTTCGACACCATCGAGATCAACACTTCCTTCTACCATCCGCTGCGTCCCGATCACGCGGCCCATTGGCTCGACCGCGTCTCCGCCAATCCTCGATTTCTCTTCACCGCCAAACTCTGGCAGAAATTCACGCACGACCCCAGCGCCAATGGCGACGACGAGCGCGCCGTCCGTGCCGGCTTTGACGTTCTTCGCGCGGCCAACAAACTCGGCGCCGTCCTCCTGCAATTCCCTTTCTCGTTCCATCGCACCAAGGAAACCACCGCCTATCTCTCCGCCGTGCTCCAGCGCTTCTCCGATTACCCTCTCGTCGTCGAGGTGCGCCACGCCTCCTGGAATTTCCCCGAGACTCTCAGCCTCCTCCGTGAACACCACGCCGGCTTCTGCAACATCGATCAGCCCGTCATTGGCCGCTCTCTGGCACCCTCCGCGCAAACCACCTCGTCGGTCGGCTATATCCGCCTCCATGGCCGCCGCTACGATACCTGGTTTTCCGACCATCCCGCCGTCCCGGCCCACGAACGCTACAATTATCTTTACTCCCCCGAAGAACTCGCTCCCTGGGTCAGGCGCGTTCGCAAAGTCGCCGAACACGCCCGCGACACTTTTGTCGTCACCAACAATCACTTTCAGGGCAAGGCCGTCGTCAACGCCCTCCAGCTCATCAGCATCCTCAAGGGCTGCAAAGTCAAAGTTCCCGAGCCTCTTCGCCAACACTATCCCCAACTCGATTCCATCGCCGACACGCCGCCGGCCGCGCCCACGCTCTTCCCTCTTGGGAATTCATCCTCCGGAACGGAATAGCGTTCTAAATCAAGTTGTCGCTTTTTATTTCGGAAGGACGCTGCCGTTTCTGCAGGGCGTTTGCATCATCCGCTTATTTGCGGCGCTTGTGCTTTCGCAATGCGGCCTCATGCTTCGCTCGAACGCGTTTCTCTTTGGCGATGGAATGCGGATTGACTAGCCACTGCGCCTTGCCCGGCCGTCCCGCCGTCTTCTCTTTGACACCCGAGAGGCGTCCGATACTCAGCAGGCGGCACACTTCCGCGCTCGTCAAATCCAGGACACCCGCGGCCACCTGCGCGGAAATCCAGTGCTTTTGGCGTGCGCCCATGACGGCGTTCCCCCGGCGCGATCGTTCCTCCGCGCCTGATTCACTGTAACGTTATATGATAGTTTTAGGTACTTGCGCTACTGTAGTTTTCGCCAGCCGCTGACGCTACTCGCAGCCCGGTGTGAGCGCGGCAGGCGTGAGTGCGGAAGGGTCGAGCTCCGCGCAGGAAGTGTACCCGCTCAGCGCCAGCGTCAAATCCAAATCGGCAAGCAGATTCAGCACCGCATCGCGCACGCCCTGTTCCCCATTCACGGCGAGTCCCCACATATAAACCCGCCCGAGGAGTACCGCCTTCGCACCCAAGGCCAGCGCTTTCACGACGTCGGCGCCTCGCCGGATGCCGCTATCAAACAGAACCGGCACCCGGCCCTTCACTTCGTTCACGACCGCAGGGAGCGCATCCAGCGCGGCGATCGCCCCGTCCACCTGCCTGCCGCCATGATTCGAAACGATGATTCCGTCGGCACCGTTCTCCACCGCTCGCGCCGCGTCATTCGAATGCAAGATCCCCTTCAGCACGATCGGCAATCGCGTATGCTGGCGCAGAAAACTCAGGTCCCGCCACGTAAGCGTCGTATTCGAAAAAAGCGTGAGCCACAATTGAATTGCCGCTGCGGGATTTTGCTCCGGGGGCTGCGCCAGTCGCCCGCGGAAAACCGGATCGCTCAGATAATTCGCCAGCCCCTCGCCAAGAATAAACGGCAGATACGCGTGATGCAGATCTCGCTCGCGCCAGGCCAGCATGGAGGTATCGAGCGTAACAACGATGGCTTGATAGCTGGCCCGCTCGGCGCGCTGCAGCATGCTCGCCGTCAGATTCGAATCACGGCCCCAATACAGCTGAAACCACCTCGGGCTACTCCCCATGGCCTCTGCTACCGTTTCGATGGATTGGCTGGAAACCGTGCTCAACGCGAACGGTATCCCGAGCGATGCCGCCGCGCGCGCCGTCGCAACCTCCCCCTCCCGGTGAATGACCCCCTGCACGCCCACGGGACCCAGCATCACCGGCGCGGGCCATCGCTTTCCCAGCACTTCAACGCTCAGGTCGCGTTTCGAAACATCCCGCAGCATTCGCGGCACAACTCTCCAGCGGTAAAACGCTTCCAGATTCGCCCGCATGGTTTGCTCGCCGCCCGCGCCGCCCGCCACGTAGTCGTACGCACGCGGCTCCAGCATCTCTTTTGCCTTCTGCTCCAGGAGCCGAAGCGGCACTGGCGTGTCCAGCTTTCCGCCCGTCAAGCCCAGTTGATAAATCAGCTGCTCGCGTTGCGGCCCAAATGGTTTGTCAGGAGAAAGTTTTGTCTCGTCCATGGCGTGGCGCAGATTATACACCGCGCTCCGCGAATCGCTTCCTCGCGCCCAGCCTTCCGAGTATCTGCGCGGATTCCCGTTCGAACGATGAACGTTCGGGAATTACCCAAAATTATCTTGATGCCCGCGCAGAAACGTTCCGCCGAACTTCCTTTCCTTTTTTCTTTTGGGATATTTTGCGGGACTTAGCAGGCGCGGGCGGCAAACTGGCGATCGAGGTTCATCGCGATGCTTTGATCGAGGGCCACCGCCACATAGCGGGAGCAGATTTGCATTTCCCCATTCGCCCATTTGGAGAATGACGGAAACTTTGTTCGAAAAGCGCGGTCGAGTGCGGCCACGGAGCGGTAATAGAGGGAAACTTCTTTCAGCCACGGACTGGTCTTCCGCAACTCCGGGGACAGCTCGTTGCACAGATCCAGCAGGCTGCCGAAATCCCCGGCGCCGATACTGGCAGCATCAATTCCGGCCGTCAGTCGCAAGGACTCCGACAGCGGCTGGTTGGCCGTGGAGATCCAGATGGCGCGCCATTGCGAGACTCCAAATCTCACCAGGGCGCTGACCGCGAACACGAGAATGAAGAGCGAGATCATATTTGCTACCGTGGAGTTTGCCAGCGCGACTCATCCTGTCCAATGGGTCAGGAGTACCATAGGGACAGGACTCCTGGCGGTGCCCGATCTCCCCTCCATTCCGTAACTCACTCATTCTAAACCTATTAACGAATTCCCTGCGCCTCCTAGCTCTGCGTTTCTGTTCTCACCCTTAACGATAACTAACTTGCAATGGCAATCCGGAATGGTCTTGACCCAAACTCACGGACCGACTAACTTGGCTGAAATGGACTCCTTGTCCCTCTCCCCATGAGTGAACCCTACATCCGTCCCCATCCTCCGACGCCGAAAGCCAGCGAGGAGGAGCTCGTCCTACAATCTCGCGAAATTGACAAGCGCGATTGGCGCGTCTGGGGCTACTCCGTCTTCGTCATTCTGCTGCTCACCTTTGCCGTCGTCGTCCTAGCGCTTCCTGCGGTGCGTCAAGGGGCCGAAACCATTTTCAACATCAAATTGTCCGAAGCCGTTTTCGGGCTGATCGGTCTCATCCTCATTTTCAATATCTACGCCATCTCGCAAGAAGTTCTTATCAAGCGCCTTCGCCGACAGCTGGCCGAAAGGCAGGGCCACTCCGACCTTCTCCGCACGCTCGCCATGGTCGATCCACTCACGGGCCTGTACAATCGCCGTTTTGCCGAGCACCGCCTGGCCGCCGAAGTCGCTCGCTCTGAGCGCAAAGGCCATCCGCTTACCGTTCTGACGCTGGACCTGAATTATTTCAAGGAAATCAACGACACCTACGGCCATCCCGCGGGCGATTACGTCCTCCAGGAATTTGCCGCGCATTTGAACAAAGTTGTTCGAGGCTCCGACCTCGCCGTGCGCTTGGGGGGCGACGAGTTTCTGGTTGTTCTTCCCGAATGCACGTTGGAGCAGTTGCGTCTGGTCTTGCTGCGCCTCGGCTCTCTGGAAGTCACCTGGCAGGGACAAAGAATTCCCGTTACGTTCTCTGCCGGATGGAAGGAATACGAACTCGGCGAGGAGCCACAGCAATTGCTCGCGCGGGCCGACGAAGATCTCTACTCCCGCAAGCGCGCCCGAGGCAAGAGGCCCTCCGCAGGCCGGGCCAAGCAGGAGTCCCCAAAGAAAGCTATGCAAGTCGAAACCACCAGCATGGGAACCCACGTTATGGTGGACGTTACCTGTTCTCATTGCGAAAAGAAAAACTCCGTGGCCATCACGCCCGATGCGCTAGCCGGGGAAGCCGTTCCCCGCAAGGTCCGCTGCGGCCATTGCAATAAATCCTGGGACCCGCTCATTTCTGGCGCCATCCTGGCCGGCCCGTTTCCCAAATAATCTCGTCCGCCAAAGTGTCCTACCGCAGGCCCTGAAGCTCGAATTCCACAGCGGCGTGCTGTTGATCCAGTGTGTCAATAAGGATGGTCAGCGTCGATGAATCGAACTGGCCGGAATTGAATTCCAGCGTGATTCGTTCCCCATTGGCGGGCAGTATGGCCGTTTCGCGAATCACCGGGTAGTAGGGCGAGCTCTGCGCGGAGACCGAAGCGATCTCTTTCTTGTTCTGCATCACTTTGACTTTGATGGTGTTTAGCGGAGCACGCGGCCGGTAGCAGATGTCCAGATACATGCGAAAATACATCGCCTTGCCGTAGAACTGCTCCACGGCATCTTGCGAACTGTAGTTCACCGCTTTGCTCGCGAAGTCCGCCACCTGCAAATACGGGGTCTCCAACCGAACCTGTGACGTGCAGGTCCACTGTTTAAGCGTTGGAACCCAATGCGCGTAACGTGCCAGGAAATCCGGTCGCAGGCCTCCTTCGCGTGAACCCAAGAAGTAAGCGTCGCGAATCGCGCTCGCCGAAAGCGAAACGTCGTCGTACGCGTCGGCAGGAACAGCCAGGAATGGCGCCAGCAAAAAGACCAGTCGGCGAAGGTGAGTGCGGGTTCGGCCGGATGAAGTCATGTTTCCTCCGAAGCGTGCAAGCCCCGGCCCGTAGTGATTCTACACTCCTTGCCCGCCCCCCTCGCCCCACTATCAGATTCCCGGCCGACAATTGGCTCTGCACTCCGAGAAGCTCGGGAGCGGGCGGGTGAGCTGCGCCCCCACCCCGGTGTTTTTGTGAAAGAATGCGGAATCGCCTGAAAAGAATGGAGTTGAATTTTTCGCGTAGGCACACGGCTGATGAGACCAGTTAGCTAACAAACGGTTTGAAGGTTCCAGATTGGAAGGAGCGAGGAAAGGAGGACGGGACCCTGAAGGCAGAAACGGGAACGCCCAAGCTCGAAATTGAAATCTTGAGAATTTGGAGGGATGGGAGCTCCGCATCGGGGACTAGAGGTCGGGGAGGCGCTTGGAGAGGGATTGGGTGCGGCGGAAGCGTTTGGATTCGATGGCTTCGGCGGCGGAGAGCTTACGGTCTACGTGGGGTTCGGAGCGTGGGGCACCGGAATGGAGTAGGCAGCGGTCCCCGACGGCGACGCCACAAGTGGGACAGGGTACGGAAGAAAGCTGTGCCGAGGTCAGGTCTTTCATCCGCATGAGCAGAGAATACGACAAAAAATATGGGACTGCAGTCCGGTTTGGAACACTTTGGGAAGAATCTTTAGCGCAAGCCCATGGCGGGCCGGGCGGGTTAAGAGGACAAGAGGTGCAAAAGGGCTGTGAAGGCAGATACCCGCGATGACCGTCCTATTGAATCTCGCATAATATAGAGCTATTCTGGCCATAAAGAAGATTGCTTCCAGAAGGCGGTGATCAGTCGCGGACGGCGGCGCATGCGACGTAGAGTTCG
>Ga0307477_10002086_pt1 | contig 15777 bp, 14 predicted proteins | sample atmos_gasesECM2C_FD_203316 | JGI IMG/M metagenome (GOLD analysis project Ga0307477, IMG submission 203316) | Hardwood forest soil microbial communities from Morgan-Monroe State Forest, Indiana, United States - atmos_gasesECM2C_515 | ecosystem: Environmental > Terrestrial > Soil > Temperate...
CCCGAGACCCCGTCCCTGTTCACCTTCCTGGAGCCGCACTTCACGCACTTTACGCGCCCGTCCCCCCACCTCAGCCTCCTGAGGATCCTCGCGCACTCGACTTCGCTGGGCACGGCAGCGTCTCCGACCTGCATGCCTAGTCACTAGAATCCTAATGAAAATTGGGCCTCAGACAACTAATCCTGACAAATCGCTCAACGCGAGCCGACGGGAGAATCACACCAGCCGACTTCAGCATCACAACTAAGCCGATGTGAGAATCATATGATTTTCGTCAATTCATCACCTCGAAACTCTTATTTCCGTATCATGAGAGCGCAGTTCTGTTTGTCTAGAAGAACTACTCTAGACGTCATGGCAGACATACTCCGGATCACCTCGTCCCCCACCTCGAAGACGCAGATACTCTACGCGGCCAACCTAAGCTACTCTCAGGCGGTGAAGTACGTGGACATGCTAGTGGCCTGCGGGATGCTCAGCAAGGTCTCGCAGCACGGGTCGTCGGCCAAGTTCGTGACGACAGACAGCGGGCAGGGCTTCCTAGCCCAGATTTCGAAGAGATTCGGAAGGATCTCGCCCGGCGAACACTCCGTCTGGGCCTGATTCACTGCAAACGCATAGACAAAGCGGGACAATCCTATGCAACTCACCAGAACATCTACTCTGGTAGATTTGATTCCACTTCGTCATATAGACCAGTGTTCTGTATCAGGAATCCATGAGCGTCACCACTCAGCGGGGCTTTTCTTACCTCGCGCAATCCAACCATCGAGGCGGTTCTCCTGATGACAACGGGACTGGCACCGACAGTAGTGAAAAGTCCAGTCCCACAAGGAGGATGCTCGCCTCTCTGATGGTAAAAGCAAAGCGAAACGGCAGCTGGTTCAGGCTGACCAGGCTCGAAAGAGGTCTCTTCTCCCTCGCGATAAACATCAACGCGAAGTTCGAGAGCGTCTCACTCGTGCGCGCGATCGTATCAGTCCTGAGGAAGCTCAAAGAGTACTCTGACCCCCTCCTCGCATTCGTCCTCAGAGGGACGGAGATGGCCCGTGCCTTCTCACACGCCGCGGCGAAATGGGGCCACACCGAAGCAAGCTCATGGGTCCACGACAGGTCGTATCTCGCCTTCCTTGGAAGGTTCCTCTCGAGCTCAGGACACCGCTGGTAGTCGTTGCAAGAACGAGAATCGCATCTCACAACTGCAGAATCGGGCAGGCTCGTGGCTCCCGCGACAGGCTGCACCTTGTGCAGGGCCGTCCGGGAAGAGAGCAGCCTCTACGAGGACAACGCTGTCAAGATCCTCCGCACCAAGAAGATGAAGGGGCACAGGGAGAGGATAATGGTCGTCAGCAAGGACCACGACTACACAGGCTGGATCGAGACCTACATGCTCAAGATCCTAGAGGACGAGGGGAGGAAGGCCTTCGACTACACCTACAAGTTCGTGATCATGGCGACAGACTATGCGTCCGTGCCAGACCACCCGCACTTCATCGCGACCGACCTCGAGCCTTCCGACGACCACCTCCAGATACTCGGGACCCGGTGGGTGAAGGTCGTAGACATCAAGCCGTGGATCTCGTGGAGCAGGCCTACCCAGAAGAGTAGGATGTCTTCGTCCCAGCAGGCGCCCGAGTTAGCCTCGAGGACCGCATAACGACCATGAAAGCCGTGATTCTTGCGGGCGGTGTCGGGACCAGGCTGAGGCCACTCACATACGTGATGCCAAAGTGCCTTCTCCCTGTGGCCGGAGTCCCCCTCCTCGAGTGGACGATAAAGTACCTAAAGTCCTACGACATCAACGAGTTCGTCGTCTGCGTCGCCTACCTGAAGAGGCAGGTCATGGACGCGCTCGGCGACGGCTCGAAGCTGGGAGCCAAGATCGAGTACGCAGAGGCAGACTCCCCCATGGGTACCGCCGGCCAGCTCAAGACCGCCGAGCCCTTCATCAAGGACGCGTTCGTCGCGATGAACGGGGACATCGTCACCTCGCTCAACATCGGGAACCTGGTCAGGCTGCACGAGCACAAGTTCAAGGTCGCCACCATCGCCCTCAAGAGGTTCGAGGTAAAGGTCCCCTACGGGCACATCACGACGGGGACCGACGGCGCGATAACCAACTTCGAGGAGAAGCCCACCCTAGAGTTCATGGCCAACGCTGGGGTCTACGTCTTCGAGAAGAGGATCTTCGACTACATCCCTCGGGGGCGAGTCAGCAGCCTCGAGACAGAGGTCTTCCCCGCCCTCATCGCAAGAGGAGAGAAGCCCAACTCGTACTACGAGGAAGCCTACTGGAACGACGTTGGCAGCATGGGTGACTTTGAGAGGGTCAACGACGAGATGCTCAAGCAGCCCTTGAGCCCCAAGAGCCTGGCTTAGCTGACGATGAGCTCGAGGCACCTGCTCGTCATAGGCCTCGTCTTCGCCATCATCTTCGGCTCCGGGCTGGCGACCTACGCGGTCTGGTCGCTCCTCCCTTGGGCCGGGACGCTGGACAGGGGCGTAATCTCGCTCCTCACCTGGGTCGGCGTCTACTACCTCGGGGCCGTCCTCTTCTGGAGGGCGGTCATCCGGCTCTCCTCCGGGCGTACCATCTGACGCCAGTGCTGGTCGCCGTCGCGGCGACAGGGACGGGCCTCCTCTCGTACCAGCTCTCGTCCTTCTTCTCGCAGAAGTTCAAGGGAATGGGGCTCACCGGGATCGACGTCCACAAGGTGGACAGGACCGTGACGGCGGAGATGGGAGGCACGGCGGTCATCCTCTCTGTCATCTTCGGGTCAGGGCTCCTCATCGCGTTCGACGGCGAGAGGAACCTAGTCTTCGTCTCGGCCCTCGTCGCGGTCACCCTCGCGGGCGTGATCGGCCTCGCCGACGACTATTTCGACCTGAGGCAGAGGGACAAGGCCTTCCTCATCGGGGCGGCTAGCATCCCCCTGGGTCTCTCGGTCAACGGCCTGGGCAACATAGCTTTCCCATTCATCGGGGGCATCTCCTTCGGCGCGCTGACCACCGTCTTCGTCGTGCCGCTGGCTCTCACGACGGCGGCGAACTTTAGCAACATGCTGGCGGGCTTCAACGGCCTCGAGGCCGGCATCGCCACCATCTCGCTTGGCACGCTCTCCTTCCTCGCCGCGGCGACCGGGCAGTGGGAGGGAGCAGTCCTCGGGATACTACTCCTCGTCGCCTGCCTCGGGTTCCTCACGATAAACTGGTACCCCGCGAAGATCTTCCCGGGGGACGCAGGGACGCTGATGTTCGGCGCCGGGCTGGCGGCCATCGGCCTGATCAGCCACCTAGTCTTCGCCGCCGTCGTCCTCTGCATGCCCGCCGCGCTGGATTTCGCCCTGAAGCTCCAGTCGAGGCATCCTTTCGGGCAGAGGAGGATCTTCGGGAACTCCCAGGTAGACCAAGACGGGACCCTCGTCCCGCCCGCTTATCCCGCCCTCGCCCACGCCTTCATGCAGGTCGCGCCCACCACCGAGAAGGGGCTCGTCGTGTTGCTTCTCCTGACCGAGGCCCTCTTCGCGTGCCTCGCGGTCGTCCTGACACTCTTCTTCATGTGAGATGCGCCTTTGACCCAACAGATCCAACAGAAGCGGAAGATACGCAAGATCTGGGTCGCGATGGGCACGCCCTTCCAGGCCAACTTCTTCGCGCCCCTGATTAAGAGGCTCGAGAAGGACTATGAGTTCGTCGTCACCTCGAGGAACCACGACAACATCTTCGCCATCCTCGACGCTAAGAAGATCGACTACATCCCCGTCGGGAAGCACGGCGGGAAGGAGCTGCCCGACAAGCTGAAGGCGTACGCGAGCACAATCCAGGAGATGCTCCCCATCGTCGAGAAGGAGAAGCCCGACCTCCTGCTCACCGAGAGGTGGCCAGAGGCTGTCAGGGTCGCCTTCGGACTGAACATCCCCGCATGGGCCCTGTTCTACGACGAGAGGGAGACGCACGTCAACCAGATGGTCTTCCCCCTCGCGGCGAAGGTCTTCTCTCCGAGGTTCTACTCTTTCCAGGAGCTCTACCAGAACGGGGTCAACGACCCGGAGAAGGTCGTCTGGTTCAACGGCTTCCACGCCTGCTACCTCAAGGGTGAGGAGATGGAGCCTGAGAGGTCGTTCAGCAAACTCTCCCTCAAGTCGCCGGTGGTCCTGGTGAGGCCGGAGCCGGAGTTCGCCACCTTCTTCCCCAACCACAAGCCCATCCTGGAGAGCGCGGTCATGAGCCTCGCGAAGAACAAGCTCGCGACCGTCCTCGTCTCCCCGCGGACGGAGGCCCAGAGGACGAGGTACTCGAAGATGGACGTCACCCTCGTGGACGAGTCGCTGAGCAACTGCCCCGTGGCGAGCGTCGACGTCGCTCTTGGAGCGGCGGAGACCATGCTGATGGAGGCTCTCGTCCTGGGCAAGCCCGCCGTGAGCGCCGTCTACTGGCAGCTCTCAAAGCCCGTGGTGGAGCTCCACAGGTACATCCCACACTCGATAGACCCCAAGCAGCTGGTGGACCACGTCGAGAACTTCTTCGACAACGAGCAGACCAAGTCCTTCAGGGAGAAGGCCGCCCTCGTCGTGAGGAACATGGACAACCCCATCGACGTGATAATCCAGGAGATCGAGAGGATGAACGGAGAGGGCGAGGAGGAGGTCCAACTCAAGAGGCGTTCCAAGATGGAGATACTCGTAGACATCATCCAGGCGGCCTCACTGAGGCCGCTGAGGCCGACTCACATCATGAGGGCGGCCAACATCTCATACAACGAGCTCAAGGTCGTGATCGACAGCCTCGAGAGGAAGGGGCTGATAGCAAGCGAGAACACATTCGGCGGGACGTACTACCAGGCCACAAACGACGGCCTGAGGCTGCTGGAGGAGTACCAGACCTTCAGGACAAGGCTCTTCGCCTAACGCTAGAGATTAGTTTTTTTGAAAACCTCGTTTAGAAAGACGGTTCAGACGGCCCCTCGCCGCGCTTTCGCGCACGTGGGAGCCGCCTCGCCATCTGGGCGTCACCACACCCAGGACACAGTACAAACTCCACGAAATATAACCGGCATGAAGCGCTCCTTCACCCGCATGATGGTGAAATTCACATTTGATGAAGTCTGACTCCATCGGGATGAACTAGAGATACATCTCAAGAGAACAGCGAAGGCCGCAACCCTCGGGGCAGTCGGGGCCATGAGGGTCCCCGGTGGCAGGACGCTGGCCAGGGGGATGCTCGGGAAGATGAGGATAGGTTTCCAACCTCCGGCGGAGAGAGTCCGGTACCCAGGAGGGGCGGACTCAGCGGCATGCGTCTCGATAGACTTCGACGCCAACTCTCCCGAGAGGCTGGCCTACAACGGGGAGGGGACGCACGCCATCGTTGACCTTAGCGAGAAGCACGGGATACCCCTGACCTGGGCGATATGCGGGAAGACGGCCGAGCAGGACATGAAGGCCTACTATCGGCTGCTCGACTCAAAGGCTCCCAGGGAGATTGGGATCCATACCTACTCTCACATCGACGTCTCCAAGTCGACAGAGGAGGAGGTGAGGGGCGAGATACTGAGGTGTGCTGGCGTCCTTGACCTCAAGGCCATCCCGAAGACCTTCGTCTTCCCTTGGAACCGCGAGGGCCACTTCGACCTGCTCAAGAGGATGGGCTTCGCCACCTACAGGGGGAAGCAGAGGGTCATAGGCGCACCCTCGAACGAAAAGGGCCTCTGGAACATCCCTCCGGTGTACTACGTGGACCATAACTCCATCGGCGCTGGCGACCTCATCAACCGGTACATCGACGTCTGCGTCCGGTACCGCTCCGTCTTCCACCTCTGGCTCCACCCGTGGAGCCTCATCGAGAGGGGAGACCTGGCCGCGATGATGGAAACCACGATGGACCCGGTATTCCAGCACATGGCCGAGCTCAGAGATGACGGGCTGCTCTCGACGAGCACGATGGGCGAGATCTCCGCAGCGATGGAGCTAGAGAATGGCGGCCCTGACCACCCCGACCTACTGCTGAGGACCTAGCGCGATGATGTCCACCGAGCCCCCAAGAGCGGGGTTGTGCAGCTTCTGCGTCAGAGTCAATTCAATGTACGCGAGCGGCGAGATGTCAGGGCGGGAAGAAGGTCTCTACGAGCGCCACCTCGCCTCCATCCACGGCCTGGAGAGATAGTCATGATGGAACTCGAGGGAAAGAAGGTCCTCGTCACCGGAGGGGCCGGCTTCATCGGCTCCCACCTCGTAGAGTCCCTCCTCAAGCTTGGCTCGAGGGTGGTCGCCTACGATAACTTCGACGACTTTTACCCGGGCAAGGAGAAGAACGTCGAGCAGAGCCTGCAGGACCAGAGGTACCAGCTTGTGAGGGGCGACATCCTGGACAGGGAGACCCTCGGGAAGGTCATGAGGGGCGTGGACGTCGTCTTCCACCTTGCGGCCCAGGCCGGCGTCCGCTACTGCATCAACGACCCGTACAAGGCAGAGCAAGTCAACGTGATAGGGACCCTGAACGTCCTCACACTCGCCAAAGAGAGGAAGGTGAAGAAACTGGTCTGCGCCTCTTCCTCTTCGGTCTACGGGAACCCCGTGAAGCCGGTCCTAACAGAGGACCACCCCCTCCGGCCCACCAACCCCTACGGGGTGAGCAAGCTCGCGGCGGAGAGGTACTGCCTCGCTTTCCACGACACCTACGGCTCGCCCGTCACCTGCCTACGGTACTTCTCGGTCTACGGCCCAAGGGGGAGGCCCGACCAGGTCATCTACGCCTTCGCCCAGTCCGTCGCAGCGGGTGAGGCCCCAACCATCTTCGGGGATGGGAAGGTCACCAGGGACTTTACCTTCGTCTCCGACGTCGTGTCCGCGACTGTCCTCGCGGCGATGGCCGACGAGAGCGTCGGCGAGGTCTTCAACATCGGCTATGGGAGGGAGTTCTCGATGGAGAAGATCGCCAGGATGGTAATAGACTACTTTGGCGCACAGACGGAGCCCCACTTTGCCGATCCCTACAGAGGAGACTTTTCAAGGACGCTCTGCTCGAACCAGAAGGCCCGGAACCTCCTCAGGTGGAGCCCCCAGGTCCCCCTCGAAGAGGGCATCGTCGAGTTCCTCGACTGGTTCAAGGAGAACAGGCTCGTCCCTGTTCCCGCGGGCGGTGGCCTCGCCAATTGACGGGACCGCCCTTCTAGAGAAAGCAGGCAGCGCATTGGCGTCACCAACCCCAAAGGCGAAGAGGGTTCTCGTCACCGGCGGAGGGGGCTTCATCGGGAGTCACGTCGTCGACCGCCTGGTAACGGAGGGATTCAAAGTCGGAGTCCTCGACAACTTTGTCACGGGCGACAGGACGAACCTCTCGAGGCACACAGCGAACGCGGTCACGATACACGAGACCGACATCGTCGATGCGGACGCGGTCGAGAAGGTGCTACGAGGCTACGACATGGTGGTGCACAACGCGGCCCTCGTCAGCGTGACCCGGTCGGTCGAGGACCCAATCCTCGTGAACGGGGTGAACGTCTCGGGGACCGTGAACCTCCTGAGGGCAGCGGTCAGGTCGCGAGTCGAGCGGTTCGTCTACGCCTCCTCCTCCTCGGTCTACGGAGACACGGAGACCCTCCCGAAGGACGAGTCGATGCCCACGAGGCCAACCTCCCCCTACGGGGTGTCTAAGCTCTCGGCCGAGAGCTACTGCAGCGCCTTCGCGAAGGTGTACGGTCTGAGGACGGTCTCGCTCAGGTACTTCAACGTCTTCGGCCCCAGGCAGAAGGCCGGGCTCTACAGCGGGGTCATCCCGATCTTCATCAGACGCGTCCTCGACGGAAAGCACCCGATAATCTACGGAGACGGCAGCCAGACGAGGGACTTTACCTTCGTCTCCGACGTCGTGGAGGCGAACCTGCTCGCCCTCTCGAACGACAACGTCTTGGGAGGAGAGGTCTACAATATTGCGGGCGGCCGGACGACGAGCGTCAACGAGCTCGCGTCCAAGGTGACATTGCTCCTCGGGAGACCCGACCTCGTCCCCGAGCACGTCGGGGCGAGAAAGGGGGACATACTCGCGAGCTACGCAGACGTGTCCAGGGCGGGGCGAGAGCTGGGTTACCGCCCGAGGACGAGCCTCTCGGATGGGCTCAAGGAGACGATAGAGTGGGTAATGAACAGCGAGACGGCCGCGCCCGGGGAAAAGGCGCTCGCCACATCACTAGGGAGACCACGGCCTTGAAGATAGCGCAGGTCACGCCCTACTTCCTCCCAGTGGAGGGTGGGGTCGAGAGGCACGTCCTCAATCTCTCCAGGGGTCTGATGAGCAGGGGGCACGATGTCAGGGTTTTCACGTGCGCGAGGACGAGGCAGAACGAGCTCCTCGAGAGGAGTTCCAGACTCGAGGGGATCGAGGTCTCGAGGTTCGACTCCATGATGAGGCTCGGCGAGTTCGGCACGGTGTGGCCGGGCTTCGCCGCAGAGGTCGCGAGAGGAGACTTTGACGTGATCCACGCACACTCCTTCAGGCACCCGCACACGGACCTCTCGATGCTCGTCTCGAAGTTCTCCGGGAGCGCCTCGGTCCTGACAACCCATTCGCCCTTCCACCCGTCTAACGTGAGGGGGCCTTTCGCCCGCGCGCTCGTCCCGATCTACGACCACCTCGTCGCCCCTACCACTCTTTGCTACTTCGACAAGGTGATCTCCCTGACCACGGAGGAGGCCTCCGTCCTCGAGGGGATGGGCGTTCCCCACAACAGGACCGTGGTCATCCCCCACGGGATAGAGCCGAGACACTTCGCTTCTACGGACTCTCTCCAGTTCAGGCAGAGGCACTGCCTCGGTGATAGGGATTTCATCCTCAGCCTCGGGCGGATAAACAGGACCAAGGGTCTCGACATCCTGCTTGAAGCATTCTCGAAGGTCGCTAGTGAGTTGCCGTCGCCGGTCGTTGTGATTGCAGGCGGATGCACGAGCCCGAAGGAGGATGAGTTCCTGAGGGAGCTCAAGGCGAGGACGACGAAGCTCGGGCTCGAGGGAAGGGTCGTCTTCACAGGGAGGCTCACCGAGGACGAGAAGGCATCAGCGCTCGATGGGTGCGCCTTCTTCGTACTGCCCAGTCGGTATGAGCCCTACGGAATAGTCCTCCTTGAAGCCGCGGCCCACGGCAAGGCGCTCGTGGCGACACGAGAAGGAGGGCCGGGCAGTATTGTGAAGGAAGGGGTGAACGGATTCCTTGTCCCGCCGGGGGATGCCGATGCCCTCTCGCAGGCGATCTCGGTTCTAGCCTCCGACTCTCGCCGTGCCGTGCAGATGGGAGAGCGCGCGAGGGAACTAGCCTTGCAGCACACTTGGGAGAGCGTCGCAGAGATGACGGAGGCCGCGTACCTGAGCTGCTCGGCCGGCGGAGTGACCTAGTTGGCAGGCCAGAGAAGCATCGGGATAGTCTCGCCCTCGTTCCACCCGATGATAGGCGGGGTCGAGCTTTACGTAAAGGGGGTTGGCTCAGAGCTCGCAAGGTTGGGCTACGACGTGCATGTGTACACTCCTGACAGAGTGATGGGGAAGAAGATGGACGAGAAGGAGGAGGTCGTTGACGGGATCAACGTTCACAGGCTTAGCGTCCTCTTCGAGCTGAGCTACAGGATCAAGGCCTGGCCAGGTCTCCGAGGCGCGCTCGAGCGCGGGGGACACGACCTCATCCACGTCTACAGCCATGACTCCTACGCGAGGCCCTCGGCCAAAGCGGCGGGGAGCCTCGGTCGCCCCCTGATAATCACGACCTACGGTCCCTTCGAGACCCACTCCGACTACGGGGCGGCGCAGCGACTCCTCTTCAGGCTCTACGACAGCTATGTCACGCCCTCTCTCCTGCGTAAGTGCGCCTATGTCATGGTCAGGTATCCGGAGATACTAGACTGGGTGAGGTCGATGGGGGTGGGGGAGCCGATGACCAAGGTCGAGCCATCCGGGATTCCGAGGAGCTACCTCAAGGAGAACGGTGACTCAGGTAGGAACTGGTCGAAGAGCGAGGGCCCGACCATCCTCTATCTTGGGAGGATAAGCCCACAGAAGGGGGTCCAATACGCAGTCGAGGCCATGGAACATGTCGTCGCAAAGTTCCCAACGGCCACGCTCGCTCTTGTAGGACCTGACTACGTTGGCTACACTCGCCACCTTGTGGCGCTCGCAGAAAGGCTAGGAATCAAGGAAAACATCGCGTTCTTGGCCCCGGTGATCGGCGAGGAAGCAGAGGGCGCCCTCCTATCGGATTGCGACGTCTTCGTGATGCCGAGCAGCTTCGAGGGATTCAGCCAGGGAGTAATGAAGGCCATGGCGCACGGTAGGCCCGTCGTGGTCACGCGCGTCGGGGGACTGCCCTTCGAGGTGGACTACGGCAGGTGCGGCGCCATCTGCGAGTTCGCGGACCCCAAGAGCCTCGCCGAGAGCGTCATAGACGTCCTAGAATCACCCGAGAGAGCCTCTGCCATGAGTTCGAAAGCGAGGAAGAGGGCAGGGGAGTTCACCTTCGACCGCCTGGCGTCCTCGCTCTCGAAGACCTACGAGTCAGTCCTAACTCGCTGAGCCGATTGCGTACTAAGACACCCCGCAGCATCGGATTGATCATGGCCATCTCTATCCTCGGAGGCTTCCTGCTCATGGACGCGGGACGCGCCCAGGCCCAGACCTCCGGTTTCGTCGACGGGACGGCGACGAAGGTCACCCCGAACCCTGCCTCCGTGGCCATAGGGTCGACCATCGTACTAACCGCCACGGTCAACGACACGAACACCTCCTCCCCGACCGCCCCGCTGGGCAACATCACCTGGACTGACGCGGGAGGCGGAGGCTCCCTCTCTCCCTCGGTGTGCAACCTGACGTCGGTCGACGCCAAGCGTTCGTCTTGCTCGTCAACCTACACACCCTCGCGCATGGCGGGGCCGGTCCCCATCTACGTGAGGTACGCGGGTGACGCGGGTCACAGCCCGAGCTACGGGCACTCCGTTCTCTCGGTGTACGTTGGGCTTGACCCCACGTCCCTCGTCGTGACTCCCGCTGTAGGGTCGATACTCGCGGGTAAGACCATCAGGTTCACCGCGAGCGTAGTGGACAACGCCGAGCCTCCCAGCCCCGTCTCGGGCTCGGTCTCCTGGAGCGACGGAGGCGCCGGAGGGTCCTTCTCCCCCTCATCATGCTCGATATCCTCCAACTCCATCACGGGAAGCTGCCAGTCCACGTACAAGACGCCTTCGATCCCCCTGACCGCGACCATCAAGGCAAACTACTCCGGCGACATCGGTCACTATGCGAGCGCCGGGACAACCTCTCTCCCGATAATCCCCTCGACTATCGCGTATACCGTCAGCGCAGTCGTCATGGGCGGTTCCAAGGGCGCAGACTCCCCCACGCTGACCTACACCCAGGCCAACACCACGCAGACGATCACGCTCACCCCGAAGCAGGCAACGATAACGGTCGACACCAACAGCATCTGGTTCGTCCCCAACCAGTTGGACAGCAGCTCCCAGGGCGAGGCTTGGAACCTCCTCGGCAGTGCCCAGGGGACCGCGACCTACACCTTCGGGACCTCCAAAGTGCCCGCCCTCTCGTTCGTCTATTACCACCAGATCTCCGTCAACCTCGGCTACCAGGTGATGGGAGGGACCATTGGATCGTCTGTCCCGCCCTATGTCTCCTACACATCCTTCGGCGTGGCCAGGCAAGGACCCTCTCCAGGCCAGACTTGGGTGGACTATGGCACGCAGTATTCCTTCCCGTACCAGCTCCCTGGCTCGACGAGCAACAACAGATGGATAACGACCGCCGTCGGCGGGAACGCAACCGCTCCTTTCGTCTCGGGCGCGACCTACTACCACCAGTACCTCCTCGACGTCTCGTACTCGAGCTCCTCGAGCGTCCCGCGGGCTTCGATCCTAGCCCTCTCCATGGGCGTCCCCGTAAATCTCACGCTCTCGACGGCGGGCCAGAAGGTCTGGCTCGACGCGGGGTCTCAGTTCAAGGTCTCCGAGCCTCCAGCGCCCGCAGGCGCAAACCAGAGGTGGTATGCGGCTCCGAACGCGACTGTCACCAGCCACGACATCGTGGTCGCCTACTACCACCAGTCCGCCATCTTAGCCTCCGCCAAGGTAAGCGACGGCTCGAAAGCCCCGCAGACCACAAAGGTCGCTACGACGTTCGTGCAACCCATCCTCAACGGCACCTCCGGTGGGAGAGCCGTTGTCGTGTTCTTGCAGCCCGCCCGCGGGACGGTGTGGCTCGACGACGGAACCCCATACGTGATCTCCAAGACCCTTCTTGTCCTCCCGACCGAGAGGTGGCTGGCCGCAGACGACGTGAAAGGGACCGTCGCGCAAGGGGCGACCGCCGACGAGACTTACTACCACCAGTTTCTCGTGAAGGTCTCGTATTCCCAATCAGGCTCTGCTCCTGGGGGCATAACCCTCGACTATTCCTCATTCGGTGCTCAAGCGCATGGACCTGTGACGACGCTCGGCTCATCGATTTGGGCGGACGCTGGAACGCCCTTCGTCGTTCCGACCTTCTCCCCAGGTGAGCGCTGGTACTCGCCCGCGACCCAGGGAGGCGTCTCCTCATCAGGGATATCCGTGACCCTCTACCACCAGTATGAGCTCAACGTCACCGTGAACGTCGTCGGAGGGGGCCTGCCAGCGCAGCCCATCTTGTCAGGGACCTCTTCGGGTCAGCCGATGAAGGCGCTGTTGGGCACACAGCCTGTCCAGGTCTGGCTCGACAGCGGCACGAGCTACGTCATCCCCCAGAAGCTCCTCTTGCTCACCGACGAGAGGTGGGTCGGTGCTAACGACCTGATCGGCGTGGCGGCGTCTGCTGCCTCGGTGACCCAGACGTACTATCACCAAGTATTCCTAAACTTCTCTCTGCCCGTCTCCCTCCCCTCGCCCCCGCCGTCGATAGCTTACTTCTCCCTCGGCCAATCGGCCCAGCATGTCTTAGGCGGGGCGAATGCAATGGTCTGGGCAGACGCAGGGACAAAGTTCTCCGTTCCTACAGAAGTCGGACCAGGCGCAGGAGAGAGGTGGTACCCCAGCACGTCGGGGGCGAACGCGACGAGCCCGATTCTTGAGAGGGTTCAGTACTACCACCAATACACTCTGGCCTACGGCTACTCCGTTACTGGCGGGACGATGACTGTCCCCCCTTCGGTCTCGGGGATCCAGGGAGGCAAAGAGGCAACGTTCTCCTTGACGACCCAGACGGGCCAAATCTGGCTTGACGGGGGGACACCCTGGCAGGCAGGAGTGGCCGCGGGCCCGATTCCGGGCGAGAGGTGGCTTGGATCCAATCCCAGCCAGGGCACCATAGCCGGCCCGGCTTCCGTCCATCTCTCCTACTTCCTTCAGTTTTACGTAACGACGGTGCCGAGCCCCGCCGGAGGCGGAACGGTCAACTTGGGCGGATGGTACAACGCTACGAACCAAGTCGCTCTCCAGGCGATTCCCGGTCAAGGGTGGACGCTAGGCGGCTGGACGGGGATTGGGAACAGTGCCTATACAGGGACGAACCCAACCGTCTCCGTTCCCGTCCTCTCCCCGATGAACGAGACCGCGGTCTTCGAGCCGAGCCTGACCATAATCTCTTCTAACGGGGGTTCGGTGAAGTACACGACCGGGCCCTCGGTGCAAAGCATCAGCGCGGGCCGGTCTGTGCAGGCATTTGTCCCAGGGAAGGGTCAGGTCACACTCCAGGCTCATGCGTCATTCCCTTACCAGTTCGTGACGTGGACAGGGGTCCCCAGTGGTAGTTCTGATCTCCTGAGCCTGAACGTGAACGCTCCGACCGTCATCCAGGCCGTCTTCGCCCCTAGCTACATCGACCTGATCGGGCTTCCCGCCGCCGTCTTTGCAAGCTGCCTGACGATCTACCTCGCGAGGCATCTCGTCTTCGCATCGGTGAGGCAGGCGCTCAGCAGCCTGAAGACGAGAGTCAAGGAGCTGGTGGCTTGAACCTGGAGCAATACTTGCTTTCGCCTAGCGGAATGCGAACTTCTTCTCCGGGAGCTCTCGAGCGCAGGACGGTCGTACCAAAGCTGCAAAGTCTCGTAGGGAGTGAGTGAATGGACTTCGTATCGCTCGCGAGACACTTCTTCGAGGTCTTCCCCTGGTGGAGCCCGGCAGCCCTAGCGGGAACTCTCGCCGTAGTCTGGCCTCGGAGGGTCGGGAGGCGCGCTCATTCGCACGAAGCCCCTCCTGAGCCAACCGCGCCAATAACGTCAACGGCACCAGATGCGCCAGCCGGAGACCACAACCCGCCTTCCGTCGAGACCAGGCCTACGGTTGCGATGGAGGCTGAAAGCGTGCGCGACGACGCGCCAGCGACGGTAACCCAACCCACGGAAATCACACACCCGAAGGCGGGGCAGCAGCTGGTATCGGCACAAGTCAAAGCGGAGACCGTAGTCGAAGCACAGACAGCGCCGGTATTCCCCGAGGTTCACTACCTGGAAGTCAGCCATTGGTGGGAGACTGCGGACGAGGGGGTCCTCATCGCGCTTGGGGTGGACGGCACCATCCACAGGTTGACGAAGGTAGAGACCGGAGAATCCGGGCAAGGCGACGAGAGCTTCTGGAAGAAACTTGGCACGGCCATTCACAAAGAGCAGTTCTCGAACGTGAGAATCAAAGGCACCGCAATGAGGTTGGAAGTGGTGGAGAAAGGCAAGGTCGCTCACCAGAAAGGCTTCGACTTAGGCCACGGGCTGGTGGCCGTCCCGGCGCTGGAGGAAAAGCCCAAAGCGGTCGTAGTGGCCCCAACCGTGTCCGAGACGGCGACACTGAGTGACGTCGACCTACTAAGGGTCAGGCTCTGGCGGGCCAGGGCGTCACATTCCAGGGAGGCGGGACTTGCATTGGTCATCCTAAGTGCGGCATTGTTTGCTGGAGCATTCTTCACTTCGGCCCTCATCCTCGAGATAGGGTCGGTCTCCTCGTTCGTGATAGGGGTGGGTCTGCTCGCGTATGAGGCAGAACCCCGCGTCAAGCTCTTTCCGTCTATGAGCAGCCTGACAGGCCCTCTCAAAGTCGTCGAGCGCGAGCTCATGGAGCACGGTGTCCTCGACGCGAATGCGGTATTCGAGAAATCCCCCACCGGCGAAGGTGGCCGTGAGGTCATGAGTTTCGAAGGCGACGGCAAGGACGCTCCTCAATTCGCGATTCCTCCTCTGGGCGACGGGCTCGTCCACGCGTACGAACTCGAGCTGGGCGACCTGAGCAAGCTCGAATTGAGCGGGGCAAAGGTCTGGCTACCCAGGGTCATGGTTGAGGGTCTCGGCCTCGCCGACCGCGTCGAGATGAAGTCCTCAGGGAACGACGTCACGACAACGATTGAGAAGCCCTACGTCAGGATGCTTTGCGTCCAAGATTTCATGATTAACGGCCTGTGCCGGATCTCGGGATGTCCCCTCACTGCGTCTGTGGGGCAAGCTCTCGCGAGGGCCTCTGGAAAGCCTGTTGCACACCGCGGGTGCACGTACGACCCTCTCACTCAGAAGGCAACCCTCAAGGACACGGTCGAGCAATGACACCTAAGAAGGCTGAGGCTCTGACGATGCTTCTACCCCTGATACTAGTGGTCCCTCTTCTTTGGCATGACATCCTACAGGAGACCCCCAGGAGTCTGCTTGCGCCAGGGGGGCTAGCTATGCTCGCTCTGGGAGTCGCCGCTTTCGCCTTTGGGGCGCGCTACTTCAGTCCTGGTTACTCCCTCGAGTCGAATAGGTGGGGACTCGTCGTCGGACTTGCGGCGGTTGGCGTTT
>Ga0307477_10002088_pt1 | contig 15767 bp, 8 predicted proteins | sample atmos_gasesECM2C_FD_203316 | JGI IMG/M metagenome (GOLD analysis project Ga0307477, IMG submission 203316) | Hardwood forest soil microbial communities from Morgan-Monroe State Forest, Indiana, United States - atmos_gasesECM2C_515 | ecosystem: Environmental > Terrestrial > Soil > Temperate...
CCGCCGAGGATGCGGTCGCCGTCACGCCAGACCGAGACGCCGGACTGTTCCAGGAGCTGGGCCAAGGGCACGACGCGGTCCGCATCCTTGCTGGCGTAGCTGATGAAGACCTGGCAAGGCGTGCTCGTCGCCATTGACGGGCTGGGTGCACTCATTGGATTCCTTCGGTTGCCGGGCCAGGGATTGCAAGCCGATCCTTCCCGGACAGATGGCTGGTCGGGCTTGGGGCTCGACTGTGCCGACCCGAGTCTACCCCCGGTGAGTCCGTGCCGCAACAAATTCCCGGACGCTGCGCAGCGGCGACCCCTATGGTCGAAGCCGGAATCTTGTTGCCCCACATCCCCAAGGGGTTAAAATGGGCAGTCGTCCGATGGCCATTTTGCTCCCCTGGCCTGCTGCCGGTAAGGTCCCAAGGCGATCGGACCAGCGCGAGCGGCCGCTGCCCGCGCTGCCGGCCAGGGCTTGGTGTCCCATCGCAATGACGCTTTCATCGGGGGTCATCATGGCCGATCAGTGGTACTACGCACGCGGCGAGCACAAACGGGGCCCATTCTCGGCCCGGCAGCTCAAGGAGCTTGCCGAGGCCGGCGACATCCGGCCGGCGGACACCGTCTGGAAAGAGGGCGTGGCTCAGGGCGTTCCGGCCGCCCATGTCAAGCACCTCTTCTCACAGCCCGTTGCGGGAACGCCCGCTCCGGCCGCCGCCGCTCCCAAAGCTCAGCCGCCTGCCCCCGCCCCGGCACCGGTGCCGCCCGCTGTCACGCCGTCAGCCCATGTGGAATCCTCGTCAGCCTCGCTGCCTGGCACGGAGAGTGACGCCGATGCCGGCACGGCAGCCGCGGAGACAACGTCGCCGCCCCAGCCCCCTCCCTGGGCGAACCAGGCGGCCGCGCCCAAGGCCCAGACCCGCCCGGCGCGGGCCGTAGCCGTCAGGGGTGCGGTGATTACCAGCCAGGATGGGATGACCGTCCACTACCGGAAAAAGTGTACCCAGTGTGGTTACGAGGATGTCGCCCGAAGCCGCATGCTCATTCGCAGCGGTTTGACCAGGGTGACTTTCTTTTGCCGAAAATGCCGCAAGGTCAGGCAGATCGAAATCCAAGGCATCCTGTAAACCCCGCCCGGTCCGTCCACCAGGGCCGGACAACTCACAGGCGTGTCCGTACAACAAACCCCGTTCGGACCTCGATTCCCCACCTTCGCCCCATTTGGAGACCCGACCCGTGAGAGCTATGTACTGGCTGGGACTGTTGGCCTCATTGACGGTGTTCGCCCTGGTGACCCGCACGGGCGCTGCGACCAAACCGGCCGATGCCTCGAAGGCCGTCGTGTCGGCCAAGGCCGCCGACGACAAGGCCTCGGACAAGAAGGCCGACAGCGACGAGGACGAGGCCGAGATCAAGGCCAACCTGGGCAAGCTGAGTGCCAAGGACCGCAAGCTGGCCCTGAAGCAGAAATACTGCGCGGTCCAGAACGACGAACGGCTCGGCTCGATGGGCGTGCCGGTCAAGCTCCTTATCCAGGACCAGCCGGTCTTCCTCTGCTGCAAGAACTGCAAGAAGAAGGCGCTCACCAACCCGGACAAGACCCTGGCCAAGGTCAAGGAGCTGAAGGAGAAGGCCAAGAAGGAAGCCGAGAAGCAATAAGGCTGGCATAGGCGGGGCAAGGCCAATTTTGGAGTGCGGTGGCTGGACACCGCTTTGGATGGTCTGACGCTCGGCGATCCAAAGCGGCGTCCAGCCACTGCACTCCAAAGCACCATCGGCCACATTGGGAAACCACCGCCTGAATGCGTCGCTGACCATCCCAGCCCTCGTTGGTGGTCGCGAAGCACCCCGAAGATTTGCTTTGAGGCTCTTGCACCCTGCCTCTGGCGTTGGTAGCCTGTTTCTCAGCCGCGGTGTCGGTTCCGCGCGGCCTCTCTATGGACCCGCGGCGGCCCCCCCTGGGAGACACGCCGATGACAGACGAACGCACTGACGCCGCCGATGTCCGAACCGCGCCCGCCCGGCTTGCCCCCGAGCCGGCCACGGAGGCCGACGAGGCCGCGCTCGACGGCCTGAAGGATTTCCAGACGCGCTTCCTCTGCCCGTTCTTTTCGCGCGGCATCGCGTGAAGGACGTGGCGGACGCCCTGCTTGCCGAGCGCCTGCCCGCCCGCGAGCGTAAGGAGCCGCGCCCCCTCTGGGAGTGTAGAATGTCTTGCTTCCCGGGCCGGCCGCGGCGGAGGTGACGGGTGATGCGAAAAGAGAGAGGAAAAAGGGCCGGAGCACAAGTCCTATGAGCACACCCAGCCCGTCAATGGCGACGAGCACTCCTTGCCAAGTCTTTATCAGCTATGCCAGCAAGGACGCCGCCCGCGTCGTGCCCATCGCCCAGGCCCTGGAGCGGGCCGGCGTCTCCGTCTGGCGCGACGGCGACCGCATCCTTGGCGGGCAGTACTACGGAGAGCAGATCGTGCACGCCCTGGCCCACTCCCGCGTCGTGCTGCTGGTGTGCTCGCCGGAGTCGCTGGCCTCCGACAACGTGCACCGCGAAGTCCTCCTCACCTGGGACTATTACCACCGCCGCTACGTGCCGGTGTGGATCGCCCCGCCGGGGGAGATCCCCGAGCGCTTCCGCTACTGCCTGGCAGGCTGCCAGTGGATCGACGCGCACGCTGAGCCGGCGGAGCGCTGGCTGGCCCAGCTCCTCTGCGCCCTCCAGGCGCTGGGGGTGGTAGCGGCGCCCCAGGCGGGTGGCCGTGAGACCGCGGCTCCTCCCCCGTCGACAGGCCGGGGGTCCAGCGCTGCCGGTCGGGGGCCACACTTCAAGCCCGGGGACCGGCCGATCGCCGACTGGGAATTGCTGAGTCTGCTGGGCAAGGGCGGCTTCGGCGAGGTGTGGAAGGCGCACAACCCGGACCTGCCCAGTCAGCCACCGGTGGCACTAAAGTTCTACCTGCAGCTTGACGACCGCGGCCGGCAGCTGCTCCGCCACGAGGCCGACATAGTGCTGCGGGCGCAGCGCCAGGTCCGCCACGACGGCATCGTGCCGCTGCTGCACGCCTATTTGAACAGCGATCCGCCTTGCCTGGAGTACCCCTACGTCGAGGGCGGCACCCTGCTGGAGTTCCTCGATCAGGCGCGGCAGACCGGCGCCGGCCTGGCGCCGGCCCAGGTGGAGCAAGTGGTCGGCCGCATCGCCCAGATCGTGGCCGCCGCCCACCGGGCGACGCCGCGGCTGGTGCACCGGGATCTCAAGCCGGCCAACGTGCTGCTGGAGCACCGGCCCGGGGACAAGCGGCTGCTGCGGGTGACCGACTTCGGCATCGGGGCGGTCATCGCCCGGCCGCTGCTGGAGCAGGCGCGGTCGGGGCCGTCGCTGCAAGGGAACATGGGCTCTGTGCTGACCGGGGCGTACACGCCTTTGTACGCCTCGCCGCAGCAGGTCCGGGGTGATAAGCCGGACCCGCGAGATGATGTCTATGCCCTGGGGGTCATCTGGTACCAGCTCTTGACGGGTGACCTGGCCAGCCCAGCTCCGACGGGGAGGCGCTGGACAGAGCCGCTGCGGCACCGAGGGGTGAGCGAGGCGGCCATCGACCTTTTGGCGTCGTGCTTCGAGAGCGACCCGGCCTACCGGCCGGAGGACGCCGGGGTCCTGGCGGAGCGGGTGACGCAGGTAAGCCGGACCGGGGCGGTGGGGGGCGGGGCGCTTGAGGAATGGCCAGCCGCGCTCCTCAAGAAGCCCGTCGATACCGACATGGCTGGGCAGTGGGCAGCCCAGGCCAAGAGGGAAGAGGAAACGGTACTGGCAGGCCAGCCGCCCGCCAGGGAGCCTGCCCCCAACAGAGCCGAGCAGCCCATGCGACACCCGGCCCCCCAACCCGTTTCCGCGCCCGGAGCGGCGCGGGTCGTGCTGCTGTACAAGCGGAGCGCCCAGCCCGATGAGCAGTTGCTCCGCTGGCTTGAGAAGGAGTTCACCGCCCGCGGCCATGAGGTCTTCGTCGACCGGCACCTGGCGGTCGGCATGGAATGGGCCGCGGAAATCGCGCGCCGCATCCGTGAGGCCGATGCGGTGGTCCCGCTGCTCTCGGCCGCCTCCGAACGGAGCGAGATGCTCAGCCTGGAAGTCGAGACCGCCCACGACGAGGCCCAGAAGCGCCACGGCAAGCCGCGGCTGTTGCCCGTCCGCGTCAACTACGAGGAAAAGCTCCTCCCCGGCCTGGCGATCGTCCTCGACCGCCTCCAGTACTTCCTGTGGAAGGGCCCGGAAGACAACCACCGCCTGATGGGCGAGCTGATGACTGCCCTGCACCACCCGCCGCCGCTCAAGCCGATCCCCCGCCCCGAAGGCGCCGTCCCGCTCGATTCGCAGTTCTACATTGTTCGCCCCACGGACCAGGAGTTCCAGGAGGCGATCGGGCGCCAGGACAGCGTGGTGTTGATCCGCGGGGCCCGCCAGGTTGGCAAGACATCGCTCCTGGCCCGCGGGCTCCAGCAGGCCCGGGCGGCAGGCGCCCGCGTCGTCCTGACCGACTTCCAGAAGCTCAACGCCTCGGACCTGGAGTCGGTCGAGACCTTCTTCCGCACGCTCGGGGAATGGATCGCCGACGAGCTGGACCTCAAGGTCATCCCCGGCGACGTCTGGCTGGCCCGCCGCGGCCCCAGCGTCAACTTCGAGCGCTACATGCGCCGCGAGGTCCTGGAGAAGATTTCGACCCCGCTGGTCTGGGCCCTCGACGAGGTCGACCGGTTGTTCGTCTGCCCGTTCGGCAGCGAGGTCTTCGGCCTGTTCCGCTCGTGGTACAACGCCCGCGTGCTCGACCCGACCTCACCCTGGGCCCGACTCACCCTGGCCATCGCATACGCCACCGAAGCGCACTTGTTCATCACCGACATGAACCAATCGCCTTTTAACGTCGGCACCCGGTTGGCGCTGGAGGACTTCACACAGGCCCAGGTCGGAGAACTGAACCACCGCTACGGTTCGCCGCTGCGGACCGATTCGGATGTGCAGGCCTACCACCACCTGCTCGGGGGCCACCCTTACCTGGTGAACCGGGGCCTGTACGAGATGGTTCACCGCAAGCTCGACCTGGGGGCCTTCCGGGCGCAGGCCGAGCGTGACGACGGCGTCTTCGGCGACCACCTGCGGCGCATCCTGGTCTTGCTTGCCAAGGACCCGCAGCTGTGCGACGTGGTGCGCGGGGTGCTGCGCGGTCGGCCCTGCCCCACCGCCGAGTCCTTCTACCGCCTGCGGAGTGGCGGCGTGATGGCCGGTGATTCCGCCCGCGACGTCCGGCCGCGTTGTCAACTGTATGCCAGCTACCTGGAGCGCCACCTACAATGAGCATTGCCCAGCCTCCCTTCTACGTGACCGGCGGCACGCTGCGCAGCGACGCACCCAGCTACGTCCCCCGCCAAGCGGACCATGAACTCTACGACGGCCTCAGGCGCGGCGAGTTCTGTTACGTGCTCACCTCGCGACAGATGGGCAAGTCGTCGCTCATGGTGCGGACGGCGGACCGGCTGCGGCGCGAGGGCGTCTCGGTCGCCGTGCTCGACCTGACGGCGGTGGGGCAGAACTTGACCGCCGAGCAATGGTACGACGGCCTGCTGGGCCACGTCGGCCGGCAGCTGGACCTGGAGGACGAGCTGGAGGACTTCTGGGAGGAGCACGCCCGGCTGGGGCCGCTCCAGCGCTGGATGCGGGCCATGCGAGACGTAGTGCTGCCGCGGCGGCCGGGGCCCATCGTCATCTTCGTGGACGAGATCGACTCCGTGGCCAGCCTGCCGTTCTCGACCGACGAGTTCTTCGCGGCGATCCGGGAGTGCTACAACCGGCGGACGGAGGACGCGGAGCTGAACCGGCTGACGTTCTGCCTGTTGGGGGTGGCGACGCCGACGGGCCTGATCCGCGACCCGCGGACAACGCCGTTCAACATCGGCAAGCGGATCGAGCTGAGCGACTTCACCGAGGCTGACGCGGCGCCCCTGACGCGGGGGCTGGGCCGGGAGGAGCGACTGGCCGGGGAGCTACTCCGGCGGATCCTGTACTGGACCGGAGGCCACCCGTACCTGACGCAGCGGCTGTGCCGTGCGGTGGCCGAGGACGCCACAGTGCAGCGGCCGGCGGCCGTGGACCTCTTCTGCGAGGGGCTGTTCCTGTCGAGCCGGGCGCGGGAGCGGGATGACAACCTGCTGTTCGTGCGGCAGCGGATCTTGCACGCGGAGGACCGTGCGGGGGTGCTGGACCTGTACGAGCACGTGCGGCGCTACAAGCGGGTGCGGGACGACGAGACGAACCCGCGTGTGAGCGAGCTGCGGCTGGCGGGGATCACGCGGGTGGTGGAGGGGTATTTGTGGGTGCGGAACCGGATCTACTACCGGGTCTTCGACCGGGAGTGGGTCTTGGCGAACATGCCGGACGCCGAGAAGCAACGGCAGAGGGCGGCGTTCCGGCGCGGCCTGGTGCGCGCCAGCGCGGTGGCCGGGGTGATCGTAGCCATGTTGGCCGGCCTGGCGGTGACCGCCTGGAGCGAGTACCGTTCGGCGGATGCCTACGCCCACGAAGCGAAAGCCAAGGCGGAAGCCCTTAGTACGGCCCTGGCGGACGCCGATCACGAGCGCGAGCGGGCCGTTGGTCAGCAACGCCTCGCCGAGCAGCGGAAGGCCGAGGCCGACAAGCAGCGGGTGGAGGCGGAGAGGCAAAAGAAGGAAGCGCTACACCAGAGGGCCGAGGCCGACGCACAGCGGGCGCACGCCGAGGAGCGCGAAGGGATTGCCCGCCAGAACCTGTACTTCACTCGCATCCAGCGGGCCTACCAGGCCTGGCACGATGGCGAGAATGGCCGGGCCCTGGAATTGCTGGACCCGACGGACTGGCAGCCGACCCGCTTGGGGAAACAGGACCCGCGCGGTTGGGAGTGGCACTATCTCCGCGGTCTGTGCAGCCAGGGCCTGACCAACCTCGATGGGCACACCGATTACGTCAACAGCGTGGCCTTCAGCCCCGACGGCCGCTGGATCGCCACGGGTAGCGGCGACCGTACCGTGATCCTGTGGGACGCGGCGACCGGCCAGCGGCGGCGCACGCTGTACCGGGAGCGCCCGGACCAGGGGGGTCTCGGCGTCCAGCTCAAGCGCCCAGAGAATTCGGGTCCCTTCTTCATCGACGACGTCTTTGCCGGGAAAGCGGCCGACCGGGACGGGCGCATCCACGTGGGCGACCGGGTGTTCAAGATCTCCGGCCCGAACGGCAAGCTGATCGACGTCACGCGCCTGCAAATGTCCGAATTCAGGGATCTGGTCGGGGGAAAACCGGGCACCCGGGTGCGGCTGGAGGTCTTGCCGGCGGGGAAAAAGAAGCGGCAGGTCTATGCGCTGACGCGCGGACCGATCCTGGGCAGCGATAGCCACGCGGGTGCGGTTACCGCGCTCGCCTTCGGACCGGATAGCCGGCTGCTGGCCTCGGCCGGTGGTGACCGGCTGGTGAAGCTTTGGGACGTGGCCACCGGCCGGGAGCTGCGCACCTTCCCCGGCCCGACCGACGTGATCCGCGGCGGCATGGCCTTGCTGGGCGGTCGGCTCCCGGCGGCGCTGCTCTCGGCTGTGCCGGGACATACCGCGTCCGTCCTGGGCGTGGCGTTCAGTCCCGACGGCCGCTGGTTGGCGTCGGCGGGTTCCGACAAGAAGGTGATCTTGTGGGACGCCCGCAGCGGCCGGCAGGTCCTCACCCTCGAGGGCCATGCGTTTACGGACCGCAGCATCGCCTTCAGCCCGGACAGCCGGTTCCTGGCCACGATCAGCCAACAGCACCCGGTCAGCAAGACGAACATGGTCAGACTGTGGAGCGTGCCCGACGGACGCGAAATCCGTTCCTTTCCAGCCGGCGCCCGCCAGGACGCGGTCGCTTTCAGCCCGGACGGCAAGTGGCTGGCGTCGTCGAGCGCCACCGGCTTGTTCGTAAAGGTCTGGGCCGTGGCCACGGGCGCGGAGGTCCGAAGCCTCACGGAGGTGTGGAACTGGGGCAGTATGGCCTTCAGCCCGCATAGCGGTCTGCTGGCCACCTCCGGTTGGGACGGCCAGGTGCAGCTCTGGAACGTCGCGAGCGGTCAGAAGGTGCGGAGCTTCCAGGGCCATAGCTCGATGGTCAAAAGTGTCGCCTTCAGCCCCGACGGCCACCAGCTGGCGTCCGCCAGCGCCGACCGTACCGTCAAGGTGTACACGGTGGACGCCGAAGCCTCCTCGCTCACCCGAGAAGCGCGCTCGCTGGACGGCGGCATCAGCAACTCGTTCTGCGTCCGCTTCAGCCCCGATGGCGACCGAGTGCTCGCCAGCTCGTCTGGGGCGGGCGGCAAGATCGGGATGTGGGATGCGGCCACCCACACCCTGCTGCACACCTTCGAAGGCAGTAGTCTGCATTTCGCGGTGAGCCCGGACGGCCGCCTGCTAGGCTGCGGCGATTCCCTCAACCGCGTCCAGGTCTTTGACCTGCACAGCGGCACGGTGGCTCACCTCTTGTCGGGACATACGGCCCCGATCAACGCGGTTGCCTTCCACAAGAATGGCCGGCTGCTGGCATCGGCCAGCAAGGACGGGACCATCCGGCTGTGGGACCTGGTCACCGGGCGGGCGGTCCGCACCCTGAAGGGCCATCAAGACGAGGTCCGCGTGGTAGCCTTCAGCCCGGACGGGCGGCTGGTCGCCTCGGCCGGCTCAGACTTAGCGGTGAAGCTCTGGGATGTCCCCACTGGCCGGGAGGTGCGTTCCACCGGGTATAACGTGTGGAGCCTTAGCTTCGCGCCCGACGGCCGCCAGGTGGCGCTGGGCCTCATTGACGGAACGATCATGCTCTGGGAAACGGGCGGTAGCCACGACACGCGCACGCTCCGCGGGCACCTTTCCTCGGTCTTGGAAGTGACGTTCAGCCCGGACGGCCGGCGGCTGGCCTCGGCCAGCATGGACCGCACCGTGAGGGTCTGGGATGTCGCCAGCGGGCAGGAGGTTCTTGCTTTGAAGGGGCATGTGAGGCAGGTCGGCGGGGTAGCCTTCAGCCCGGACGGTCTACGGCTGGCCTCGACCGACTGGGGCGGCACGATCAAGCTCTGGGACGCCGCCCTCCTCGCCCGCGAGGGCGACGACAGACCTGGGTTGTACGTCAGCCGGGGTTGCCTCGAAAGCGACCTGGGCCTTCATGACAAGGCCATCGCGGATTTTTCACGTGCTATTGGCAAGGGGGGTGCCAGGGACTACCGCCCGTGGTACCTGCGGGCCGTTTCCCATGCCAACCAGGGCGATTGGCAAAAGGCCGTCGGCGACTACTCGAAGTCCCTTGAACTCAAGCGCAACAACTGGTGGATCTGGTACCTGCGAGCGCGAGCCCATGAGGCCTTGCGCGAGTGGCGCGAGGCCGCCGCCGACTACTCGCAGGCCATTGGCCTGGCGCCCACGGATTCGCGCCCCTGGCTTGGTCGTGGCAACGACCGCTCGCAGTTGCAGCAGTGGGCAGAGGCCGCCGCAGACTACTCAAAGGCCACTATACTGGCGCCCAAGGATTCGCGGACCTGGCTTGGCCGTGGTACTGCCTACGCGGAGCTGCAGCAGTGGGCCAAGGCCGCTGCCGATTTTGCGAGGGTCCTTGAACTCGACCCGAGTGGGAGTTCAGTGTGGGAAGAGGAAGCCCTCGTCCAGCTGGCCGGGGGTGATACCAGGGGGTATCGGCGGACTTGCGCCGACCTGCTCAAGCGCAAGGGGAGGACTGCAGATGCCGTGACGGCGAACACGGTGACTTGGACCTGCGCCCTGGCCCCCAAGGCGGTAGCCGACCTCGCCGAGGTGGTCCGACTCCAGGAGAAGTCGGTCCAGAACCAGCCCCAGAATTATGAGCGCCTCAATACGCTGGGGTCGGCTCTCTATCGCGCCGGGCGCTGGGAGGACGCCGTGCGGCGCCTGAACGAGGCCCGGAAAGCGCACAAGGAGGGGGGCACCGCTTATGACTGGCTGTTTCTGGCGATGGCGCACCAGCGCCTGAGCCATTCGGACGAAGCACTCAAGTGGCTCGCGAAGGCCCTGCCGGAGGTCGAGCGGGCTGCTAAGGGGCAGTCGATCCAGGGATACCCTGCCGCGTCGATGTCGTGGACTCGGCGGTTGGAGTTGCAGCTTTTGCGCCGCGAGGCCGAGGCGCTGGTAAAGGCTGGTCGAAAGGTTGCCAGCCGGTAGCGGAGGCCCGCGAGGGGCTTTGCACGTAACTCTTCCGGTGCTGTTACCAGTAGACATACCGCCGGAAGCGGATCTGCTGCCCGCGGGGCAAGGCGTCGACGTCGGCAACCAGGTAGCGGTTGTCGTCCACGTCGATGAGGATCTTGCCGGCGCGGCCGTAGTCCTGAGCCTGGCTGTGGCTGGAACGCATGGTGAACTCAGCCGGGCCGCGCTCGGTCTGCACCCGGAATGTCAGCAGGCCGTATTTCAGCTCAATCGCGTCCACGGCCGTGATCCGCCGCAAGAAATAGCGGCGCATGAGGGCCTGCCCGAGCAGCCCGCGCACGTCCTCCGGCCAGTCCCCCAGGTCGGCCACCATGCCCACCTCGTGCTCCTGGCCATCGGCGTCGGCGTAGCGGAGGCTGATGAACCGATCAGGGTACGTCGCCGGCAGGGCGCGCACCGCGAACATACCGCCGAAGACCTGGCCGTTTGCCGTGACGCGCAGAGTGCCGTGGTCGCCCAGGCCAACGTGGGCGGTCCGGGGTGTCAGCCAGCGCGGCGCAAAGGCCGGGGGGCCGTCGAGCATCGTTGAACGGCCGACCTGGAGCCTTGACCGTTGAACCTTGAACGTAGTACCGGCGTGCACGAGCGTGTTGACGGCTGGCTCGGCCGTCAACTGCGTCTGGATGCGGACCAGCTTGGCGTACAGGCCATCCGCGGTCAGCAGGTCTTCGTGGCTGCCTTCCTCAACCAGCTTGCCGTGGTCCAGCACCAGGATGTGGTCGGCGTTCCGCAAGGTGGACAGGCGGTGCGCGATGGCCAGCGTGGTCCGGCCGCGCGTCAATTCGGCCAGGGCGTCCTGGATCATCTTCTCCGACTCGGTGTCCACGCTGCTGGTCGCCTCGTCGAGGATGAGGATCTTGGGGTCGTAAAGGAGCGTTCGGGCGATCGACAGCCGCTGCTTCTCGCCGCCGGACAGGCCGGCGCCGCGCTCCCCCAGGTAGGTCTCGTAGCCCAGCGGCAGCCGCATGATGAAGTCGTGGGCGTTGGCCCCCTTGGCGCAGGTGAGCGCTTGCTCGGGCGTCGCCTGCGGCCGGCCGTAGACCAGGTTGTCCCACACCGTCCCGCGGAAGAGGAACGGCTCCTGAAGCACGACGCCGATCTGGCAGCGCAGGTCCTCGCGCGCCAGCAGCCGGACATCCCGGCCGTCGATCGTGACCCGGCCGGCGTCCACGTCGTAGAACCGCGAGATCAAGTTCACCAACGTCGTTTTCCCCGAGCCGCTCCGGCCGACCACCCCCACCATCTCGCCCGGCCGGATCGTCAGGTTGAAGTTCTTCAGGACCGGGTGGTTGCGGTCGTAACCGAAGGTGACGTTCTCGAAGCGGATCTGGCCACGCATCTCGGGCAAGGAGACCGGCCGGGCCGGCTCGTTGATCCGGTTGGGCGTATCCAAAAGCTCGAAGACGCGCTGGCTCGCCGTCAGGAAGCTGGTCAGCCAGGTCGTTAGCTGGGCCAGCGTCGACAGCGGGGTATAGAACATGGTCAGGTAGGCCAGGAACGCCATCAGCGAGCCCAGCGTCATCTGCCCGTGCAGGACGTCGCGGCCGCCGATGAACCAGACGATCAGCCCGCCCAGGCTGAAGACCAGCTGCATGATCGCCGAGAAGGTGGACGCGGAGACCTCCACCTCCAGCCGCGAGCGCCGCAGGTAGTCGCTCGTCGCCTGGAAGCGGTCGAACTCGCGCGGCTCCTGGGCGAAGGCCTTGACCACGCGGATGCCCGACAGCATGCCCGCCAGCGCCCCCGCCTGCTTGCTCGCCGAGTCCCAGTAGCGGTAGTACTTCGGGTAGACGTAGCGCCAGAAAAACCAGCTGCCATAGAGGACGAACGGCATGGGGATCAGCGTCCAGAGCGCCAATTCGGCGTTGAGGGTGAAGAGCATGACGCCGACGCCCAGGAGCTGAAGGATCTGCATGAGGAAGCCGCCCGTGACCTGGTGGATCAGGCCGTAGAGTGCTTCGGTGTCGTGGGCCACCCGGCTCATGAGCACGCCGACCGGCTGGCGGTCGTAGTAGTCCACCGACAGCTTCTGGAGCTTGTCCACCATGCGGGCGCGGAGGTCGGACGTGAGGGCGGTGCCGACGCGGTTGGCGAGCATGCCCTTGAAGGTGTTGGCGACCGCCAGCAGCAGGCGCGTAACGGCGAGGCTGCCCACGATAACCAGGAGCACCGCCAGCAGGCTGTCCGCCTGGCTGCCGTGCTGCTCGACGCGAAGGACATGGTCGACCAGGTACTGCTGGAGCTTGGGCGGCACCAGTTCGCCGATCACGCTGAGCACGATGAGGAAGCACATGACCAGGGCGGGGCCGCGGTAGGGCCGCATGAATTCCCAGACGCGGCCGGCGACGGCCCCGCGGTTGATGCAGCGCGGGCAGACATCGCCGACGAACATCAGGGCCAGGCCGCAGCGCGGGCAGCGGCGCTCGTCGACCTCGTCCTCTGGGTACACGATGAGACGGCCGTCGCTGCGCAGCTCCTCCAGCTTGCCGGCCACCTTGGCGAACCGCTGGGCCAGGCTATTCGAGTAGCGCAGCAGGTCTACCCAGACGCCGTCTACGCGCGCCTGGAGGAAGCCGGAGCCGACCACGCCGTGCGCGCGGAAGCTCTCGACTTCCGCAACCGGCAGCGCGTGGATCACTTCCGGCGGGACGCTGTCCGTCAGCACCGTGACGTGGCGCTGGTTGACCACCAGCCAGTGCCGGCGGAACTCCCCGTCGAGGGCGATGTCCGTGGACGTGGTCATCAAGACCGGCAAGCCGTTGAGGCCGCAATCCTCCATCAACGCGAGCGCCGACGAGGGCGGAGATTCTTGGAGCATGCCGACGTGTACTCCGGCAGGGTCGCTGTATGTCTTCGGGGAGGAAGACGGTCCCGCGGGCGAGCCCCTGTTCCGGCAGGGCCCGGGACCAACGCGACGGGGGACCTGGTTGTGCGTGGCGGGTATATACCGCCGGGTCCCCGGGAAAAACAAGGTGAGATTGGCCTTCAGTGGCGTCGGGCGATTCGGTATAGCGGGCTCAGGGGACGCGCTCGAAGCGCGCCATCATACCGGGCGCCTTCGGCGACGGCTTGCCGTGGACGAGAAGCGCCTGCCCGGTGGTGCGGCGTTGGTCGATGGTCCAGCCGTGCCAGCGCTCAACGAACTCACGGCGCGGGATGAACCCGCGCCCCTCTTCCAGGTTCGGATCTTCCACGTAGACAAGGTCGGCGTCCATGCCGATGACGACCAGGTAATGCCCGTCGTCCCAGTCCCGCTCCCAGGGGACGCGGCTGTCCTCACGCCACGATTGGTTCAGGACGATGACGGGATAACCGGCATCGAGTTCGCGCTCCAGGTCGGCCAGCTCCAGCCCTTGCCGCACGATCGCTTCCACCCCGTACCGCCGGGCGACCCCGGCCAGGTCTTCCAGCTCGGCCCCGACCTCGGGGTTGGTCCGGGCCTGCCGGACGACGTCGCCCTCTCGGGCGGCGATGCCGTAGTAGGCCAGAACGGCCACGAGGGCACACGGACCGCAGGAGTAGTCCGTCGATTGCGCGACGTGCGGCACCGCGCCGAGGAGACGGGGAGCCGGCCGGCCATCTTGCCCCACGAGTCCCAGGCGTGCGGCGCCGGCCAGCGCGACGAGCAGCAGGCACACCGCGAACCGTGCGCGCACCATGAAAGTCCACCCGGCCGAACAAGGAGAGGACAGCCCCGGCCTGCGGGACGTCGGCCCCGCTCAGCACCCATCGTACCGGCGCGGCGCGCGAAGCTCCAACTTCCTTGACGGTGCCCCTGGAACCTGTCAAAATACCCCACCGTGAACCGGCCGGCCCAAGACGGGCCGTGCCTGGGCTCTGCTCGGCCACCACGGTGTCCCGCCGCCGGAGTCGGGGGCGGTGGAGGGGAGTATCAGGGTATTCGGAGGAGCACGCTTGACCACGCACGTACGACGCCAACAGCCCCACGTCATCGCCGCCGACATCCTCTCCCACTACGGCGGCAAAGTCCGCTACGACCTGGCCCGGTTCTCGCCCAAGTGGCTGGACCAGTACCGCCCCGTCAGCCTGTACCGCAAGGTCCGCCGCGGCCACGCCGTCACCCGGTTCCTGGAGGCCATCGGCTTCCTGCCGGAGTGCTATGCCGTCGTCGCCCACTTCGATGCCGACGCCAACACCTTCGTGGTCTTCGGCCAGGAGCATCTGGAGCCCATGCGCCGGGCCGCCCAGGATATTTCCGAGGCCATCGGCGTGGAGGTTACCGTGGTCAAGGAAGGAGAGCTCACCGTCCAGACGGCGTGAATGCGCTCCCCGCCGAGTGGGAGGGACAACAGCGTGAGCAACCGTGGGACAGGCGCCGTGGAGCGCTTGTCCCGTCTTTTTTTGGCAAATGGGAACTGCCGAGGCGCAAAGAAGAGGGCCACCCGCGGGGGGGAGCGGGTGGCCCTGGGGGTTCTTGAGTTGTCAAGGGGGTGGGACATCGGCGGGGCGAGGCGCCCGGTCCTGTGCTCGCGTTGCCGGCAGCCCCGGGCAGGCCGAGGGTCGGGAGGCCGGGGGAGCCTCCAGGCGACCCGCCCGGGGTACGCCGCGGGGGGATGCCGCCCGGCCATTGGGGGGAATGGCCGGGGTCGAACAGGAGCACCTGGCCGGCACCTCGATCGGATCGGTCAGGTCGCCCTTCCGTTAAGCAACAGCCGTGCCAAGGGGCCGATCAATCGCGACGGATCGTCACAAGTAATGCGTTCTTTGTGACTTACATCAACCCAACCCCTACGCACAGCCTGCCGCCCAACGCGGGCGATTTTGTACAAACGTCTTTTTCCGATGTAACAATTGCCGCGCTACCCGAGCAACCAGGCCGGCGCATCATAGAATAGCCGCCTGATGCGCACGCGTGCCTCCCGATCTTGCACGCCTTCGTTTTTTGAAGAGACTTTCTCCATGACCCGCTGTTTGTGTACCCTGACGGCTGCCGTGTTGTTGATAGGCGCCGCGGTCCGAGGCGAGAACTGGCCCGAGTTCCGCGGGCCGACCGGCCAGGGCATCGTGCGCCAGGGCGAACTGCCCGTTGAGTGGAGCCGAATCAGGAACGTCGTCTGGAAGCGGCCGATCCGGGGCAAGGGCTGGTCATCCCCGGTCGTCCATACGGGGCGCGTCTACCTCACCACCGCCGTGACCGTCGGCGACGGCCCGTCCCACGATCAGTCACTGCGGGCCATGTGCCTGGACGCTGAGACGGGCAAGGTCGTCTGGGACCGGGAAGTCTTCCACCAAAACGGCGCCACTGCGGGCCCGATCAACGGCAAGAACAGCCACGCCAGTCCGACTCCCGTGGTCCGCGGGCGGCGGCTATACGTCCACTTCGGCCACCACGGGACCGCCTGCCTCGACCTCTCCGGCAAGGTACTCTGGCGGAACACCAGCCTCAAGTACAACCCGGTCCACGGCAACGGCGGCTCGCCCATCCTGGCGGGCGATGCCCTGGTGTTCAGCTGCGACGGCGGCGACAAGCGCTTTGTCACCGCCCTGGATTGCGACA
>Ga0307477_10002089_pt1 | contig 15766 bp, 15 predicted proteins | sample atmos_gasesECM2C_FD_203316 | JGI IMG/M metagenome (GOLD analysis project Ga0307477, IMG submission 203316) | Hardwood forest soil microbial communities from Morgan-Monroe State Forest, Indiana, United States - atmos_gasesECM2C_515 | ecosystem: Environmental > Terrestrial > Soil > Temperate...
ACCGTGGTTGCGCCGCCGACGACGTAGATCTTGCCGGCGACTTCAACCGCTACGGCAGCGCCGCGTTTCGTCGGTACCGGAGCCAGCGACTTCCATGAGTCGGCCGCCGGATCATACTCCCAAGTGTCGGCGATGGGTTCCCACGCGCCGCCGGTCGGGATCTGAATGTCCTTTGGAGGCACGAAACCGCCGATCACGTAAATCTTTCCGTTAGCAGCCGCTAAGGCGGCATGGTGGGCCAACCGCGGCATCCCTTTTTTCTCAGTCCATTTATCGGTGGCCGGGTCGTACTCGTAGTTGAGGCCCGCAGCCTTACCTTCATCCCAGCCGCCGATCACATACATTTTGCCGTTGAGGGCAACACCATAAAGTTCTTCATCCGGATACGGGAATGGTGCCGCCTTCTTCCAGGGGTTTATTGGCATCTGAGCCAGCGCGGCCGTGGAAAAAGCCAGGCTGGCGATCAGGGCAAACATTGCGGTTGCCCGTTGTAGCATTTTTGACATACATCTCTCCTTTGAGTTTGAAATACAAATCAGGTTCTTATCTCGACGCGGAATTCGTTCTGAAGATCAGGCCAAACATTACGTAGTGCATGTCTTTAATTCCCTGTGTGCCTTCCCACATGTAGGAGGGTTGAAATGAGACATACTTCTGAAGGGGCAGGGTGACGCCAGTCCAGACTCGATTCTTAGTCCACCCGCTTCCCTGGTCGTAAAAGCCTTCGTAGGACGCGAAAGGTTTCCAGATCTGGCCCTTAAGCGCGAGGGGATACGCGACCGCGATCCGATTCCGATAGCGGTTAATCTCTTTTTCTGGAAGTGACCTTCCGGCATACATGTATGTCGGAAGAAACCTTCTGACATACATGTTGCGTTCGGAGATTTCAAACTTGTGGAGCGAAAACATAACCGTCGCGTCGATCCGAAATTGGTGCTCGTCCAAGGTGCGAGTAAATCCTGGCGAACGATTCACGAGTTCATTAAGCCCGTCCGCAGGGACCGAGTAATACAGATAGCTGGGAGTGATCGAAAGAAACTTTGTCGCTCGAAAAGTGGCGTCAAACTGTGTTGACGGTGCGTTCAATTCGCCGATCTGAAAGCCGTAGAACTTGAGATCGATTCGCTGTTGCACAGGAACAATCAACTCTGCCCAGCCGGTGGGCGCAACTACCGAGCCGCTTCCACGTCCACCAGTAGGTACGTCTACTTCTTGCGCAATGCACTGCCCGCCAAGCGAGACGAGCAATAACAACAGAAACGTTGGCACTAGGTGCTGCGCAAATTGTGTGAATCGTTGCATGTCTTCTCCTTCGATCGAGGCATAGCGTCAATGCGCCCGGCTTCGCTCACAACCGAAAGCGAACCTCCGTTGTCTTCGGTGTGACGTACATGACAAATGCAATCGCCCCGCCAAAACTGACGCAGTGCTAAGTGGCGGATTTTCTTGCTCTTCGCGCAAGTCACCTGTATCTACAAAAGTCAACTGCCCTCCCACGGGCAGCGCAATCTGGGCAGTGACCGTGAATAGAGAATTGGTCTCATCAGAAGGAAAGCGGTGTGGTGACTTGCGAGACGGTCAGAAACGACGACAGCAAAAAGAAAAAGGAGATTCGGATGGTTTGCCGAATCTCCTCCTCTTCACGTTTCGCCACTCAACCTACTTCAGTCGCCGTTTGCCTTGTCTGGTTTGACAAGGAGATGACACTCACTACTTACTATTCGCCATTGAGGGCGGAATCGTGGACAGCAGTTTGTTCATGGCGATGTCGATACTCTTGTTCATCTGAGAGACAACTCCCGGCACACTTCGTTGCGGAACTGTTGCCGTTTCGGAGACAGCATTACTCCACACCGTTGTACCGCTCGAGACTCGGGTGATCTGTGCGGAGATTGCAACCTCCACCTTGACTCCTCCGTCGTAATCCACTTCTTCGAGCTTCTCCAGTCTTCCGCTGAAAATGTAATCGGCATTGGAACGTCCGTCGTAACTCGAAACCGCGGAAAATTGATTACTGGCGCGCAGATGATCGACGACGGTGCTCGTAACCTGCGCACGAGGGTCCGCCGCCCAGCGGTGATATTCGTAGAAACCTACTTCCTCCGGTGTGCGCCGGTAAACAATAGACCCCTGCCGCAGATATACCGGCGATTGGAATTCTCGAACGGCGATTGAGCTCCGCACGGTTTCTTCGGGCGGCGGATCAGAAGCAGGCGGTATATTCAGTGTGTAATAGCTCGGGTATCTAATTTTGCCTGCGCAGCCGGTCAGTGCGGAGATCGTCGCCAGCATCAGTGCAAGTATTTTTAGGTGCTTTTTCATGTCTCCCACTCCTAGCCGGGCCGGTTATTTTGGCACCTGGCGATCCTGGGGTTGCTTGATTCGCACCAAGCTCCAGGGACGCTGTTTTAATGAATTCGTGAACTGATTGAGGTTGTCGGTCGTCTGGCGCAGATTCTCGACGGTATCACCGATCTTGTAGTCGTTCGCTCGGACGAGGACTTGCATGGAGTCCAGTAGTTCTCTGGCCTGTTCTAACGCCGCTTGCAATTCAGCCAAGTCTTTTCGTATTGGGCCGCGCACATCTGTGACTGCTCCGTTTACGTTTTGAATAGTGTCATCCGCATGCTGGCTGACTTTCTCGAGTTGGTCCGTAAGGCGGTCAATCTTCGGCCGTTCGTTAGCGATTAGCTCGCCAATGTTGTTGAGAATGGCATGGACTTCTTTCTGGTTCGGCGGCCCCGTCATGTTCTCTACATTCGCGAGCACATGGTTCAGGTTCCCGGAGATGTCGTTAAGCTCTCCCTGGGCCTGCGTGATCAGCCCATTTGCGCTATCTGCGACCGTTGCGAGTTTGCCCGCGATCTCATCCAGGCTGGCCGCTTCTTGAGACGTGATGGCGGACCCTGGAGAGAGCCGCTTCGCTTCATTGCTACCCGTCGTGATAGACAGGGCAGCGCCATTCATAACGTTCACAAAGCCTAGCTTGGCAACTGATTTCTCATTCAGCGGAGTATCTTTATTTATCTCCAGTAGAACCTCGATGCGCGTCGGGTCTGTATTCCAAGGCCGTACGGCTGTAACTTTGCCGGCCTTAATTCCTCCAAACAGAACGGACGCGCCCGGCTCAATTCCGCCAGCGTACCGGAGATAAGTGCGATATGGCACAGTCGTGCCACTGGACTGTGCGTGGAGCAGGTAGATCACTGTGAAAGTAAGCACCGCGAAACAGCTCAGAACAAAGGCGCCGACTTTTGCTTCCGTACTCATGCGTTTGCCTCCTGGCTTTGCACGTAACGATCGAGATAGGCGGCAACCGCCGGCGCATGCACTGGATTCTCGGGTATGCGGTTAAGGAATTGTTGCACGCGCGGATGTTGATTTGCCCGTACCTCTTCTTTTGTGCCGACCGCGAGAAACTTCCCATTGACTAGCATCGCGATCCGGTCGGCGATTCGGAAAGCGCTGGGTAACTCATGCGTGACCACCAGCGCGGTTATCTGGAAGGTCTCTTTTAGAAACACGATTAGTTCGTCCAGTTCCGCTGCCACGATGGGATCAAGTCCGGCGGAGGGTTCGTCAAATATCAGGATCTCAGGGTCTAGTGCCATGGCCCGCGCAACCGCTGCGCGCTTCTTCATTCCGCCCGAGAGTTCTTGCGGATGTAGTTTTCCGAAATCTGCTAGACCGACTATCGCCAGCTTCATCCAAACGATGAGATCAATGATGGAAGGAGCGAGCGCGGTGTGCTCCCGCAAGTTGAGGGCAACATTGTCCTCAAGCGATAGTGAATTGAACAACGCTGCGTTTTGAAACGCCATTCCAACGGAACGCCGCGTTCTCGTTAACTCCGCGTGTGCGCAGCGGGTAATGTCTGTGTCTTTAATGAAAACGCTGCCCGACTTCGGACGTTCAAGACCAAGTATTTGCCGCAATAGTGTGCTCTTTCCAGAACCGCTGCCGCCGAGCAAAACCATGACCTCGCCTGGCTCGACGTCTAGGTTCACATTATCGAGTACACGCCGGCCATCGTATTCCACCACCACATCGCGAACGGAGATGATTGGCATTACGCTTTCCCCATGAAGTAAAAGATGGCGGTAAACACCGCATCCGCAACGATGACGAGAAACGTCGAGCGCACCACCGCCGTCGTTGCAGATCGCCCGACCGCCTCCGGCCCGCCGCTAACACGAAATCCTTCCAGGCATCCCACGTGAGCAATAATGATTGCGAACGCGACGCTCTTGATGAGCCCGGCGATCACGTCTTTCAACTGGATCGACGTCAGCACGTCCCGAAAATAGAGCAGGAGACTCAAGTGCGTGCTGAAGAACATGAACAGCCCGCCTGCCAGGATCCCGAAGAAATTCGCCACAATACTGAGACAAGGCACGGCGATCAGCGCCGCCAGAAACTTTGGCGCCAGCACGAACTCCACTGGTTCAAACGCCATTACTTTCAGCGCGTCAATCTCTTCCGTCACCTTCATGGTGCCGATTTCCGCTGCGAACGCAGACCCCGAACGTCCACTGGCTGCGATCGCAGTCAGCAACGGACCCAGTTCGCGTGTGAAGCCAATGGCGACGAGATCGATAACAAAATGGAGAGCGCCAAAGCGCCGCAGTTCCGATGCCCCTTGCAGGGCCAGGATGAAGCCGCTGCACATCGAGAGCAGGGCAACCATGGGCAGTGCGTCAACTCCGATCTCCAGTATTTGCTGGACCGTGGCATGCCACCGGTGCCGGTTTCCAATTACGGGCAATGCGGAGCGCATCGCACGCAACGTGTCCCATAGCTGAATATTCAGGCTCCCAACATAGTCGAGCTTGCGGAGAGTCTCTCGGCCGGCAATTTCAAGAATGTTCGGCATCAGATTGCCTTGTAGCCAGACTGGCTACCTTCAGTGTCCCCGTTGAAAAGGGAGAGAATACCGGTCAGTTCAAAGAGATGAAGCAGTCGCCCATCTAGGCCACGCAACGTCAGTTGCGTCTTGGAACTTCGTGCGACGCGCAGCGCATCAATCAGGGTGGCAATACCCGAACTGTCGAAATGTGTGACTGCCGACAAATCCACACTTAGGGTCTTGCGATTTGCTTCTCGCAGAACTACCCGAAGCTGTTCGCGAACAGCCGGGGAGGAGTCCATGTCCACACGACCTGACAAGCAGGCAACCGTTCCGTCTTTGGTGACGCTAATCCTGATTTCCGGTTTATCGATGCTTTCGGTCTTGTTACTTGGCAACGGAATCTCTCCTCTTCAATTCGAGCCGCGCAGTGAGCGAATCAAGATTGCATATCTGCATTCGCAATCCATCTGCCAACGCGTTATCGGTTTTGGGCGGCTGAGAGTCGTTGATTCTGCGGCGGCATCGCTGCTTTGCGCCAAAAAATGAATGACGGCACGAGCTGTAGTGCCCGAATGCGGGCAGAAGGTCTGTCCCAATCAGGGCGTTTGAACATTGGTTTGTGGCTTATTGATCGAACAAAGAGGTCTTACAAAACGGCCGCTAGTCGCATGGTGGACGGCCCAAAACCATTAAATTCCGCACCAGTGGCCTGAAGTCAGGCAGCGTCCTTGTGAGACGATTGCCATTGATGGTTCCATGCAATCAGGTCTCGTTCCGCTTTTACTGTTGGCACTCCATGTGCAATCTCTCAGTACAGGAGAGCGATTTATGAAAACATTTGACGTAATCCCGGGCGAATCGAGCGCAAACCTTATCTCGTCGATCATTAATTTGGTCTGCCCACAATGCGGCGGAAGAATGTCGGAGTATCAATGCGAAGGCAGATGCCGCAGAAACTGGTTTATGGAATGGGAATGGGCGAATCTGTCGACTAGAAGCTCTCGACTGTCACGCCGCAGCTGATTCTCGGCCGATGGGCCGTATTTCAGGTTTGAACAATGTTTAAGATTACGCACAACACGGCTCACCGATTCTCGTTAACAGAGATCCTGTTGATGGTCGCGATTAACCAACTCGAAGCCAAGCAGAAGGTCGCCAGGACGTCTGCGATTGCAATGACTGCATCGGCGAGCTCATGAGCTTTAACACAGCCGCTGCCTGTGATCGATCTAATCCGCCTTGATCCGAGTAATGAACTTGCGAGCTGCTGCCGTCGCGCCGCGTTATGTAGAGCTCGTTGTCTATCGGGCTGCGCTTGGGGCGTGGATTCCTGAATATGATGGCGAGTGTAGGATCTGGCATGTTATTACTCCTTCTCGAGCAAGCTGCTCAGAATCGCCCCAGTTTTGCATCTGGTGCGGTGCTCAACAGCTAGCGATTGCCCCGCCATTCAGGTAGCGCAACGCGTGGAGGTGGATCGCCAACCCTTCCAACTGGTTTTCGAGTAGCAGACGTGCGATCAGGGAATCCAGAATGCCGGTCGCTGCTTGATCCGCTAGTTTGAGTTTCATAAGTCGCTCCTATTCTTGTTTGATCGCTGACGGTACGATCGGCGCGAGCCTCAACAGCTACGCTCCCGATTGACCAATCGCAGTGGCAGAATAATGGGCGCGAGCGATGTTCAGCCGGCGCATTTTGTTCTGGAGAGTGGTACGTTTCAATCCCAAGCGTTCGGCCGCGCCCCCTTTGCCTGCAATACGACCCGAGGTGGCTCTCAAAGCTTCCGCGATTACACCGCGTTCCGCCTCTTTCAGAGTCGAACGCGGCCCGACATCAGCCGGTACGTTGCAGAAGGTGCGAGCCGCGATTGCAGGCAGTTCTAAATGCTCGCCCCGCGTAAGAATGACGGCGCGCTCGATAAAATTGGCCAGTTCACGAATGTTTCCTTTCCAATCGTTGTTCGTTAAGGCGTCCATCACGTGTCTAGGAATGAAGTTGATCTCCTTTCGCATGCGGAGGGTCAATTTCGAAACAAAATAGTTCACGAGCAGCGGGATATCCTGTCGTCTCTCCCGCAGTGGGGGGATCTCAATTGGGAACACATTGAGGCGGTAGAACAAGTCCTCGCGGAATCCGCCATCATGGACCATACTTTCCAGATCACGGTGCGTAGCGGCGATGATCCGGACGCTGACCTGGATCGTCTTCGCGCTGCCCAGACGTTCGAACTCCTGCTCCTGCACTGCACGCAATAATTTCGGTTGCAGTTCCAGACTGATGTCGCCGATTTCATCAAGGAAGAGCGAGCCTCGATCAGCAAGTTCAAATCTTCCTTTTTTCTGCATGAGCGCGCCCGTAAACGCTCCCTTCTCGTGCCCGAAGAGTTCGCTCTCCAGCAGCCCGGAAGGAATAGCGGCGCAGTTCATTCGGACCAAAAGGCGACTGCGTCTGGAGCTGAGATCGTGGATGGCGCGGGCAATCAACTCCTTTCCGGTGCCAGTTTCACCATGAAGCAATACCGTCGCATCGGTCGGCGCAACTATCGCAACTTCTTCCAGAACCCTCTTCAGGGCTGAGCTGTTGCCAATGATGTCTTTGAAGCATTGCTCAGAGCTGCCATCGCAGCGAGAAAGGGGCTGGTCTTCAACGTCGTCCGTGCTTTGAAAAGTTGGAGCTGTGAGGCCAGCTGGATTTGCGAAACCAATTGTCGCGTGTCCCATATTGCCCTCCCAAACTTTGTCTCGACCATTTCTGCAACTCATACGAGAACACCGCGACAATAGATCACATGGCAGAAAACGGGAATGCTCGAAACAGTTCGGCGGACTACGCAGGAATTAGTCATAACCGTTTGGAAGCATGTTAAGATGCGAAGCACCTTATCTCTCAGTAGGTTGTCAATACCACAGCCAGTGCCCGTTAAGAGAGGTTAAGCGAGGGCGCAGGGTAGATGGCAGCAGGAAATCACTCCGAGAACTCGACCAAACTGACCGCTGAACAGGTTCAGTCGGTTCGCAGTGCGATCCAATCGGTGATTGCGAGCGATGCGTTCGCCGGAAGCAAGCGCTGCCAGGAATTTCTCAGGCTGATCGTAGACCACGCCCTAGCTGGCGATGTGGACGACCTGCGTGAGCGCATGATCGGCGTAGAAATGTTCCACCGGCCCGCCGATTATGACACCTCAAACGACGCTGTCGTGCGTGTGCGCGCGACCGAAGTTCGAAAGCGGCTTGCGCAGTATTACAGAGAAACCAAAGTTGCCCCAGTCGTCCGTATCGACCTTCTCCCCGGCTCCTACGTTCCTGAATTCCATTGGTCGCTACCTCCGAGAATTGACGGCGCTACGACAACAACCTTGCCTCCCCAACCGACCACCCCCATGTCTCGGCGTACGTCAATACTTCTGCTTATTGGGGCAATCCTGGGCATAGGACTGATCGCCATCCTTGCGTTACAGTTTGACAGGAAATCTTCTTCGAGCAATGCTGTGCGGCTTTCCCTCGGTCTGCCCGAGGGAGTGAACTTACAGCGGAACTGGCACCCTTTTGAACAGATCGCACTTTCACCCGATGGCCAGATGCTAGCTTTTGCAGCGACTGATGCAGCTGGTCAGAGCTCTTTATGGCTCAGAACTCTCAGTTCTCCCGAAGCCCAGCGAATTGCTCAGACTGACGGTGCACTTTTGCCCTTTTGGTCGCCGGACTCGGAGTTCGTCGGTTTCTGGGCGGGCGCCAAGCTGAAGAAGGTTCCTCGATCGGGCGGTGTGCCCGAAATAATTTACGTCGTTCCGGAAATTGCGCAAGGTGCGTGGGGTCCAGATGGGACCATCCTTTTTGCCAAACCGGTGAACAGTCCCATTTTCCGTGTCCCCGCTGCCGGGGGTGATGCGGTACCGGTGACGTCTTTGCTCCCCGGGCAAGTCAGTCAGATGTGGGTGCAGTTCCTGCCGGATGGCAAGCACTTCATGTATCTGGCTCGCACAAGCTTGACCAGTGCCGATCCGGGTGCCAAGGTTTATGTCCAATCGCTGGATGGCGGAGCCCCGACAATGCTGATGGCCAGTCAAAGCCGTGCGTTAGCGGTTCCGGACTATTTGCTCTTCGCGCAAGACCAGAACCTTTTCGCGCAGCGTATGGACTGGGAAGCCCTGCGACAAATCGGCAAGCCCTCGTTAGTGACTCGAAATGTCGCTGCCTCGCCGGCGTATTTAGGCACTTCGGAATTTACTGCCTCTCAAAATGGGATGCTTATCTACGGGACAGCACAGGGCTCATCTTTCGATCAGTTCCACTGGTATGCACGCGACGGCACGGTGACTGGAAGTTTCGACCCGGTGATCGATTTTCAGCAGTTCACGCTTTCGCCTGATGCAAAATATCTGGCGCTGAACTCGTTCCACCAGCACGCCACCGGCAGTTTGTGGCTGGTTGATTTGGGGACGGATACAACCACGCCACTCACGATCGATCCGCACGCCCAGTCAGATCCTGTTTGGTCGCCGGACTCGCACTATGTCGCGTTTAATCTTCTTCCTAATGGCGGAATTGATCCGCCGTTCTTGGTTGAGAAAATCGAAATTGCAACTCAGCAGGCGCAGCGGATCTACGGCGACAACCAACCGCACTGGGTAGAAGAGTGGTCCGCAGACGGCCGCTTTCTGCTCACACACGACACCAAAACTTTTTCGATTATTCCTGTGGCTGGTAACAGCAAACCTGAAGCGCTGTATTCATCCAGTCTGATAAAGGATGAGTTCCACTTGTCTCCTGACGGGCAGGTTATCGCGTACGGCGAGAACCGCGCCGGCAGATGGGAAGTTTTTGTGGCGTCGTTCCCCTCATTTCACAATATCACTCAGGTTTCTGGCGCGGGAGGCGCACAGCCCCGCTGGCGCGGTGACGGACGAGAGCTCTTTTTCCTCGATCTTGAAGGAAAGATGATGTCAGCGACCGTTGAGCGCGGGTCTACGCCGAAGGTCGGCAGCCCAAGGCAACTTTTCGCAACGGGACTGATACCAGATCCCACTATCAACCAGTATGCAGTGACCGCAGACGGGCATAAGTTTCTCGTCCTGGAACCACGAAAAGGGTTCAACGAAACTTACTCTGTCGTTCTTAACTGGCCTGCCACCGTGAAATAGCGCCGGCGCCTCGCCCTATTAGACTCCTCTCCAATCTGAATTCAAATACCTGCAGAGTGCAACGGTTGGTACAAGACCAGTGATTACGATTTTCAAAATTTGCTGCCCATCGGCTGTCTAGAATGCCATGGCACTGCCCACCATTCAACCGAGAAACCAAGCCGTGGTGCAGTAATGCGCCTGAATTTTCAGCGGATTAGCAGCTACACCTTCTGGCTAATCACTTGCCTTACCTCCATTGTGGAGGTAAACGCAAATGACACCGCAACTGGACCAACCCGCTGAGAAAAACATCGACGCTGAGCTCGATCGCCTGACTTATTCCGCGTATCTGCTAACGCTCGACCCCGGATTGGCCCTTTCTGTTGTCATGACTGCGCTCGACGATTCACTGGGTAAACCTGATGCGAATCTTCTCGGACGTACTGTCGAACTCTCGTTGCAGCAATTGCGGCGTGAAGCCAATAGTAGCTGTGATCGCGAGTGCTCAGCGGCCGAAGTGGTGCTTTATGCCGACTACCAGATTCCTAGCTCAAGCCATATCCTGCGCATGAACGCAGACGCGGGCAGCCACTTGATTCTATCGCTCAATTCTGGTTCCCGTATCGCTTTCGTTTTACATCACATTCTTGGCTACACGATCAAAGAAGCAGCAGTGATGTCGCACATAACCGAAAAGGAGTGTCGTGCTCACCTGCGAAATGCCTATCTCCAATTGGCAGCTTCAAAGCTTGGCTTCGAAGCCGTGGCCAGGACCGCCATAGCAAGCGCGGCGAGTGAGTAAGGGGACGTATGAGCTGGGTGGGTGAAATAGCTCTGCGCTTACCTATGTGATTGCGTCCATGCTGGTACCTCGCGGCCACATCGCGACCCACGCGGATTCGCTTATGTCGCGTGTCTTGTTTGCGGCAGAGAATTGTACTCGCCTACGGAGTTAGCAAGTTTGCGGCGTTAAGACAGGAATTTTGTGAGCTGATGGTACTTGAGCGAGCTTTTGCCGTCTTCTGCGCTTACGATCAGATTAACGTTCATCGGTACTAAATCCGACGGGCGAACCGATAACTTCCGGGTTGCTCGTGACTCGGGATCGATGGGGAGCACGGTTTTGAACTCGATCCCCAGCGTGGTTGGGCGACTGTCGACTTCGCGTGAAACGGATCCGACGAGCTGCTACCCCACGGTGCTTGTTCTTGCACGCGTGAACGCACGGACTTACTCGGTCGTGTTTTTCACCTCCAGATCGAACGAAGCTCCCAGCGGTCACCCCGTACTGGAACTACCTTCCCGCTTGAAGAGAAGAGTGCAACCTTGCTGTTTCGTGAAGCGGGGAAAATCAAGTCCGTCATAGCAATCGTGCCGTTCTGTGCGTAAGCCTCTATGGATGAGCGATCAATGATGAGTTTGAAGTCGTAGGGCCGGCTTGCGATCAGCGGAGCCGATGTCCTCGCCGGGAAGTCCGGTGTAATAGCCGCGCCTGACTTTGTGCGATCGATGTAGAACTCTCGCTTCGGCTGATCAAACCCGATCTCTGTCCAATGCTGCTCGTCGGCGTAGATGCGTATGCCAAAGACTTGCTCAGATGGTCGGCCAAACTGCAAGTCTAACTCGAAGGGGGCCTCCATGTTACCGGAGATACTGCCGCCCTTTGTCGTATGGATGTCGGAATGATCTGCATGGAGAGGAGCGACAACGGGGTCCTGCACTACTGCCAATCCTGCAGTGTCCCTCAGTAGCGAGAGGCGTCTTGGAATACTCATCTGCCCGCGCCAGGGAGAGGTCGGCAGTTGCGACGCGTACTGCCAGTTGCTCATCCAGCCGATCAGAATCGGCTTCGCGTCCTTCGGCAGCCCGCTAAAGCTGATGGCGCAGTAGTCATCTTTGCCATAGTTCGTCCATCCGTGCGAACCAGGCTCGCTGGACGCCGTAAACCGCTTCCCGTTGAAGTTGCCCAGGAAATACTGCTCGCCGGAACCGCCTTGCGGCGCGCCGGGGTTGAGACCAATTTTGAGGGCCCACATGTCACCTGTTCCATTCTTGTCGGGGATACGCAGGAGGTCTGGGCATTCCCAGGCTCCATCGACGTCGCCAGCGGGTCCGAAGTCGCTCAGTTGCGTCCACTGCTTTAGGTTCGGTGACGTATAGAAACGGATCTTGTGCTCCATGGCCAAGGAAACCGCCATCAACCAACGGTTTTCCTTCTCATCCCACGACACGCTGGGGTCACGGAAGTCGGCCGAGTGCAGATCGATTACGGGGTTGGCTGCATATCGGGTCCAGGTCCGTCCGTCGTCGCGGCTGTATGCAAGGTTCTGTGTCTGCCGTGTTCCTTCGCTCGTGCTGCGGGAACCGGTGTATACAGCAACCAGGCACCCTGCTCCGGGCGCGCAGAAACCACTGGTGTTCTCGTGGTCCACGACGACGCTGCCCGTGAACGCCATTTCGCCGTCCTTCTCTGGGATTGCGACCGGAAGCTCCTGCCAATCCAAGAGGTTCGCGCTAACGGCGTGCCCCCAACTCATGTGGCCCCATTCATCACCGAACGGATTGAACTGATAGAAGAGGTGATACTCCTTGTGAAAGTAAACGAGGCCGTTAGGATCGTTCGTCCAATGCTCGCGAGGGGAGAAGTGTACCTGTGGACGGTAGGGCTCGTCGTAGCGGATGACTTGGGCTCCCGCAAGCGATGTAGAGAACGCAAGTGCGCACGCAAGTAAAGTGTCGATCAGCCGTGATGAAGGCATCCTCATTGTTACATCATCTCGCATCTGCCGCTCGCAGCGACAGAGGACATTCGTTCATTTGCTTACGATGGGGACCAAGGTCGCTCGAGAGTCGAGCGCCGCTTGCTCCCGAATAGTCGATAGCCGGAAGTTAGTCCGGTGCAGTCATCAGGAGATTATTACCTGCGAAGTCGCTTATGGCGAGTGATGAAGGATCGCTCCCAGTTGACGGGCAAACGCGCCGAGTTTGGGAAGAGTGGGAGTGTTGCCGCGAGCAGCGGCAAACATAAATCTGGGTCCAATTAGGGTCCAATAAGCCTTCCTGAGCGTTCCTTACGGCGCTAAAATGGGCTGTCAGTGCCGTCAGTTTCAATCAGTTACAACATGTTGAGTTTCTTTCACGGCGGTAACACGGGTTCAAATCCCGTCGGGGACGCCAAATCTTTTCAGTAACATGCGAGCCGCCCACTCCTATTTTATTCGGCGGTGATCCCACCAAACTTATTTCGATGGAATAAAAGCGGGCCGGCCCTGGTTTATGCAGGTGTAACACGTCCTGGCAGGCGACGCGAGCCGCAAACCCACGAGACCCTGACTGTTCGCGTCGTCACGGCCAGCCGATGTGGCGCGTATCTGATTTGCGGGAGCGAAGACAAACCTTCGCCCTTAGAAGTGCGTGTGGATAACTTTACCTTTGGTCCGGACACGCTCACGGTGCCGGTCAACAGCACCGTGACCTGGGTCAATAAGGACGATCTTCCGCACGTGATCGCCAGCACGGACGGGGTGTTTAAGTCCAAAGCTCTCGATACGGACGACAAATATTCGTACACGTTCACCAAGGCGGGCACTTACGCTTACTTCTGCAGTATTCATCCGAAGATGGTGGGAAAGATCGTTGTTCAGTAGCTAAGACTGTCACCGGCAAATTAATAGATTGGACCGACAAGTATGGTGAACCCTTTCGATCTGCGAACGGTTTTGCTGGCGAAGCACGCACAGCACGTGGTGCTAATTCACTTCCCGATCGCGCTGTTCATGACCGGAGTTGGATTAGACCTGCTATCGCGCGGAAACCGAGATTCTCAATTTGCCAGCGCCGCATATTGGAACCTGTCAATCGCGGCGGCGGCTGTGATTCCCACAGTGCTGACGGGTCTGCTGGCTTGGCACTTCGCTCTTGAAGACCAGAAGATCAAAGGTCTCTTGCTGTTGCATATTCTCGCAGCTTCAACCGCAACGCTGTTGGTGATCACGTCATGGTGGGTGCATTGGCGGACTCGTAAAACGCCGATGCCCCTGCCGCGATACCGAATTCCTGTCGAACTCCTCGGAGTAGCAGTTATTGGACTGACCGCGCATCTTGGCGGGTTCTTAAGTGGAGTCAATTCATGATCAGCGATCAAGTGCTCGGTGGAGTTCGGATCTGTCGATGGCTGATTGCATTCGAAAGAACGCCGGAACTTACTACCAAGATCTCAATGAATATCTTACGAACCTTTGATTTAACCCTGACATGAACATGACACCTGACACAAAACGTGCGCATAGATTGCGTTTAGGTGAGTCAGGCATCCGATTCCACCAATCCTAATCAGCAAAGGAAGTGACTTAATATGAAAGTCAGAAGCATCGCAGATGACACACTCTCAAATTCAAACCGAACTGCCGGAGAAGATAGCTCCTCCCCGGCGAAGAAAAGCTTTAACCGTCGTTCATTTCTGAGGAACACCGTGGTGGCCGGCGCCGCAGTAACCGCAGGCGCTGCAATGCTGGAAAACATTCCATCAGCCCTGGCCGAGGAAGGCAACGGCAACCTGACACGTGGCGATGCGGCCATTTTGAAGTGGCTCGCTGCTGCCGAAATCATAGAGAGCGACCTGTGGCTGCAATACCAGGAATTGGCCGGGATTCAAGACGATGAGGTCGCAAAAATCGCCAGCCGAATAATCCGTGGTTATCCTGCGGTAGCCACGGGTGGCAGCCCGGCTTACACGAATGCGGTGTCGCAATTGGACGGGGATATGGCCCAGTACATCCACGACAACACGGAAGATGAATTTACTCATCAGACTTTCATCAATGCTTTTCTGATATCGAAAGGGCACGACCCAGTCAACCTTGAACGGTTCCGCATCCTGCCCAGCAGCAAGGCAACTGGCGCCAACCAGGTGGGACGCCTCACCAACCTGATGCAGCTTACGGTAGACACGACCTGGTGGACTCGTTATCGGAGCCGGACTGGCAATCCGGATTTGGGCGACTCATTCCCGCCAGCCATCCCGACGTTGGGAGTCAATCAGCACACCGCCATTCCCAGGACCGACGCCGATTTAAACGATCCGAATTTCCTACAAGCCATCGCTAATACCGCTGGGTTCCACTTTGCGAATATCGAAGTCGGCGGCTCCAGCATGTATCCTTCGTTGGCACAACGCGTGAGCGACGTACACGTGTTGCGAATTCTGCTCGCCATCGGACCAACCGAGACGTCGCACTTCCAGACCTGGCACGACAAAGCCGGCAATGCGATTCCATCGCCGAATGGTCAGCCCATTATTGATCCGGTTACTAAGGTCCCTGTGCTCTTCCCAGATCTGACAGCTGCGGCTGTTCCACCTGTTGGCGAGGACTTGCAGTCCAACCTGATCATGCCGGAACCAACGGTATTCTTTAAGGGGCTACCTGTCTGTTCGATTATTCGTCCGACCGAAACCAAAAATGCCGCCCAGGTTGCCCTTCAGGGCTTCGTCACCACGGGGGCGTTCGTAGGGCAGTCAAAACAGTTTATGAATTTCGTAACTGGGCTGGCGGTTGCGGCTGACGAGGCCCGGCGCGGAGTTAGCTAAATTGCCCGCGGGGGAGTGTCGGATAAGGGAAGCTCTGGTCAACAGTTTGTAAACCTGCTCCCCCCTGCTTCACTGGCAGGTGCTGTGGCTGAAAGGTATGAGTCACGGCACCTGCATTTTTGACGACTTAATAGTCTCTAGTAATGGCGGTTCAAGGAGAACCTATGTTTGAAGGCTTGTTTCAACCTATGCATCTGTTGGTTATTTT
>Ga0307477_10002090_pt1 | contig 15764 bp, 19 predicted proteins | sample atmos_gasesECM2C_FD_203316 | JGI IMG/M metagenome (GOLD analysis project Ga0307477, IMG submission 203316) | Hardwood forest soil microbial communities from Morgan-Monroe State Forest, Indiana, United States - atmos_gasesECM2C_515 | ecosystem: Environmental > Terrestrial > Soil > Temperate...
AGGTGCAGGGGTCACTGCGGGCGTGTGTTCGGAACTACCTTCAGTTCCGCCGTCGCAGCGCAGTGGGATTCGTCCCAGTAAAACAGCAACGAAGTCCGGCCCTGCGGCGTCTTAAATCGCAATTCATTTGGTCGGTACTTTGCGGCCTCCAAAAATGCCTTCCGGGGCGAGTCGAGCGCGAGAAAAAAGCGAAGGCCGTGCAACGCAAGCGCGATGCCTTGCGGCTTTTGTCCGTCGGCGAATAATGTCACCTCGACCCTCGGTCGAAGATTAATCACAGTGCCCACATTTTCGTCGAAGTAAAGCCCCGCGGGCTGCGACAGCGTTTCGCCGAGCAGCAGCACCTTGAGCAACTCAATCGTGGGTTGCCACTCTAGCGGTGGCATCGAGCGACCCGACACATAGCGTGCGCAGATCACACCGCACATGACTTTGAGCATCCAGCGTTCAAAATCGCGACCGTAAAAGAAAAAACGGTGCTCATTCTCGTGCTTTGGTTGTTCAAGAAGATCAGGAATTGACGCAAAGAATCGCGTTCCGAGCGCATCCAACGGGGAGAGCAGCTCGTTGTGCCGTTTGCAAAGAACTTTGCTAGCGATGGCGTTGGGCGCGAGGATTTTCCTATCTCCAGGGGGTAGCCAAGGCGGACCGCTCAAATGGATCGGCCCCTTCGTCGCCATGACGGCAAGGACGCCTTTACTTATTACGTGCTCCCTGGTCAGCCTTGGCGAACAATTCTGAGTACGCCGCGCGTAGCATCCCGGCAGCATGGTCATCGTCTGCGGCGCTGGCGGCCGCAAGACACCACATGGTTTAAGACAGCACGCTACAATCGTGCGCCCGCTGCCGCAGGGACATGGATCGCGATCGATTTGAATTTCGTCCATCGTCGGTAATGTTATGCCCCGCCAACGCAAGTGGACCCAGACTAAAGTGCAGACGGTGAATTGACCTGCAAGCCAGCCGGCGATAACTCCGCTTCGGCCAAATTCGGACGCTTCCGCAAAGCTCAGGGGTCTCGGCTTCTCGAGGACCCCCGCAACCTCGGTCAACTCTGACCTTTTCGCCCTCAGCCAGCGAACCCCGCGCCAAGCTTGATGCACGCTGAGCACCAGAAACTGGGCCGTGATTCGCGTGGCCGCAATTCTCGAAGGCGATCAGCCGGCGGGCGGACGGCAAAAAAGCCCTATAGCGTCAGAGTCTGCTAAAAACGAATCCACCAAGACATCTGGACCTCGCGGTGAATGAACGGCACGCCGGGGAGTAAACGCATCAGATACTCACGGTAGTGACGCGCCTCCTCTGGGGAGCGGAACCAGACATCGACCGGCGGTTCATGGAACAGGTGAATTCGCCACCAGTATTTTCTTGTAAACACTCCCGTTTGGACATCCTCGATGGCTCGGACAGATGCGACCGGGATGAATTGGTCGGCGGCTTGTACATAACCGAGCGACGACGGCTGGGGGCGAGGTTGCCCCGGATTTTGCCTCGCCCGTCGCGTCGTCATTAGGGAGGCGATCACGGCGGCGACAGATAGGCAAATCACCAGCGCACCCGCAATTAAAACGAGTAATTGTGGCGCGGACATTCCGAGTCGCTCGTCGAATTCCCTCTTCTCCTCTTGACGGGCTTGCGGCCCAGCCTGTCGTTCTACATCCTCGCGCGGTTGCTCGGCTCGACGATTCTCGATCTGCTGTGCGTAGAAGCGATTCTCGACTTCTCTTTTCTGGCCCTCTGCTAGTTCCAACTGCCGTTGGAAGTCCGCTAGACGTCGGCGCTCATCCACGCTAATCACCGCCTCAATGCCTGCGAGCCTTTCGCGGGCCTTATTGAACGCGCTGCTTGCCGACATCCTGTCCTGTAGCGTCCCGGATATCCGCGCGGTATTCATCGCTGTGCGCCGTTTTTCAACTTCCGCCCGCGCGTCACTCACTTGGATATCGGTGTCCAACCTCCGCTTCATGTCGGCCTGAGTACGTTCAATCGACCCCTCCAGTGATCTCACTCGTTGCGCTGCTTCTGCAAGCTCATCGGCCGGGTCGTCCGCGACCGGCGCATGGGACAATTGTGTCGCCGGAGCGGCCGCAAGCGTGAGCGCCAGAATCAACCATCCAAGGCGTCGAATATCGCTTCCCGGTCGGAAGTGAGGGCCGACTCAATTATCGCCCGCCACGACGCAGTCTGCAATTCATTTCCGCACGCTGGACGTGGCGGATGGACTCCTAAGATAATCATCGGGCAGGCGGATCTGATCCCCCGCTTCAAAGGCCCCGGCGACCGGCGCGCTCCCCAACTTCCGCGTGCGGGTGCCGGTGCCCGGCCCGCAAGGAGTTGGGACATGTCTGACTCGGACGCGGCAGTGATCCGCTCTCTGGCTGAGGTGCTGGAAGAATTTATCTCCGACGCGTACTCGGCCAACCGCCCCGACGAATTCGACCATCACCCCGACTCATTTGCCGATAGCCCCGGCGGGCAACGAAAACTGGCCGATCATCGCTACCGCTGCTGGTTTGGGGTCAGCAACCGGAAGGATTACGCCGAGAGGCAACGTGCCGTGGCTGAGTTGCGAGGCATCTTCGGCGCGCAAACGCGAATAACCGGGGAAGTTTGGGAAGCAGTAAAGACGCTAGTTCGCTCTGGCGCTTCTCCCGACGCGGCGAACGACCTGGGTCAGCGAATCACCAACTGGGTAAGTACCGGCGTCGCATTCTACCCTCGCCGGGGGCACTATCGTCTCGTGCCGTGGGACGATCTGGACCGGTGGGCCTGGCAGGGCCGCGACCTGATTCGCGTGCTTAAGTTGCATTCCGAACGCGCGCGATCGGCCGGAGGACAGTCGGCCGACACGGTAGAGCAGGTGTCGCGCTCAGAGGCTGCCAGACGTTTGGGTGTCAACGCCGGAACCATGACAAGATGGGTGAAGGAAAATCCCGCGCTCGCCGTGTCAAATAATAAGGGCTCGAACGTTTATCTTTTAAGGGTTGCGAGGTTCGCTTCGGAGCGCAGGGCTACGCAGAATCTACACGAGCAAATCCGTGATCGGGCACGTCGCGCAGCCAACGACGATGCCTGGGCCGCGGAACGCCATTTGGATGCGAGTAACCGGATCCGGCGGACCGACCGCCGAGCGTGACGCCTGCTACGGCATCGGCGCGATCCGCTCGCGGAGCCAGTCGGCCGCTGCTTCCTTTTCCATCAGCTTGTTGGCAACGCGCATCGCCAGGTCGTACATCTCCAGATCGGCGCCATCGAGAATGTAGCCGTTGCGAGCGAGAAACTCGACTGCGGCGACGACCGCCGTGCGCTTGTTGCCATCGACGAACCCTTGATTCATGGCAAAGTGGTAGAGGTACGCGGCGGCCATGTCCGCAACGTCCAACTGGCGGGCCAATGCCCACCGCGCCTGGGCAATCGACGAATGAATCACGTTCGCATCGTTGATTCCCGGGCTCCCGCCATAGCGCGATAGCTGATCGTCGTGGATTGCGCAGATGTCGTCGAAATCAAGAAAGTCAAAGTCCTCTTGCGTGCTCATCGGCCGTTATCCAAAGTAAAAGACCCGGCTCTACGGCCGGGTCTGCTCGATTCCGTTGAATTGACGTCATCTGTCACTTGGCGAGCATCGCAAGTGTCTTGGCGAACTGCTTATTCGCCAAAGCCCGAGCCGCCTTCGGCGTGAGCTTACGCCCCGGGGGAGGAACAACCTTCTTCCGCGGAACCTTAATCATGGCCATGGTGCGTCTCATCGGCTCTCCGACCTAATCATATAACTCCTGGGCGCGCCAAGCAATTGCGCGGATTCTTGCGCGAGAAAACCCGGTCTGCCGGCGATAGATGTAAGTCATTATCGCATCGATTCTTGAGTTGAGGCAGGGTGTGATTTCGGCTTTTGCGCTCGTTTTGCGCGCTCCTGGGTTTTCTCTAATCGCGGCCATGAAGTTCTCGGTGATTAACCCGCAGACAGGAGCCACCGTGCGGTGGTTGTCCGCCGAACAAGGAGTCCCATGAAACGTTGTCAGAACCTGAACATTTGGGCTGCGACCGCCATCGGCGCGCTTGCCATTGTTGGAGCACTGGCCGCAATCATGTCGCCGCGCCAGGAAATCGATCTGAGACTGGACCATCTCGAAGTTCACGTTCACGACCAGCAGCACCCGGCAACTCAGCCCGTCGTCCGGAACGACTGAGGCAACGGCGACCGTCACGCGGACTCTGACAAACATGGCCCCGTTTTCAAAGACGGCTTCGCGGATTTCCTGATTGTGTCCACCGCGATATAACAGCTCACACCTGTCGGGACGGAGGTGACATGCGGCCGGAATTTCTTCTTTGTGCCATGATCGCCCTGATTGCAGCGCCAAGCCCGCCGGCCCAGCGGCCGCCGAACGTGGTGATCATCTTCGTAGACGACATGGGGTATGGGGATTTGAGTTGTTACGGAGCTCGCGGGTACCAGACCCCAAACCTGGATCGGATGGCCGCCCAGGGGATGAAGTTCACGGACTTCTACGTCGGGCAGGCGGTGTGCAGCGCATCCCGCGCGGCGCTGCTGACCGGGTGCTATCCGGTTCGCGTCGGCATCCTGGGGGCGCTGTCGCCGGAATCGAAGGTCGGGATCAGCGACCGCGAGATTCTGCTGCCGCAACTGCTGAAGAAACAGGGGTACGCGACCGCACTGTACGGCAAGTGGCACCTGGGCGACTCGCCGCAGTTTCTGCCCACGCGGCATGGCTTCGACGAATACTTCGGGCTGCCGTACTCCAACGACATGATGCCCAAGCCGCGGCAGCCGAACTATCCGCAATTGCCGCTGATCGAGCAGAAAAAGGTGGTCCAGCGGAACCCCGACCAGTCGCAGCTCACGACCTGGTACACCGAGCACGCGGTTTCGTTCATCGCACGGCACAAGAACGCGCCGTTCTTTCTGGAGGTTGCGCACAACATGCCGCACGTGCCGCTGCACGTGTCGAGCAAATTTGCGGGCAAGACGCAACGAGGCTTGTACGGCGACGTGATCGAAGAGATCGACTGGTCGGTCGGGCAGATTCTGGGCGCGATCCGAGAGGCCGGCCTGGATGACAACACGCTGGTGATTTTCACCTCCGACAACGGCCCGTGGCTGCTGTACGGCGATCACGCCGGGTCGGCCGGGCCGCTGCGTGAAGGGAAGGCAACGAGCTTCGACGGCGGGGTCCGCGAGTGCTGCATCATGCGCTGGCCGGGCAGGATTCCGGCGGGAAGGGTCTGCCGCGAGATGGCCTGGTCGATGGATGTTCTGCCCACGGTGGCGAAGCTGTGCGGCACATCGGCGCCGGCGGATCGCATCATCGACGGCCGGGACGTCTGGCCGCTCATTTCCGGCCAAGCCGGGGCGAAGACGCCGCACGAGGCGTATTACGTGTATTGGGGCCGCGAGCTACAGGCGATACGGTCAGGGAATTGGAAGTTACACCTGCCGCACGATTACGTGCACCCCGACCCGCCCGGCCACGGCGGCAAGCCTGGCAAATACGCCACCTTGAAGATTGGCGAAGCGCTGTATGACCTGGAGAGCGATCCGGGTGAAACGAAGGATGTTGCGGCGCAGCATCCCGATGTCGTCAAACGGCTGGAGGCGATCGCCGCGGCGGCGGTCGAAGATTTGGGGGATTCGCGGAGCAAGACAAAGGGAAAGAACGTCCGCGAGCCGGCCCGGCTGGCCAATCCCACCGGCTTCAGGGACCAGGCAGCGCTCCCGGACGCGTCGCGGCCGGATGGGCTGGTTCATGAGGGGGAAGACTGATGTCAAAGAAACTGTCGCGCCGCGACTTTCTGGAGCGCAGCGCAACCGGCGCCGCAACGGGGATCGCTTTCACCGGGATCAGCTTGACAGCCGCGGCGTATGCCCGCACGGCATCCTCTGACCGCAAGATTCGCATCGGAGTGGTTGGCGGGGGATTCGGCACGCAGTTCCAGTGGCGCCAGCATCCCAACTGCGTCGTCGAGGTGGTCAGTGACTTGCAGACGCCGCGGCGAGAGCTGCTCATGAAGACGTATGGGTGTGCCAAGAGCTATGAATCGCTCGAGAAGCTCATCGAGGACGACAAGGTGGAGGCCGTGGCGGTTTTCACGGATGCGCCCAGCCATGCGCGGCACGTCGTCGCGTGCCTCAATCGCGGCAAGCACGTGATCAGCGCCGTTCCCGCGGCGACGTCGCTCGAAGATTGTCACGCGATCAAGGAAGCCAAGGAGAAAACCGGACTGCGCTACATGATGGCGGAAACCAGTTACTATCGCCCGCCGGTCATCGGCGCCCGTAATCTGTACCGCCAGGGCCAGAAGCTGCTTTACACCGAGGGCCAGTATTACCACAACGGCGTGACGCTCCTGCCCAGCTATAACGGCTGGCGGTACGCCATGCCGCCGATGTTGTATCCGACCCACGCGACGGCCTTTTATGTCGGAGTCACGGGAAAACGATTGACGAGCGTTTCCTGCGTGGGCTGGCGAGGCGAAACAGATCAATGGGTTCACAACAAGTGGGACAACAACCCGTTCGCCTGCGAATCGGCCTTGTTCGCGACCAGTGAGCGGACGATGTGCCGCGTCAACGTCTTTTGGGTCTGTGCCGCCGACGGCGAAACCGGCTCGTGGATCTGGCAGACCCCTGTGCAAGGCAAGACGAAGGACAAAGTCGCCATCCCGCCCGGCATGGACTACGGCGGCCACGGCAGCTCGCACGGCCCCCTCACCCACGAATTCGTGACCGCCCTTCTCGAAGACCGCGAGCCGGCGGTAAACGTGTACGAAGCGCTGGCGATCACCGCACCGGGTATCGTCGCCCACCGCTCGGCGCTCAACGGCGGTCAGAGGCTCGATGTGCCGAGCTTTGATCGGGCGTCGTAGGTCCACGCAACAAAAAGCCGACGGAGACGAATAAGGGACATCCCAGCCATGCATTGAATACATGCATTTGTCCCTTCCTTCGTGCCCCTTCGTGTCCTTCGTGGATGGCTGATCTTAGTGGACCGATGGCACGTCCAATTCGAACTGCCTCGTCACCGGCGGCAGGCAGGCGTTGTCGTTGCAGGCTTGATACATCAGACTCACGCGAAGACTGGAATCGGGCTTGGGCGGGACGGAGAAGCGAATGAGAATCGTCACTTCGCCGCTGTAGACGCGAAGGGGAACATCGGAAAAGCCAAATCGCTGTTCCTCACCCGGCGGGTATTCAATCGATGCTCCGGGGGCATCTACGATCACCGTCGTCGCGATCACGGGGACCTCACCTGCCGGTTCGTGCGAGTTGATGTGAAAGCCGTCGCGGATGCGCAGGCCCAGGTGCAGCTCGCCGGGTGACATCCATCGGGCCTTGGCGCTGACGACATCGGCGGCGGTCTGTTGAGGGGAAGCGGGACGCTCAGGATCGCTGGGCTGCGGCGCAGCTGAGACGGTGAACGGCTCGCCGCGGCGGAGGTACAGCAGCGCGGCCTGAACCAGGGAGCTCATGGATTCGCCGTGCTCGGCAAGTTGCTGGGCGAAGGCCGCCAAGGTGCTCAGGCAGCCTTTGGGCTGATCGAGATCGAGCAACACCATCGCGGCGACGGCGTTGCCGGATGGGAGCGGGCTGTCCTGCGCGGTTTTCTGACGCACGATCACGTCGGTGGCGCCGGCTTCATTGAAATAGAAACCGCCGGCTTGATCGTCGACGAATTTCTGGAGCATCGAGACCGCGATCGCCGCGGCGTGCTGCTTCCAGCGAACCTCGCCGGTCGATTCGTGCAATGTAAGCAGGGCCTGAGCGAGGAAGGCGTAGTCGTCCAGGAATCCGTTATGTTTCGGAGTGCCGTCGCGGCTGGATCGATAGAGCGCGCCATTCCCGGCGCGCCGGGAGTGGCGTTCCAGAAGGAATTCGGCGGCCCGGGCGGCGTCGTCGATGTACCGTTTTTCGCCCAAAACTTTTCCGCCGTGCGCGAGGGCACGGACCATGAGGGCATTCCAGCTCGTAAGGATTTTAGTATCGAGCAGCGGCTGCTTGCGCCGCCGGCGGGTTTCGTAGAGCTTCTGCCGCATCGGGGCAAGGCGCTTTTCCAGTTGTCGCGCATCAAGCTTCATCTCGGACGCAATCGCATCAATCGGCCGCGGCAGAAATAGGATATTTTTGTCCGGTTGGCCGCTGCCGTGATGCGGGTCGGCGAAGTTAGGGCCACGGTCGACGCCGTACACCCGATTGAACAATTGGGCGTCTCGCGGTCCCAGAACGGTTTCGATCTCTTCGCGCGTCCAGAGATAAGACAACCCCTCCTGGGCGTCCACCTCGGCATCGAAGCCCGTATAGAAGGCCCCCTGCGGCGAAGTCATTTCGCGGAGGATAAAGTCGAACACGCCGCGGGCGACCTGCGCGTAACGCGGCTGGCGCATCTGCCGCGATGCCTGGGCGTAAATCCAGCCGAGCATCGCGTTGTCGTAGAGCATGATCTCAAAGTGGGGGACGAGCCAGCGGGCGTCGGTCGAGTAGCGGTGGAAGCCGCCGCCGAGCTGGTCGCGGATGCCGCCGTCCGCCATCGCGTCGAGCGTGCGGCGAAGCATGGGCTCAATTCGAGATTTGAGATTTGAGGTTTGAGACTCAGGTCCCGCATCTTCGAGGTAGATCAGCAGAAGCTCGAGTAAGGTCTCACGGGGGAATTTGGGCGCGGCGCCGAAGCCGCCGAACTCGGGCTCGTAATCGGAAACCGAGCGATCGATCAGCGAATCGATCAAGGCAAGATCGATTCGGACCGGCTGCTGGGGCGCCGCGGGCCGGGCCACGCGCTCAAGAATCCCGACGATCTGCCGGCTGGTCGTGGCCACTTCGTCAGGGCGATTGTGATAGGCGTCTTCCAGCGCCCGCAGGACCGCGAAGAACCTGTCCGGCGGGAAGTACGTGCCGCCGTAAAACGGGCGAAGGTCGGGTGTGAGCCAGACGCTCATCGGCCAGCCGCCGTGTCGGGTGATGAGCTGCACCGCCGTCATGTAAAGCTGATCGACATCGGGGCGTTCTTCGCGATCGACCTTGATGTTGACGAACAGGCGGTTCATCTCCGCGGCGATGGCCTCGTTCTCGAAGCTCTGCCGCTCCATCACGTGGCACCAGTAGCAGGTGGAATAGCCGACGGAAAGGAAGATCGGCTTGTTCTCCCTGCGTGCCCGCTCGAATGCTTCGGGGCCCCAGGGATACCAGTCGACGGGGTTGTGGGCGTGCTGAAGCAGGTAAGGCGAGGACTCATGCACAAGGCGGTTGGTCTGCCGCGGCGGGGTTCCGGCTGGATCGCTCAAGGCGGCTCCTGTTGGTTGTGGGTCCGATCATAGGGGCAAAGTCGATGAGGAACGACAAGGCGTTTCTGGACGTAGCGAGAAAATGACCATTGAGTACGAGGGCGACGACTAGAGCGTGTTATGCACTTTTGCGGACCATCGCGGGGCGTGCAAAAGTGCATAACACGCTCTAGCGGCCTTCTCTGCCCTCGTCCCGTCCCGTAGTTTTGAGAAGGTCGGCAAGCACTTTCGGGGTAACAATCGACAAGTCGGGCGCTAGCCGCTTGAGCAATTCGGCCGCATCTGACGGCGCGGTGTGCAACCTGAGAATTCGCGTCTCCCAGGTCACGAGGTACCGTGCCCTGGCATGAATGGAGAGGTTGAACACGTGATCGTCATCCGGATGTTCCGGCCAAGTGAATACACGTGGAACCGGATCAAATACTTGGGCTCGGGATTGAAGGTCATTGAGAAAGGCGGCAACGTTCGTCGGCGTCAGAGCTGGGAATTTCACCCGATACTCGGGTCGAGTAAGCACGTCTGTTACCTCACCGATCAGCTCCGGACTGACGCACAAGATCAACCGGCCATCCGTCAGTGCCTTCATCGTGGCGTGGATCCGGTGGGGCTGGGACGCGGCTTGAAAGAACAGCATCGTGTCGTAGACGACCAGCGTGCTCACGCTGACTTGGCCTTGCTCTCCTGCCGAACCTTATGGAGCAGGTCCCGATGGAAAGCGTCGAGCTCGTCGTCACTCATCCCGCTGTCCTTCACCTGCTGACGGTACGCGGCCAGGAGTTCATCGACGTCAGGACGCGTAACCGCTTGCTCGATTAGTTCCGAGGCAACGGCCGAGAGGTCCTTCTCCTCCTGGCGCGACAGGTCAGCCAGCTTCTGCTGAGTTTTCCTCGAAAGCCGGAGCGTAACCGACACCTCGACGAGTGGTGGAGTGACGGACATGTATAGCCTCGACGGCAATTATACCTCGTTTCATGCAATCGACCACCCGAGCGATATCTCAGTTTATCGGAGACTCGTGCGGGCCCAACGAAAACGTAAACATCACTTGATCGCTCGGTGATTCCGTGCCGCCGAGCGAGGCGTACAGCCGCATCGCCGGCCCGTTGAGTCGATCGGTCAGGATCCAGGCCTCAACGCAACCGACTTCGCGGCCGACCTCGAAGAGCGCAAATAGCAAGGCCTTTGCGAGGCCGCGGCCTCGATGGGTCGGCGCGACTCCAACCTCATTGACCCAGAGTTCCGGGCGCTTGTCCGGATGCACGTAATGAACGGCCGAGGCAAAGCCCACCACCAGCCCGCTATCAACCGCGACCGCAAGGTGATGACGTCCGTCGCCGAGGAATTCCCGGGTCAAGCTCCGGTCAACGACGTGATCAAAAACGCCGGGGGCAACACTCTCCAGGACGCCCTCGTCGCCGGGCCGCAAAACCTTGATCTCAATTGCCATGGTGCAATGTCCGGCGAGCCGCCAACACGCGTTTGAAGATATCCCTCGAAGCTCCGAAGACAAAGCCCTCGGGTTGCCGCGGCCTTCGGTTCCGTTTGCATCGTCGCTTCGCCGGGCGCATCCCCGATTTTCGTAGTATAATACGTGGTGTTACAATCGGGCACTTGCGGTGGACCCTGATACAATTGGCCGGCTTCAAGCGACTGTGGCAGTCAGAGAAGCTACCGGACGAAGACTTGCAGGCCCTGGAGGCGGCGGTCATGCGGGATCCGGCCGCGCCGGCCGTGGTGAAGGGAACCGGTGGCCTGCGAAAAATCCGATTTGCGCCGCCTTCCCGCGACAGGGGCAAGAGTGGTTCGATGCGAGTCGGATTCGCCCAGTTCCCGGAATTCGGGCGAATCTATTTGGTGACGATGTTTCTCAAGAAGGACGCCGACAATCTCAGCGCCGCCGATCGCCTAGCAATTAAGTCGGCGCTGGCGGACCTCGCCGACGCCCTACGGAAAGGACGCAACCCATGAAAACCAAGAAGAACAGCCGCAAGGACAGCCGCGGCAGACAGGTGGGAAGGATCACCCCCAAGGGACGAGAGATTCTTGCTTCACTGGCCGAGGCAATCGAAGTCGAGTGGGCCGGCATCCCAATCGAGTCCCGTTTCACCGTCCGAACGGTCGAACTGCCTGATGAACCGGCCGCATACGATGCCGCTGCGGTGCGCGCGACCCGCCGGAAGATCGGCGTGAGCCAGGCAATTTTCGCCCACCTGATGGGTGTGTCGGCCATGCTGGTGCGGGCCTGGGAACAAGGCCAACGGCCGCCGGCAAGGTGGGCGCGCCGGCTGCTGGATGAAGTGAACCGCGATCCCCGGCATTGGCGCGGAATGCTTCGCAAGGCGTCATGATTTGCGCTTGGATTGGCTATTCAATGGCTTACTGTGATCAACGGTTTCCGTCCGTATCCGCGATAATGCTTAGATGAGTACCTGGAACATAGCAGGTGGATTCGCCTTCAAATACCCCATTGCCCGCTTCATATAAGTCCGCGGATTCAGCCGCAGGTGCGTCGTCCACGCCGGATCATCTTCTCCTCGCACCTTTGCCCACAGGCCCAGGGCATAGCCAAACATTTGTTCATTCAGATAGCCAAGCGTTGTCGCTTTCCATCCGTGCCAGCCGGCTTGCGCCCATTGATTGAAACGGAATGTGCTGTTCGCGTTGAAAATCCCCAGTCCGAAGAAAACCGTCGCGAGATCCGTCAACGGCTCATGATCGTCTTCCTGGCCGGTCAGGTGACCCTCCCCCAGCAGCCGCACATGCGCCAGCTCGTGGGCAATTGTGGCCACCAGCGCCATCGGATCGTTCAACTTCGAAGTCTCGATCCCCACAATTTCCTTTTCTTCCACGCGATAGTGACCGGCCGACCCCTTCCCAGCCGTTTCCAGATGCAGCTTCCGTGCGAGGGAGGAGTCCGGGCCTTCAGAGTACAGCCGCAGTATCACCCGGTTTGGATCGACACGCATAAAGCCGCACACCCGCTCGAGCATGAGGCGAACCGCGCGCTCACTTCCATCAAACTGATCGGGGAAGAATTTCTCTGTCGGCTCGATGGCCCTCGCATTCCGCCACGTTTCCATCCCAAACTGTCCCGCCAGCCACTTCATGCGGCCATCCACCCACGCCTGGGATTGAGCATCAATCGGGCACTTCGGACGAAACGGCCATAACGGCATACGGCGCCCTCGCAGTCACGCAGAATATAAAAGCGCAAAATGCCCCGGCAAGAAGATGCATGCGACAGGAGCGAACTACCGGCCGTCCCCGCGATCATCGAACGCCGCGGTGTTGGGCAGGCCGGCAAGCACTTATCGCATCGTGTTGTAGTCGTAGACGACAAACTTGCCCACGCAGAACCGGCCTTTCTCTCACGAATCGGCCCGATTGATCACCGCTCTCGACCAGGAAATTCCCTCCGTGCCTCCCGGGCGACGGCAGCCAAACCCGCCAGGGCAAACTGCACCATATGTCGTGCGACCGCGTCGCTCTCCTGGGGCGCGAATCCGAATTGGGGGAAGATTCGCTTGAGCGTGCCGCAATCGACGATCAGGAGCATGAAACACGGGCCCAGCACGTTGACGCAGCCGCGGGCGACGGCGGGATGGTCTTGCGGCAAGCCGGTCAACTCGGCGACGATCGTTATTAATTGTAATGCAAATTACGTTTCTCTCGGGCCTGACCACGCCGATCAGCAGCATGCCGCAGGCCCTCCAGTACTTCACGCTGATCAACCCGCTGCGCTACGCGATCGAGATCGCCCACCGCGTGTACCTCGATGGCGCGGGGTTGGGCCGGCTGGTCGGTGACCTGTGGCCGCTGGCGCTCCTGGCCGCGCTGTCGCTATCGACCGCTTCCTGGATGTTCCGCCGCCGATTGGCGTGAGGGGACGCTCTGCTATTTCCTTCCGAACGCAAGCATTACCAGGTCGATAACGAACAGCAGCACGACCGAGACTTCCAAAATCAGCATCCACCGGTTGTTCTGCTCGGCGCTGAGTAGCTGATAGAGGTCGTCGAGGGTCTTGAGCTTTTCGTCGATGGTGCGATGCCAGTCGGCCAGGTGGAAGCGGGCGGAGAGGGCCTGGTAGATGCGGGCGGAATGCCAGTCGCCGAAGAACTTGGTGATGTTCGACAGCTCGTCGCTCAGGCGGGCCAGGTCGATGCGGATTTCGCGCAGCGACCGCCGGACCGACGTGTTCTTCCCGCGGAAGCGGCGCGCCGAGACGTCGCGGTACGACCGCTCCACCGCGTCGTCGAGGATGCGGTCGTACGCCTCCAGCTCGGCCAACTGCACGTTGGCCAGCTCCATCAAATACAGCGTTTCGTCGAAATTCCGCGGCTCGTCGATGACAAGGGCCGCGTCCCAGTCGATCACCACGAGGTCGCGGTCGAAATAGCTGAGGAATTTGCCGGTCGATTCCAGGGCCTTCTGCTCGCTGAGGCGGCCGGGATCGCGCTCCTCGGTCAGCAGGGCCGCGACGCGGCGGCGGCGCTCCATCAGCCACTGCTCGGCCGAGCAGGCCGCGCCATCGGCCGCCTGCAATGGGCTGCGGATGCAAAAGACGGTGTAGGCCTCCTCTTCACCGAGCTGCTCGACGGGGCGGATGAGATAAGGCATCAGCTCCCGCCTCAGGTCCTGGGCCAGCGCGCGGACCTCATCGTACAACCAGGCGCCGTCGGAGAATCGAAGATCATGGAACGAGACCAACTCCTCGATCTCCCGGACGGCAAACGGAACGCGGACCGTAATGCTGATCGCGCCGATCGGAAGGAGCTTGACGGTCCGCTCGAGGCGGACCGGCCCCTGCGGCCCGAACCGCTCGAGCGGCGGCAGCCGCACCATTTGCGGGCGGTAGAAAAACAGTTGCCGCGGGCTTCGCTTGCTGGCGTCCACCACGAATTGCGCCACCGGCTGCCCCAGCAGTTGGCGGATCGGGCGGCGTTGAAATTCGTAAGCGATGTCGAAAGCGTACAGGTAAACGACTTCGCCCGTATATTGAGCGATCTCGGCAGGACTGGCTTTGCGCGCAAGGCTGGCAGGTTGGTCAGTGACGACGGCCATTGCTTCCCATTGTATTCGGCGGCCGTGCACAAATGCAGCGCGCATTGGCGGGCATCCAGTTGCGGCCGACGGGACGGGGAAACTTGTATCCGCCGACCGCTTTGGCACCATGAGAGACCACGCGATAGATTTGATCCAGGCGTGGAGTCGGCGGAATGGCAGAACCTCATTGGAAAGTGCTTCGGCGGGTGACGGTCTACGACAGCCCGTGGGTGCGGTTGCACCGCGATGACGTGCGGCTTCCCGATGGCACGCTGATCGACGGCCATCACGTCGTGGAAATCCCGCGTCCGGCGGTGGGCATCGTGCCGGTCGGCTCGGACGGACGCCTGCTGCTGATCGAACACTACCGCTTCATCACCGATACGATGGGCTGGGAAATTCCCGCCGGCGCGATTGATGAAGGGGAAGACCTCACCGCCGCGGCGATGCGCGAGCTGCTCGAGGAGAGCGGCCACCGGGCCGGGCGGATCGAGCGCCTCGGCACCTACTTCCCCAGCAACGGCGTCTCCAGCCAGACGTTTCACGTCTGCATCGGCCGCGACATTCGACAAGTGGGCAAAATCATCGACACTAACGAAGTCCTGCGTACGGGATGGTTCGACGTGGAGGCAGTGTGGGCGATGCTCGAATCCAACCAAATTCGTGACGGTCTGTCATTGACGGCACTGCTCTGGTATCTGGCGCGCTTGAAATATTCGCGGCTGTCGGTTGGTTGATATATGCGACGGACGTCGGGATATTTCGTCCCGCGGGACAGGCAACATGCTCATCAAGAAGCCTTCCGAAATCGCCGGCAGTGAAATCACCGATCCGAAGGTGTACTTGAGTCGGCGGCGGTTCATTCGGCTGGGCATCCTGGCGGCTTCGACCGCGGCTACGGGATGGGTCTACGAAAAACTGAGTCATTCCGCCGCGTCGACGGTAACCGTTGCGACGCTGGATGGCGTGGTCCGGTCATCGGCCTCGGGGCGCGCTTCGGGTTTCTGGACCGATGAACCGCAAAACTCGCTCCAGGAGATCACTCACTACAACAATTTCTATGAGTTCTCCTCAGACAAAAATGAGGTGGCGGACCTCGTGCAGGGGTTTTCGACCCGACCATGGACCGTCAGCGTGGAAGGGCTGGTTCGCCGGCCGAAGGTGTTTGACATCGACGAACTGCTCAAAATAAGCCCGCCGGAGGAACGGGTTTACCGGATGCGCTGCGTCGAGGGATGGTCGATGGTCATCCCCTGGGACGGCTTTTCGCTCAGCAAGCTGCTGGACCGCGTCGAGCCCTACAGCGCTGCCCGATTTGTCCAGTTCCAGACGCTCATGGACCCGGGACGCCTGCCCAACCAGCACTGGCACCTGCTGCCCTGGCCCTACGTGGAAGGACTGAGGATGGACGAGGCCATGCACCC